>LXNI01000091.1_pt1 | contig 105460 bp, 94 predicted proteins | sample 809091 | NCBI WGS metagenome assembly LXNI01 (sample SAMN04870527, study PRJNA318959) | sponge metagenome | biome: 01000161; feature: marine sponge reef; material: water | host: Sarcotragus foetidus | place: Greece: Milos, Mediterranean Sea | collected 2013-05-29 | depth 5-7 m | reverse complement strand
GACCGAAGGAGACTCGGCAACAGCTTGGGAGGTCGCTTGGAACAACGAAGCCTCTCCCGGGAACACCGACTCGACAGCGTCCGCAACGGGAGCCGCGACATCGGTGGAGATGGCCGGAGCCATCGCGGACATTGCGACCACCAGACCAGCAACCGCCGAGAGCCGGCCGACGCTGGAGATGATTGTCGCGAGACTCGGGAACTTCATAATGCTACCTCCTTCTGGAGAGTGATAGAGGATGCTGATATCGACCCCGAAGGGGATCAGCACCACCAGCCTAATTGAAACAGGACGACCGTGCATCGAGTCACTGTCAGGACAATTGGACTGGCCTCTTGCACAGCAAATGAAATGTCCGCACTTGCCGTTCCGTCGTCCGCCGACGGCGAGCAAGGGGCAGCGGAAGAGCTCATGCCACGCTGCTGGAGACCGCGAGGGGGACGTGGATCGCAAGGCAATTGACTGGCCTGGGGAAGACCCAGATCGCTGTCGCCTCCCGCGAAGTGGGCGTGGAACGCAGAGGCCGTCGAGATCGTCCGCCCACCTAGTCGCCATCGAGCGGGCGCTCCGGGCGGTGGCCATCGTCACAAGCGCCGTTTACGATGCACATGGGGTGCCGCGTAGCGGCTCGGCCGACCCATTGAAACTTGATAGTCCCCGACGCCGTAGTACCTGTTGTGGATCGCACGACCGAATTGGCCAGCCGGCCGTGGAGACAACTCTGGCCCGGCGCCGTCCGAGCCGCGAAGCGCTTTTCCGTCTTGGAAGCCGGTCTGGCATCCCACGGCGTGCAAGCGGAACCCGGTGGCGGACACGGGTTCAGTTCGCCGGAGTCGGGTTGAAGGGTTGTCTGCTCCCCGACTTAGAGCCGTATTGAGACGCGCAAACGACACGGGGGGTCGATGCGCACTTTGGCCGTCCGGCGATGCGCACCCGGCCTTTCCGTTCAGCCGCTGGCGCGGCGACGTCTTTCGGCCTCGCCGCCCCTTCGCCCGTGGCATACGGGGCACCTAGGCCGTGACGCTAGCGACCCCCCAGTCCGAGGGCCTGGTACGGGTTCGGGACCGGGTGTGCTTGCGCACTTCTCCGCCCCCGCCCTCCTGGGGTCGCTAGCGACCCAGCAATCCCTCGCGGGAAGGCCAGTTAAGCGCCGCTACCAGCGCATCGGACTGACGGATCACACGGTGCTGATTCCGACGCATGCCGATCAGTGATTCCGATTCAAGCCGATCACGGATTCCGGAGCATGCCGATCACGGATTCCGACATGCCGATCACCGATTCCGAGGCATGCCGATCACCTTGGAGTGAGCGAGTAGCGGCGCTGGAGAACCTGCTGTAGCGACGTCCTCTTCCATCCTCGCCAGAGGTCCCTGGAGACGAGGAGGAAGAGGGTGTCACAGAGAAGGTTGTCCATGCGCAAGATTCGGGAGCTTCTGCGCCTGAAGTACGAACTCGGGCGCAGCCATCGAGAGATTGCAGCGTCGCTGGGCATCGCCAACAGCACGGTAAGCGAGTACGCGAGGCGGGCGGCCGAAGCGGGCTTCACCTGGCCGTTGTCAGGGGGGCTGGACGATGGCGCCCTGGAGGCCGCGCTGTTCCCGGCCCAGCCGCCGTCGCGGGTTCCCCGGCCCGAGCCGGACTGGGCGTACATCCACCGGGAGCTTCAGCGCCACAAGGGCGTCACGCTGCGGCTGCTGTGGCTGGAGTACCGCACGGCCCACTCGAACGGCTACCAGTACAGCCGGTTCTGCGACCGCTACCGGGCGTGGCGGGGGCGGCTCGACGCGGTCATGCGGCAGGTCTACCGTGCGGGCGAGAAGGCGTTCGTCGACTACGCGGGCTTGAAGTTCCAGGTGGTGGACCGGAGCACCGGGGGGGAACGAGACGCCATGGTCTTCGTCGGCGTCCTGGGGGCCTCGAACTATACGTTCGTGGATGTGACCAGGAGCCGCACGCTGCCGGACTGGACGATGTCCCACGTCCGGATGTTCGAGTTCTGGGGAGGGGTGCCGGAGCTCGTGATCCCCGACAACGAGAAGGCCGCGGTGCACAAGGCCAGCCGCTACGAGCCGGACCTGAACCCGACGTACCAGGAACTGGCTACCCACTACGGCACTACCGTGCTGCCGGCGCGGCCCCGCTCTCCACAGGACAAGGCGAAGGTCGAAGCCGCGGTCCAGAACGTCGAGCGCTGGATCATGGCGCCGCTGCGCAACCAGACGTTCTTCTCTCTCGGCGAACTCTGCGAGGCCGTTGCGCCGTTGCTGGCCGCACTGAACGAGCGGCCCTTCGACAAGACGGAAGGCAGCCGCCGCAGCTGGTTCGAGGACCTGGACCGACCCGCCTTGAAGCCGCTTCCCGCTCAGCGCTACGAGTACGCGGAGTGGCGAAAGGCCCGGGTCAACATCGACTACCACGTCCAGGCGGACAGCCGCTTGTACAGCGTTCCGCATGCGCTTCTGCGCCGGGAGGTCGATGTCCGCCTCAGCGCGACGACGGTCGAGATCTTCTACAAGCACCGCAGGGTCGCCGCACACCTCCGCGTCCACCGCAAAGGTGGATACGCCACCGACCGCTCGCACATGCCGGCTTCCCATCGCGCCCATGCGGGATGGACACCGTCGCGGCTGATCGCCTGGGGCCGCACGGTCGGACCCGACACGGCCATCTTCGTCGAACGGCTCCTCGAGAGCCGGCCCCACCCCGAGCAGGGCTACCGCAGCTGCCTCGGGCTCATGCGCCTGCTGCGTGCCTACAGCGCCGATCGTCTGGAGGCCGCATGCCGCCACGCGCTGGAGATCGGCACGCTGAGCTACGGGTCCGTCAACTCCATCCTCACCACCGGCCGCGACCAGACCGCAGCCGCCGAGCAACACACGCTCTCCCTGCCCGCCCAGCACGCCCACATCCGCGGGCCCGAGTACTACACCACCCTCCACAACGGAAAGGAGTCCTGATCCTCATGCTTCGCCAACCCACCCTCGACCTGCTCCACGAACTCCGGCTCACGGGCATGGCCCAGGCCTTCGAGGAGCAGGCCGCCATGCCCGACATCAACGAGCTGTCCTTCGACGACCGCCTCTCCCTGCTCCTCGAACGCGAGAAGACCGAACGGGAACAGCGCCGCTACGTGCGCCTCAAGGGCCTCGCCAAGCTCCACCTCGATGCCACCATCGAAGACCTCAACTTCAAGGCCCCCCGCGGCCTCGACCGCTCCCTCATCCTCCGCCTCGCATCCGGCCAGTGGATCCGGGACGGCCAGACCGTCCTCGTCAGCGGCGCGACCGGGTCCGGAAAATCCTACCTTGCCTGCGCGCTCGGCCACCAAGCCTGCCGCCTCGGCATCTCGACGCGCTACTACCGCGTCTCCCGCCTGCTCGACGAGCTCACCCTCGCCCGGGGCGACGGATCGTATCCCAAGCTCATCCAGCGCCTCGCACGGACCTGGCTCCTCGTCCTCGACGACTGGGGGCTCGCCTCGCTCTCAGGCCAGGGACGCCACGACCTCCTCGAGGTCCTCGACGACCGCTACGCCCGCCGTGGCACGCTGCTCGCCAGCCAGGTGCCCGTCGACCACTGGCACGATGTCGTCGGCGACCCCACCTTCGGCGACGCCATCCTCGACCGACTCCTCAACAACGCCCATAGGATCACCCTCAAAGGCGCTTCGATGAGAAGACTCTACGACTCGACGAAGTCCGACTCCACACCCTAAACTTCAACCCTCAACCCCCACACCCAGCGCCCCTATGGACCTCCGCTCCTCCAAGGTGATCGGCATGCTTCGGAAACCCCGATCGGCTTGTCGGAATCGGTGGTCGGCTTCGTCGGAATACGCACACGGCGGCGCACGCCATCGACCCAGCCTTGCGGGCTCTGTTTTCCGACAAGCGGTGACCCTGCGCTGACCCGATCACTCGCCGTATTCGGGTCGCGTAGACTCTCAGCCCGCAAGCCACGCGACGGGCTCAGGGAGCGACGATTCGTCATGGTGACTGTCTCGCGCGGGCGAGGGCCGCCCGTGCCTCTTGGATCTGACGTTCGAGGCGAGCCTTGGCCCGTTCCGCGCTACGCCTTCCCCACCGGACGCGCCACTCCTCCTCGGCCGCCACATAGCTTTCCAGCGGCCCCAAATTCTGCCGCTTCGTAAACCGCGCCATCGTCACCCGGTCTCGGGCCTGGCGCTTCTGCTCCTGGTCCGTGAGAGCCTGGTGTATCGCCTCCAGCACTTCGATCAACTCATCGTGGAGCGGCCCCAAGGCCGCAACCTCGGCGGCGGCGGAATCCCGGACCGCTTTCGGATCGGGCGCGGGGGAGGGTTCCGCGGCGGGCAGCGCAGGTTGTGGCTCCGGCCGGGCGTCGGTTGCGCTTTTGCCAGCCCGGTCGGCCGAGCTTTCCCGCGGCGGGGTGGCCCCGCCGGAGGGGGTCGTGAGCGTCCGTTCGACGCGCGGGATCTCCTTGCGGGAGGAGCCTTGGGCCTCTCCGCCGCCGGGCTCTCCGCCGTCCTCCGCAAGGTGATCTTGGCGAAAGGCCGCCGCGAAGTCGGCGGCCGCCGTTCCCACGTCGTCGTAGAACCAAGCGAGGCGGCCGGGGCCGACCGCCAGCATCACGAACAACATGGCTAGTGTAACCGCAATGGACATGCGCATTCTCTTCTGGATCATCTTTCGCTCCTTTCGTGCGTGAGCTCCGGCTCGGAGGCGGCCGGGCCGGGAGCGATCGGTTTCGGCCGACCAACGAGTTCGGGGAAGACGTAGACGATGACGCCGCTGTGCGGTTCGTTTCCCACATCGACGTATCCGGCGTGGACCATGTCCCGAACGCAACCCTCGACACGGTCCCACTCCAAGCCGGTGGCCAAGACGCCCTGGGTCACGGTGAGCTTCCCGTCGCCACGGTGGGCCTCTTGAAGCAGAAGCGTGCGTGTATCCGTCGCCTCCTCCTTCTTTGCCTTTGCGTCGGCGCGGGCGGCCACGGTCGTCTTGTTGCATTGGCGCACCCAGCCGGGGATCTCGATGATGTCGGCGGCGAGCATCGCCGCGACACCCCAGAAAAACAGAGGGTTCCCGGTGCCGATCGCGAGGGCTGTCTGGACATGTAGTCCGCCTAGCCAGACAATCGTTGGGCGACGGAGGTAAAAGCGGTGCCAGCCCGCGAGGCCCGTGACGGCGAGACAGAGGTAGGCGGCCAGGATTGATTTGATCTTTGGGGCGGGCGGCGCCGAAGGCTTTGGCCCCGGCGCCGCCACCGCCACCGCCGCAGCATCGGCCTGGGCGGTGGCGGTGTTGGTGTTCGCCAGGTTGACGTTGACGACGGTCTGGGGCTGGGCAGGCGGTTTGGGTTGTTGCGGAGCGGACTGCGGCTGGTCAGACATCGAGGAGGACCTCCAGGGGGAGGGAGGCCGACGAACGAGCACAGGCATGGACGAAGACGCCGACGTGTTGGCGGAAAGACACATATACACTCGGCCAGGTGGAAAGATTCAGCACCTTAGCACCGTAGCACGTTAGCAGGGCGGTATTGCCCAGGTGGAACCACGGGCATGGGGCGGCGCTCAGGCGCCGTAGCGCTCAAGCAGGGCCTCGAAGGACCTCCTCGCCGAGCGCCTGTAGAGTGGTGTCCTGCCGGACGGCCAACATCTTCAACCGCCGGGCGGTTTCCTGGTCGAGTTGGGTGAGGACCCCTTTCTTCCCGATCCGACCGGGAGTGACCTTGGCGGCCGGGCGAGGGGGGCACCATTGCGAGTTTGCCTTTTCTCAAGTCTATCTCCTCCTGTGGGAAACGTCGTCGAACGCCCAGCGATAGAGCTGCCGCAGCTCGGGAGCGGCCCTGCCCCGAGGGTCGAACTCTTGGGCGGTTCGGCCGAGGTTGAAGGCATGCACATGGACGATGCGTGAGCCGAGGGTTGCCGGAGCCACGCGTGCGCCGATGCCTGTTACGGCGTCGGTTGCCTCGGCCGCCATGGAACCGCGCGGCGGAACGGCGTTGAGGGATGAAGGCCGTAGGAACGCCGGCCGGAGCGACGGCAAGGGTAGTCTTGCCCGACCCGCCCTTCTGCGAGATCGACGCGATGAACATTCATGCCAGGTAGCTTAGCAGCTTAGCACCTTAGCGAGAAGGAAAAGGCTATCAGGGGTAGGTAGAGTCGCTCCCGAAGCTGTCGGAGGGGGGATCAAAGGCGCCGGGCTGGCCGAGGTCCAGCAGTAGCTGATGGACATGCTCCATGAATACTGGCGCAAAATCTTCAAGAGAACTGGACACCGATTCTCGGGATTCGACGAGGACGCGAGGCCCGGTGCGCGTCACGAACTGGCTGACGATTTTTGCGTCGCCCTTGCTGATCTCCTCCCGGAAAGAACGCAGAAGATTCTCTCGAGTATCCTCGTCGAGCGCTTTGTAGGTCTTGAAGAGCAGGGGCGTTGAGGGCGATCTCGTAAGCCTCCCTGCGCAGCTTCGCTTTGTTCGACATCCGCGTTTCCTTTTCTGCCTGACGCGGGCCGTAGAGAGGAATGGGGGCCCGCCGTCTACGGCGACGGGCGTGGCGGGCGCGGTCTGAGCCTCCGGGTGCACCAGACCAAGACCGGCCGCATCAGGCAGGACGTGGCGCCAGCGCCTTCGGATCGAGGGGCGGCTGACCTCGGTCGGGCTCGAGCCGTATCCCGAATCACGCTCGCCGAGGTCCGCCGGAAGGGCGCTGGACAACAGCCGGACGGTCCGCCACGGCGGCGACCCTTGGGGCGCGGCGTCCCGACGTTCGCCGAGGCGGTCGAACGCACCATCGAGCTGCACCGCGACGGCTGGAAGGCCGGGAGCACGGTGGCCGAGCGATGGGCTGCGACGTTCCGGCCCCACGCCGTGCCCCTCCTGGACAAGCCGGTAAACCGGATCACGAGCGCGGACGTGCTGGCGTGCCTCGTCGCGTTGTAGATGTCGCTGAGGAGTTGGCCGTCCTCTGTCCGGCAGTGGGGCATCGGTGCGACCGGACAGTCAACGGCCATTGCGCGCCTCGTCGCCGCCGACATGGATAGCAACTTGAATGGCTCGGCGAGACAGAACTCGCGGCGCCGCGCGAGGAGCGCGCTGCGGTCCATCGAGTGCGATACGGAAATGAGCGCCCGGGCAAGGACTAGCGAATACAGGACAAACTAGCAATATCAAGAGCAACTTGGATCATGTTTGCCCTCTATCGATTCCATTCGCTCAAGAAGATACACATGTTGACTGAGACCTATTGCAGAGTCAACCGCATTGCCATCACTAAAAACATACGCAGCAGGCAACTCAGCCTCAGGACGCGAGATCGCTAGTACGCCATGCGGCGCGATGCGTCGCAGTGTGAAGGCTTCGGCTTGAGTCCTGGTCGGCGCGCTATTCAGCAACACGACTACGTCAAGCTGTCCAGTTCGGTCCAACTGAATCCAACGACTCAGTGTACCGTCGCACGAAAAACACTGCGCGGGATCAAAGACCGCTATGACGGTGCAACCCAGGTCACCGATAAGATCTCTGACCACGGCCCCGTGAGTCAATCCAGTCACCTCGGCAAATTGCGGCGCTTCCTTGGAGATTGTACAGGATGCAGTGCCACTGACGAGCAATACCATAGTGACGAACAAATTGGCAGTTCGCCGGATAGACCATGTCGCTGTCACCTCGGACGCATGTTGAGCATCGTCAATAGACATGATCTCGAATCGTCCGTCGCAGCCCAGCCTTAGTATCGCCTGTTCTCATCGAACTACTTGCCGCTGCAGTCCATTGGATCAATCTGGAAGCGTCGCACGACGGTCGTCACAGAACCGGTGCCCTGATTCGCAATCCTCTGGTCCAGAAGGAAAAGTTGTGAACCAGACAAACTGGCCCTAGGCGAGCCGACCCCGGACGTCGGCACGACGGAATCGGAGCATTGGCGACTCCCATCAGAGCTTGCGCTTGCCACATAGAGCGTGACGTCTTGGACTTGCCTGTCGACCAATGTCGTTTCCTGATGCACAGTGAAGATGTTGCCATCATCGTCTCTTGATAGAACACTCATGACCGACACGTCGTTGACAAATCGACGTGGATCGCCGCCGTGTCGTGGATCCATGATGTCGAGGAGGTCGACGGGAATCCCCCGACGTATGCGGGGAGAAAGCCAGAGAGTGTCAATCGGAACCCCAGGAGCGACTCGCATTAAGAACGGTGTACCCGAAAACCCAACGAGCAGATCCGTGTGGCCGACATCTAGGAGACCACGCCCCATACTGCCAAGAATAATTGGATTCACCGTGTAAGGGTGTGGGACGGCGACACGATCAAGAAAAGGTACGGACGTAGACATGTCGCTACGAGCGATTGATAGTAGGTCATCAACGCTCACTACCCCGACTGCCTTCCAGCCATCAGTGTTTATTCCCGCAAGCCAAAGCGAATCCTGCACCTGCGAAAACGATGTCAGTCTTTCACCGTGTACAAGCCCAATCGACCCGATGTATTCGCCGTCTCGTAAGTCATACAGCTGCAACTGCACCGCGCCAACATCAAGGATACCAAGCACGGCATCGGTGGCGAAGACCCCGTCGGAAATCCTCAAGATCTCGCCCGGCCCACGCCCCTGCGTGCCAAATGTGCGGACTAACTTGCCATCGGAGTCGAAGTGAAGGACGGTGTTCGCAAATGCGTCAGGTATTAGGAAGGAGTTGTTTGGGCCCAGTACCACACTGAGTGGGCTGCCTACAAAATCGCTGGCAGTTTCCTCGAGCACAACACTGTCTTGGAGCAATAGAGCCGGCCCCAAGAGCTGGGATCCTGAAGCAGGAATCTGCAACGCAAAGCCGCAGAAAAACTGAGTTATGCAAACGGAGACGATGGATACGGTTCTCATTCTGTTGGGCAATAATCCTCTACTGGGAGCAGGGGGGTTGCTCGAAGCGACACCAGCGGCAATGAACTTGCCACCCGTCCTCTTCCTCGGATGGGTAATTGTTGGATTACGGCCATATGATCATGCACTCGCACAAAGGCAGAATTGTGCAATACCAATGACAATACAAACCGACATAGTCCCACCACCAAAAGCTAACAGTCTGGCTCTCTGCTGTATCACCAGCAGTCTCATTGTCTGTCGTCGGAGGCGTGTCTACGTCACCGAGGCCGGGCCTCTCCCCAGTGGCTGCTTCGACGCCTCCTGACGGATCCGTAACAGCATCGGCGACTTCGGAAACGATATTGATGAAGTCAAGCGATGGCATGGTCCGCGACGCTGTCTCTTGGACAGTCACCACCGCGACCGCGCTGCCGACCTGTTGGGCTAGCGACTCGGTGGGCCCGGACGCGACGCCTAGTGTGAGAACGGCCAGCGCAGTGAACGTCCAGGACGGATCAACCTTCCGGGCGCGAGTGATGGATTGAAGTTGGGACATTCGATTTCCCTTCTCTAAGGAATGAGTGGTAAACCATCCTGGACCGTAAGGAGGTCAACTATGTATGGATGTGCAACGTAACAAGGGCCAGAACTTTCCGCACGCCTGAGTGTCTAGAGCAAATGGAATGGCCGGTTTCGGAGGACATGAAATGGCCGCTTTGGGGTTCCGCCGTCCGACGAGGCGAGCGGAGCGAGCCGAGGAGGGCGGCGGAAGCGCTCATGCGGCTGCTTCCGCGCCGCCTGGCGGGTCCACCAAGGTCCCCACCCGGCGCGTAGGACCCCAGCCTCCGGATTCCATGGAATATGGCCAGGGTTCCGTCCTCGTACTCCCGCACCTCGACCTTGGCCCGCACATAGTGGCACCAGTGCGGCTGCGCGGGAATCTGCAGCCTCCTGCCCTTATAGGTGACGTAGTGACGATGCGGCGAGCTCCCGTCTCGGCGGCTCCGGTCCAAGCGGGGGCGACGATTTGCTTCAAGTAAACTCACTCCCCACTTCCCGCCTCGACCTTACTCTTCCCCCACCCCGTTTGCTGCCGGTTCACTTGGCTCCCAGGACCAGAATCGGTTCGGTCGGGCAACGAGCCTGCCATCGATGCCGGGAAATGACAGTTCGGTTCGGATTCCTCTGACGTTTATCTCATTTGGAACCCAGATGAAGTCATTTCAAGCGAGGGTGGCGCATTGAGCCGCACATCTCCCACGCATGACCTGCGCACGGCGACATTCCCCGAGTTCTATGAGTTGTGGACTAGTCGCCAGATCACTCAGGCGCAGGGAGCTGGGCTTCTGGGAATGTCTGAGCGGACATTCCGGCGGTACGTCGACAAGTACCGGAAGTTCGGTATGAAGGGGCTGGTGGATCAGCGAATTGTGGGTTCTCGCAGGGCACCACCCGAGGAGGTCGCCACTCTAGAGCAACTGTACGCGGAGAGTCACTTGGGGTAGAGCGTACGCGACTTCTTCCGCGAGTACCGAGATTCACATGGGGGCGGCCGATCATATACGTGGGTCAAGAGTCGTCTACAGGAGGCGGGTCTCGTTACTCCACGCCGCTCCACTCGGTCAACAGGGGAGAGCGGTGATCGGCAACCTGCCGAGGGACTACTACTTCACCAGGCTAGTCGCACTAGGGAGTGGTTACCAACGCGCGTCTGGCAGCTGGTGTTAGTCGTGGATGACGCAAGTCGTCGCGTCCACTCGGGGCTTTTCGTGCGGAGCGAAGTGATCCGGACCCGGTTTCGCATCCTGAGAACCACGATCTCTTCTCCCTCGGGTTCAGCACCTTCTACCTGAATAGGTGTAACCGTTCGGGGATCTTGACCGCCGGAGTAATCGGAGGTCTGGCGCAAACTGGGAGGTGGCGGATCGACGCCCGGTTTCCGCGGAATGAGTTGGCCCGACGGGTGGAGGCCATCGCCACGAAAGCGGACCGAATCTGCGTGACAAACCTGGATGCCGAGGACTTCATGCGCCGACATGCACCGACTCATCTGCCTATCCGACAGACCCTAATCTACTGCGATCCGCCGTACTACGAGCGATCGCAACGGTTGTACCTAGACGGATATGAGCGGGCCGACCACGTACGCCTCGCCGGTGTTATCCAGACAGAACTCGCTCATCTTTGGATGGTGTCCTACGACGCGCATGAGGATATCATGGATCTGTACGAGGGGCGAAGAAGATTCGTTTACAACCTTCCGTACAGCGCTACAAGCTCCTACCAAGGGCGTGAGATCTTCATCCTGTCGGACACCCTTAGCGTGCCGTCAGTATCGGAGGTGCGTGCTGTTAACGATGGTCTAGCGGCGTTGGTCTGACGCCGACAGGTGTGCGGTCCGGTGTCATTGGAGGAACCGCGCGGCGGACTCGAACGGGTCACGCGTTGCTGGAGGGCTTTCGTCCTTCCGTCGGTGAGGCGTTCGCCCGGATTCGAACCGAATTCCGATGCTGAGAGGTGGCCGACGACGACATGTTGCACGCCACGGCCGCCAGCCATCACTGCCGCGACCGATCCGGTGGCGCTCAAAACCATACCGGAACACCCGGCCATGGACTCGCGCGGTCCTCCAATTGGAAATGATGTGCGTGGCGGACGCGCATCCGCACACCCGCGAATCGGATGAGTTGGCAGCGCCGCCAAATGCCGTCCATTTGACCCAATTTTCCGGCTATTTCAGTCGGGCAGACCCAGACACGCCCCAACGGCAAGAAGCGCAGATCGTGCAGTCCCAGTTAGACTTACGTGATTTATTGCCGTGATTCGCGTCCCGTTTGGGGAGCTTAGGAGGCAGTCGCTCTATCCACCTGAGCTACGGGGACGTACCAAACCGGTTGGAAGATCGAAGCGGGAGAGCAGGGGAACAAGGGAGGATGAGTCGGCCCGGCCAAACATGGCGGACCCGGTGGCACCAACTTGACCAGGTACTTGACTAAGTTGGCTGACCAGGATTCCGCCTGGGCCGAAGCCACGCCCTCGCCGCCCCACGCAACGTGACGCCCGCGCCCCGAAACCGTATCTTCCCGGTCGGACAACAGATGCCGCCGCTGCAAGGGCCTGTCTCCCAGCCGCCGCCCCACACCGCCGGCAACCCCGACTGCAAGGAGGAACCCCACAGATGACCACGAGCGCCCTGCTATTCCTGCTGGCCACCGTCCTCCCCGGACCCGACCGCATCGAACTGAACCCGTCCAGCATGACCATCGACGCGGGAGAGACCGCCACCGTCACGGCCACCGCCTATGACGAGGACGGGACCGTGCTCCCGGATCCCCCCGTACGCTGGATTGCGATGAACCCCGAAGTCGCCCAGGTGGACCAGGCCGGCCAGGTGACGGGAATCTCGCCCGGCGAGGCGCGGATCGCGGCCCGGGTGGGCAACATAATGGGGTTCGCGACGGTGATCGTGCGAGCGCTGCCCGTCGCCGCCCTTGAAGCCTCTCTCCCGCAAGCCACCCTGGTAACCGGCACGAGCGCCCCCGTCCTGGTCAGCGCAACGACACCCGACGGCGAGCCCGTCCACAACCCCGCACTCACCTTCTCCTCCAGCGACGAATCCGTGGCCGCCGTGGACGGCGCGGGACGCGTCTACGCACGCGGACCCGGCGAGGCGTCCATCGTGGTATCGGCAGGCCAGGCACGCGCCACCGTGGTCGTAACGGTCCGCGACGGCGACCCGGGCCAGGTCACCGTCACCCCCGCCGAGGCCCAGGCCCGCACCGGCGATGTCATCCGTTTCCAGGCGCAAGGCTCAACCCCCCTCTACGCCGAGTGGAGCGTCGGCGGAAGCGGCGCCCAGATCGAAGCCGACGGCGCCGAGGGTGTCTTCGTTGCGGAAGAACCCGGCACCTACCGGATCACGGCCATGTACGGCGAGGGACGCGTGGCCGTCGCGACCGCCATCGTTGCGACCCGGATCGAAGAGGCCGAGCTCGTCCGGGTCGGCCGCGGCGCCGCCGCGGACCACCACTCCGGCGACACCTGGGTCTTCGAAGGCGCCAACGGTCGCGACTACGCCTACGTGGGCACCTTCATGTACGACTGGATGAAGGTCTGGGATGTGACCAACCCCGGTGCCCCCGTCCTCACCGACTCGGTGCAGCTCGACGCCCGCCGCATCAACGACGTCAAGATCCACCCCAACAACCGCATCGGCATCCTGACCCGCGAAGGCGCGTCGGACCGCCAGAACGGGATCGTGATCCTGGACCTCTCCGAGCCCGCCCACCCGGCCATCATCTCCGAGTACAAACGCACGGTGCCGGGAGGCGTCCACAACGTCTGGGTCGAGGGCGACCTGGTCTACGCCGTCCACAACGGTACCCGCGACATCCACATCATCGACATCGCCGATCCGGCCGCCCCGGACGAGGTGGGACGCTGGGGACTGCCTCCGTCGGACAACAAGTCCCTCCACGACGTGATCGTGCAGGACGGGTACGCCTACCTCTCCTACTGGGACGACGGCGCGGTCATGCTCGACGTGGGCGCGGGCACGCACGGCGGCACCCCCACCGAGCCCGCCTTTGTCTCCCGTTACAAATATCCCGCGGGCAACACGCACACCGCCTGGCGCTCCGGCCGCTACCTCTTCGTGGGCGACGAGATCTTCCCCGACGACTGGAACGCCGACGCGGCGATCGAGGCCAGGGGCTACATCCACGTCCTCGACATGGAGGACCCGGAGAACCCCGTCGAGGTGGCGCGCTACGAGGTGCCCGAAGCAGGCGCGCACAACATCTGGGTGGAGGGGGACCGGCTCTACGTGGGCTATTACCAGGCGGGGCTGCGGGTGCTCGACATTTCCGGCGAGCTGCGGGGCGACCTGTACCGGCAGGGCAGGGAGATCGCCGTGCTCAAGACGACCGACAGCGAAACCACCGTCCCCAACTGGGGGATGACGTGGGGGGCGCAGATTCACAAGGGCCACATCTTTACCTCGGACCTGAACTCGGGGCTGTGGGTGGTCAAGCTGATCGAGGGACAGCGGATCATCTCGTAGCGGCCGGTGGCGGAGACTCCGGGCATCGCGACCGGCGGGCGGGGGTCGGAGCGCAACCGCGAGACGCCGCCTGCCGGAGCAGGGGGGGATGTGGACATCGCCGGTGCGCTCCGCCGGATCCGGCCCTTGGCGTGGGAGACACCGGCGGTGCCGCTCGACCTCCCGGATGCGCCACCCGTCCACATGAAGCTCGAGTCACTCCAGCACACCGGCTCCTTCAAGGTTCGCGGCGCGGCCAACCGGCTGCTCAAACTGGACGCCCGGGAGCGCGGGGCGGGGGTGGTGGCCGCCTCGTCGGGCAACCACGGCAGGGCGGTGGCCGAAGTGGCCGCGCGTCTCGGGGTCCCGGCCACGGTGTGCGTGCCCGACTGGGTGGATCCCGTCAAGCTCCGCGCGATCGACGCGGCCGGAGCGACGGTCGTGAGGGCGGGTCCCAGCTACGACCACGCCGAGGAGCGGGCGGCCGAGCTGGCCGCGAAGCAGGGGGTCTCGCTCGTACACCCCTTCGACGACATGGACGTGATTGAAGGGCAGGGGACAGTGGGCCTTGAAGTCGTCCGCCAGCTGCCGGGCGTGGAAGAGGTGATCGTGCCGCTCTCCGGCGGGGGGCTGGTGGCGGGGATCGGGCTGGCCGTTAGGGACCGCGGCGTGCGGGTGGTGGCCGTCTCCGCCGGGCGGGCCTCGGTCATGGCGCAGAGCCTCGAGCGCGGGGTCCCCGTCGAGCTGCCCGAGGAGGAAACGGTCGCGTCGGCGCTCTCCGGGGGGATCGGACTGGGGAACCGGTTCAGCTTCGATCTCTGCGGGCAGGTCATCGACGAACACGTGATCGTCGGCGAGGGTGACATTCGTGCCGCGGTGCAGAAGGCCTTCCGGGAGTGCGGGCTGGTCGTCGAGGGTGGGGGGGCGGTGGGGCTGGCGGCGCTCTGGTCCGGGCGCTACCGGCCGCGGGGGCGTGCGGCGGTGGTCGTGTCGGGCGGCAACGTCGACGGGCGCCTGCTGGTGTCGCTCGCTACCGAAAGAACCGCATGAACTCCGTGCCACCTGACTTCCCCCCGGATCATCCGAAGACCCCCACGTCGACACCCTGAAGGCGGCCTCGCGCCCATAGAGGCGGACCCCCGCCCATCCCGCCGCCTCAGCGCAGACGTACAACCACGACGCGGACCGCGCCTCTCCGATCGGTCGTCGAGACCTCCACTTCGATTCCCGAACCGGTTCCATCGGACTCGAAATCGTGGAACCGAATGCCGCCCGGCGCCAGCGTGCCGCTGTATGTGGCATCGTGGAATCCGACCGGCTCGGTGCCGGTGTGAACCCAGGGATAGAGCCCCTCGGGCTGGAGATCGGGGGGGAGCAGTTCGAAGGTCGCCGATCGGAAGTCGTAGGTCGTGAAGCCGGGCTCGGGCTCGGGCGCCTCCGTCCCGTTGAGCATCATCGCCGCGGCGTATTGGGCCACGAGTTCGGACATGCCCTTGCCGGTGACCACGATGATACCGTTGGTGCCAGGCAGGGTACTGCTGTCGTTTAGGGCGGTAAAGAAGGAGCCGTCGCCCCGCGCGGCGGCGTTCCCGTAGGCGTCCCCCAGGAAGCGGTGAAAGTGCCACGAGGTGCCGTAGTACGTGTGCTGTTCGGTGGGGTTCACACTGATGGAGTTCAAGACGCCCGAGTACGAATGGGTCGTCCTCGCCAGCCTCAGCAGCACCCCGTAGTTCTCGGGGGTGATGATCGTACCTTCGCGGGGCGGATACGCGTCCCGGTCCAGCCGGGCGCCCCGGGCCACGCCGCCGACCGCCTCCATTGCCAACCGCGACGACATCTCGGCGGCGATCTCGGCCGTCCCTTCTTCGACCCAGCTCGGGTGATACGCTCCCAGACGAGTCCGGATGTACAGGGACCCCAGGTGCTTGACCTCATGGACCATCGTGGGCAACGCCTGGTAGTGGCCACTGTCCGGGGCGTTCTCCAGCAGGTCGAACAGTATCTCGTTGTAGTAGACCAGCTCCATCTCGTTGGACCAGGAACACTCTTCGGTCGAGAGAAAATCGCCCGCCCAGACGAACCCGGCGACCCACTCCGGGACGACCGGAGACACGAATACGTTCACCCGCCCGTCGCCGTTGATATCGGGGACGGCGCCGAAGTACTCCTCGATCGTCTCGGCCCCGTAATCCTCGTAGTAGTCCAGCACCTGCCGCGCATCGGCCGCGCGGATGGGGTCGAGGCCCTGCTGGACCGAGTCCTGGTAGATTGCCAGGTGGTCGTTGTAGGCCACGAGGTAGGCGGGCTTGCGGGCCGGCGGCGGGTCCTCGCACGACTCTCGATAGTCCAGGTAGGGGCGAAAGACCCTCCGGTCCGGGGGCGGATCCTGGCGTATCGGCATAGTCGGGGGACTCCGGCTCACCTCGGATCGCCTGTCCGGCAGCACCGCCCCGGTGCCCATCTCCCGGATGAGGCGTTCGGCGTCGGCGAGGAGTCGCGCGTGCATCCTCGACGACTCGTCCGCGATCCGCAGGCCCGCCGACAGGGCGGGGGAGAGCCGGGGCGCGGGACGGGTCGGAAGCGCGTTCCCCGACAACAGTTCCGGCGAAGTTCCCGAATCCGTCCGCTCGACCTTGACCACGACCGAAATCCGGGTGGCGTCCTCGACTACATCCGTGCGAACGACCGCAATCCGATACCGGTTGCCCTCATCGCCGGCGGGCAGGAAGGGCGGACACGGAGAGATACCGACCGGGTGGTCCACAAGAACCTCTCCGGGCACGATCCGAAGTGGAGCTTCACACACCCGGATCTCCATTTCGCGCGAGGCCTCGTTGCCCGTCGCGTCGCGCACATGAACCCTGAAGGTCGTCTCGTCGATCTCGGTTGGCGTGCCTGCGATCACCCCGGCGGAATCCAGGACCAGGCCGGCGGGCAGCGATCCGGACTCGATCGACCAGAACAGGGGACGGCTGCCTCCTCTGGCCTCGATGGCCTCGCGATAGGGGACGGTCAACCGGCCGCGCGACAACAGAGCGGATGGGATGGACAGCGGTGCATGGGTCGCCGTCGCCGTAAAGTCGATTGCGTAGGAGTCCACATGCGCGCGCAGGGTCTGGGTACCGGTGGGCAATCCGAGAATCCAGGAGGTGGACGCTTCGCCATCGCTGTCCGTGGTGGTCTTCGACGGCAGGGCGTCGCCGTTGTCGGAAGGCTCGAACTCCACTTCGGCATCGGCGATCGGCGCCCCGTTCCGGCCGTGCACAAAGATCGTTGGCCTGTCCGCCAGCGCGCGGAGCGCGGGCCCCGTCTGTCCGTCGCCCGATACGATCTTCACCCCGGCGACCCTGAGCTCGACGATCAGCGTCGCATGGCCCGTCACCGACTCGTAGTCGGCTCCGATGTCCGCCTGTCCCGGTCCGACGATGGTCGCGAGTCCGGAGGCCGAGATCGTGGCCACGCCTCTGCCGCGGACCCACCATTCAACCTCGGCGCCCAGGATCGGATCTCCCCGATTGTCGAGGACCCGGGCGGTGAACTGCACCGTTGCACCAACTGCGTCCGCTCTCCCGATGCCCGGGCCGATCTCGATCTTCGCGGGGACCGGCGGCGGCTCGCAGGCAGCCAGGCCCACGACCGCCAGCAACAGGAAACCGGAACTTGCAACGCGGTCCATGAGCACTTTTCTGCCTCCCCGCGGGCCGGGTGCGCGGGAAAGAGACAAGCCGCGCGAATGGCCCAATAGTAGGGCGTCAGGCCGCCTCTCGCCAAATGCTCGACCTACACGGCTCGACCCCCACGGGCGTTGACCGGGGTTCCGGGCCGCGATTAATGTTCTCGGTCAACCCTTGCTATTCCAGACACCGCGCAGGATCGAGCCGGTCAACACATGCCAAGCTATCGCAAGCCGGGGACGCGTCCCCCGAAGCCGGAAAACCCAGTCGACCAGGAGGACGCCTTCGTAGCGGCTACCCTCGAGGCAACCAACTGGGCCCAAAGAAACCGTCCGATCGTGACCCTGGGCGTGGTCGTGCTGGGCCTCGGGATCGCGGCCTTCATGTACTACGGGCGATACCGGGACACGTTGCATACCAACGCCGCTCTACAGCTCGAAGAACTGCAGATGCGCCTTGTTTCGGACGACCCCGTCGCCCTCCAGGCGGATCTCGAGCTCTACGTGGACCGCTTCTCCGGCACTCCCTTCGCCGACGAAGCCCGCGTCAGCCTGGCCCAGGTCGCCACCGACCTTGGAGACAGGGGAGGCGCTGCGGAAGTCCTGGAGCCGCTCGCCGGCGATGTGCGGGACCCCCTGGGAGCGCAGGCTGCGGCCATGCTTGCCGCCATAGCGGAGGACATGGGCGACTTCCAGTTGGCCGAAGGTCTCTACGAGCGATTGGCCGACGGAGCCCGCCTGGGTTTCCAGAGGCGCGATGCGCTCGCCAGCGCGGCTCGGCTGCGGCGTGCGCAGGGCGATCCCGCCGGGGCGCTGGCCCACTACGAGCGACTGCTCGCCGAGATGGAGGAGACGGATCCGGGCCGCGGTGTGGTCGAGATGCGCAGGGCCGAGGTCGCCGCGATGGTGCGGTAGGGGCCGAGCGGCAGCGAATTCCTGCCGGGGGGACGATCCCTCGCGATCCGGTTCCGGGTTTTCCAACTTGTCGAGGGACCCGCGAAGGCCCCGGCCTTGGGGGATGGCGGACACCGTACTGCAGTGTTCCACGATTGTTCCACGAGTACTCGCCACGATGTTCCACGAATGTTCCACGGGGGTCTGGCGGCAGCTGTGACCCCTCTCGAAGGTCTGTTAGTATGTCGCATAATATGTATTATGTAAAGTTTCAATGAGAAGATTGGCCCGTGAAGCACGTTTCGGCAGTCATTCCCCCGTGGCTCTTTCCGGTCTTCCCTTGCGGCCCAACCAGGCTATCCGCCGTGCCACCGTCCCCGCCGCGAGGTGCGTTCCCTTTCGCCTGCGTTCGCGCAAGTACGTTGGCTTGCGCCGGGGATTGAGGGCCCTTCAGCGCTCCAGCGGCCAGACCTGTACGTGCTCCACGTCGAGTTCGTCCAGTGAACGCCCCAGGATGTAGTCCTCCCCGATCTCGTAAATCTCCAGCCCCTCCGGCGTCTCGACGAACCCCAGCACCTGTCCTTCCGGGTCGAAGACCGTCCAGAGCGAACCCGGCCACTCCTCGCCCGGGAGCTCGTATTCCCCGACCCAGAGGTGGTGCAGCCTGTCGACGATGATCGCGGTGAACGCAGGCATGAATTCCGCGACGGGGACGGATTGGTACTGCTTGCGCTGCTCCGCCATGAGATTGTCCGGGTACTTCGAGACCCGTTCTTCGATATAGCCTGCGACCTCCTCCGCGGTCGGCGGACGAGACGCATGGTCCCGGCGCACGATCCGGGCCAGCGTCCCGTCTTCGGCGAACGCCTTGATCTCGTAGCGATCGCTGAGGCTGTGAACGACCAGAACACCCCACGGCACCTGCGCCACGGTCGGGCCGAAGATCACCTGATTCATCATCACCATCCGGCCGGATCCAGTGATAACCTCGACCGGGTGGTGAGTAATGCCGGGGTGCTCCCCAAGCGAACTCAAAAGCCTGCCCTCCGCGTCCCGGAGTTCGACCACCACCTTGTCGAATACCTCCGGGGCCTGCCCGGCCAGGATCGAGCCCGTGGCTGTCACCGCCGCGGGAAAGACATAACCTCCAAACGGGCCGTCATGGATTGGCTCCAGAGTGAAACTGCGCCCGAAGTTCCCTTCGGAGTCGAAGACCGAGATGCTGCTGCCCGGCCCCGACCAGGCGACGATGGAATCGCCCGCCCAGCTGGCGACATGTGAGAGATCACCGAACTCCCCCGGCCCTTCGCCCCGCCCTCCCCAGCTCTCCAGCCAGGTCCCGGACGCATCGAACACCCTCAGTTCATCGTCTCCACCGTTCGCAACCAGAATCCGGCCGTCGTCGAGTTTCGTGGCATCCCTGGCCTGGTGGAGCATGTAGGGGTCCCCGCCTTCACGTTCTCCGATCGAGACGGAGGGCTCGGGTCCGACCTGCCACATCCGTGATCCCTCGGGCGGCCTGGCGTTTTCGATGATCCGGATGCCCGCGCTGTCACGGCTGACGGTGTGGAGCCGGATTTCGTCGCTCCCGCCGGGGTCGCACGCCATCGGCGCGAAGAGGATCAAGATCGTCCTACGGCTGACCTTCATTTGTTCCCCCGTTTCCGTTGGACAATCCCTATTCTAACCTAAGGGCAAAGCCAAGGTGGACTCCGACTGGTTCTGAGAGCCCTCGGGAGCATTCGCCCGGCCGGACCAGATCGTACACCACGATGAACGGCACGTCGAGGTCGTTGGTGCCCGTGGCCCAGATCCTGCTTCCGCCGATGGCCCTGAATTCCACACCTTCCAGAGCCGACACGCGAAACTCCGGTTCGCCATCGGGACCGAGGACGACCCACTGCCCCTCGTAGACGTCGGGCGTGCTGGTTTCCCGGAGCCATACTCGCCCGGCACGCGTCACCAGCATGCCCTGGATGGGGGCATGGTAGTCGGGCAGCAACAGCCCGTCTTCGACCGCGGCTCTGAGGTTCCCGGGCACCTGTTCACCCCTCTGACGAGAGGATTCCGTCGGTCCCTCCGCCTTTCTCACTCCCTCGCTGATCAATTCCCTCTTCACGCCGGAGGGAATCGGCCGCAGTTCAGCCCCGATGCTGCGTTCTCGCGCGAGGCGGCCATGCTCGTCGAAATGCCGGACAGTTACCGATTCCGGCCTGTCGGCCACCCAGTCCGCGATCACGACGCCGTTGCCATCCGGATCGATGCGATGGATCGGCGGAGTGGTCGTTGCGCTGTAGTTGAACAGGCCGACCCCCGCGATCCGCATGTCCGTGATATCGAACTTGAAAGCCAGCGTGTCACGCGACTCATCCGAGCGTGTCCCGACCGTCATCGGCACGCGCACCCGTGCCTGGCCGTGGTTTCCGCCGGCAGGAATGTAGAAGCCGCGTCCCCCGGCGAGTGGGACCGATGTTCTCCACAGGCTGGGCATGACGGGCGGAGGGCCGCGGTCGGTCTCGGTCTTGAGGTGCGTTCCCGCGGAGTCGAAGTAAGAGGTGTGAAGCGCCGGCCAGTTCTGCAGCCAGAGCGTGTCACCCGCGAAACCCATGTCGCGGATGACGACGAACTCGCCGGGTCCCTCGCCCTTGCCCCCTATCGTTCGGACGAAGCTGCCGTCGGCGGCCAGGACGGTGATGGACGCGACCTGGCCTGCGCGCACGTAGACTCTGCCCGCCGCATCCAGCATGAGGCTCGGAGCGCTGACGAAGGCGAGCCATTCGGGGACATCGACTCCGTCTCCGAGCCGGAGCACCTCGCACGCCTCCATGGTTTCGACATCAGTGACCAGCTGCGAGGCCAGCTCGCCGCGGAAGAGCGCGGCGCCGGCGAGTACCGCCGTGGCGAGATTGAGGAGCCGCTGTCTGGTGATCATGGAGAGTTCCTTTCGGCTCAATCTTGATCGGGAGCCGATAGCGTGACCTTGGGGGACCATCCGATCAGTTCGCCTCGCCTTCACTCCGGAACATCTCCTCAACCCGCCCCGCCAGCCCATTGCTGATCGGCGCGCTCGACAGGTTCGCCACGATCGCCACGATCAACCCCGTGTCGCGGTTCAGCGTCAGCACCGTCCGTCCCCCCACCGACCCCCCCGTATGCGACACGACCCTCTCGCCGTGCTCATTCGTGGCGGAGCGCCAGCCGATGCCGTAACCCGTTTCCGTTCCGTCCCGAAGACGCTGCGAGGCAAATAGCATCTCGAGCGTCTCGGCCTGCAGGAACCCCGGCTCCAGGTGGGCATTGGCGAAGACGAGCATGTCTTCGGGCGTGGAGAGGAATCCGCCGCCCGCCCACTTGTAGCTGTTGTCCACGTAGGGGGCGTTGACCACCTGTCCGGTCGAATCCGCCACGTAGAAGCGGGTCCGGTCCGGGATGATCGGCCCGTTCCAGTCGGCCACCGTCCGGTCCATCCCCAGAGGGTCGAAGACGACCCGGTCCATGTACGTCAGGAAGTCTTCGCCGCTGGCCGCCTCCACCACCGCGCTGATCAGGTTCCAACCGTAGGACGAGTACGCGAATTCGGTTCCCGGCTCGTTGATGAGCGAGTCGTCGTCGAAGATCGCAAGTCCCGACTGCACGGTGGGATAGCGTGTTCGGGAGAAGTTCTCCAGGCCCCGGTAGTGGCGAATGCCGCCCAAGTGCCCCGCGACCTGCCGGGTGGTTACCGGCCAGCGCTTCTCCGGAAAGGACGGGACATGGTCCTGGACCGGCGCGTCCAGATCCAGCGAACCCGCCTCCACGAGCACGCCCAGAGCGGCGGCCGTCATGGGTTTGGAGACGCTGCCGACCCGGAACCTGGTCAACGGCGTGACGCTTACGTTGTGTGTAAGATCGGAATAGCCAAATCCTTCTGACCACATGAGATGTGATCCACGGCCAACCGCCACGGACAGACCGGGAATTGCCTCGGCCTCCATGATGGAGTCGAGCAGCGCCCGGGCTTCCTCGATCGCGGAGGCATAGGGGGTTTGGCCACCGGTTGCCGCAGTTCGCTCCGTCTCGACCTGGCCACAACCGGCCAGCAGCACGAAGACGGATGCGAGCGCCACCCGGCCCGGATTCACCCACGCCTGGATTTCCCCCCGCGACACGGTTGCGGATACCCGTCTCCGGAAACGGATCATGATCTCCCCCCGAGTGGCAGCATGCTGCGAACGACGAACCCGACGTTAGCCGGCCGCTCGGCCAGGCGGCGGACGTACCACGGAAACCAGTGTTTCCCGTAGCTGATCAGGACCCGGATCCCCCGCCCCTCCCCCGCCAGGCGGTACTGTTCGTTCTCGGAGATGCCGTAAAGCATCTGGTATTCGTACGCATCCCGTTCCACGCCATTGGCTTCCGCCCACGCGTCGATGCGCCGGATAAGGGAGCCGTCATGGGTGGCGAGGCCGGCGCGCAAACCCGCTTCCCGCGCGTCCGGCGCCAGCATGCGCTGCGTGAGGTCGTAGAAGGCCTGATCCACATCGGCCTTGACCGGCAGGGCGACATCCGGCGGCTCGGCGTACGCCCCCTTGACGAGCCGGATGGCGGGTCCCAGCGGCACCAGGGACTCGAGGTCGGCGGGCGTCCGGTGGAGGTAGGCCTGCAGACAGATCCCGAAGTGCTTGTGATCGGCCCGGATGGACCGGTACAGCTCAAGCGTGGGGTCAACGTAGCGGCTGTACTCCATGTCCATCCACACCCAGTTGCCGTGGGCTTCCGCCGCCGCGGTGATCCGGCGGATGTTCTCCTCGGCAACCCGGAACCCCAGGTCGAGGCCCAGGTGCGTGGGTTTCACGGATATCTCGGCGTCCAGTCCGCGCTCCGCGACCTGTCCCACCGCGTCCACGTAGTGATCCGCGACCGCGCGCGCTTCGGCCTCGTCGGCGACGTTTTCGCCCAGGAAGGTGATGAGGGACGGGATCTTGCGACGGTCTTCCAGCGAGGCGGCCGCGTCGAGCGCCTCGCCCAGCGTCTCTCCGGGCATGAAACGGCGAACCGCGCGCCGTACGAAACCGTACCGGGGCAGCGTCTCCTTGCACCAGCTGTTTTCGGAGATCCAGAGGAGGGCCGATCGCATGGTCCGAATAGTGGCCCGACTCAGGCCCCGCCGCCAGTAGGCCACGGGCGCGGCGGCGGCTCCACCTGCAAGTCTCTCAAGGCCTGCGCCAACCGCTCCGCGCAACCGTCCAGTGCGGCTTCCCGGGCGGCCCGCGTATCGTGCACCCCGAAGTGCAGGGGTTTGCCGTAGCGCACATGGACCCGACCCCGCCGCCGACTGCGCGTCCAGCGCGGCCACGCGTCGTAGCTGCCGGACACGCAGCACGGCACCACAGGCACTCCCGCACCGAGGATCAGCCGAATCGAGCCGCGCCGGAACGGCTGGAGCGCCCCATCCCAGCTCCGCTCCCCCTCGAGATAAATCCCGACGCCATCTCCGCGTTCCAGCGCCCGCAGCGCCGTGCGGACCGACTGCGGATCGACCCGGTAGCGGCGCGCGGGGATCGCCGCGACACGCGGAAGGAACCAGCCGAATACCGCATTCGCCGTGAATTGCGTACTCTTGGCGAAGAAATGCGTCGTGCGCGGGCAATTGCCCTGAACGAGGAATGGATCGAGGATGCTCTCGTGGTTCGCGACGAGAAAGAAGGGTCCCTTTCGCGGGATATGCGCGACACCGGAAATTCTCGCCCGCGTCAGCGCCAGCCCGACCCACTTCAGCGTGACGCGGAAGAACGGATACCAGCCGCCCGTCATCCCGTAGTGATCCGCGGCTGGAACTCCACCACCCTGCCCCGCCCCGCACGCTCGTACGCGTCAGTGATCAGCCGCCGCATCAGGACCTCCCAGCGTCTCGGCGAATCGCCCAGAAAGCGGAGCTGCACGAGTCTGTCGCCGGGCAGCGAGAGCTGCAGCGACCTCGACGCGGCCTGCACGGCGCGGACTTCCAGATGCCGCCAGCGGCCCGAACCGGCGCGACCGTCCTCGACCGACACCGTGTCGCGGTCGACCGTGATCGTGCCGGGCGCCGCCGGACCCATCGTCTCCACGAATCCTCGCAATACGCCCCGGTACCAGACGGCTTGCTCGGAGGCCCGCCAGGAAACCTCGGCCCGCGCCGAGTACCGGACGGTCCCGTCGTCGCGAGTGGCTCGGGTCATGGGGCCACCGTGTTCATATATTTTTCTATATAAATCAGACGCTTTGATATCGTATTCTATATCATTCTTCGGAAACGATATAAGTAAGCGACCCCCTCGGCGCTCAACCCGCACCCCGCACGACCCGCACCAGGCGGTGTCCCCTTCCCCGCCCATGGGGTCGTGGCCGCATTCCGGACAGCGGTAGCAGAGGTCGACGAGCGCCACGGGCCGTGCGGTCCCTATAACTTCCCCAGCAGGTCCAGCATACGCAGCTTCCACACCCGCCACACGGCCTCGCGGATGATCTTCCCGGACATCTTCGATTCGCCGCTGTCCCGCTCGGTGAAGACGATCGGCACCTCGCGCAGGGTGAATCCCGCCCGCCAGGCGCGCAGCTTGAGCTCGATCTGGAAGCTGTACCCGTTGGACTGGATCCGGTCGATCCCGACCGTTTCGAGAACCCGCCGGCGGAAGGCGTTGAAGCCGCCGGTGGCGTCGTTGACGGGCAGGCGGGTGATGGCGCGGGCGTACCAGGAGCCGAAGAGGCTGATGATGAGTCGCCTGAGGGGCCAGTTGACGACCGTGATGTTGCCCCCGACGTAGCGGGACCCAACGGCGACATCCACTTCTTCGAGGGCAGCGACCAGCTCCGGGAGCTTGTCGGGGGGGTGCGACAGGTCGGCGTCCATCTCGATCAGGATGTCGAAGTCGCGCTCCAGCCCCCATCCGAACCCGGCCACGTATGCGGCTCCCAGGCCCTGCTTGCCCGGGCGGTGCAGGACGTTGATCCGGTCGCTCCGGGCGGCCAGTTCGTCGGCCAGGTCGCCGGTTCCGTCGGGGGAATTGTCGTCGACGACGAGGATGTGGAAGGGGTCGCCCTGTGACAGGATACGGGGCACCACGCGCGGCAGGTTGTCGCGCTCGTTGTAGGTGGGGACGATGACGAGGACGCGCTGTTGGCCGGTCATGCGGTGCTCTCGGTGGCGGGTACGGGGGGTCGACGTAGTACAAAGGCGCCGGCCGCGGCTCCGATCAACTCCGTGGCCGTGATCCAGACCCGCTGGAGGACGGAGAGGATCACGCTCGCTTCAAACCCGAGCAACGGAGTCAGCAGCACCGTTAGCCCGGACTCCCGCACGCCGAGTCCCCCCGGGGCGATCATGACGACGTACCCCATGAAGTACGCAGCCGCGAACGCCGTGGTCCCGATCCCGAAACCGATGTCCAATCCCAGGCCACGGCTCAGACAGACAAAGGCGGCGCCGTGGACCAGCCAGTTGAGGATGTAACCGGGGAGAAGGCGAAGCAGGCTGCGTCCGCTCGTGTCCGGCAGTTCCCCGGCGTGGCCGCTCCGCCGCAGGACCCAGCGCAGCAAGACCCCCGCCCCGCCGAAGTACAGGAACCCCCCCAACCCGGCCACGATCGCCACGCCCGCGGCAATCCGCCACGCGTTGGAGAACTCCGCCGACCACAGAACCACCCACCCCCCCACCGCGGCCGCCCCGAGCAGGTTGACCATCTGCGCCGTGACCGCCGCCCCCGTCGCCCTCACCCCCGACATCCCCCTGCGGCGAGCCAGCACCGCCACCCCGGCGAGCGCCAGAATCTTGCCCGGCACGTACCGCCCCAGGTTCGCGATCAGGAGAATCGCCGCCCCCTCGACCACCCCCACCCCGCGCTCCCCGAACTCCACCAGATTCCGCGACCACAGCACCGCCGCGATGCCGAATGTGACGAAGAGCAACACCACGGAAAGGACCAGGTACGGCATGTCCAGCCGCACTACTCCCCAGTCCACCGTCCCCACCTCGGACAGCCTGATCCCCGCACCCCGCAGAATCAGCCACGTCACTCCGACCGTCAGAACCAGCTTGACCAGCGGCACCCACCACCGCTTCCGGGCCCCCTTCCCCCCCTCTCCCGCGGACTCGCGACCGCTCATTCCGACCCTCGCCCGAGCGGCAGCCACGCGGGCAGGCCGCGCACGTACGACAACGCGAAGAGGAGAACCGTGATTACCGACGCGACGATGCTCAGCCTGAGCGCGCTCCGCACGGTCGGCGCGGTGAAGCGCAGCGTCACGGTGTGCGTGCCCGCCGACGGGATCTCCACGGCCTGCAGGGTGAGGTTGGCTCGGCGCACCTCGGCGGGCTCGCCGTCCACCTCGGCCACCCAGCCCGGGAACCAGTTTTCCGAGATGACCAGCAGCGCCGGCCCGCTCGTGGTGACCCGCAGGCGGCGCTCGTCGGGATCGTTGAGTTCCCAGGTGACGGAGCCGGTGACCGAGGGATCGGGTGACAGCGACGCGGGCTCGGCCAGCACCACCTCGTTCGAGGCTTCGAATGCGCCGGACAGGATCCTCGCCAGGGCCCCGTCGTCGTCCAGGACCGTAGCCGTACCCGCCAGCCAGGCCTTGTCCAGCCCGGGATACGCGTACACCGCCTCCACGCCCCGCGATGTCCGCGCCGTGCTCGCCGGCTGGGCCCCCTCCCAGGGTGGCCCCCCCGCGGCCTGCAGCGGCCAGGCCAGGTACTTCACGTTCATGATTCTGAGCACGTTCGGATCCCGGCTGTTGTCGCCGGTGCGGACGCTGGCCTGGAGCCCCAGCAGCGTCCGGTACCTGGCCAGGTCGTTGGGGTGATGTCCGACCAGTATGTCGAGCCCGTGCATGGCCAGATCGACGTTCTGTTCGCTGCCGCGCAGATCCGCGACCCTGAACGGCGGGCCCTCGTCGCGGCGGGCCTGCAGGAAGCGGATGTTCTCGTCCGGGGCCGCCCATTCATGGAAGTCGAGAGTGCGGACGAACGCCCGGTCGACGCGGCCGAGATCGACGGCGACCAGTACGGCCAGGCCCGCCAGTGCGGCCGTGAGGGGGACCTTGCCCTGTTGCACCGCCCAGATCCCCGCGACCGCCATTCCCGCGATCGCGAAGGCGATTCCGAATCCGCGGGTGATGAACGGAGTGGCCGCGGCGAGGGCCGCCAGCTGGCGCTGTCCGGCGTCGCTGTAGAGCATGGTGGTCCAAAGATCGGTGAGCGCGCCCGATGCCTGGAGCAGCGTCCCCAGGAGGAGCAGTCCCGCGAAGCCGAGCACCACCCGTCCGCGCCGGGTACGATGGAATGGTTCACGCGCGCGCCCCTCACGCACCAGGTCGTCCACGCCCATCGCGAACAGGGTGGTCACGCCGAAGCTCACCAGGAAAAGGCAGATCGCGGGAACGCGGAAGAGGCTCATCCCGGGCACGACCTCGTAGAAGATGCGCCACGCGGGCGTATGGGTGCCGAGGGCGTAGAGCAGCCAGACTCCGCTCATGGCGGCCATGAACCACTTCAGTCCCCTTCTCCGCCGTCCCAGCAGTCCGAAGAGCGCCAGAACCACGACCGAAACCCCCAGGTACTCGTGGTTCAGCTTGATCGCGTTCCGTCCCCAGTAGGTGCCGCGCGCCCAGTCGGCGTCGGCGTTGCTGTTGCCCACGAACTCCGGAACGACCAGCGACACGACCTCCTCCGGGTGGAAGGACCAGGAGCTGGAATAAGCGATCTTCTCTTCGGGGGTCGCCTCCACGGTGGTCGCGGTACGCCGGGACGACTCGCCGACGTAAGTACCGGCCGGCAGGACCTGGAATGCGGCGATCCCGCCTCCAAGGAGCGCCGCGCCCAGGAAGACCCCGAAGGGCAGCAGCGCCCGCCTTGCCGCCGGGCGGCCCCGCGAGTCGGTCGCGCGCCAGATCTGCACTGCGCGGAAGGCGGCGTACGCGCCCGCCGAACCGAAGAGGAAGTAGGCCGTCTGGAACTGGGTGACGAGGCTGACCAGCGCGACCGCGCCGGCCATGCCCGCGATCGCGCGACCCGAGGGTGAGCGCAGCACGGCCTCGGTGGCCCAGAAGACCAGGGGCGCCAGCGCGGCGACCATCAGCTTCCCGTCGTTGCCCGGCAGCACCAGCGTGACCATCACCGGCGCCATCAGCCAGGCGAGGCCGCCGATCGTCGCGGCCGCGCGGCTCAGGGAGAGGCTGCGGGCCCATCCGTACATGAAGAAACCGCCGGCCAGCACATGCAGCACCATCCTCCATCCGACCGCGCGGTAGCTGTCCATGACGAAGTAGAGCAGGCTCGTCGGATAGACCCCGTCCGCCGCCGAAATGGACTCGATCGTCGGCACGCCGCCGAGCAGCCGCGGGGCCCACAGGGGGAAGTCGCCCAGCGAGAGGCGTTCGGCAAAGAAGTCCCGGCCCATATAACCCAGCGCGAGGATGTCTTCGCCATAGAGCATCCGGTCGGAGAAGATGAACCCTCCGAAGAGAATGACGGTGGCCAGCAGGAAAAGGCCGCCAGGGAGCCACCACTGGATCGGGATGGGGTTCCGTTCATTGCGGGCCATCGGCTGGAGCTCCGTCTTGGGGGAGAGGTGCGAGGGCGTGCCGGATGCTGGCGCGGGGACGGCGCGCGTCGGTCATCACACTATAGTCGGGGGGTCGGGGGTTCAAGGTTGCATGTGTCGGCATCTCCACGATCTTCAGACACCCTGGGCCATCCCCGAAAGCGCCCTTGTGAGTGCCCCTTACGGTCGATTACCTTCGCGACGCCACCATTCTTCCCGGCTTGGTCGCCCTTCTGGCTGGTCATCAGTCCTTGAAAATACCCGTTCGGCGACGGACGGGTGCGGGTGCGGAGTCAGGATTGCGTCACGACACCCCTGCGGCAGTTGCAATGGCCCGCATCCTCGGGTCGATATTCGAAAACAGAGAACCAATCCAATGCCGTGCGCCTCCTTCCAGCTTCGAGACGGAGTCCCCCTCCAGGACGAGTACGACACCGTGTTGCGGTCGCGGGTCTTCCGTGAAATGGCTGTCTTTTCCGAGCAGTTTCTGGCGAGAAACCGGGATGTTCTCGCGGACTATTCGGCAAGATGGGGTGCGGACAACCCCCTCCAATCGTGGAGTAGGCAATGGGAGTACCCGTATGTGTTCGGCAAGGTGGCCGAAGTGGTTCGGGCTCGTCCCCGCGCCCGGATACTGGATGCGGGCTCGGGCGCCACCTTCTTCCCGTTCCATCTCAGACGCTGTTTCGAGGGGACGACGGTCGCCTGCTGCGACACGGACGACACGCTGACGGATGTGTTCTCGTCACTCAACCGGAACATGGACGGCGACATCGAGTTCTCGACCGCGGACATCAGATCCCTCCCCTACGACGACCGATCGTTCGATCTGGTCTATTGCATTTCCGTGCTTGAACATACCGACAGCTACGAGGAGATCCTGGCCGAGTTTTCGAGAGTCTCGGACGGAGGGCGGTTGACGATCACCTTCGATGTCAGCCTGGACGGTACGCGCGACATTCGCATGGAGGAGCTGGACAGGATGTTGAACGCGCTGGCGGTGGTCTTCGAGATGGGCGCGGACCTCCGCGGTACCGTAAGGGCGCAACTGTCCCGTCCCGGCATCGTGACGACCCGAACGGTGGATGGGGATCTTCTTCCGTGGAGAGGCCCGCCGTTTCTCCACCGCCTCAAGTCATCCCTGGCCAATCGCCGCCTCGTACCGTGGCCACCGCTCCTGACCGTCTGCTGCCTGAGCGGAGACCGCCTCCCCTGATCGGTCGGTGCAACGCCGGTCGGTTTTTCGGTCCCTGCTCCGTGAACGTTGCACAAGAACCGCCTATCTTTCGAGAATGAGCCGCAACCGCCCCACGAATGCCGATCGGGAACCCGGCCCCTGCCATCAATCCCGGATTACGGTGACCCCGGATCGAATGTCGGCCTTTGCCGAACTGTCCGGCGACACGAATCCGATCCACATGGACCACCAGTCCGCACAGGACTTCGGCCATCCGGAACAGATGGCGTACGCAGGTCTGCTCCTTGCCGAAGTCAGCCGGATCATCGGTGTACACCTGCCGGGCCCGGGGGCGGTGTGCGTGTCCTACCACTTCGATTTCACGGCTCCCGTGTATGTGGGGGAATCGGTCCTCTTCGAGACAAACGTCGCACACCGGTCGGAAGCGGCGGGCGTGGTGCTCCTGGAGTTCACGGCGCGGCGTGAGCACGATCTCGTCACCGCCATGCAGGGATCGGCAACGGTCAAGACTCCCCGGGCGCCGGGCCCGGCACCGGGTTCGAGCCCTGATGGATGACGTGAGCGGATCCCGGGCGTCGCCGGCCGGCGGCCACCCGTCTTCCTCCGCCGAGTGGGGCGACTTTCTTCGGCGGGCTGCCCGGGAGCTGGCCGGCACACCGTCCCACGCGAGGGCGAATGAGATCTTCGGGATTGGCCGGCAGGCACCCGCGGTGGTCGAGGGGCTTCGCAGCGTGAGCGTCGGGATTCTCAGAAACGCGACTGTTGAGCCGTGGCTTCCGGCACTGTACGCCGCCCTCCTCAACGAGGGGATCAAGGCGGAGTTCAGCGTGGGCGACTTCGCGGTCTACGAGCGTTATGCCGCGTCGCCGTTGGAGCTTTGCGACCCGTCCCCGGACATCTTCCTGCTGTACTTCGAACCCGCCGCCCTGGTGGGTGACGCGCGCCACAGACCCCCGAAGGGCACCGCGGAGTCGATCCTGGACCGGGTGAACGCGGTCGTGGCCGGGTTGCTGGCAGCTACCCGCGCGACGATCGTCGTTTCCAATCTGGCCCCCGACCCCATCCGGTTCCACCAGCTGTACGCGGACCAGGACCCCGGGAGCTGGCCGCAACTGCGACGACAGGTGAACGCCGCGCTGATCGACAGGTTCCACGCCGAACCCCGGGTGGCGATTCTGGATCTCGACCGCGTGGTCGCGGAGTACGGAGCCGCGCGCGCCTTCGACGAGCGCATGTATCTGATGGCCCGGAACCCCTTCGCGGTGGACTTCCTGCCGCACCTGGGGCGGGCCTTCGCGGACATCGTGGCCGCCGCAACGGTCCCGCCAAGAAAGTGCGTGGTCGTGGACTGCGACAACACCTTGTGGGGGGGGGTGCTGGGCGAGGATGGTCCCGAGCGTGTCGCGATAGGAACCGACTATCCCGGCGAGGCCTACCGCGAGTTCCAGCAGTTTCTGGCGGGACTCGGCAGCAGGGGATTCCTCCTGGCCATCAACAGCAAGAACAACGAGGACGACGTGCTGTCCTTTCTGGCCGACTCTCCGGACATGGTCTTGCGTCCCGGTGACTTCACGGCACACCGCATCAACTGGAAGGACAAGGGGGAGAATCTGGCCGCACTCGCGGAGGAGATGAACATCGGTCTCGATTCGATGATCTTCGTGGACGACAGCCCGGTCGAGTGCGCCAGGATCCGGTCGGCATTTCCCGAAGTCATGGTCGAGCAGTTCCCGGCCAATCCGGCCGAGATTCCGGGGTTCATCGGCGAAATGAGGGGCACGCAGCGATTGCGCGTCGAGACGGAGGACCTGAAGAGGGCGCAATCTCTGCGCGCGAACGCCCGGCGCCAACGTCTGAGGCGCGAAGCACCGGACCTTGAGACATTTGTTCGCAGCCTGGAGATCAAATTGGTCATCGAGCGGCAGAACCGGGCCGCGATTCCACGGGTCAGTCAGCTTACCCAGCGCACGAACCAGTTCAATCTGACCACGAAACGCTACAGCCCGGGGGACATCGAACGTCTCATGAATGGCGGTGTCGTGTACAGCATGAGCATGGAGGACCGCTTCTCCGACTACGGAATCGTGGGCGTCGCCATCGTGACGGACAGGGGCACCGACAGTTGGGAGATCGACTCCTTCATGGTGAGCTGCCGGGCGTTCGGCCGGAATATCGAAGGCGAACTGCTCGCCGCGGTGCTGGCCGATGCCGCCGCCGCGGGCGCCGGAGTCGTGAGGGCCCGCTACGCCGCCACGGCGAAGAATGGCATGACCCGGGACTTCTTCCCCGGAAACGGATTCACCCTGACCGGTCGGACCGATGGAGAACTCCGGTTCGAAGTGACGCCCTGCAGCCGCTCTGCGCGGACCGGTCACGAACTCTACCAGGTATCGCTACGGGGGTCTTTGACATGACTGGTGACGCGTCGCAGGCTTTGGAGCGGATCTTCCGGAGCGTGCTCAAGGTGGGACCGGACACGGAGATCACCACCCTGTCCATGGACTCGCACGGTGGTTGGGACTCCATCGCGCACCTGAACCTGATCCTTGCCGTCGAACAGGAGTTCCGGTTCATGATGACGCCGGAGGAAGCGGCTGCCGTGCGTTCGTTCCGGGAGATGATGGACCTGGTCGAGAGCCGGTGACATCCGGAGAACGGGAGATGTCATCTGGCCGGCGGGGAACATTCGCCTTCCGGCTGGATGTCGATTCGGTCATCTGTCTGGAGCAGGGAGTCCCCAACCTGCTGAGACTGGGGGAGCGCCACGGTGTTCGCTTTACTTTTTTCGTGAACATGGGGCGCAGCTTCAGTTGGCGGCACACGATTGCGGATGTGCTTCGGCGAAGGCGGAAGGAAGCACACGTAGCCAATCCCGCGGACGCGCCCGAGCCGTACAAGCTGCCGGCCACCCGGAAGCTGGGCCGGGGCGGCACCCTGAGAACGGTGCTCTTCAACCCCCGCCTGGGCCGGAGATATCGCCCGGCGCTGGACCTTCTGCACCGGGAAGGCCATGAACTCGGGCTTCACGGAGGCTCCGACCATCCGGCCTGGCAGTACCGCCTTGATGAACTCGGAGCTGACGGGATCGAGCGGCTCTTCCGCCCGGCTTTCGAGGAGTTTCGCGATCGGTACGGACACCCCGGGGGATTCGCGAGCCCCGGATTCCGCTACAACGAGGCGGTCCTCGATCTCCTCGACGACGAGGATTTCGAGTATGCCTCGGACATGGACGGCGAGGTTCCCTTCCGCCCTGAGCGCCGCGACGGCAGGTCCCTCCATTCGCACTTCCAGGTTCCCGTCAACGTGATTGGCGAGCGTCAGGTCCCCGTGATCGAACAGGGTCTTGCCCGCGGACATTCCGAAGCGCGCATCGTGCAGGCCGCCATCGGCCGGATCCGGGCTCGGCAGTTCGCACTCATGTACGGCCACCCCTACGTCGAGGGCGTTCACACCCGGTCGCTCGCGGCGATACTATCAGAGGTGGCGGGCGACTACGACGTCGTGACCGTCAGAGAGTATCTGCGACGCTGGAGAGAAACGACGGCCCATGGGTAGGATCATTCGCTATCTGGCTTCGATGCTTCCGTTTCCGCAGGGGATGCGTGCTTCCCTGTACCGGTTGAGCGGGATGCAGATCGGGTCCAGGGTGACGATCGACCGCAACGTCCAGGTGACGCGGCCCGACATGGTTGTGGTGGGGTCCAGGGTGACGATATGCAATGCCGTCTCGATTCTGGGCGAGGTCACGGCCGTCCACTCCCGGCTGGAGAAGGCCTACGACCTCCGCAAGACGGCCGCGGTCGTGATCGAGGACGACGCCTACATCGGGGTCAAGGCGACGATCGTGCCGGGGGTGCGGATCGGGCGCATGGCGACGGTGGGAGCGAATACGCTCGTCATTGCGGACGTGCCCGCCTTTGGCGTCGTCCTGGGTGTTCCGGGGCGCGTGATGATGATCCGTCCGCACGAGCAGACGGACGAGGATTCGGAGACTACGGGAACCCCACCGCCAGTCGGGTCCCCTGAATAGCGTGAGCCCTGATGTGCCGTGAGCATTCGTCAACGGCCCGGCTGACATCTTCCAGCATCCCGTAGTCGTGCCACACGATCGCGCCTCCGGGCCGGAGCACGCGGAGCGCGTTGCGGGTGTCGGAGACCGCGTACTCGTAGGTGTGGCAACCGTCGATCAGGATGAAGTCGAATGGGCCGTGCTCGTCCCAGTCGAACTCGGCGGAATCCCCCCACAACTGGGTGATTCGGTCGGAATGCCGCGAATCGATGAACTGTCTGCCTGTGTGGTTTCCGGTAGCGGCGTTGAAGTGGATATCGGGAACATCCAGCGAGTAGCGCCGGCCCCAGTCGGGTGGCAGGTCCAGTGTAAATACATGGCCGGAAGCGGGGAGGTTGGCAGCCAGATTGACCGTCGTGTTCCCCTCGAAGGTGCCGATCTCCAGGATTCGCTCTGGCCGCAAGACCCGGACCATCGCCCCGATGGCCAGCACTTCGGCCGGGGTCATCGACAGTAGCGGCTCCCTGTCATAGGAGCGGACCACGCGCACATCGGCCTGTTCGACCCCCGGGAAGACCGCGTTGAGGAGCTCCCGCTCGAGGTCCCCGAACGACCAGCGGATCGCACGGCGGAACTCGGTGTCCGGCGCCTTGGCGGCGAATGGACCGTAGCGCGGCCAGAGCATTCTCCAGGCCGTGACAGGATTGCGGGCAGCCTTGACGATGGCGTTCCTCAGGCGCCTCAGCATCTGGGTGGCGCGACCGTCTCCACGGTCGGCTGTTCGTCCCTCCCATGGCGATGGCGACGTGCCTGCTACATCCGTCGATTCGGTATTACCCACGCGCTTTTCCTCAGAAATGTAATGTACGGTTTCCATAATGTAAACTGTGATTTACCATCACCCCATCCCCTCCACCAGCCCCCCATACACCTCCTCATGCCGGTCCACCAGCCGCTCGTTGCTCCACTTCGCCACCACCTTCTCACGTCCCACCCTCCCCCGCCCCGCCAACCCCCCACTTCCAAGCAGCTCCACCACCTTCGCCGCGAGCGCCTCCGGATCCCCCGGCGGGAACAGCCCACCCACCGAATCGTCCACGATCTGCGGCAGCCCACCCACCGCCGACGCCGCCACCGGCAGTCCGCACGCCATGCACTCCAGCGCCGCCACCGAGGTCGCCTCGACCAGCGACGGGAAGACCGCCATGTCCCCCGAACAGAGCAGCCCCGGCATTTCGGCGTGGGGCCGCGCGCCCAGGAACTCGATCCGGTCGGCTACGCCAAGCTCCGCCGCCAGCGCCTTCAACCGGTCTCCCTCCGGTCCGTCGCCGATGACGATCACATCGACATCCGCCCCGGCCACGATCATCGGCAGGGCCCGCACGAAGTACTCGACACCGTTCTTCGGGAATAGCCTGCGCGGCACCACCAGTCGGCGCCTGCCTTCGGTACGCGGGATCGCGCCCTCCACCGGCCTGAAGATTTCGGTCTCGACACCGTTGACCAGAACCTCGACGGAAATGGTCGGGCCGAGGCTCTCGCCGACATCTGCTATCTCCTTGCTGGCAGCGAAATTGTAGTCACTCAACTCAATCAGTTTGCCAAGGGCTGGAGCGACGACCGGATTGGCGGCCAGGCGCAGGAAATGGGAAGTGTGTATAGTACACACCAGCGGCGTGCTCATGCCCGCCAGAGCCAGCGCGCACGGCAGCAGCGACGGGAAGGCCTGCGCGTGCACCACATCCGCCCCCGCCACGACGGCGCGCGTACGCGGGGTGGAGCCGGCCGCGTGAATGGACCAGCCCAGCGGCGTGCGAGACGGTAACGGGGTGCGGTGAATGCGGATACCCTCCATGACCTCATGTCGCGCTAGACCCGGCTGGGAGAGCGAGGTGACGACGGTGACCTCGTGGCCCCGAGCCACCAGTCCCCGGCAGAGGTAGTGGACGTGGCTCTCCAGTCCCCCGACCTCGGGGGGGAAGTACACGCAGTGGACGACGATCTTCATGGTGCGGTCCAGTCTTCGAGTTGGCGGCGGGTCCCGGCCAGCTCGGCGAGGAGGATGTCGGCGATGCGTTCCCCGGCGCGGCCGTCGCCGTAGGGGTTTCCGGCGGGGCAGGCGTCGCGCTCGCCGCTCAGATGGGCGGCGGCCTCGGCGAGGATAAGGTCCGCGTCGGTTCCGACCAGGGTGGCCGCGCCCGCGCGCACCCCCTCCGGCCGCTCGGTGACCTCTCGCAGGACGAGGGTGTGCACGCCGAATGCGGGCGCCTCCTCCTGGATGCCGCCCGAATCGGTCAGCACGAGGCTCGCGCGGCCGAGCACGGTCACCAGGTCGCTGTAGTCGAGGGGATCGGTGAGGTGGATGCGGGGTTGGCCGCCCAGGATGCGGCGGGCGGGTTCGAGCACGCGGGGGTTCGGGTGCACGGGATAGAGGATGTCGATGTCCTCGAACCGTTCGGCCAAGGTGGCGACCGCCCCGAAAACGCGCTCCAGCGGCTGGCCGAAGGACTCGCGGCGGTGGGCGGTAAGGAGGACCAGGCGCCGGTGGGACCTGACCAGCTCGGCGGCGCACTCGTTGCGAACCGTGGCCGGACGGGCGCGCATCTGGAGGAGCGCGTCCACGACCGTGTTGCCCGTCACGAAGATCCGCGCCGCCTCGACCCCCTCCGCGGCCAGGTTGTCAGCCGCCTCCGTGGTGGGCGCGAAGCAGAAGTCCGAGATCGTGTCGGTCATGCGGCGGAGCATCTCTTCGGGGAAGGGCGACCACTTGCGGCGGCTGCGCAGCCCAGCCTCCACATGCGCCAGCCTCCCCTGCTGGAAGAAGGTGACGACGCCCGCGAAGAATACCGTCGCCGTATCGCCCTGCACGATGGTCACATCCGGGACGAAGTCCTCCGCGACCTCGCGCAGGCCGTCCATGCAGGCATGTCCCACGTCGTAGAGGGTCTGGCCCGGCTTCATGAGCTTCAGGTCGTAGTCCGCCTCGAGCCCGAAGACATCGAGCACCTGGCCGACCATGTCCGTGTGCTGGCCAGTAAGCGCGAGCCGGTGGACGCATTGCCCCCGCTCGACCAGGGCACCGACGACCGGCGCCATCTTGATCGCCTCCGGGCGCGTGCCGATCACCGAAAGGATGCGGGGTTGGGGCCGGGCTGATTCGAAGCGGGCCAAGCTACTCCTCCCCCGCCCCGCGTCCCCGTCCCCCCGCTCCCGCCGCATTGCGTCCAGCTCGTCATGGACCGACGCGATCATCTCCCCCAGCATCCCCGCCGCGAAGCACAGCACCCCCACCGTAACCAGCAGCACCACCAGGTACAGCAGCGGCCGGAACCCCTGCCCCGCCACGAAGCGCAGATACAGCGCCGCCAGCCCCGTCAGCACTCCGGCGGCCATCAGGAACACCCCCGGCAGGCCGAAAGCCACCATCGGCTTGCGCGAAAAGCGCAGCTGGAACCACACGGCCATCAGATCGAGCACCCCGCCGATAATCCGGCTCTTACCGGAGTACTTCGCCTCGCCCGCCCGCCGCGGGTGCAGCTCGATGTCGATTTCGGTGGCGCTGAAGCCCTTGCGGTGCGCGAGCACCACGAAGAAACGGTGCCAGTCGTGGCGCAGCCGCACGGCCTTGAGCACGTCGGCCCGAAAGGCCTTCATGGAGTTGAGGTCGCTGACGGGTACCTTGAAGATGCGGCGGCTGAGTGCGTTGTAGATCGACGAAACGGCACGCTTGTCGTATTGCCCAACCTTTCGCCCGGTCACGATGTCCCAGCCTTCCTCGAGCTTGTCCAGGTAGCGGGGAATCTCGGCCGGGAGGTGCTGCAGGTCGGCGTCGAAGAGGACCAGGAACTTCCTGTCGGTCGCTTCGGCGGCGGTGAGGAGCGCTTCGGTCTTGCCCTGGTTGACCCGGTGGCGCAGGACCCGCAGCCGGTCCCAGCCGCAGCCTTCGGACTCCGCCAGATCGGCCGTTCCGTCGGTGGAGCCGTCGTCCACCAGGATGACTTCGCCGGTCAGCCCGTACTCCTCGAAGGCGGCCCGCACCTCGGGGATGAGGCGGGGGATGTTGGGTGCCTCGTTCCAGGCGGGCACGACCAGGGCGAAGTCGTGATAGGCCGTCTTCTTCGTCAAGTCATTGTCCACGGACTGCTACACGCGCTTTCTCATCCGGGCCGGCAGGATTCCCAGCTGGTCCCGGTATTTGGCCACGGTGCGGCGGGCGATCTTGATCCCTTCGCTCTTGAGAAGGTTCACGAGGGCCTGATCCGTCAAGGGGCGGCGCGTGTCCTCGTCGTCGACCAGAATGCGGATTCTGGCCTGCACGCCGCGAGTGGAGATGTCCCCGCCCATGACCGTCGGCAGGCCCCCCGAGAAGAAGTACTTGAGGGGATAGACGCCCCCCGGCGCCTGCACGTACTTCTCGTTCGTGACGCGCGAGACGGTGGACTCGGCCATCTCGATGTGGTCCGCAACCTCGCGCAGCGTGAGCGGCTTCAGATGCTGCACGCCCCTGTCGAAGAACTCGCGCTGGGTGGCCACGATGAACCGCATGACCTCGAGCATGGTCCGGCGGCGCTGCTCGATGACCCGGATCAACCACTGGGCCGCGTTCAGCTTGTTGTCGATGAACTCCTTGTTGGCGCCCACGAACTTCTCCTTGTCCGCGACCACCTCCCGGTACGAACGCGAAAAACGGAGTCGCGGCAGGCCCGTGTCGTTCGCGAACACCATGTACTCGCCGCCGATCACCTCCACGATCAGGTCGGGAATCACGTACTGCTCGGGCGCGGCGGCGTAGCGGCTACCCGGCCGCGGATCGAGCTTGGCGATCTCGTCGGCCGCGTCCTGGACCTTCTTCCGCGAAATCTCCAGCTCCCGTGCAATATCTTTCCACCGCCGGTTCGCGAGCCCGTCGAAGTGTTCGTCCACGATCCGCCAGGCCAGCGTGTCCTCACGCTCGAGCCTGGACAGCTGGATCATCAGGCATTCCCGCAGGTCTCGCGCGCCCACGCCCGGCGGATCGAGGGACTGCACCAACCGCAGCGCCGATTCGGCCTCCTCCGTGTCCACCGGGGCGAAGAGCCGGTCCAGCGCGGCCAACTCCGCCTCTCGGGCATCGGCCGCGTCGATCTCCCGCGCCTCGGCGAAGAGCGTATCACGCACGGGTGCGAGGGCGGCCTCGACCCCCCTGGCCACGTCCTCCAGGGAACACGAGAGGAGCCCGTCGTCGTCGATGTTGCCGACGACCTCCCCGGCAATCTGGAGCTGTCGCTCATCGAGGTGGAGCATGCCGATCTGCTCGGCCAGGTAGTCGTGCAGATGGCGGTCCTCCACCACCACCGGTTCCAGGTATTCCTGAGGTTCGTACGGCGTCCTCGGCCCGCCCGCGTCGAAGTCGTCCAGCATGACCTCTTCCCAGTCCACCTCGTCGTCCGCGTCGTCCTGACTCTCCTCCTCCACCTGCAGGTCCTCCTCGCTGTCGGGCTCGGAAAGCTCCAGGAAGGGGTTTTCCGAAAGTTCCTGCTCCAGCTTTCCCTGGAGTTCCAGAAGCGGCATGTAGAGGAGGTCCATCGCCTGGTAGAGGCGCGGATTGCTCTTCGCGGTTTGACGGATGCGGGCCTCGGTGAAGAGCCCCGACTTCATATTGCTCACGGCCGTTCAGCTTCCGGGACGCGGGAACCTCGATCTCATGCGCGCCGTCAGCGAAGGTCCCAGGTAGAGGTCGGCGACTTCGTCGTTCCACACGAGCTCCGAGACCGTGCCGCTGACCCGGATCCGCCCCTCGTACATGATGTACGCGCGATCGACGATCTCCAGGGTCTGTTCGACGTTGTGGTCCGAGATGATGACCCCGATGTCCCGGTTCTTGAGCTCCGCAACGATCTCCTGAATATCGTGCAGCGCGATGGGGTCGATTCCCGCGAAGGGTTCGTCCAGGAGCATGAACTTGGGCCGCTGGACCAGTGCGCGCGTGATTTCCAGTCTGCGGCGCTCGCCGCCGGATAGGGAAAAGGCCTTGGCGTTGCGCAGGTGACCGATGGAGAGTTCGGCCAGCAGTTCTTCCAGTCGCTCGGCACGCTCCTTGCGCGTGAGGTCGAGCGTCTCCAGAATCGCCATCACGTTCTGGGCCACGGTCAGTCGTCGGAACACCGACGGCTCCTGCGCGAGATAGCCGACCCCCATTCTGGCCCGCTTGTACATCGGGACGGAAGTCAACTCGGTGTCGTTCAGGAAGACCCTGCCGCCGTTCGGCGCGATCAGGCCGACCAGCATGTAGAAAGTGGTGGTCTTCCCCGCCCCGTTGGGCCCCAGCAGGGCGACGATTTCACGTTGCCGGACCTCGATGTCCACCTCCGACACGACTTTGCGCTTCTTGTAGATCTTGGTGAGATCCCGGCCGCTGAGCGTCGAGGACGGAGTCGCGTCCACCGCGGGGTCGGCGACGGCGAGGGCGTCCTCGCCGGGAGCGAGTGGTGGGGTGTCGTCAGGCAGGACCGGGGTGGCGGTTTCGGGGTTCATGAGGGTCCTCCCGTGCGGCGGGCTGGGCGGGTGGGCGGGGTGGTTCGGCGTGGGTGATTCGGCAGGGGGTGTCGTGGGGTGGCGGTGGAGGGGTGGGGTGGGAGTGGGGTGGTGTCGGGGGGTGTGGTGAGCGTGTCCGGGGCCACGGTAGCCGAGTCGGAGGCGGCCGATTCGCAGTCGGGGGACACGGGCTCGAAGTGATAGCCTTGCGTTTGTCCCGCTACCTCCATCTTTACCACCTGGCGTCCGTCCAGAAAGATCGTGATCTGATTGCCGCTCACGTAGTGTAACTCCGGGCGGCGTTCACCATCAGCCCCGGTGGTGTCACACTCTTCCGCGGTTGTTCCATCCTCTTCCGGTATCGAGTCGGGCTGGTCGGTGGCGGTAGTGGATTCTTCCGGGATCGCCGGTGGTTCCTCCGGTGGTGGGTCGGGTTCGTCGGTCGTGTCGGCGGGTGCTGCATCGGATGTGTCGGCAGCCACCTCTGTCGTGTCGGCAGTGTAGAGACGGTAGAAGCTGCGCGCATCGTTGATCGCGGTCAGCGTTTCAAGCCGTGCGCGCCTGCCGGTGGGGCCGGGCTGGGCGGCGGTGGAATCCTCCGCGGTTTCCATCACGGAATCCACCGACGCGAACCGGGCGATGATGGTCTCCCCTTCCAACCAGTCATTCCTGGCGACCTCCGGCAGGTCTTCGTCCATGAGCGAATCCTGGCCCATCGCGTCGGCGCGGGCCGCTCCGATGGCCGTGACTTCGTCCAGCACCTGACCAGGCGACAGGACTTCGATCGAGTCTCCCGTCAGGTTGAATTCCGCGGCAATGACGGAGGGCCGGGGCAGAGAGTCCGGTGCGTTCAGCGAATCCTCCGCCGCTGCCTCGGCGGCGGCCGCCTCGGCCATTGCGCGTACCCGTGCGGCGTCGCCGGGCGTCAACCCGGTGGTGTCGAACGCCTCCGCGCCGTCGTCCAGGGGGGGAACCGTGGGCAGCGCCACCAGTCGGCCGACTTTGCTCTCCTCCAGGAAGAGGCGGATGGCGGGTGCGGTCATGAGGACCTCGTCGCCGGTGAGCTCGGCTTCCTCCCGGGCCAGGATTTCCTCGTTGAGACCGGCGGTCGGTGTCACGGCAACCGAAAGTCCCTTCAACCGGAAACCACTGTCTTCGACGCTCGCCTCACCCAGGATCAGCATTGCACCGACTTCCTGGTCGTAGTCGAGGGAATCACCGACGGCACGGAGGGAATCGCGCGTCACCACCACCCCGCCGCCCGCACGGAAGAACCGACGCCCATCGATCATGATTCGCGGGGCTTCGACCTCATAGGGAAGCGGAGTGACCGAGTCCACGGGGGCATCCGTGGAATCCGCCTCCGTTTCGGGTGAGGCTTCTGTTTCCGCGCCTGTTTCGTCAGAGATTCCCGCGAGGCTGTCCAACCTGGCAAGCTCGGCGAACTCGTCCTCGAGGCCCGCGCCGGGCGGTCGGTCGGGGAGTCCTTCGACCACGCTGTCCGTGGCCAGGGCTTCCCCCTCATCCGCCACACTGTCCGCCGCAGGGTCATGCTGTTCACCAGCGCCCGCTGCGGTGGAATCCACCTCCTCGCCCCGAACGCTGTCCTCCGGGGGAGCATCCATCTCGTTTGGCACGCTGTCCCCCACGGGAGTGTCCTCCTCGCCCGGCACGCTGTCCCCCACGAGAGCGTCCTCCTCGCCCGGCACACTGTCCTCCATGGGAGCGTCCATCCCCCCTGGAACGCTGTCCGCGGCCAGGTCCTCCTCCTCGGGATCTCCGGACAGATCCTCCACTTCTTCGATGCTGTCTCCCACCGCCTCGGCCACGGCAACCGGTGCTGCCGGACGCCGCGCCGGATAGACAACGGCGCGTGGACTGCCACCGTACACCACGATCCGGTCCTCCTTCCTAAACCGGGAATCGGACAGGTAGCTGAGCGTTTCTCCCCGGATGACCGCGCCGCCCTTGCGGTCTGTAAGCACAACATTCGAGTACGCGATCAGTTCCTGGACATTGTCGAAGTAGCGGGCCGAGTCCGCGTCAAGTTCGGTGTCCGGATCCTCGAAGTGAACGTCGCCGAAGAAGTAGGCGTTGCCGCTGTGCTCCCACACAACGGCGGAATCGGCCAGGATCCGCGTGCCGTCCGTACACCGGTAGTCCACGCCGCCCGACGCCCGGTGCGTGTAGTTGATCGAATCCTGGCGCCGGCTCTCGGTATAGCCCCCCACCCTGACCAGCGTGCAGTCCCTTTCCTGCTCCGGTTCCTGCTCCGGTTCCTGCGCCCACGCGAGGCCCTGCCACAGGAAGACTCCCAGGAGTGCGGTCACCAGGCCGCCAACACTCACGAACCGGGAGCCCGGCCGCCCCCGTGGTCCGGGGATAGTGCCGGGGGGACCATGTCCACGGGCTGCCAGCCGCGACTCCGGACCTCCAGCCGGACCGCTGGAGCCCGCGGGCCGCGGGTACGCCCCGCCAGGCGCTTCCCGGCGCGTCATCGTTCGGGACAATCCCTTTCCCGCGTGCCCCAGAGCTTCACCTGGTTGAATGAAATATCGGATTCCAGGCGGTCGCCCTCGATCTCGCACCCCGCCTCCCGCATGACCACGGTCACATCGCTCCAGACCCGATCGGAGTCCTGGGAGAAGTTCAGCACCTCGGTGCGGATCTCCCGGGCCTGGCCGGGGATGGTGAGCACCGCGTTCCCGACGGCCATCAACTCGTTGGTGGACATGTCGAAGCGCCCCCGGTCGGCGGTGATCGTGGCCCGCCGGCCACCCTGGTCGCCGAAGATGTGCAACGTCATCTGCATCACCCAGGTGTGTGTGGAATCGTTCCACATCAACATGCTGTCCGCCACCAGCTGCGCCTCCCGGACGCCGTCCTTGGACATGTTGTGCGTCACGCCGTACATGACGTCGTCGGCGGACGATTCCCCGAACTCCGTGCCAGCGGCGTCCTCGGCGTCGTTCAGGCACGCCAGAGCCGCGACCGCGGCGAGGGTCGCGAGCCTCGCCGACCACGCCCCCGATAGCGACCGGGCCGGTGCGGATCCCCTGCGCGAAGCCATCACATCGCTCCCGCCCGCAGGAGATCGTGCAGATGAACGATTCCAACCAGCCGGCCTTCGTCCACGACGGGCAATGCCATAATTCCGTACTCCTCCATTCTGTGCACCGCAACCGCTCCCGGTTCCCCCGATGACGCCACCTTTGGCGACCGGGACATGAAATCGGATACCGGGGCGCTCAGGAAGTCTTCGTTGCGCTCCATGAATCTGGTCAAATCTCCCGCGGTCACAACGCCCACCAGCGAGCGGTCCTCGTCTATCACCGGCACGGTACCGCGCATGCGGGCCAGCGGCGCGATGATCTCTCGTGCCGTGCGATGCGGGAGGACGGTGGGGTAATCTTCGGCCTCCATCACGTCCCGGACGCGCAGGGTCAGGCGGCGGCCCAGCGAGCCACCGGGGTGGATGCGCGCGAAGTCGCCCGAATCGAACCCCCGTCGCTTGAGCAGCGCGACGGCGAGCGCGTCACCCATGGCGAGGGCGGCGGTGGTGGAGGTGGTGGGCGCGAGATCCAGGGGACACGCCTCGGTGGTTGCGCCGCAGTCGAGGACGGCCGCGGCCCGGCGTCCCAGGGGCGAATCCGGTCGGCCCGTCAGCGCCACGACGGGGACTTCGTGGCCCTCTGCGAAGTCCAGCAGCCCCTCCAGCTCGCGCGTGGCACCGCTCTTCGACAGGATAATCATGACGTCCTGGCCGCCGACGATGCCCAGATCCCCGTGGAGTCCCTCGACCGGGTGGAGAAAGACGGACGGGGTCCCGGTCGAAGTGAGTGTCGCGGCCACCTTGCGGGCGACCAGCCCTGACTTGCCGATCCCCGACACCACCACCCGGCCCCGGCAGGCGAAGACAAGGTCCACACCGCGCACAAAGTCGTCCCCCAGGCGCTCGGCCAACCCGGCAACCGCCTCGGCCTCGAGCCGCAGCACCCGCCTCCCCTCCTCGATCAGTTCCAGGTGCCTGGCGCCCCCCGGCGAGTCCGCCCCACCGGCCTCGGCCCCGGCGCGAGAGACCCCTTCAGCCGCCACGGGCGCGACAGTACTCATCGACCAGTCCGTCCCATTGTCCGCGGGCGCGCAGGAGCGCCTCGGCAAATTCCCGAACCGCCCCCCGCCCCCCTTCCCGCGAACTCTGCCAGGTGGCGACCCGTCGCACTTCCAACACCCCGTTCGCCACCGTCGCGGCGAGTCCCACACGCCTGAGCGGCGCGAGATCGGCCAGGTCGTCACCCAACAGCGCGACCTCTTCCCAGCCGACGCCCCGCGCGGCGAGGAGTTTCTCCAGCACGGGCACCTTTCGCGCACCCGCGTCCTGGTACACATCCTCGATACCGAGCTCGGCGGCCCGGAGGTCCGTTGCCGCCGAGACCCTTCCGGATACGATCGCCACATGTATGCCCGCATTGCGCATCATCCTGATTCCCAGGCCGTCCTGCACGTCGAACCGCTTGAATTCGGCCGTGTCTCCGTTGCTCACGCCGATGTAGATCCCACCGTCGGTCAGTACACCGTCCACGTCCAGTACGACCAGCCGAATGCGGCGCGCGGTTGCCTCCGGGATCTCCATCGTGGCCCGCGTCATACTGCCACCGAGGGGCTCAGTGCCGCGCGGATCGCCGCCACCTCGCGCAACAGCGGGATCAGCCCGTCGAGCGGGAGCATGTTGGTCGCGTCGGATGGCGCCGATTGCGGATCGGGGTGCACCTCCAAGAAAAGTCCGTCGCATCCGGCCGCCACCGCTCCCCGGACCAGCGCGCCGATGTGCTCGGGCGCCCCGCTGGTGGAGCCGTCCGCAAGTCCCGCCGGCTGCTGTACCGAGTGCGTGCCGTCGAAGACCACGGGAGCGCCGGTGGCCTGCCGGATTCGCGAGAAGTTCCGCATGTCCACCACGAGGTCGCCGTAGCCGAACGACGTGCCTCGTTCGGTCACGAAGACCTGCCCGGCTCCACCGGCGCGCACCTTCTCCACCGCGCCGGCCATCGCCTCGGGGGACATCCACTGCCCCTTCTTGACGTTCACCGCCCTGCCGGTCTCTCCCGCCGCAACCAGCAGCGGTGTCTGCCGGCACAGGAACGCGGGAATCTGCAGCACATCGGCCACCTCGGCGGCGGGGGCGGCCTGGACCGGCTCGTGGATGTCCGTCACGACGGGAAGACCGGTCTCGTCACGGACCCGCGCCAGCTGCTCGAGGCCGCGGCAAATCCCCGGACCCCTGGCGGAGGCGAGGCGGGACCGGTTGGCTTTGTCGAAGGAAGCCTTGAAGATGACTGGGATTCCCAGTTCGCGGCCCGCCGCCCGGACCCTGCTCGCAACGGTGAGGTTGAGATCGTCGTCCTCGAGTACGCAGGGGCCCGCGATGAGGAAGAAGGCACCGCTCGCGATGCGGTCCACGGCCTCGTCCAGTACCTCGTGACCCGTCAGTCTGGAGTCCACCACAAGCAGTCTACGCTCCCAGCGCCGCCGTCTTTGGCTCGGGGATTGGTATCGCCGCCGCGTCCGATTCGGGAACGCCCAGCGCCAACTCGGCCCCCGCCTCGATGAAGGACGCGAAGAGCGGGTGGGGCCGGGTGGGACGGCTCTTGAGCTCGGGGTGGAACTGTCCCGCCACGAACCACGGGTGGTCCGGCAGCTCTATCATCTCAACCAGCTTGCCGTCCAGCGATGTCGCACAGAAGTCCATCCCCTTCGCCTGCATATGCACGCGATAGTCGTTGTTGACCTCGTAACGGTGCCGGTGCCGCTCGCTGATCTCCTCCGAACCGTACACCTTCCCGGCCAGCGAGCCGGGGGCGAGCCGGGCCGGGTAGGCCCCCAGCCTCATGGTCCCGCCCTTGGTGGTCACGTTGCGCTGCTCGTCCATGAGGCAGATGACGGGGTGGGGGGACGCCTGGTCGAACTCGTACGAATGCGCCCCCTCCAGCCCCACAACCGTGCGCGAGAACTCGATCACCGCGCATTGGAGCCCGAGACAGATTCCCAGGAAGGGCAGTCCATTCTCGCGCGCCCAGCGGATGGCGGTAATCATGCCCTCGATGCCCCGGTCGCCGAAGCCCCCGGGCACGAGCAGGCCGTGGTACGCGGCCAGGAAGGACGGGTCCAGTCCCTGCTCCAGCTTCTCGCTCGCGATCCAGTCGATGGCCACCTCGACGTCGTTCGCGATGCCGCCGTGGATCAGCGCCTGCTCCACCGACTTGTACGCGTCCACGAGTTCCGTGTACTTCCCCACCACCGCAATGCGGACGGTACCCCGCGTAGGCGCCTTGATCCGCTCGACGATCCTCGACCAGGCGCGGAGATCGGGTTCGGGCGCGGTGATCCCGAAGCACTTCAGCACGAAATCGTCCAGACGCTGGCGGCGGAGCTCGAGGGGGACCTCGTAGATCGTGCTCACGTCGAGCGCCTCGATCACGCCGGCGGGGTCGACGTTGGTGAAGCTTGCGATCTTGGCCCGGATGTGCTCGTCGAGGTGGTGCTCGGTCCGGCAAAGAAGGACCGCGGGCTGGATCCCCGTCTGCATGAGCTCCCGCACGGAGTGCTGGGTGGGCTTGGTCTTGAGTTCGCCGGCGGCCTGGATGTACGGTACAAGGGTAAGGTGGACGTGCAGGGCCCGGCGGCCGACCTCCTGTCGGAACTGGCGGATCCCCTCCAGGAAGGGCAGGCTCTCGATGTCGCCCACCGTACCCCCGACTTCGCTGATCACCACGTCGTGGCCCTCGGCCAGCACCCTCACCGACCGCTTGATCTCGTCGGTGATGTGCGGGATGACCTGCACCGTGCGGCCCAGGTAGTCGCCGCGGCGCTCGCTGTTGATGACGTTGCGGTAGATCCGCCCGGTGGTGGTGTTGTTTTCCTGTGACAGGCTGTCGTCGATGAAGCGCTCGTAGTGCCCCAGGTCGAGGTCCGTTTCGGCACCGTCCTCCGTGACGAAGACCTCGCCGTGCTGAAGCGGCGAAAGCGTGCCGGGATCCACGTTGATATAGGGATCGAGCTTCTGGAGGGTGACGCGCAGGCCGCGCCGCTTCAGAAGCACGCCCAGCGAGGCGGCGGCGATCCCCTTGCCCAGCGAAGAAACCACACCGCCGGTTACGAAGATGTACCGGGTCCGGTCCAATCCATTCCGGGTCATGGTGTCGTCGTCGCTCCTCGCCGCTGGTTGCGTGCCCTGTTCCCCGTCCCCGACCTCAAGCTACACCCGCCGTTTCGTTCCTGATGGCGGCTCGCACGCCGCCCGGTCCATATCCCATGGCCCTCAGGCGCCTTTCCATCCGGGCCAGATCCTGCGGCGTGTCCACCCCCGCGGCCGCCTCCGCGACCAGTGCCACGCCGATCCGCATGCCGTTCTCGAGGGCCCTGAGCTGCTCCAGGCCCTCTTCGACCTCCAGCGCGGACCGATCGAACCCGACCCAGCGCCCGAGGGCCTCCGAGCCATAGGCGTAGATGCCGACGTGCCTGAGGTGCCGGCCCGGGCGCCAGGGATGCTGTCCACCGGTAAGGTCATGACCGTAGGGAATCGGGGCCCTTGAAAAGTATAACGCCCTGCCATCGCGGGCCCGCACGACCTTGACTACCGACGGGTCCCGGCACTCCTCGGCGTCGCGGACGGCGGTGGCGCAGGTTCCCGCATCGAACCCGTTCTCTACCATGGCGACGGCCGCCCTGACCGTGTCGGGCGCCACCAGCGGTTCGTCTCCCTGGATGTTCACCACCACGTCGAAGCTGTCCGAGAGGCGCTCGGCGACCTCCCACACCCGATCGCTGCCCGTGGGGTGCCGCGACGAAGTCAGCAAGACCTCCGCCCCGGCGTCCCGGCAAGCCCTGGCCACCTCGTCGGAATCGGTTGCAACCACCACGCGGTGCAGGAATTCCATTCGGCGGGCCCGCTCCCAGACCCACAGGATGAGAGGTTTGCCGAGAAGGGGCTGAAGCGGTTTGCGGGGGAGGCGGGAGGACCCCAGTCGCGCGGGGATAACCCCCAGGACGCGGCTCACGAAAGCGCCCCGGAGAGGGCGCGACGACCCGGATCATTGGTATGAATCACGGACCTTAATTTACCCGGGAATGGGGACGCTGGCAACGGGAATGTGGGGGGGTGCAGGCTCCAGGGTGGCCTCAACCCCGGGCGAGACCGAGAAAGTTGCGAAGCAGTCGGCGTCCACCCTCTGTGAACCACGACTCGGGATGAAACTGCACGCCCCAGACGGGGTGCTTCCGGTGCCGAAGCGCCTGGACTTCTCCCCCGTCGGCGGGATCGGTGCTCCACGCAATCGGCTCCAGCCCCCGCGGCAGCGGTGCCGACGCAACCAGCGAGTGGTAGCGCGTCACCCGCATCGGGGACGGGATTCCGGTGAAGAGCGGGTCGCCGTTGTGGCGGATCGGGGAGACCTTGCCGTGAACGGTGCGGGTGGCGGGGATGGTGCGCCCGCCGTACGCCTCCGCGATCGACTGGTGGCCAAGGCAGACACCGAGCGTGGGGGTCGACGGCCCCAGCTCGCGAATGGCTCCCACGCTGACACCCGCCTCCGCCGGAGTGCACGGTCCGGGCGACACGACCAGCCGTCTGGTTCCCAGGCGCCTCAACTCCGCCGGGGTGACCGTATCGTTGCGAAAGACCCGTGGTTCTTCGCCCAGCTCGCCCAGGAGCTGGACAAGGTTCCAGGTGAACGAGTCGTAGTTGTCGATGACCGCCAGCATGGCCGCTCCCGTCGGGTTGCAAAGGCGCGGACGCGCCACCGCTTATAATATGCAGATCATCATGAGCATGTACCGCAAGTGCCTCGTCTGCGGCCGCGACTTCGCCCCCAACGATGCCCTCGAGCACCTCGACCGGGGCCGCCGCGTCGCCTACGACCCCGCGCAGGGTCGTCTGTGGCTGATATGCCGCGCCTGTTCGAGGTGGTCGCTGGTGCCGATGGAGTCGCGCTGGGAGGCGCTCGAGGAGCTGGAGAAGCTAGTGACGGACCAGGGCCGCACGCTGTCAAGCACCGACAACGTGGCGCTGCTGCGTGCCGGACCACTCGAAGTGGTGCGCGTCGGCAGGGCGGAGCTGAGGGAGGAGGCGTGGTGGCGCTACGGCCAGGAACTCCGCCGGCGGAAGGAGCGGTATCGGAAGCTGTCGGTGGCGGGAACCGTTGGCGCGGCGGTGGCGATCGGGGGTTCCTGGGCCACCGGCGGCCTGAGCTTCATCGGCGCGTGGCTCCTCTGGGAGAACGCCCCCGGGCTCGTCACCGGAGGGGCGCGGTTGCTGCGTTTCGGGCGGACGGCATGGCGGGGTCAAGGTGAGTGTGTGCGATGCGGCCGTGCGATCCACCGGGTCGCGTACTCGAATCGCCGGGACGTTGTGCTCCGCGCCGAAGAGGAATCGGTCGAGATCCTCGTCTTCTGCCCCTTCTGCGGTGGGGATGAAGAGAGAGGATTTCGCCTGCGGGGCCAGGAGGCCAACCGGACCGTGCGGAAGCTCCTGGCCTACCGCCACTTTGCCGGGGCGTCGGAAAAGCGGGTGGCCAACGCGGCCAGGCTGATCGAGGCGGCGGGTGGGCCGGCGCGGTTGCCATCCCGCATCCTGCGCAAGCCGACCCTGCTCGACGATGTCGGCCGCGTGGGCCGGGTGGCGCTCGAGATCGCGGTCCACGAAGAGCACGAGGCGCGCCTGCTGTCGATGGAGGTGGCCGAACTCGAGGCGCATTGGCGCCGGGAGGAAGAGTTGGCGCGGATCATGGATGGAGAGCTGACGTTCCTTCCCATTCGGGCCCGACGAAACCCGCGCTAGAAATCCACCGGCCTCAGATACCCTTCCCCGATCGCACTCTCGGAAAGCAGTGCCACGGTTGGAAGTTCGCGCTTCCAGTGCGTCGACGAGAGTCGCTTCCAGACGATTGCCACCTCTTCCCGGCGAAATCCGAGCCGGACCATCGCGTCGACATCGCGGCCCGTCAGCAGCCAGTGCAGAATCGGGTCCGCCAGGTGGTACGAAATACCGAGTTCGTCCTCGTCGTGGATGCCCCGAACCAGGTCGGCGCTGGCAGGCTTCTCCACGATCTCCGAGGGCACCCCCAGATACCGTGCGAGTGCCCACACCTGCGTCTTCAGCAGGTCGCCCAGAGGATTGATCGGGGGCGAATCGTCGGCGTGCCAGGTGAAGTAGCCGAGCAGGCGCTCGCTCTTGTTCCCGGTCCCCAGCGGCAGGGCGTTCAGCTTGGCCGACTGGTCGAAGAGGACCACCGCCCGCTGGCGTGCCGCGATGTTTCCCCGGCGCATGTCCGTCACTTCGGGCTCGTGAGCCTCGATGTAGGCGTCGACCGCCGCGGTGATATCGATCGTCCGCTCCCGCGCCCCGGACGCCTCGATCACGAGTGCCCCGTGGGAAAGGCTCTCCGGACTGGAGGTCGCGTATGGAAGGCGGAAGGCGAACACGTTCTGGGGACCCAGCGCCCGGCACGCCAGGAAGAGCGAAACTGCCGAGTCCACTCCTCCCGACACGCCGATCACGACCCTGGAGAAGCCGCGATGGCGGACCACCTCCTCGCGTATGAACTCCACGAGGGCTCCCTCGACCATCGCCGGCTGGATGGCGAGGAGCTCCCGGTCCACCTCGCTGGGCCGGTCGCCGGCGCCTTCGGCCGGCGGGCTGGCTGACGTGGGCCGGGTAGCGGCCGGCCGTTGCACGCGTGCCCTGTCATGGGATCGATCTCCCACACGCGACTCGTCGAGGGAGCGTTGCAGATGCGGCAGCGCCGTCCTCAGGTCGGAGAGAAACGGCGCCTCCGTGCGGACGCGGGTGATTTCATGCAGGTCCAGGGTGACGGGGGTGCTCCCGTCTCCGAAAAGGGGTCCCCGGCCCAGCAACGTGCCGTCCGGTCCCCACGCCGTCGATCCCCCGGCGAAGAGTTTTCCGCCCTCGGACCCCGCCAGATGCGACAGCAGGACGAAGACACCGTGCTCCTTCGCGGTGCGGGCCGCAATGCGATCCCATTCGGCGAGGTTGGCCGGACGCGACCGGGCGGCCTCGTAGCCGCGCGCCGGCGACGCGCAGCCGCAGAAGAGGAGGTCGGCTCCGTCGAGCGCCAGGATCGTCGGGGTCAGGGAGTGCCACAGGTCCTCGCAGATCATCATCCCCACCCGGCCGAAGCGCGTCTCGAAGGCGCGCACCTCGCGGCCAGGCTCCACAAACCGGGCCTCCTCGAAGATCCCGTAGGTGGGAAGGAAAACCTTGCGGTGGACATGCACGATCTCGTACCGGCCGTCGCCGGGCGTCAGGTACGCGATGCTGTTGCGAACACTGGTGCGGCCGCGCTCGTAGAAGCCGATCACCACATCGCCATCGCATCCTTCGGGTGGGGCGCCCAATGCGTCCACCAGCCCCTCGGGCGAAAGGGCGACTTCGAGGGCGGCACCCTCGACGAAGTATCCGGACAGGACCGTCTCCGGAAAGATTGCGATGTCGGCGCCCGGTACCAGCGCATTGCGCACCGCCGCGATGTTGGCCTGCACATTGCCCTTGCGGGGTTTGACCTGACAGAGTGCGGCCCGGAGCGAACGCCCGTGGTCCATGTGATTCCTCGACCGTGCGAGAGGGGATTGCCGCGGGGTAGTACCCGTGGCGGGAGATATTCCCTAATCTAGAAGGTACGCCGCTACCCACAATCGAAAGTTCCATGCACCGTATCCGTCATTTCCTGGTCGCCTCGGCCGTCCTCCTCCTACTCGGGGCTCCGGCTGCCGGCCAGGAGACCAAAGCCCGCAAGGGAGTCCTGGAGACCGACGAGGCTCAGGTTTTCCTCGAGGCGTTTCGCACAATCTCCCGATCCCACGCGTCGGCACTCAGCGACTCCGCGCTCTGGGAACGCGCCATCGCGGGCCTAATCGAGCAGCTCGACGACCCGTACGCGACCGTCTTCACCCCGGTCGAATACGACCAGTTCCAGGAGCAGACCACCGGAAATTACGCGGGAATCGGCGTCCAGATCAGTCGGCTCGGGGCGCGGGTGACCGTGACCGCGGTCTTCCGCGGCTATCCGGCGGACGGCGCGGGCATGATGGTGGGTGATCGCATCGTGTGGGTGGAGGGCCACGACGCCAGCGAGTGGACGCTGGACCAGGCGAGGGACTCGATCCGCGGCCTTCCCGGCACGGTGGTACGGATCAGGGTGGCGCGCGACGGGTTCCGGGACCCGATCTCCATGGACATCGTGCGGGACAACGTACACGTCTCGGCCATGGAGGCCATCCACATCGAAGAAGGGGTGGCCCATATCGCCATTGGCCGGATCGCCCGCGGCGTGGCCGACGAACTTGCGGAAGCCCTGGTCGAATACGGGGAAGCGAACTCGGTGATCATGGATTTGCGGAGCAACCCCGGTGGATACCTGGACGAGGCGCTGCAACTGGTCGACCTCCTGCTGGCACCCGGGCAGACCCTGGCGAGCGCCGAGGGGATCAACGACCGGGGCGAGGTGGAACGCCAGAGCTGGTCGGCCCGCTCTCCACCCCTCCTGGCCGACAAGCCGTTCATCATCCTGGTGGACGAGTTCAGCGCCTCGGCATCGGAGATCATCGCCGGTGCCCTTCAGGACTACGACCGGGCGGTCGTGGTGGGGCAGCGCACATTCGGCAAGGGTGTGGTGCAGACGGTCTACCCGCTGCCCGCCGGCCGCCGGATCAGGATCACGACCGGGTCGTGGTTTACCCCGCTGGGCCGGTCGCTGCAGCGTGCCCGCCATCATGACGGCACTCCCGTGGCCGAAGACGAGACGAACATCGAACAAGTGGCGACCGGTTCTGGCAGACTGCTTCGCACCGGTGGCGGGGTCTTCCCCGATCTGGAGCTGCCGGTGGACCTGCCGAAGGAGGAGGAGTTGGCGCTGCTCAACGAAGCCAACCGGGTGCAGGTACCCATCAACGTCCGGATCGAGGAGTACGCCTTCGAACTCGCCAAGGACGCGATCGCGGCCGGCCGGGCCGACCGTCTGCCACCGTCGACCTTCGACGCTCTTGCGAGCGGTCTCGTCGAGGCGGGGATGGATCCGGAGGTCGTCAACAACCCGGTGGCCCGAGCCTACCTCGACTGGAGGACCCAGGTGCGCTACCTGGACCGGGCGGATGCGCGCAGCCTCGCCCTGCTGGTCCAGGCCGAGCGCGACACCGCCCTGGCCGAGGCGCTGCGGCTGGCACGTGCCGCGCGTACGCCCGAGGAACTCTTTGCCCTGGTGGGTGACGGGACCGCGGGGTCGTCCGGCCGGTAGGTCGCGGACACGGAGCGAGGTCCACGAGAGTCGTCGGGCCCGGTCAGCCGGGCCTGCGGACGCGAACCGCTCAGAGATCGCCGCGGGGGTGGAACCTGCGGTGCGTCTCGCGCAGGTATTCGCGATCCAGGTGGGTGTAGATCTGGGTGGTGGAGATGTCCGCGTGCCCGAGCAGCTCTTGCACCGCCGCAAGGTCGGCGCCCCCTTCCAGGAGGTGAGTGGCGCAGGAGTGGCGGAGCGTGTGTGGTGAAATCCGCCGTTCGATCCCGGCACGCGCCGCCGCCCGCGACACGATCGTCCACACGGACATGCGGCTCAGTCGCGTCCCGCGCTGGTTCAGGAAGAGAGCCCCCTTCCCCACCCCCCGGTCGAGCCGCGGCCGAACGGAATCCAGATACCGGCCGACCACCTCCAGCCCCACCGTACCGACGGGCACCAGACGCTCCTTCCCCCCCTTCCCGAACACCAGCGTGGTGCCGTGCCCGGCGTCCAGATCGCCCACCGACATCCCCGTCAGCTCGCTGACGCGCATCCCGGTGGCGTAGAGGAGTTCCAGCACCGCACGGTCCCTCCAGTACACGGGAGAATCGGGGTCCACCGCCTCGACCAGTTGCGCGGCCTCGTCCTGGCTCAGGAATTCCGGGAGCTTCCTGGTCGCCGCCGGACGGGCCATTCGCCCCGTCGGGTCCTTCCCCACGATGCCCTCGGCCGAGAGGAAGCCGAAGTATGCGCGGAGCGCCGACTGCGCCCTGCGAATCGTGGTGGCCGCGAGGCCCTGCTGGAGAAGATGGGCGGTGTAGGCGTCGAGGGTCTCGTGGCCGATCTCCTCCGGGCCCGCGACTCCGGTCTCTTCCAGGTAGGCGACAAACCGGCCGAGATCACTCTGGTAGGCCTTGCGTGTCCGCGGTCTCAGTCCCCTTTCGAGGGCCAGGAAGTCCAGGAACGGTTCCAGGTAGTAGCGGCGGGCGAGCGCATCGGCCCGGCTCTCGCGCGCCACCGGTCCTCCCGCCTATCCGCTGGTCTTGCGGCGCGCCCGCCACCACACGGCCACAAGCACGACTGCAAGTACCACCGAAGTCGCCAGGAGGCCCCGGCTCGCCTTCGACATGGTGTCCTTGACGGCATCCACGTTGTCGCCCGCCAAGTGCCCCACGCGCACCAGCGCGCCGTACCAGATTGCGGACGCCACGGCGAGCGGCGGCACGACCCTGGCCCACCCCAGCCCCGCCACCCCCGCAAACACCGGCACCAGGGCGCGAAACCCGGGCAGGAATCGCCCGGCAAAGATCGCGGCCACGCCCCAGCGCGCGTAAAACGCCTCCAGACGCCGCATCTGCTTCTCGGCCAGCAGATGCCGGCCACGCCCCGTGGTGAAGAAATCGGGACCGTACCTGCGCCCGACGGCGTAGACCGCCACGGCGCCCGCAACGTTGAAACCCCACACGGCCAGGAATACCGGGACGACCCCTCCCGCACCCAGCCCCGCGACAAAGCCGCCCGTCACGATGATTGTGTCCGCGGGCACCACCGGAAGCACATTCTCCACCGCGGCGCCCAACCCCAGCACGAGGTACAGCAGCAGCGGTGGCAGGTCGCTCAGAAAGGCGAGCGTCTGTTCCACCGGACGTGCCTAGTCGCCCGGTGAGGCTGCGGACGCCCCACCGGAACCGGCGGCCTCCACCATCCGCCCGGCGTCCCGGACGACGAGGACGACCGCGTGAACCGCCACCCCCTCCCCACGCCCGATCCACCCCATCTTCTCGTTGGACTTGCCCTTGACCGATACCGCCTCCGGCTCCACCCCCGTCCGCTCGGCCAGACGGCGGCGCAGCTCGGCGGCTCCGGGGCCGATCTTCGGGGACTCGCAGACGACCGTGACATCGACGTTGCCCACGCGCCAGTCCTCAGCGCGCAGCATTGCCGCGACGCGCGACAGCAGGTCCATGGAGTCGGCGCCGCGCCACCGTTCGTCGCCCGGCGGAAAGTGTGTGCCGATGTCACCCAGGCCGGTCGCGCCCAGGAGCGCATCGATCACCGCGTGCGCCACTGCGTCGCCATCCGAAAAGCCGCTCAGGCCGGGGTGGCCCGGAAAGTGCACCCCGCCCAAGATCAGCGGGCGTGCGGGATCGAAGCGGTGGGAATCGTACCCCGTCCCCACGCGGACCCCGGTCACTCGTCGTATTTCCGGACCACCAGGCACGCGTTGTGCCCGCCGAAGCCGAACGAGTTGCACAGGGCCGCCGACACGGTTTGCTCGACCATGCCGCCGTGGGCGTAGTCGAGGTCGCAGGCGTCGTCCTTCTCGTGGAAGTTGATCGTCGGGGGAATCCGGTCGGTGCGGCAGGCCATCACGCACATGACCGTCTCGATCGCGCCGGCGGCGCCGAGGAGGTGTCCCGTCATGGACTTGGTGGATCCGACCACTATGTCGTACGCGCGGGACCCCATAACGGCCTTGATGGCCGCGGTCTCGGACGGGTCGTTGGCCGGGGTGGAGGTGCCGTGGGCGTTGACGTAGTCGATGTCGCCGGGTGTGAGCCCCGCATCGGCGATCGCGGCCTGCATGGCCTCCTGGGCGCCCTCCGCCTCTGGAGGCGGGGCCGTGATGTGGTGGGCGTCGCCGGTGGCGCCGAAGCCGGCCAGCTCCCCCAGGATATCGGCGCCGCGGGCCCGGGCGTGTTCCAACTCCTCGAGCACCAGGCAGCCCGCGCCCTCGCCGATCACGAAGCCGTCGCGCCCCGCGTCAAAGGGACGGCTGGCGCCGGCGGGGTCGTCGTTGCGACGCGACATGGCCTTCATGGCCGAGAACCCGGCAATGCAGATGGGGGTGACCGCCGCCTCCGAGCCCCCCGCCAGCATGATCGTGGCGTCGCCCTGCCGGATGTAGCGGGCAGCGTCGCCGATGGCGTGAGCTCCCGAGGCGCACGCCGAGACCGTGGCGTAGTTGGGTCCCCTGAGTCCGTACCGGATCGAGACGAGTCCGGCGATGATGTCGGGTATGAACATGGGGATGAAAAACGGGCTCACCCGGCCGGGCCCCCTGTCCTTCAGGGTATTGCAGTTGGCCTCGAGGGTGATGATTCCCCCCACCCCACTCCCCAGAATCACGCCGAAGTCCGTCGCCGAGCACCCCGGCGGCGGACCGGAGAGTCCCGCCGACTCCATGGCCTCACAGGCGGCCGAGACCCCGAGCTGTGCGAACCGGTCGTAGCGGCGCGCTTCCTTCCGGGTCAGGTGAAGCAACGGATCGAAGCCCTCGATCTCGCAGGCGATCCGGGTCGCGTAGCCCTCCGGATCGAAAGCGGTGATTGGGCCACCACCCGGCATGCCCGCCAACAGCGCTTCCCAATTCGATTCCACGTCCAGGCCGACCGGCGAAATCATGCCGATGCCGGTGATCGCGACTCTGCGCCCGTGTCCGCCCTTGTCCATGACCCGCCGATCCGGTTGGGTCTGTCCGCGCTATTCGGCGTGTTTGTCGATGTAGGAGATTGCGTCGCCAACCGAACGCATCTGTTCGGCGTCCTCATCGGGAATGTCGATCCCGAACTCCTCTTCGAAGGCCATGACCAGCTCGACCGTGTCAAGGGAGTCGGCTCCAAGGTCGTCGACGAACGAGGCATCCGGGGTCACCTTGTCTGCTTCAACCCCGAGCTCCTCGACGATGATTTCCTTGACCCTGGCTTCCGCTGTGTCGGACATGGTTTGTTCTCTCCATACGGTTGTGTAGGCACGGTCGGGCGTGGCGGCAACCGGCTACTGCATGGTCATGCCGCCATCGACCGCGATAATCTGGCCCGTAATGTAACCCGCCGCAGGCCCCGCAAGGAACCGGACGACTCCAGCCACGTCCTCGGGATCGCCCAGGCGCCCGGCGGGTATCCGGTCCTTCAACCCGGCCACCCGGGCTTCCGCGAGGTCGGCGGTCATGTCCGTGCGGATGAATCCGGGGGCGACCGCATTGCAACGGATGTTGCGGGTCGCCAGCTCCCTGGCCACCGACTTGGTCAGCCCGTGCAGTCCCGCCTTGGAAGCCGCATAGTTGGCCTGTCCGGCGTTCCCCATCAGGCCGATGACCGACGTCACGTTGACGATGGATCCGGCGCGGCGCTTCATCATTCCCCGGGCCACCGCGCGAATCATGTTGAAGGCTCCGCCGAGATTCGTGTCGATCACCCCGGACCAGTCGTCGTCCCGCATGCGCAGGACGATGTTGTCGCGGGTGATTCCGGCGTTGTTCACCAGAATGGCGACCGGACCCTGCCCGGACTCGACCGCCGAGACCGTCTTCCTGCACGCCCGCGAGTCGGCGATGTCGCAGGAGTAGGCGGCGTGGCCCTCGCCTTCCAGCCCGGCGGCGGCCGACTCCGCCCGCTCACCGTCCCTGGCGACCACCGCGATCCTTGCGCCCGCACGCGCCAGCTCGTTCGCAATCCCCAGGCCGATGCCTCGCGATCCACCGGTGACGATCGCTACGGTGCCGGCAAGTTCCCTATGCTCGGTCATGTAAAGTCCTCCATGGATTCGATCGACTCCGGTGTCCCCAGAGCCAAGGTAGTCATACCTCTGGCGTTTCGCCGGTTCAATCCCGCAAGCACCTTCCCCGGGCCCAGCTCGGCAAACCGGGAGGCGCCCATGGACAGCAGTTCTTCAATACACTCCGTCCAGCGCACGGGGGCGGTCAGCTGGCGCACGAGCAGCTCGCGGATCCGGTTCGGGTCGTCGGTCGCGCGGGCCGTGACGTTGGACACCACGGGAAAGGAGGGCCGGCGGAAGCGAATCTCGCGCAGGGTGGCGCCGAACTCGTCCGCGGCGGGTCCCATGAGCGGGGAATGAAAGGCGGCGGAGACTTTGAGCGGCATGACCCGTTTCGCCCCCTTCTTCTTGGCTGCCGTGGCGGCCCAGCTGATCCCCCAGACGTCGCCGCTCACCACGACCTGACCCGGGGCATTGAGATTGGCGGCGACCAGGGTGTGTCCTTCCCCGGCCGCCTCCTGGCACAATTCGCCGACTTCGGCCACCCCGAGGCCCAGAATCGCGGCCATGGTTCCGGGCGTCTGCTCGCCCGCCCGCGCCATGAGCCGGCCACGGCGCCGCACCGCGAGCAGACCGTCGGCGAAGGAGTAGGTGCCGGCGGCCGCGTGCGCGGACAGTTCGCCCAGGGAGTGTCCCGCGGCCCCCGCCACCGGCCCAACCCGGGGCTGCACCACGCGATAGGCCGCCAGCGAGTGGACGTACAGCGCCGGCTGGGCGTTCTCGGTGGCGGTGAGGACCTCCTCCGGTCCCTCCCACGCGAGCCTGGACAAGCCGAAACCCAGAATATCGTCCGCCTCCGCGAAGGTATCTCGCGCTTCCGGACAACGTTCGGCCAGCGTCTGTCCCATGCCGACGTGCTGGGAACCCTGGCCGGGAAAGAGGAGTCCCGTCTTCACCCCGGGAATCCGGCCCGATGGGCAGGTCCGGCTGGAGAGGCTGGTGCCCGCGGACCGCCGGGACTACCACTGGCCCCCGCGACTCGCCCCCTGACGGTCACACCGGGTTTCTTCACCGAATTGCCCGTGCCCGCTACCAGCGCATCGCCATGGCGCCCCAGGTGAGACCGGCGCCGAACGAGGTCATGAGAACGAGCGAACCCGGCCCGATCAGCCCCTCCTCCTCGGCCTCGTCCAGCCCGACGGGGATCGTCGCCGAGGAGATGTTGCCGTAGCGGTTGAGGTTGACGAAGACCTTCTCCATCGGAATCCGGGAGTACCTGGCGGTGGACTCGATGATACGGATGTTGGCCTGGTGGGGCACCATGATGTCCACATTGCCCGCGTCCAGACCGGCCTCCTTGAGGACCGTTCTGCCGGCCTTCGCCATCGATCGCACGGCCGACTTGAAGACCTCGCGGCCCGACATCTGCATCAGGTGCTCGTTATTGCGCAGCCCCGCCTCGTCCAGGGGGCGTGCTGCTCCGCCCGCGGGGCGCTGCAACAGGTCGGCCATGTCTCCGTCGGAGCGGTGGAAGCTGGAGAGAATCCCTTCACCGTTTTCGGAGGGCTGCACGACCACCGCCCCCGCACCGTCGCCGAAGAGGACGCATGTGGCCCGGTCCTCCCAGTTGAGAATGGAGGACATCTTCTCGGAGGACACGACCAGGACCACTTCCCCGCGCCCGGCCGCCACGTACCCCTCCGCCATCGACACCGCATAGAGGAAGCCCGTGCAGGCCGCGTGCAGGTCGAAAGCCAGAGAGCTCCGGGAAGCACCGATGCGCGACTGGATCTCGCAGGCCGTCGAGGGCAGCCATCGGTCGGGGGTCGCGGTCGTGACGATGATCAGGTCGACATCCGACGGCTCGAGTCCGGCCTTGGCGAGAGCGCGGTTGGCCGCACGCGCACCCATGTCGGTCGTTGTCTGCCCCTCGGCCGCGATCCGGCGCTCGGCGATTCCGGTGCGTTCCCGGATCCAGGAGTCGCTGGTGTCGACCATGCGTTCCAGGTCAGCATTGGTCATCACATGGTCCGGCAGATACCTGGCGGCAGCCGATATCTTCGCAACCGGGGTTCCGTTGTTCATAACCGACCCTCTCTGGCTGCGGCGAGATCCCGCGCCATGTGGGCAACCAGGCCGCTCCGTACAGCCCGTGCGGCCACACCGATTCCCGCCTCGATCGCCCGGGGAGAAGACTTCCCGTGGCAGATCACGCTCACGCCGTTGACTCCCAGGAGCGGCGCGCCGCCGTGCTCGGCGTAGTCGAGGTCGCGCAGACGGTCCTGAATCTCTTCACGAAGACCGTTCCCGCGCAAACCGGGCGTGAGTTTGCGGACCACGAAGGCGGCCACCGATTCGTAGAACTTCAACAGGATGTTGCCCGTAAAGCCGTCGCACACCGCCACATCGCAGGCGTGGCGCAGGAGGTCGCCACCCTCGACGTTGCCGACGAAATTGAGGTCGCTCCCGGCCAGGAGCCGGTACGTCGCCTGGAGCACTTCGGTGCCCTTCTCGGATTCGGTTCCCACATTGAGCAGACCGACCCTGGGGTTCTCCAGTCCCTGGAGGTCCTGCATGTAGATCGTGCCGAGACGGGCGAATTCCACCAGCTGGCGTGGCTTGCACTCGATGTTGGCACCCACGTCCGCCACCAGGGTCAGGCCATGATCGGTGGGAAACACGGTGGCAACGGGCGGCCGGTCCACGCCCCGGAGCGGGCGCAGCAGCACCAGCGAAGCCGCCATGACGGCACCCGTCGAGCCCGCCGACACGAAGGCGTCGGCCTCTCCCGACTTCTGCAGGTTGAGCCCCACATTAATGGATGAGCGGGGCCTGCGCAGGGCCGATGTCGGCGCGTCCGACGCCATGATGCGATCCGGGGCGTGGACCACGGTGATCCGGTTCTGGCGGGGATGACGGCTCAACGAGTCCGCCAACGCGGCTTCGTCTCCCACCAGCACGACCTGCACGCCGGGATCGGCCATCACGGCGGCTACGGCACCCGCAACCTCGCTGTCCGGGGCGTTGTCGGTCCCCATCGCGTCGAGTGCAATCCTCATGCGGAGCCGGTCTTCGCGGCGGCAAGCCGGACGGCTAGTCCTCGACGACTTCGAAGACCGCCTTCCCCCGGTACACGCCCGAAGTGGGACAGACCCGGTGGCGGAGCTTGGGATCACCGGTCTGGGAACAGGTCCCCAGCGTTGCTTCCGAGGCCTTGTAGTGGGTACGCCGCTTCCGCTTCCTCTGCTTGGACACGCGTTTCTTGGGAACGGCCATGAGATGTCTTTTCCTAGTCGGTTTTCAGGGATTGAAGAGCCGCCCACCGCGGGTCGATGCCGGTTTCTTCGGTCACCTGGTTGAATCGATCTACGGGGTCGCCGCACTCCACGCAACGACCGTCTTCCTCGCTCGGCAGAAGGTACCGCGGCACCTCAAGCACGATTTCCTCCCGGATCGCGTCCGTCAGGTCCAGCATCGTCTGCTGATACCCTATGGTTCGCACATCCGGATCCGCCGCCTCCCACCCGTCGGCCGGCATGTAGACCAGGGTGAGCGGCCGCGTCACCACGACCTCCAGTTGCTCCAGACAACGGCTGCAATCGTACAGCAGCGAGGCTTTCCAGGTGCCTCTCACGACGACGCCTCCATCGGCGGCCTGCGCGACCGAACCGGCGACCTCCACCGCTTTCGCAAAGGTCAGTTGAGAGCCGGCCCAGACCTCGTCGTCCGAATCGATCCGTGCCTCCAGCGTGAGCGTTCGGCTTCGCCGCAGGTGCCGCAGATCGATACGCAACATAGATCCTTATAATAGACAGAATGGGCGAGTTCAGTCAAACCGCGCTGGCCCCTCCCCCCACGCGGCCGCGTGCGCCCCATCTCTTCACCCTATCCCAGGCGGTCACACTCGGGGAAGAAGAAGCCGATCTCCCGGCGGGCATTCTCGTCCGAGTCGGAGCCGTGAATGGCGTTGCGTTCCTTCGACTCGGCGTGAAGCGCCCGGACCGTGCCGGGATCCGCTTCCGCCGGATCCGTGGCTCCAATGACTTCACGCAGCCGCCGCACGGCATCCGGCGCTTCCAGCGCCATGGGAATGCAGGGACCGGAGGTCATGAACGCGACCAGGGAGCCATAGAAGGGGCGCTCGCGGTGGACACCGTAGAAGGCTTCGGCCTGGGCGCGTGACATCGTGAGCATGCGTGCGGCCATTAGCGTGAAACCGGCGGATTCGAGGTGGGCGATGATCCGGCCGGTCCTGCCGCTTCCGGCGGCATCGGGCTTGATGATGGCAAGCGTCTGACTCATTGGGTTTCCTGGTGAGCGGGTGGGATTCGTGAATGAATGGTGAACACTGTCCGCGACACTATATCACGATGGCCTCGGCAAAGGCTCGCATGACCGTGCCGTGGGTCAGGAAGCCGATGATCTCTCCGTCCCGCACGACCGGCAGCATCGAGACGCCCCGCGAGATCATGGACCGGCTGGCCACGAGGAGCGATTCGTCCTCGGAAACACACAGCACCGATCGGGTCATCAGGTCTCGGGCCACCGGCGTCTTCCGTCCAGCCGGGCTGCCGGACTCGCGACCCGACAGGGTGTGTGCCAGCACATCGGCGCTCGTGATGATTCCCAGCAGCTCATGGTTGGCGCCCACCACCGGAAGCGCGGCCACGCCCCGGCGCATCATCAGTTGCTGGATCTCCGCCAGCGGCGAGTCCGGATAGATCCGATAGCTCAGCGGCGTGAGGACATCTTCTACCGTGACCTTCACAGGTATCTTATTGTCCAAAAATGTGTTAGACAATAACACTTCTTCTATTGCATGAGCATCGGAATCGTGCATGTCGGCGGACACCCGTGCGAGCAGCGGTACCAGAAACAGGTTCACCGAGGGCCGTGGCAGTCCCCACGTCACCCAGGTTGCACGGGTAAAGCGCCCTCCGTCGCCCAGGCCGCTCTCGTCCCGACACAGGATCAGACCCGGCGGTACGCTGTCACCGCATAGATCGAGGAGGTCCACCCGACAGGCCAGCGATCCGAGGCGAGGTGTTCCACCGCTCTCGGTGATCTGGCCCACGGACCGACGTAGCCGGTGATCCGGATCGAGCCCGGACACATGGCCGCAAAGGAACTCCCAGACGTCTTTCCCGGAACTCGTCAGGATCGGGGGCCGGGGCAGAAGCTGGCTCAGTCTCACGGGCTACCGGGGGCGGCGATTCGGCGCGGATGCCAGACCGCCCGAACCGGGTGGGGGGTTCATCCTCGGACTGCTAGCGCCCCAGCGCCGCTCCGACGAGGGCGGAAATTTCCACTGGGCGTCTCGCGACCTGGATTCCATTGTCCTCGAATGCCTGGGTCTTCTCTGCGGCGGTGCCGGACGATCCGCTGATAATAGCACCCGCGTGCCCCATGCGCGTCCCCGGCGGAGCGGTTCGGCCGGCGATGAACCCGACGACGGGGATGTCGAGGTTCGCGCTCACCCACGCGGCGGCCTCCTGCTCGGCCGTGCCGCCGATCTCCCCGATCAGGACCACCGCCTCGGTGTCCGGGTCGGTGGCGAAGGCGGCCAGGCAGTCCACGAAGCTCGTCCCGATCAGTGGGTCGCCGCCGATTCCGACACAGGTAGTCTGGCCGAGGCCGTCCCGGGTGAGGTGGTAGACGGCTTCGTAGGTGAGGGTCCCGGACCGGGAAATCAGCCCGACCGGCCCGGGAGTCACCATCCGTCCCGGGATGATTCCCAGCGTGGTCTTGCCCGGGCAAATGATTCCCGGACAGTTGGGACCGAGTACGCGGCTTCCCCGGTCGCGGGCCAGCGCGTGGGCGCGGGTCATGTCCAGTACCGGAATCCCCTCGGTGACGCAGACGATGAAACCGACCCCGGCGTCGGCGGCCTCCATGATCGCGCTCGCCGCGAAGGCCGGGGGCACGTACACGACCGAACAGTCGGCACCGGTTTCGGCCACCGCGTCGGCGACGGTGTCGAAGATCGGCGCCACGCGGCCCTCCGGTCCCTCGAAGTCCCGGCCGCCCTTCCCCGGCGTCACCCCCGCCACCACCCGGGTGCCGTACTCCATCATCTGGCGCGTGTGAAACGAGCCGTCGCGGCCCGTGATCCCCTGCACCACCACGCGGCTGCTATCGTCAACGAATATCGACATGAGTCTCCCTGGTTGATCCTTGCGGGGTGGTTCGCGTCATCCGGCCAACCGTACCGCCTGCTCGACCACTTCGTCCATGGACGCCACCGCCGCGAGCCCGGCCCCGGCAAGAATCTCGCGGGCCAGCTCCTCGTTGGTGCCGGTCAGGCGGATCACCAGCGGGACCCCCATGTCGATCCTGCGGACGGCTTCGAGGATTCCGTTGGCCACATCGTCGCAACGGGTGATTCCGCCGAATATGTTGAAGAGAATCACCTTCACCCCGGGGTCCGAGGTGATGATCTCCAGCGCCGCCACGACCTTGTCCGGATTGGACGACCCGCCGATGTCGAGGAAATTGGCGGGTTCGCCGCCGTAGTACTTGACCAGGTCCATCGTGGCCATTGCCAGGCCCGCCCCGTTGACGCAGCACCCCACGTTGCCGTCGAGCTTGACGAAGCTCAACCCCGCTTCGCGTGCCTGGGCATCGGCGGGGGACTCGGAGGCGGGGTCGCGCAGGGCGGCGATGGCGGGACGGCGGAAGAGCTCGTTGTCGTCGATGCTCACCTTGGCGTCGATCGCCTTGACCTGCCCTTCGGTCGTTGAAATCAGCGGGTTGATCTCGGCCATCGACGCTCCGTTGTCGACGAAGACATCGTAGAGTTGGGAGATCACCCGCGCCCCCTGCCGCGCCAGGCCGGAGTCGCTGTACAGCCGGGTGGCGAGTCCGTACGCCTGGTGGGGCATCAAGCCGTAACGAGGGTCCACACGGAGACGGTGAATGGCGCCGGGGTTGGTAGCCGCGACCTCCTCGATGTCGACCCCCCCCTCGGCGGAGACCATGAAGACCGGACACTGCCCTTCGCGGTCGACCAGCACACCGACATAGGCCTCCGACGCGATGTTCTCGATGGGGGACACGAGGACTTCGTGGACAACGAGCCCGTTGATGGTCATTCCGAGGATGGCGTCGGCGTGCGCCCCGGCTTCCGCCGGCGTGCGCGCGAGTTTGACCCCGCCGGCCTTCCCCCGCCCCCCCGAATGCACCTGCGCCTTGACCACGGCACTGCCCCCGTACGACTCCGCGAGAGCCCGGGCGGCTCCGGGGTCGCGGGCAACTTCGCCGGGGTTCACCGCCATGCCGGCGGCGCGGAAGAGCTCCTTGGCCTGGTATTCGTGAAGGTTCATGGAAGGCGGGTCTTTTCGGGAAGAGGGGACTGAACGCCGTCCCCGGGCAGCGCGGAAGCGTCCGGGGCCCCGCGGCGCCGGTCCGCGCGTCATGAAGTTACTGGGAAACGCGTACGCATCAAACACCCTTCGGCAGCGTCCCGCACGGAGCCGCATTGCGCCATATTGAGGGATCGTCCCCCGAACCGGAGGCAGTTGCCGGTGCCCAACATCCCGTCGCCCATCTACCTGGACCATGCGGCTAGCACGCCCGTGCGCCCGGAGGTGGCGGCCGCCATGTCGGCATCGCTGGCCGAGGACTTCGGCAACCCCTCCAGCGGCCATGCGTGGGGGCGCCGGGCGCGCGGACGACTCGAGGCGGCCAGGGCATCGGTGGCTGCGTCGCTGGGGGTGACCCCAGACCGTGTCCTCTTCACACGCGGGGGCACCGAGTCGGACAACCTGGCCGTGCTGGGACGGGTTCGGCACGCACTGGATACGGGCGTCACTCCCCATGTCGTGACCTCCGCCGTCGAGCACCCCGCCGTTCTGGAGGCGGCGGAGCGGGCCGTGGAGGAGGGCGGCCGCCATACCGTGATCGGCTTTCAGGATGGGGCTTTCGACCTGGACGCCCTGGAAGAGACGCTCCGGGACGACCGCCCGAGTCTGGTTTCCTGCATGTGGGTGAACAACGAGACGGGCCTGGTTCTGCCCATCGGGGAGATCGCGTCGCTGTGCCGGGGGTGCGGCGTTCCGTTTCACAGCGACGCGGTGCAGGCAGTGGGGAAGCTCCCGGTCGAATGGGCAGAGGCACCGCCGGACCTTCTGACCATCACGGGACACAAGATCTACGGCCCCAAGGGCACGGGGGCGCTGATCGCGCGGGACTTCCGAACCCTGCGGCCGCTCCACTTCGGCGGGGGACAGGAGCGGGGGCTGCGGCCCGGAACCGAGGACGTAGCCGGGGCGGCGGGCCTTGCGGAAGCCGTTCGTCTGGCGGTCGCCGAGGCACCCGCCGAGTCGGCCAGGGTCGGGGCCCTGAGGGATACGGTGGAGACCGGGCTGCTGTCGCGGATACCGGGTGCGAGGGTCAATGCGGGATCGCTGCCGCGGGCACCCCACATCCTTTCGCTGGGGATTCCGGGTGCGGACTCCGACACGCTGCTGGCGGCGCTGGACGCGTCGGGCATCGCCGCGTCGGGGGGGTCGGCGTGCGCCAGTGGATCGAGCGCGCCCAGCGGCACCCTGGCGGCGCTCTACCCGGGCGACGGCGCGGCCGCGCTGCGTCTCAGCTTCGGGCGGCTCAACCAGGGCCGGGATGCCGGACCGGTGGTCCGCGCGGTGGCCGAAGCCGTCGGGCGGACCCGGTCCCTCGCGTTGTCATGAATGCCCCGGGAGGCCGCATGCGCATCCTGGTCGCGATGTCGGGCGGGGTCGACTCGTCTCTCGCCGCGGCCATGCTGGTGGAGGCCGGCCACGACGTGGTCGGCGCAACCATGAAGACCTTCTGCTACAGCGGCGACGCGGCCGAGAGCAAGAAGACCTGTTGTGGTCTGGAGGGCATCCGGGACGCCAGGCTGGTCGCGGACCGGCTCGGGATCCCCCACTACGTCTTCGATGTCGAGGACGAGTTCACCCGCGACGTGATCGATGACTTCGTGACCGAGTACGGGCGCGGGCGCACCCCGAACCCGTGTGTGCGGTGCAACTCGAACACGAAGTTCAGGGATCTGATGAAGCGCGGCCGCGTCCTGGGCTGCGACGGAGTCGCCTCGGGCCACTATGCGCGCATGGATCGCGGCAACGGGGAACCGAGGCTGCTCCGGGGGCGGGACCGCTCCAAGGACCAGTCCTACTTCCTCTGGGGTCTCCCGGCCGACCTCCTGGGCCTGCTTCACTTCCCCCTGGGCGAGCTCACCAAGCCGGAGGTCCGCTCACGGGCGCGCAAGCTTGGGCTGGAGACAGCCGACAAGCCCGAATCCCAGGAGATCTGCTTCGTCCCAACCGGGAACTACCGGGACCTGCTGGCGAAGAAGCTCCTGCCGACCCATCCCGCCCTCTCTCCGGGCGCCATCGTGGACACCCGGGGCCGCATTCTGGGGCGGCACGGCGGTTACTCCGGCTTTACCGTCGGGCAGCGCAAAGGCATCGGCGGGGGGCGCGCGGAGCGGTACCACGTTCTCGAGATCAGGTCCGAGACGCGTGAGGTGGTGGTGGGGCCGCGGGAGTTGCTGGAGGTCGGCGGCGTCGTGGTCGGCGAACTCAACTGGCTGACCGCGCCACCGGAGCCGGGCCGGCGTCTGCGGGTTCAGATCCGGTACCGGTCGCCCGCGCTGGCGTGTACGGTGGTGGCGGTGGGGGGGGACGGGGTCGAACTGCGATTCGAGGAGCCCGCGCGCGCCGTGACGCCGGGGCAGTCGAGCGTTTTCTTTGACGGGGAACGGGTGGTGGGGGGTGGGCGGATCGGCCGGGTGACGGAAGCGCCCTACTGAGGGAGGACGGCCGGCAGCGCTACCACTTCATCTCGGCTGCCGTGGCGAACTCCCGGATCCGGGCCTCCTGCTCCTCGGTGAGGGACTCCGGGATCTCGACCTTGATCTCGACGTACTGGTCCCCGGTCTTCCCGTCGCGGCTGATTCCCTGGCCGGCAATCCTGAAGCGCGTACCCGGCTGCGTTCCCGCGGGGACGCGCAGCACCACCCTCTTTCCCCAGATCGTACCCACCCGGATCCGGGAACCCAGCGTCGCCTGGGCCAGGTTGACGGGCACCGTCACGTGAATGTCGGCGCCCTCGCGCTCGAAGAAACGGTGCGGCTCGACCTTGAAGGTGATGATGAGGTCGCCGGGCGCCCCGCCCTTCCGGCCGCGCTCTCCCTGCCCCGTCAGGCGAACCTTGGCGCCGGACTGCACGCCGACTGGAACCGACACCTGGATCTTGCGCTTCTGGTGAACCTTGCCGGACCCGCCGCACGCCCCGCACTCCTTGGCGGGCCTTTCGCTCCGTCCCATGCACGCCGGGCACGGACGATTGACCGCGAACCCTCCCTGTCCGAACGATACGCTCCCCGACCCCTTGCATTCCGCGCACTTCTTCCAGGTCGTTCCCGGAGCCCCGCCCGAACCCAGACAGGTGGCGCACTCCTCGTGGATGGAGACGGAAACGGAGACCTTGCCCCCCTTCACCGCCGTCATGAAGGGCACCTCGACGTCGAGCTCGACGTGGTCACCCCTGAGGGGACCGGAGGGACGCGAAGGCTGGCCCTTGCGGCCCCGGTCGAAGATGGAGGAGAAGATCTCCGAGAAGCCCCCGAGCCCGCCCAGGTCCTCAAATGAAAACCCTGGCTGGGCGGTCGCTTCGGGCCGCGCACCCGCCCGCGGCCCACCGAATCCGAAGGCGCCGAGCTTGCGCATCTGGTCGTACTTCTTGCGTTTCTGCGGGTCGGAGAGGACACCGTTCGCCTCACCGACCTCCTTGAAACGCTCGGCCGCCCGCGGGTTCCCGGGATTCGCGTCCGGGTGATACTGCTTGGCCAGCCCGCGGTACGCCTTCTTGATCGCGGCGTCGTCGGCCTTCTCGTCGACCCCGAGGATCGCGTAGTAGTCCTTGTCGGCCTTGGTCATGGGCTACTTACGCCTTGTAGACGCTGACGCGCGCGGGACGAACGAGCAGTCCCTTGAAGGTGTAGCCCCGCTGGAACACGCGCTCGACCATGTCGTCCTCCTCCTCGGAGCCGGCCGGCACGCGCATCATGGCCTCCATCGTATTCGGGTCGAATTCCTCGCCCGCGGGGTCGACGACTTCGACGCCCGCCTCCTCGAGCACGCGGAAGAACTTTCGCTCCACCAGATCCACCCCCTCCACGATCGCCTCCACCGAGGCGCTCTCGGGCTCCAGCGCCGTCACCCGGAGCAGGTCGTCGAGCGGATCGAGCATGCGGGAGACCAAGTCCGCCTGGGCGCGGTCCCAGCGCTGGCGCAGCCTGTCCTCGGTCCGCTTGCGGTAGTTGTCGAAGTCCGCGGCCAGGCGCAGGTGGCGATCCCTGGCCTGATCCCGTTCGACCCGCAAATCCTCGAGGTGTTCCGCGGCGGGGGCTGCATCTTCGCCGTCGTCGGTGGATTCGCCTGCCGGTTCGGGATCTGCTTCGCCCACCTCGAATTCGGCGCTGGAGTCGGTCTCGGGTTCCACCGGGCCACCGCCCGTGTCTTCAGGGGACGAGTCGGCTTCGTCACCGGTTGCGCCGGCGTCGTCCCGTGGATCGGACTCTGCCTCGGCAGCCTGTCCCTTGGCGTCGTGTTCGGAGGAGATCATCTTGTCGCTTGCTTTGTGTCTTGCGGGGTTGCCGGCCACTGTGCCGGGTGAATCGTCGGCGGCCCTTCAGCCTCGGTGCCGAAGCGCCAATCGCCGCCCGTCGGGTTACGATGGTGCGCCCGCGATTGTTCGCGCGGCTCCGTCAACGGCGTGCTCCAACTTGGCGGAATCGCCGCTCCCGGTCCACTTCACGAGCAGTCCGCGGATTCGCTCGCGCGAGGACCTCGAGGGCCATGGACAGGACTTCCTCGACGCTCCGGGTGCGCACGGCCAACCGGTCCCCCTGAAAGCGCATTCGTCTCGCGCTGCCCGCGCCATCGCACGAACCCACCGCCATCCAGACCGTTCCCACGGGCTTTTCGTCAGTGCCTCCCCCCGGTCCGGCTATTCCGGTCACGGCCATGGCCAAATCCGCTGCGAACCGGCGACTTGCGCCGGCAGCCATCTGCAGCGCTACGGTCTCCGAAACAGCGCCCTGCGAATCCAGAGCGCCCGGGTCGACGCCGAGGTGGCGGACCTTGATGTCGTTGGCGTAGGCCACGACGCCGCCCACGAAGTATTCGGATGCGCCGGGAAGATCGGTCAGCGTGGCGGCAAGCAGCCCGCCCGTGCAGCTTTCGGCGGTGGCGACCCTTACGCCGCCCGCGACCGCCGCGGCGGACAGTCGTTCCGCCAGTCTCCGGGCGCGTGCCCCTGCCCCGCCGTTGCCGCCCTCATGCATGATTCCTGACCACGGTCCGGTAACGCCACATGTAGTCGCCCATGGAGAAGACGGTGAGCCCGACGGCCACGGCCAGCATGATGCCGACCCAGGCGGTATTGAAGTGTCGCCAGGCGTTCCATATGCCGCCCGACCAGCCGCGGTCGGCCGCCGAGCTCATGATCGGATACCACAAGAGCAGCCCGCCGATGAAGAAATTCTGTATCAGCGCCTTGTATTTCCCCGATTTTCCGGCCGCGATCACAACACCGCGGCGAGCCGCGTAGCCCCGAAACAGGGTCATGAAGAGCTCCCGCCCGAACACCACGGCCAGAACCCACACCGGCATGGTCCCCCACCACGGTATCTCACTCATGGCGTCGGGCCTGCGGGTGATGAAGTAGAAGGGGATGAAGGTACTGGCCAGCAGAAGCTTGTCCGCGACCGGATCCAACAGCTTGCCGGTGTCCGTGATCCATCCGTGCTTGCGCGCCAGGTGGCCGTCCCAGACGTCCGACAGCGCCGCCACCAGGAAGAGCACGAAGGCGGCGTAGCGATTCACGACGCCGGGCGAGAGGGCAAGGTACGAGATCGCCGGACAGGCCGCGATCCGGGCCACGCTGATGGCATTGGGGACGTTCACGCGATTCGCGCCCCGCACCGGAGTTCAGACTCCATGCGTTCGAGCACCGCCGCCGCCTGGTTTCTCAGCAGCCGGCGCGGCTCCCAGGCGCTGAAGTCGCGCAGGACGGTCACCGCGTCCACCGTGGCGGGCTCGCCGTTCAGGTGCCGTAGCGCGGCCAGGCGACGGACCGGGTTGGAGCTGAACAGGTCCCGCTGATTCCGCACGACCTGGTCGCGCAGAATGAGCGCCCCCAGCGCCGCCACCGCGCCGACCCCGAGGAGGAACAATCCAATGCGACGTGCACGGCGGCTCATGGGGAAGTGTCTCCCACTTCCCGCCGACCGGCGAGTGCCTCGGCGATCGTCGTCCCGTCCACGTACTCCAGATCGCTCCCGACCGGAATGCCCCTGGCCAGGCGCGTGATGCGCAGGCCGTGCGGGCGCAGCAACGTCTCCAGGTAGACCGCCGTGGCCTCGCCTTCCATGCTCGCGTTGGTCGCCAGGATGACCTCCTTCGGCTTCGCCTCCGGGTCGCTCACGCGCTCCAATAGGCCGTCGATGTCGAGTTGGCCGGGCCCCACCCCGTCGAGGGGCGAGAGACGGCCGCCCAGCACATGGAAGAGCCCCCCGTAGCGCCCGGTACGTTCAATCGCCCCAACTTCGTACGCTTCTTCCACGACGCAGATTACACTCTGGTCGCGGGACGGATCACGGCACACCGAGCATACCTCGGCGCTGCAGTAGTTCCCGCAGCGCGGGCACGGATGGATCCGTTCCGCAACCTGTGCCAGCGCGCCGGCCAAGCGATGGATATCCTCCTTCGGGCCCTTCACCATGTGAAACGCCAGCCGAAGCGCCGTCTTGGTGCCGATCCCCGGGAGCCGGCGCAACTCCCGGGTCAGGTCATCGATCGCAGACACGGGCGGGCTGGAGACCTGAGGCGGGGCCGGGCTGCTAGAACAGACCGGGCAGGTTGGCGGGCAACCCGCCTGCCGCCCCCCGCATCCGCTCCTCCGAGAAATCGCGCGCACGGTTCTGCGCCTCCGCCACGGCCGCCACCACGAGGTCCTCGAGCATCTCCGGATCCTCCGGGTCGATCACCTCGCGGTCGATCGTGACGCTCTTCAGATCCCCCTTGCCCGTCACGCGGGCCGTTACCATGCCACCGCCCGCGGAAGCGACCAACTCCTCCGTCTGCAGGCTGTCCTGTAGCTCCTTCATCCTGTTCTGGAGCTGCTGCCCCATCTTCATCAACTGTTGAATATTCGTCATCGTCCTCTCCTGATATTCCTTGAATCCCCTGTGATTTGCTGTTGCATTCGCTATGTGTACGCTCGTTCCGAAGGTCAGTCCACGAACTCCAGATCGAGTTCGGCAACGGCCCGTTCGAGATACGGTGCTCTCCGGACCAACTCTTCGAGCCGACCCGCGCGAACCGTTTCCTGGCTGACCCTCGCCAAGGAGGCTGCGGCGGCCGAGCCCTCGGCGGCACCTTCGTCCTCGGCAACGATTGAAATCTTGGCAGAATCGCGCCCCGAATGAAGGGCCAGGGCCTCTTCGAGCTTCGGAAGCACGTCGGCACCCGCCAGCCGTTCGCTGCCCAGGTCTCCGGGCACGTGTAGCACCAACACCCCGTCGCTCGTCTCCCTGACGACGGTGGCGGCGTGCAGAATCGGCGACAATCCCGGTCCGATGCGTCGTCCTTCCGCCACCACGGCCTTCCAGCCCTCCGCAAGAGGGCGCGACGGGGGAGGTGTGGGTGATGGCGTTGGCACGGACTGTGATTTGGGCGACGGGGAGGCGCCGGACTCCAATAGGTGCGGAGTGCCCGGCGCGGGCGAAGCGGTGGACCGCGAATCGGCGGGCGCGGAGGCGCCGGCCCGCGATGGGCGCGGCTTGCCCGCCAACGGCGAAGCACCGGACTGGCGCGCTGCCGCCGCATCGGTCGGCGACCCGGGATCGGAGGAAGAACCAGGCCCCGGCGACGAAGCCGGTTCCGGCGCAGGCGCCCCCCCGAGGGCCCGAATGATCTCCTCCAACTCCACGGTGCGATCCAGGTAGCTCATCCGGAGCAGCAGCATCTCGATCAGCACCCGGGGCCTCCCCGTGCGCCTGAGGCTGCCATCGCTTTCCAGGCTTGACGACATCGCCAGCATCCTTACCAGGTCTCCGGGCGAGAAGGCCTCCGCGCGCCGCGCGTAGGCGTCGCGCATCTCGCCGGTCATGCTTCCGGGAGTGAAGTCGGGGTCGAGGGACAGCCGCAGCAGCAGGCGCAGCTTTTCGGCGAGGCCATGGTAGAATTCGACCAGGTCGTGCCCTTCGTCGATCAGCGTCTCCACGAAGTCGAAGACGGCGCCGTGCCGGTGCTCCGCGACCAGGTCGAAGAGTTCCAGGTAGCGCTCTTCGGCGACCACGCCCAGCACGCGCACCACCGTGTCCACCGAGACCTCTTCGTCGGAGAGCGCGAGGACCTGGTCGAGGAGCGAGAGCCCGTCCCGCATGCCCCCGTTCGCCTTGCGGGCAATGGCGCGGAGTGCCTCGGGGTCGCTGGCGATGTCCTCGCCGCTCAGCACCTCTCCGAGCCTGTTCATGATGTCGCCGGTGCCGATGCGCCGGAAGTCGAAACGCTGGCAGCGCGACAGGATGGGGGACGCGGTCTGCTGGATCTTCCTGGCCTCGGTGGTGGCGAAGACGAAGATGACTCTCGGCGGCGGCTCCTCCAGGATCTTCAAGAGGGCGTTCCACGCCTCCCGCGTGAGCATGTGCGCCTCGTCGAGGATGTAGACCTTGAACCGCTCCTCCTCCGAAGGCGCGTACATGGCGCGTTCCCGCAGTTCGCGCGCGTCGTCCACCCCCCGGTTCGAGGCCGCGTCGATCTCCACCACGTCCAGCGAGGTGTGTCCGGCCCAGATGCGTTCGCAATCCTCGCACTCGCCGCACGGTTCGCCGTCGGGCGCGCGGCGGGGACAGTTGAGCGCCATCGCCAGGATGCGGGCCAGCGTGGTCTTGCCGACACCGCGGGGTCCGCAGAAGAGGTACGCGTGTCCGACCCGGTTCCCGGCGACGGCCCGTTTAAGAGTCTCGGAGACGTGCTCCTGGGTCTGTACCTCCCCGAAGCGGCGGGGCCGGTACTTCCGGGCCAGGGCAAGGTAGGACAAGGAGTCGTGACGGAGGTTGCGTGTGGGCCGAAACAGGGGGCGCGAGGTGCCCCAGGCACTCCGCGGCGACGGTCACCTCATTTACCGCTGCTACCGGCAAGGTCCTGACGGGGTTCATGGGCTTCCGCCCCACGGACCTGGGGCACCCGCAAAGCTACCCGGACCCGGGACGGGGCGTCAACACTCCCGGGGCAAGCCGTCTCCCCTCGATGTACGGCACGTCCAGTGAGTCCCTCCAAATCCCCCACACATGCGTTTCCGTCGCGTCGTGCAGCGACAGGGATTCCGGCAGAAGAACGCGTCGGGGCTTGCCGGTCATGTCGCCTCTTCGAACCGCATAATAGACCGCCAGCGTGTCCGAACTCTCGTAGGTCGTCAGCCAGACTTCGCCCGACGCGGTAAGCAGCATACTCTTTGCCGCAGGCAGATACTCGGGCTTGTAGAGCCCCTCCTCCCAAGCCTGCCGCAGTCTGAGCGGCGAGACCCCAGGGATGGTGATGTTTGTTACGAGATAGTCACCCTGCTCCCGTATCATCTCGGGCGTCAGTCGTTGCGGCTCGAATTCGATTCGTCGCAACCAGACGGTGTCTCCGTCCGCATCCAATTCGATCAACTCGACTACGCCCGCCCCGCCCGTCCGCCGCCCGACCACCGCCCCGTCTGGTCCGAACGACGTCAGGTCCGCATCACTGAACATCTGACCCACCCAGCCGGTCATGTCCTCGCCCAACTCAATTGGCTGCTGCCAGTTGCGGCTGTTCAGCCAGAATACCGGCTCGGGGGCACGCCATTCGCCGCGGTCGGAACGCCGCACAAGCAACAGAGGGTAACTCTCGATGCCCCTGTCGACGAAGTGACTCGAGGCGATTTGCGGCAGGGCGAAATAGCCCCCGGCGCCTGTCGGCGCCTCCACCCTCAACTGATAGTCCCGGTACCTCAGAGAGTTGGAAGCGCCCGGAACGGTTCCCAGCAGGGCGCCGTCCGGAGCATAGTAGGTGAATCGGGATCCGAACGATTCCGGCACATAGAAGCTGCCGCTGTCCACGAATTCCATCCGTCCCGGCAGACGGAACTCGCCCGGGCCCTCACCATGCCCGCCGACCACGAAGTCCAGAGACCCGTCGGGCGTCCACACGCTTACTTTCGCGTCCTGCGCATCGAGCACCAAGACACGGTCCCGGTACGGATCCGCCCGTACGGCGACAATCTGGGACAACAGAACATCCTGTTCCGGAGCGCTGTTGAAACGGTGTTCGGCTTCGGTGAACCATGTCTCCGAATCGTTCCCGGTGGGATGCGATTCGTCGTCGCCGCAGGCCGTGGCCAGGACGATCGCCACCAGCCAGGCACGGCGCGGGCTCCGGGCCCCACTGCGTGCCAGCGGGATCGCCATGGAAGTACTTGGCCCCCTGGGGGGCACGGTGTGCACGGACATCTGGGTCGGGGCGAGCGGAGCCACTCGCCCGGCGCGGACCGCCTGCGGGTGTTGGGATCTGATTCGCGAGTTCCTCCTCGAAAGGATGAGGTCGGTTCCTTCCAGAAGACGCCCCAATTGATTCAGTAACCTCATTCGATCCGAATGCCAAGTACTGACTGCGGATCACCGCTGGTGTCGCACTCGCGGCGGCGAGCCCGCGGCGGGACATCGCGCCCAGGAATCGACGAGATGGTCCCGAGGGCCGCCGGCCTCAGTGCTACCCGGGCCGCCAGGCGTCGGGGATGTGCTCGATCTCGCTCTGCGACCCCCTGATCCGCACGGCGACCGCATCGAATCGGTAGGTGACTCCGGGCCGCCCGTTCTCGAAAATCCAGCGCCGGGCAGCCGTCTCGACCGCGCGCTGCTTCAGCAACCGGATCGGTTCGAGCGGCGTACCTCCGGTCGGCGTGGCACGCGCCTTCACCTCCACGAAGGCAACCACCCCGTCCCGCGCCGCCACCAGGTCGATCTCCTTGGGGCCGGCCCGGTAGTTGCGCGCAAGCACCGTCCAGCCGCGTTCTTCGAGGTAGGCCGCCGCCATGTCCTCGCCCTTCCGGCCGAGGGACAGCTTCGTGTTTTCCATGACCTGCAATTTCGGTCCTGCTAGCGGGCACACCCATGGCTGTATGGGACCCAGTTGATCCACGGCCCCAGGGTCCCCCGTCCCTCAGGATGCCGGATTCACCCGTCCCCGACCGCCGTCTCCCCCCCCGATCACCACGCGGACGCTACGTCGTCAGACCCCCGCGTGCTCCGCCGCCACCGCCACCGGCGGCGGCGCCAGCGAACGGCCGATGGCCCGCGCAATCGGGCCACACTGCGTCACCAGCTCCCTGAACTGTTCCGGGTAGAGGCTCTGCGCCCCGTCGGAAAGCGCCTGTGCCGGGTCGGGGTGCACCTCGATGATCAGACCGTCGGCCCCCGCCGCCACCGCCGCCCTGGCCATCGGTGTGACCTTGTCGCGCACCCCGGTCGCGTGACTCGGATCGGCCACGATGGGCAGGTGCGTCAGCGACTTCACGACCGGCACGGCGGTCAGGTCGAAGACGTTGCGCGTCGCCGGATCGAAGCCGCGCACCCCCCGCTCGCAGAGCGCCACGTCGGGATTGCCCTCGCTGAGCAGGTACTCGGCCGCCAGCAGGAGTTCGGTGATCGTGGCCGACATGCCCCGCTTGAGGAGCACCGGCTTCCCGGCCCGGCCGGCCCGCTTGAGCAGCGGGTAGTTCTGCATGTTGCGGGTACCGATCTGGATCATGTCGGCGTATTCGGCGACCAGGGCCACGCTCTCCGCGTCGACGGCCTCGGTCACGATGGCCAGCCCCGTCTGCTCGCGCGCCTCGGCGAGCAACTCCAGCCCCCGCTCCTCCATCCCCTGGAACGAATACGGCGATGTCCTCGGCTTGAACGCCCCCCCGCGCAGCACGCTCGCCCCGATGTCGCGCACCTGGGCCGCGATGTCCAGGATCTGCCCGCGCCCCTCGACGGAGCACGGACCCGCCATCAGAACCACTTCGGGTCCGCCCAGCACCGTCCCGTTGCCGAGCCGCACCAGCGTGTTCTCCTCGCGCCATTCGCGGGACACCTGCTTGTAGGGTTTCGAGACCTTGATGATCTCGCGGACGCCCGGGAGGCCCACCAGCCGGGCCTCCTGCACCCGCCCGTCGTTGCCGACGAGTCCGATTGCGATGCGCTGGTAGCCGAGCATGGGCTTGGCCCGGTAGCCCATCTCGTCGATTGTGTCGACCACCTGCTGGATCTGCTTCGGGGTGGCCCGGTGGTGCATGACGATCAGCACGGTTCTGCTTCTCCCTTGGTGGAAGGATGAGGGATGATCCTAAGCAAGGTGGCCGCGAAGTACCACCGGCTACAGCTCGAACCCCTGCCCGTCGCGGGCGCAAACGACTGTGCCATCATACCCTGCGTCGCGTACGAGACCGGGGGCAGAGGCGCAGTCGAGGGGCGGGTAGAGGTGGGTGAGAACGAGGATGCCTGGCCGTGCGCTTCGGGCCATGGCCGCAACCGAGGAGGGGGACAGGTGAGAGGGGGACGTGGCCGGGTCAGGTTGGCCGCACTCGCTCACCAGAAGGTCGACGCCGCGAAAGAACGGGCCGAGCGCCGGGTCGGGTCCGGTGTCGCCGGTGTAACCGAGCGAGCGGCCGTCCGCCTCGACGCGAACCGCGATCGAAGTGCCGGTGTGCGGGACCGGCAGAAACCTCAGCGGCGGCTCGCCTGCCGCGGTATCGCCCCAGCCACCGCGACGATCAACCTCATGGTAGGCGACTTCGAACCCGGGGTCGACGATGAAGTCGCCGAACGCGCGCCGCAGCGCCCCCACGCGGTCGAGGAGCCCGGGCGGGCCCAGCACGTGGAGGGGGTGGCTGCGCGGCGACGGAACCGCCCACTTGAGGGCGAAAAGAAGGTGGGGAAGGTCGCCGAAATGGTCCGTGTGGTAGTGGGTGAAGACCACGTGGGTGACTTGCCACCAGGGTTTGCCGTGACGCGCCATCCCGTGAACGGCGCCCGGCCCGACGTCCAGGAGCAGGATGTACTCGCCCGCCTCCACAAGGTGGCAGGCCGAGGACCGGTCACCCGAAGGGACCAGCGTCCCCGAGCCGATGACGGTCAGGACCGGCGTCACGCGGCCGTTCCCGCTGCCCCCGTCTTCCCCTCCAGCCGCACGCCCACGATCGAGGACACCCCCGGTTCCTCCATCGTCACCCCGTAGATCCAGTCGGCCGCCTCGATGGTCCGGGGATTGTGGGTGATGACGACGAACTGCGTGTCGGCCTTGAACCCCTGCAACAGGCGGATGAAGCGTCCGATGTTGGACTCGTCCAGGGGAGCGTCCACCTCGTCGAGTACGCAGAAGGGACTCGGCTTGACCAGGTAGATCCCGAAGAGAAGAGACAGGGCCGTCAGCGCCCGTTCGCCCCCCGAGAGCAGATCGATGCGCTGCGTGCGCTTGCCCCTGGGCGCGGCATGGATCTCCACGCGCGACTCGAGCGGGCTTTCCGGGTCCGAGAGCCACAGGTTGGCCTCGCCGCCGCTGAAGAGGTGCTCGAAGGTGCTCTGGAAGTTCTCCCGGATCGCCTCGAAGCTCGTCATGAACAGTTCGGTGGCGGTGGCGTTGATTCGTCGGATCGCCGCGCGCAGGTCGTTGCGGGCGGCGACCAGGTCCTCCTGCTGGCGCACCAGGAAGTCGAGGCGCTCGCTCTCCTCGGCGTGCTCCTCGACGGCCAGCATGTTGACCGCCCCGATCCGTCCCAGCCGCGTGACGATGTCCGCCAGCTCGGCGCGCAGTTCGTCCGGGTCGCCCTCCGCGGGCTCGGCCTCCTCCACCAGGATCTCCAGCGACCGGCCCCACTCCGTCTCGAGCCGCTCCCCGATCCGCCCGGCCCGGTTGCGGAGCTCCTGCTGCTCCATCTCCAGCTTGTGTTCACGGCCGATCGCGGCGCGCTCCCGGTCGCGAACCTCGCGTGCCCGCCGCTCCGCCGCGGCCACCGTCTCCGAGGCGGTACGCAGGGCGCGGTCGTGTTCGGCCAGTACGCCCCGCACCTCGTCCCGCCTGCCGAAGAGCGTCTGCAGCGTCTCCTGACCCTCGCGCCGGGTCTTCCGCGCCGCGGCCATCTCCCCGCCCAGCGTGCCGGACTCGCGGCCGAGTTCCGCGATCCGGGCCGCCGCGCGGCCGACAACGGCCTCCCTGTCGGAGATCCGCCCGTTGAGGCGGGCGTACTCGCTCTCCAGCCGGGCGGCACGCACCGCCATCCCGGATTCGGCCGCGCGTGCCTGTTCCCACTCGGCGTGTGCGGCGGCGTGCACATCACGCAACCGGTCCAGACGGCCCGTCAGCGCGCTCTCGTCCTCATGCAGCCGCGCCAGTTCCTTCGCGGCCGCCCTGCCCCGCTCCCCCGCCCTGTCGCGCGCGGCCCTCGTGCCCTCGAGCTGCCGCGAAATCTCCTCCTGGTGCCGGGTCAGCCGCGCGCGGCGATCGGTCTGCGCCCTCGCACCGGCCTCGGCGGCACGGGCATCGTCCCGCGTGGCCAGGAGCCGTTCGGAGGCCGCGTCGGCCTCCTTCTCGCACTCCTCATGTTCACCATCCAGCAGGCCGCGGGTGTCGCGCGCCTCCACGAGGTCGCGGCGGGCGGTTGCCAGCGCGTCCTCGAGCGCTTCCAGCCGGCTCTTTCTTTCCAGGTGCCCTTCCGCACCCTGTTCCGGCATCAGGTGGAGCGCCCCCAGGGCATCGGTCCAGAAGCCGTCCGCAACGGCACCGCGGTCTTCCCCACCGTCGTCCGCGTTGTCCGCCGCGACCGACGCTCCCGCCCCGAATTCCACCCCGCCAAGCAGGGCCTCGACCCACGGCCCGCCCTCGCCGAAAGCGGTCACACCGGTCGGAAGCGGCCCCCGCGTCTCCGGCGGCCCGTCGAGCGGCAGCAGCACCAGTCCCGCCTCGCGGCCGGGCTCCGAACGGTACCAGTGCGCGATCCGCCCGGCGTCATCCGCGCTGCCGACCACCAGTGCGCGACCGAAGTGCCCCAGCACCGCGTCCACCATGCGGGGCGCGACCCCCGTCACCCGCACATAGTCCGAAAGGACTCCGCGCACGCACTCCGGCAGCGCCTCACGCGCCGCCCGGGCCACCGCCTCCACCCCCTCGCTCGAACCGCCCACGCGCCCGAGCGCCGCGAACTCCGCGTCCAGTGCCGCAACCCGTCCCTCCACCTCCCTCTCGGCGTCGCGTGCCGCACTCAGCCGCTCCCGCACCAGGGCTACGCGCCGCCGCGCCCTCCCCACCTCCCGTTCCGCTTCCCCCGCCCTTCTGGCCGTCTGGTCGCGCCGATCCGAAAAGAGGTCACCCTGCGCCCGCAGTTCCCTGAGCACACCGGCTCCCTCACGCGACTCCACCGACAGGCGATCGAACCTGTGTCCCAGCTCCCGGGCCTGCAGACGGGCGCTATCGCGATCGCCCTCGGCCCGCGCCACCGCCCTCGCCACCGCGCTCGCCTCTTCCTCCAGTCCCCGAACTTCGTCGCGGGCGGTCTCTACGCTCTGGCGCGCCTCGGCGGCGGCAGCCACTCGCGATGTCAACTCTGCTTTACATTCTGTCAACTCTGAATGACATCTATCCCGTTCTTCCGTCAGCGTAACCACCTCGTCTTCGGACCTGGCCCGGAGCGCCGCCAGCGAAGTCTCCTCCTCCGATATCTGCACCAGGCGCCGGTCTCCCCCGGCGATCCTCTCCTCCGCGACGGCCACCTCCTTCTCCACCCGGGCCAGCTCCGTTACCACGACATCGAGGTGCCCGGCCGCCTCCACGCGCGCCTTTTCGGCCTCGAGGTGCTCCAGCCGGGCCTGCTCCAGCGCGGCCTCGGCCGCACCCAGCCCCGCCGCCATCCCGGCGGCCTCCTCGCGCCCTCTCGCGAGCTCATCCTCGATGCGGGCCAGCCTCGCGTCCATCTCGGCCATATCCAGCCGGGCCACCGCGACCTCCACATCGAGCCGCCGCTTGCGCAACTCGCGATGCCGCTGCGCCTTGCCCTTCTGGCGGGCCAGCGACCGAACTTTGCTCCGCACCTCGGCGATCACGTCTTCCAGGCGCTGCAGATCGGTCTCCGAGGTCTCCAGACGCCTAAGCGCGGCGCGGCGGCGGTCCTTGTATTTGCCGATCCCGGCGGCCTCCTCGAAGAGCGAGCGGCGCTCGTCGGTGCGTTCCGAGAGGATCGCGTCGATCATGCGGATCTCGATGATCGAGTATGCGTTGGCCCCCAGTCCCGTGTCCCGGCACATGTCCACGATGTCGCGCAGCCGGCACGAGGAGCGGTTCAGCCGATAGTCGCTGCCGCCGTCCCGAAAGACCGTTCTCCCGATCTCCACCTCCTCGTAGGGCACCGGGAGCGCCCCGTCGTCGTTGGACACAACCATCGACACGGCCCCGCGGTTGACCGCCCCCCGCGACACCGTTCCCTGGAAGATCACCTCCTCCATGCGGGCGCCGCGAATGGCCGTGGGACGCTGTTCGCCCAGCACCCAGCGGATCGCGTCGCCGATGTTCGATTTGCCGCACCCGTTGGGTCCCACGATCGCCGTGATGCCGTCGTGGAAACCAATGCGGGTCTGGTCGGGGAACGACTTGAAGCCGTGAAGGTGCAGCGACTTGAGCTTCATCGCCTCAAGCGTCCTCGATCGCTATCGACGTGGCGTCCCCCCACAGCGCCTCGAGCCGGTAGAAGTCCCGCACGGCCGGATGGAAGACGTGAACGACGTAGTCGATGTAGTCCAGGAGTACCCAGCGGCCCTCCTTGAGCCCCTCGACGTGGTCGGGCCGGTTGCCGTAACCGCGGGCGGAATCGAGGATGTGGTCCGCGATCGCGCGCACCTGGATGTCGGAGCGCCCGGTTACGATCACAAAGAAGTCGGTGGCGCTGGAGATGTGGCGCAGGTCGAGAACGGTTATGTCCTCGGCCTTGCGTTCCCGGGCATGGCGGACGGCCTGGCGGACCTGGGGCGGCATCTCGAAGTCGACCGGCTCGCTCACGTGTCTACCCCGGCGCGCTCGTCAATCCTCTTCGGCCTCCACGACCACGAGCAACTCGACCTCGACCCCGGACTGGTATCGTATCGGAACCCGGTGTTCGCCCACCGACTTGATCGGTTCGGAGAGGTGCACCGCCCGCCGGTCCAGCTCGAAGTCGAGCCCCGACTCCTCCACCTTCTCGCAGATGTCCCGCACGGTCACCGACCCGAAGAGCTGCCCTTCGTCGCCTGCGCGAGCGGACACGGTGATCGTCAGGTCCTCGAGGCGCGCGGCCTGGCGGCTGGCCTCCAGGTAGTCGCGCCGCTCCTGCTCCTCGCGGTGCCGGGACTCCTCTTCGATCCGGCGGAGGTTGGACGCCGAGGCCATATAGGCGAGGCCCTTGGGCAGGAGGTAGTTGCGCGCGTATCCCGGCTTGACGTTCACCACATCGCCGGCCTGCCCCAGTGTCGTGACGTTCTGTCGCAGAATCAGTTTCATGGATCTGGCTGCCTAGCCCTCGTGGTCGCGAATGTAGGGAAGGAGTGCGAGGAACCGGGCCCGCTTGATGGCAGTGCCGAGCTGCCGCTGGAAACGCGCGGTGACCTTCGTGGTGCGCTTCGGCAGGATCTTGCCCTGATCGGTAAGAAAGCGGGCGAGCGTGGTCACGTCCTTGTAGTTCAGCAGCATGATCGGCGGTCCCTCGTGGCGTCGCCGCCGGCCCCGGGCACCGGAGAACTCCGGCGGACCGGAGGGCTGCGGAGGCGCTTCCGGCTCGTCTGCTTCCTCGGCGTCGGCGGCCTCTTCTTCTTCCGCTTCCTGTCCATCGTCTCCGGCTTCGGCCTCGGCATCAGACCCGCCATCGCCGGACTCCTCGGCGGTTGGCACGACCGGACGGTCGGCCAGGAGCGACGCTCCCGATGTCGGCTGCCCCTCGTTGAGGACGATCAGATAGCGCATCGTCTCTTCGTCAAGCTTGAGAAGTCGTTCGAACTCGGGCAGCGCAACCGGGTCGGCGGTTACGTGAACGATCACGTAATATCCGGTCTTCGATTTTCGGATGGGGTAGGCGAGCTGGCGCACGCCCCAGTGGTCGATGGCCGTGATTTCGCCGCCGAGCACTGCATGAAAGGAATCGAGCTTCTCGTCCACGGCTTCCCGCTCCAGGGCGGAATCGAGGACGTAGACGATTTCGTAGGGTCTCATCGTAGCGGGAACTCCCTTGGACCGTGGTGCATGACGGGCTCCGCATTCCCGAGCGGAGCGGGTTTGGTTGCCGAAATATAACGAAAGACTTCCCGCCGCAGGTAGTGTGTGGTGCCGGGCGCCAACCCCTTGGGCGGGAGCCGTCTCGAATGTCGGTGGGATCCGTCCACGCAGTGTCGGCGAGGGCCCCCTGCGCTGGCGCGGGACCCCCGGCTTGCTTAGGCTTTTTCTCCACCGTCAACGCAGAGAGGGGACGCATGGACTTCACATTCGTCGGTTCACCCAACAGCGCGACCTTCCGCTGGTTCGCCGATGGGTTGCGGGAAGTGATGGAATCGGAGGGGCATCGGTATACCGACGAACCCGGAAACGCGAAGCTTGTGTTCAACTTCTTTCCCAGGGGACGCCCGCGTCCCTTCAGGCGCCACGCGCAAGCCGTCTTCGTGTGTGCGGTGACCGAGTTTCCGCACCCCTTCACGGATCATATTGCGCAGGGATACCCCATGCTTCCGCGGGCGCTGGCCAACCTGGCCGTGGGGCTGGTCCCCGAGGGCGGCGGCGATCCCGAGGCCCACTTCATCACGATGGAGCAGGGACACTACGTCGTCGCCAACCACGCCGGCCGGGACAGCTACTTCCGGCAGGTCTACTCCCGCATCCATCCCATGGCATCGTCGACGCTGGTGATCGACAACTTCTTCCAGGACGACCTTCCCGAGGAGCTCTGGAACGGGGACGAGATCACCGCTTCCATCTGCCGCGCGGGCCGCCAACTCGACAAGCTGGACCTGTTGCCGGCCCCCTTCCCCATGGACGAGCTCCTGTCCCCCCGGGATTTCCGCCACATCAAGCGCCTCTTCGGCATCGGCGGGCTCTCGTACGGCAACATCTCGGCGCGCTACGACTCCGACTGGTTCTGGATGAGCGCCAGCGGTGTCGACAAGTCCAGACTGAGCACGATCGGGCAGGACATGCTGATGGTGAAGGACTACGACGCCGCCCGGAACGGGATGATCGTGAGCCACCCGCCCGGGGTGGAACCGCGCCGCGTATCCGTCGACGCGATCGAGCACTGGATGATCTACCAGGAGCACCCGGAGGTGGGTGCCATTTTGCATGTGCACGGCTGGATGGTGGGCATCCGCTCCACCGAATTCAACTACCCCTGCGGCACCTACGAGCTGGGGCAGGCGGTGGCCGACATCGTCCGCGAGGACGAGGATCCTAGCCGGTGCGTGGTCGGGCTCAAGAACCACGGCCTCACGATCACCGGCACGAGTCTGGACGAGATCTTCGAGCGGGTGGAGGGGAAGATTCTGCGCACGGTGCCGATGGGCTGAGCGGCGGACGGTGTCCGGGTCCGCCCGGAAATCAGCCGGATCCAGGCCGGATCGCCTGCGGGGTCACGGGGTATAGGGGGGTGGTAGTAGTTTGTGCCCCTTGGGCCGTTCAGCTTCACAACACGCCAGGAGACCCTGGGCCGGGCATGGCCGGGTCGACCTTCCCGCCAACCGAATGTGGACAGGAGTTGCACATGACCGGCACCGCCCTTCTGATCCTGGCAGTGCAGCAGGCCACTCTGTCGGGCGTGGTCCGCGACAGCGTGGACCTGGAACCGATCGCATACGCCCAGGTATCCGTCACGGCAACCGTCGGCGAGGCGGAGGCCGCAGCGGGCGTGTCGGATCGGTACGGGGCGTTCGTGGTGCCGGGGGTGACAGGGGGCGGGGCGGTTCGGGTGGAGGTGGCGGCGTTCGGATACGCGCTTTGGACTCGGGTTTACGAGACTCCGCCCTCGGAACCGATAAGGGTGTTGCTCAGTCCCGCCCCGATCGGCCTGGAGGGTCTCGAAGTGAACGTCGCCGGCCGCGCCGGGGATCCGATTTCGCTGTCCCGGGACGCCTTCGTCATCGATTCCGTGCTGCTCAAGACCCTGCCCACGATCCTGGAGACGGACGTTCTGCGGGCGACCGCGGTCTCCCCCTCCGCCTCCTCGCCATCAGACTACACCTCGGTGCCCTTCATTCGCGGCGGCACCAGTGAAGGCACCCCGGTGCTGCTCGACGGCGTGCGCCTCTTCAACGCCTTCCACCTGGGCGGCTTCCTCTCCGCGATCAACGCCGAGGTGGTCGAGCGCGCGACGATCCTGGCGGGCTCGGGCGGTGATGGCATGGCCATCGGGTCGCTCTCTGGCGCGATCGATATCGCCACCCGCGACGGCGCCCGCGACGAGATGCGGATGGCCGGCTCGCTGGGCCTTGCTTCGTCCCGGCTCTCCGTGGAGGGACCGATCGGTGAGAACGTGTCCTATCTGCTGGACGGCAGGCGCACCTACATCGACGGCTTCACCCTGGCGCTCAAGAAGATGGGGGCCATCCCGGATCACCTTCCCTATTTTTTCCAGGACCTGCACGCGAAGGTGACGGCCGATCTGGGGGGCGTCCGCCGCCTCTCGGTCAGCGGCTACCACAATACCGAGTCCCTGCAGGTGTACGACTCCGAGGAGATCAACACGCTGGGGCTGTCGTGGGGCAACTCCGCGCTCTCGGTTCACTACCGTGACAAACTCGGGGACAACGGGATCGTCGACGCGAACCTGGGACACAGCCGCTTCACGAGCGACCTGTTCGCGCTGGGGGGCGGGTCCGCCGTCTACTCAAACGACGTGCGCGTGGAGTACACGCCACCCACCGACACGCTGCTGTTCGGCGACGGCATCATGAGCGAATTCCGCGCCGGCCTGCGGGTCACCTGGCGCACGGGACGGGCCACGATCACGAGCGCCGCACAGGCGACCCGTTTCCTCGGCGACCACAAATACGACCACACCGACCAGTTCGACTCCGACGAAGGCTTCTTCTTCTCGCCCGTGGACCTGAAGGAGAGCAGTTGGCGGCTGGCCGCCTACTCCACCGTGGAAGTCCCCTTGCAGCGAGGGTTCGCAACCCGGGCCGGACTGCGGGTCGACCACTTCCGCAAGCTGGCAACCACCTTGGCGCCGTTCGCGGAACTGAGCTACGCGGGATCGTGGTGGGACGCGCGTGTTTCGGCATCGCGTTCCCACCAGGCGCTCGCGTCGGTGCGCGACGAGGAGGCGCTGGGGGCAAGCTTCCTGGCGTACGACCTGCTGGTTCCCGTGAGCAAGGCCCCGGTGCCCCGCAACACCGAGTTCACCGTCGGGTGGGAAGGTTCCCGGGCGGGGGTCCGGGTCCGGGTGGACGCCTATGTGCGCGCCCTGGACAACCTCAGGCTGCCCGCGCTTGGAGACAGGCCGGCCACCGGCGCCGCATTGGGGGACCCGTCGCTGTGGGTGGTCTCCAGCGGTTCGGCAAAGGGGGTCGAGACATCCTGGAGCTGGATCACCGACGCGGGATTCTCGCTGCTGGGCAGCTACCGCTGGGCCCGGGTGTCGAGGACCGTGGGTTCACGGACCTACAAGCCTCGATTTCACCGGGACCACGAATTCGAACTGGGGACCTCCTACGCGCGTGGCGCGTCTTCGTGGTCCGCGCGCGTATCGCTGCGCTCGGGTCAGCCGACCACGCCGGTGCTAGCCATCGTGCCCATCGAGATCCATGGAACGGGACGCACCGAGCTGGTGCCGCTCGGGGGGGAGTACAACTCCGGCATCCTGCCGCACTACGCACGGATCGATGTGGGCTGGCGCCGGGAGAGCCGGGTGTCGTGGTTCGGCGGCGGGTCGATCGTCCCCTATCTGTCGGTGGCCAACCTCTTCAGCCTTCCGAATGTGGTCGGTTCGTTTGTGGAACGGGACTACACCAGCGGACAGGTCGAGAGGGTCTACGTGCCGCAACTGCCCATGATTCCGTTCTTCGGCGTGGAGTTCAGGTTTTGAGGGCGCGCGCGGCGTTCCGGCCCGCGGCGGCGCTGACCCTCGTGGTGGGGTCGGCAGCGTGCGGCGATTTCATCCGTCCGCCCGACCCCCTTGAAGTCGATCTGGATGTGGTCTCCGTCGCGATCATGCTGGTCGCGGGAGAAAGGGAAGCCCGCCTGCTCGCGGCCCACCCGCATCGCCAATCGGACGAGGCCCCTCCGACGCTCACCGCGATGTTCATGGGGCCGGGGTGGACGGCCGCGTTCTCGGACACCCTGGAGCTGGAAGCGTGCTCGCAAGCCGGCAGCAACTGGCCGGGTCCGGCGCGGTGCCTGCGCGCCGTGCTTCCGGCGGAAATCCAGGCGGGCGAGGGATACGAGATCGAGGGAACGGCACCGCTGGGTTCGTTCAGCGGCGAGGTCGTGCTGCCCGCGGCACCGGTTCTGCTCGAGCCGGGGGACAGTCTGCACCTGCCCATGCCGACCGAGTACCAGGAACATCTGATCCCGATGCGGTACCGGATCGGGTCCGACATCGGCACGCTGCTGGCGGATGTGCTGGACGTCTTCCAGCTGGAAGAGGATGGCACGGAGACGGAAGTCGACGGCAACTTTCTGGGTTATTTCGGACGACACCTCGAGGGCGCCGAAGCGGATACGGTCCGCATCCACTACCACGAAAAACCGCTGCGCTTCTCGCTGCGGCTCGTGGGAATCGGTTGGAACTACACCAACTTCCTGGAAAACGAGGGCATTTTCCCGCTGCCGAAACCGTGGCCGAGCTTCGGCATCGAGGGGGAAGGCGTGTACGGTTACTTCGACGGGGTCGTTCCGTCGCGGGTGTCGAGGGTGTGGGTGAGGTGAGCGGCCCGGGGACCGCACACGTCCCCTATGAACCACTCTAACGAGCGTCGCTGACCGCCCCCTGCACCGCCGGAACCAGCTCCAGGTACCGGCCATAGCCCCACCGCGCCTCTTCCAGATCGAGCCGCTCGGTGTTGGTGTGCGCGTGGCGCTCCTCGCCGGGGGCGAAGCCGATCGTGGGGATGCCGCGCACGCCGCAGGTCCAGCCGCCGTCGGTGGCGAAGGTCCAGGGGCGAACGCGGGCCGGGGCGCCGTTGCCGTTGCGCGCGCCGACCGCGCGGGCGGCTGCCGTGACGATGGGGTCGGCAGCATCCATGAGGAAGCCGGGGCTGAAGATGCGCCGCTGCTCCTCAGCGCCCGTGTAGGCGCGCTGGAGTTCGGTGGCGGTGCGGACCTGTACGCTTTCGGCGGCGGCGGGCCAGGTGGTCGCGTCGGCGCGGTCCAGGTGGGGCTGGAGCGATTCGCGTACGCGGGCCACGAGGGATTCCTCGGTGTCCTCGGGGAGAATGCGCCAGTCGAGGGTGATGGTGACCCGGTCCGGGATGACGTTCAGGCTGGCGGGGACGGCGTCGATGCCGGTCGCCACGACGGACGAGCGCCCCAGAACCGGGTCGGTGCCCTGACGCGCGGCCAGGTCACGCACGCCGGCCAGGATCGCGGGGACCAGGTCGAGGGCATTCCGTGCGCGGTCCGGTGCCGACGCGTGGCCAGCCAGGCCGTGCGCCACGATCTCCACCTCGCTGCGGCCGCGGTGGCCGATCGCGATGTCCCCCTGGGTCGACTCGCCGATGATCACCACATCGGGCTTCAGGCCGCCATCGGGCCGCACCAGGTGGTCCATCCCCCACCCCCCCCGCTCCTCGAACACTGGATGCGCCACGATGATGTCCCCCCCCACCCCACCCCGCAGCGCCGCCCCCACGTGCACCTGCAGCGCAAGCGGCCCCTTGATGTCCATCGCCCCGCGGCCATGCAGACAACCCCCGGCAATCACCCCGTCGAACGGCGGGTATTCCCACTCGGCCGGATCCCCCGCGGCGACCATGTCCAGGTGCGCGCTCAGCATGACCGAGCCACCGCCCCCCTCCCCCCGCACCACCCCGATCACGCTCCCCAGCTCGTCCGTCCACACCTCGTCGTAGCCCAGGCCCTCCATCTCGGCCACCACCCGCCGCGTCAGCTCCCCCTCCTCGCCAGGCAGCGAGGGGATGCGGATCAACTCCCGCGCGAACTCGATCGCGCCATCGAAGGACGCGGCCCGGGAACCGTTCATCGCGAACCTCCATTGTCGCAAAGCCCTGTCTCCCACCGGTTCACCCGCCTCATCCCACGAACCACGGCACCAGCACCAGCGACACCACGCTCATCAGCTTGATCAGGATGTTGAGCGACGGGCCCGAGGTGTCCTTGAAGGGATCGCCCACCGTGTCGCCCACCACGGCGGCCTTGTGCGGATCCGATCCCTTGCCCCCGTGCGCGCCCCCCTCGATGTACTTCTTGGCGTTGTCCCACGCACCGCCCGCATTGGCCATGAAGAGCGCCATCAGCACGCCCGTCACGGTGGCGCCGGCCAGCAGCCCGCCCAGCGCCTCCACACCCAGCAACTTCCCCACGATCACGGGAGCCAGAATGGCGGTGATCCCCGGCAGCATCATCTCGCGGAGCGCGGCGCGGGTGGAGATGTCCACGCAGCGGGCCGAGTCGGGCTTGGCCGTCCCTTCCATGATCCCCGGTATCTCGCGGAACTGGCGCCGCACCTCCTCCACCATCCCCGCCGCGGCGCGTCCCACCGCGGTCATCGTGAAGGAGGCCACCAGGAAGGGCAGCATCCCGCCGATGAAGAGGCCCATGACCACATAGGGATTGGTGATGTCGATCACCAGCGCCGTGACCTCGCCCGTTTCCGCTCCCCGCAACGCAGCCACCTTCGTGGCATAGGCCGAGAAGAGCGCCAGCGCGGTGAGCGCCGCCGAGCCGATCGCGAAGCCCTTGCCGATCGCGGCCGTCGTGTTGCCGATCGCGTCCAGAGAGTCGGTCACCTTGCGGGTCTCGGGTCCCAGCCCGGCCATTTCGCTGATACCGCCGGCGTTGTCGGCCACGGGGCCGTACGCGTCCACGGACATGGTGGCGCCCACGGTGGCCAGCATGCCGACCGCAGCGATCCCAATGCCGTAGAGGCCGCAGGTCAGGAACGAGATCAGGATGGCCGCGCAGATCAGCAGCAGCGGCAGCGCGGTAGACTCCATCCCGACCGCCAGTCCGGTGATGATGTTGGTGGCCGATCCGGTCTCCGAAGCCTGGGCGATCTTCCGCACCGGACGCGCGCCGGTGTAGTACTCGGTCGTGAGCCCGATGAGGATGCCGACGAGCGTGCCCGCCAGGAGCGCCCAGAAGGGTCCGAGCGGGGAGCGCGCGGTCTCGGTGACCGGGTCGATGATGATCATGTCCAGCGACCTGATCACGAAGAACATGATCAGCAGGAAGAGCCCCGCCGCGATGAAGGTGACGTTGCGCAGCGCGGCCCCCGGTTCGGTGCGCTCCAGGAATTTCATGGCCGCAATGCCGATCACCGAGCAGAACAGCCCCACGAACACCGTGATGATGGGAAGCGCCACGGCCTCGACCTGGCTCGCCGCCAGCGCCGCCGCGGTCGCCCCGATCGCGATCGTCGCCACGATCGATCCCACGTACGACTCGAAGATGTCGGCGCCCATTCCCGCCACGTCGCCCACGTTGTCCCCCACGTTGTCGGCGATGGTGGCCGGGTTGCGCGGATCGTCCTCCGGGATCCCCGCCTCGACCTTCCCGACCAGGTCCGCGCCCACGTCGGCGGCCTTGGTGAAGATGCCCCCGCCCACCCGCGCGAAGAGCGCGATCGAAGACGCGCCCATGGCGAACCCCGAGATGATCGCCGCGAAGCTGGGCAGGTCGTTGGTGCCCGGGATCGCGTCGGCGGCCAGGAACAAGTACAGCAGACCGATCCCCAGCAGCCCCAGTGCGGCGACCGACAGTCCCATGACCGCGCCCCCGAAGAAGGCGATCCGGAGCGCCTTGCCCTGCCCTTCGTCGTTGGCCGCGGCCGAGGTGCGCACATTCGCGCGCGTGGCCGCCTTCATCCCGAAGAAGCCCGCCAGCACGCTGCTCGCGGCCCCGGCCACGTAGGCCAGCGCGGTCGCCTGCCCGATCGCCAGGAAGAGGAGCACGGCCACCACCGCCACGAAGACGGCCAGCACCGTGTACTCGCGGCGCAGGAACGCCATCGCGCCGTCGTGAATCTGATCCGCCAGGTCGCGCATGACGCTGTTTCCGTCCGGCTGGGCGACCATGTAGCGGTACACGACGAGCGCGGCCAGCAGGCCGACGCCTCCGGCCACCCACGACCAGTCGGTCAAGTCCAGTAGTTCGATCACGGCTCTTCAGTTTCCTGTGTTTGAGGTTGATTCAGTTCATCGGTTGAAGCGGTTCATCGCGGTCTCGACCCCTTCCTCCGCCCATACCGCGACCGCCTCGCTGAGTTCCGGCAGCAGGCCGACCACCACGTCCTCGTCATCGGGGGGCATCTCCGAAAGAACCCAGTCGGACAGCTCTGCACCGGCCGGAGCGACGCCCACGCCGATCCGCAGGCGCGCGTAGTCCCGGGTCCCCAGCACGCCGGTCACCGACCTGAGCCCCTTGTGGCCCCCCGTCCCGCCGCCTGGGCGGAACCGGACCCGGCCCACATCGAGGTTGGCGTCGTCGGTCACCACCAGCAGGTCTCGCGCCACCTCGAACCCGTCCATCTTCCAGAGCGTGGTCAGGGCCAGGCCGCTCCGGTTCATGTAGGCGCGGGGTTTGACCAGCACGATCGTCCGCCCGGCCAACTCGCCCGAGGTCTCCAGCCTCTTGCCGCTCCGTTCGAAGGACTCGAAGTCCCGGTCGTAGGCGAAGCGGTCCAGCACCCACCATCCCACGTTGTGACGGGTGCCGTCGTACTTCGGTCCGGGATTGCCCAGACCGACCACCACCTTCGTGCGCGGCGCGGGCGAATCGGAGGCGGGAGTGTCCGCCCCGCTGTCCGGCGCACCGTGCGGGTCCACTTTGTGTCGAAGGTCGCGGTGTCGTTGCAGGTGGCGTCACTCGTCCCCGGCCGCGTCCGGCGGGACGCGCTGGAAATCGACGTGGATGAGTTCGGGGCGATAGGGATGCATCTGGACTTCCCGGACCCGTGCGTGCTGCACTTCGCCACCGTCCACCGACAATTCGAAGACGGTTTCTTCGACGGGGACCGCCTGGAGAACATTGACGGTGTCGTGGGCCTCCATGGAGACCAGCACGTTGTCGCCGCCCCCGCCATAGATGACGCCTGGCACCCGGCCAACCTGCCGCAGCCTGCGCGCGACGCCCTTTCCGGCCCCGGTGCGTGTTTCGAGGATGATTTTCGCTTCCATGGTTCAGTTTTCCGTACTTTCCGTATTTTCCGTAACTTCCGTAGTTCCCGGAATTCGCTGCGGTGCAGGCACGTGTCAGGCCAGCGCGACCTTGGCCGGTCCCTTCCTGTCCCTGAGCTCGAACAGCTTGCTCACCGACGCGTTGGAGTGGATGTAGGTGATGGCCCGGGCCAGCAGGTCCGCCACTGACAGGATCTTCAAGCGGTCGAACCGTTTGGCTTCGGGGATGAGAATCGTGTTGGTGACGACGAGTTCCTCCAGCGGGGACGCCGCCAGCCTCTCGACCGCGGTGGCCGAGAGGAGCGCATGCGTGGCGGCCACGTACACGCGCTCGGCGCCCCGTTCCTTGAGGGCCGTGACCGCCTGCGCGATCGTGCCCCCCGTGTCGATCATGTCGTCGGTGATCAGACAGGTCCGCCCTTCCACCTCGCCCACCACGTTGAGCACTTCGGAGACGTTCGCGGACGGCCGCCTCTTGTCGATGATCGCGAAGGTGGCGCCGAGGCGCTTGGCGAAGCCCCGCGCCATCTTTCCCGAACCCACGTCCGGGGCGACCACCACCAGGTTGGTGAACTGCTTGCCGCGGAAGTACTCGGTGAAGACCGGCGCCGCATAGAGGTGGTCGACGGGGATGTCGAAGAACCCCTGGATCTGGTGCTGGTGGAAGTCGATGCTGACCAGGCGGTCGGCGCCGGCGGCGGTGATGAGATTCGCATGCAGCTTGGCCCCGATCGAAACCCGCGGCTGGTCCTTCCGGTCCTGCCGCCCGTACCCGAAGTACGGAACCACCGCCGTCACGTGTTCGGCCGAGGCGCGCTTTGCCGCGTCGATCAGGAGGAGCAGCTCCATGATGTTGTCGGCGTTGGCCACGGTGGGCTGGATGATGAAGACGTCGCGGCCGCGGGCGTTGCGATCGATGCGCACGAAGATCTCGTCGTCGGCGAAGTTGTGGATGGTGGCACCATCGGCCGGGGTGCCCAGCTTCTCGGCGATTTCGCGGGCCAGGGGACGGTTGGCACGCCCCGCGAGGAGGAGGAGTGGGCCGCGTACGGGTGAAGCTTCCATGACCGGTGTGGCGGGGGTTGGGGTTACGGTTGCGTGACAGCCATTTAATGTAGTGAATCTGGCGTATGAGTGTGTGACAGGCCAGCGGCGCGATGCACTGCTCTACTCACCCGGCTGCCGCACCGTGAAGCCGCGTCGACCCTGGAGAGGCGAATGTCCCCTGGCCGTCACCTCGATCACCACCTCGTACCGCCCCGGCTCGAGGTCCGGCAGGCCGATCGAGAAGGTCCGGAAGAGAGGTCCCCGCCGTTCCGGCCCGCCTTCCTCCCAGCCGATCATGACCTGCTCCCTGCCTCCCCCGAATCCCAGCCAGCGAACCGCCCGCGTAAAGAAGCCTTCGTCCCGCTTCTCCACCCACGCCTTGAAGTCCACCAGTTCGGACGGGGAGCGCAGTCCGTAGAGTTCGAAGGCCAGCGTCAGCGGCTCGCCGCCCGCGACCTCGGTGGATGTCCTCAGGACCTCCACAACCTCCTCCGGGCCGGCCGGCTCGGCCCCCGTCTCGAGGAGGAGCAGGTCGGAGAGGGCGACGAGATCGGGCATGATGTGCCGGAATCCCATGCCGGCGCGCAGGCGCCAGGCCCGGCGCGACTCCGGCGACCACGCCTCCAGGCTCACGACGCCCCAGGTGGCCCACGGGGCGAGCGCGGAGAGGCGAACGGTGCCGCCGGAGGTGACGGCGGTGCGCACGTCGACCTCCAGGGCGCCGTCCTGTTCGACGAAGAGGCCGACGCGTAGCGGCGTCGTGGCGGGCGCCCCCGGACCGGACCCCTGAAACCCGCCGTCGATGATCCGATTCCGAATCTCCGCCGGATCCGCTGGTGCTTCCGGCGCCGCTTCCACCGGTTCCACCCGCGGCAGTTCCGAAACGCCCACCACCAGGACCCCGTCCGGTCTCCAGAACCGGCCGATCTGTCCTTCCAGAACACCGAGCGAATCGAGGTACGGCGGCGCGTATTTGCTGCGCGCATGGCCGTCCGGGATCTCCCACACGAACGGCTCCACCATTCCCTGCCCCCAGTCGAGCACCTCCCGCGGGGGAAAGGCCCGGAACTCGCCCGGGTAGTCGTGCCCCGACACCGTGAAGCCGAGCCCGCCCCCGGTGGACCACGACCGCTCCCACGCAACCGGCCAGCCGTAGCGCACGGTGACCCGGGTCAGGTCGTCGCCCCAGAGCAGCTGATACGGGTTGCGCGCCTCCTCGGAGCTCATGGAGTAGCTCCAGCGGCTCATGTGACCGGTCCAGCGGTCGTTGCCCGGCGCCAGGAAGAGCGGATCGGCCAGCATCCACAGACGGTCCATGGCCGCGGCCGAGTCCGACTGATCGGCGAGCCAGCGGCGGAGGTCCCGGTCCAGCACCGGTTCGGGATCGGTCCAGTCGGCGAAGGTGCGGGCGGGCATGGCGTCCAGCGCCCGTCGAAAGGCCTGCTCCGCGCCGCGGATGTTCTGCTGGTGGTGGCGCACGTAGCCCAGGTAGGCGTCGCACCGCCAGCGCTTCGGCAGTCCGCATCGCTCGGTCAGCGACGCGGCTTCTCCCAGACGCCCGCCCTCGACCAGGTAGCGGATGCGCTGGCCGAACACCCAGTGGTCGCCCGGTATCTCGCGGGCCAGGGAGTCGAGCGCCGCCAGCAACCCGTCGCGCAACGCGACGATCTCCTCCGGTTCGTCCCGGGGCGTCCAGTCGTCGTCGCCATCGTCCCAGATGCACATCCGCCCGATGATGTCATCGCACTCCGGCCGGCCCCCGCCCAGAGTGCTGGGCAGGTGGCGCGCCCGGTTGGTCTCGAAGCGCGACTGGAGCTTGCGGGCTCGTGCGCGGATGTCGGCGGAGTCGGGAGAGGAGGCGCGCTGGGGTGGAGCGCCGTGGGCCGTACCGGACACAATCGCGGCGACGGGCACGTAGGGGTCCGCATCCGGTGGGACGCCGTGAAGGACGTCGCCTCCGGAGAGGGCCAGAGCGGCAACCGTCAGTGCGGAGGAGATCGGCATTGTGGCCCGAAACCTTGGGGCGGCGCGGGGTCCCGGCAACGGGACGACGGCGGCCACCCGTGAAATCGCATACAACATGGAGGATCCACGATATGGATACCATGGACAACAATCGTCCCGTCAAGCCCTCACCCGGAGTCACCTTGCGCGACTTCGTGGTCTTTCAGTCCAAGCTCGTCCTGGACGGCGTGAAGGACCTCCTCCTGCTCAACCTGTCGGTGATCGCCATCGTCATCGACGCGGTTTCCGGCCGGGTGAAACACCCCCGGCTGTTCTACGGCGTCGTGCGGCTCAGCCGCCGCTTCGAAACGTGGCTGAAGCTGCACCGCCTGCGAGGCGCCAGGATCGACGACGAGGAAGGGACGATTTTGGAGGAGTTGATCGACGACGCGCCCGACGCGGACCGGCTGGCGGACGAGTTCGAGAGGCTGGTGCGGAGGGAGGTGGCGGGGATTCGGGGGCGGGTGTAGCCCGAGCCTCGCTGGCCGCGCAAAACGCTTACCTTGCTACGACGAGTAAGGCGATACTGTACACCGTCAGGCGAATGGAGGCGCGGTCATGCTCGAATCCGCGGTCACAACAAGGGGACGGACCACGCTCCCCAAGCCGGTCAGGGACACGCTGGGCGTACAGGCCGGCGACCGCGTACGCTACATCGTGCTTGACGGCGAGGTGCGCATTCTGCCCGTGCGCCCCATTCGTCGGCTGTTCGGCGCACTGAAGCACGACGGGTCACCCGTCACAGTGGAGGAAATGAAGCGAGCGGTGGCCGACGGGGCATCCGAGGAATGATCGCCCTCGACACCAACGTGCTCGTTCGCTAACTGGTGCGCGACGACGAACGCGCCCTCACTGATCTGACGGCCCCCTCTCGTTAGCGTTAGCGTGGAGGGAGACAGTTGGCCCGGGTGGAGTCGAACCACCACCCCCGGTTCCAAAGACCGGTGTCCTGCCGTTAGACGACGGGCCAGTTTACGCGAGGCGCGGATGGGAGACGCCGGAATGGTAGCGGAGGGGGGTAGCGGGGTTCAAGGTGGCAGTGCGCGTAATGCCCGATGAGCGTCTCGGATCCGTCGCTGATCACCGCGGAATAGAAGGGTCGCAAATCAAGCGTCACCCCGACGGCGGCGCCAACCGCAAACCGAGAACGTGCCTGGGCTGCGACTTCTCCTCCGAAAAACCCCAGACATGGTCGCCGAAGGCGTCGTGGAGCCTGAAGGTCGAAGGCAACAGGACGCGGCGCGGCGGGGCGTCGCTGTCGCTGCGCTGGATCGAGTACCAGACGGCGAGCCCGTCCGCGATTTCGGGCGTCTTGAGCCAGACTTCGCCCGAGGCAGTGGGAACCACGGCGTAGACGGCGGGGAAATGGCTCGGGACATGGAGGGCGTCCTCGGCGAGGCGGCGTAGCTGCGCCGCGTCGAGGCCGTGTTCCTCGGCAGTGGGTCGCAACCTGACCACTGCCTCTTCGATCGCCGATTCCGCAAGCTCCCGGGACACGGAAACCGCGGGCAACGAGAGCCGCCGGTGCCGCAACGTGTCTCCCGTCGCGCGGATCTCGATGACCTCGACCGTGCCGGGAGCACCTTTCCTGCGGACGATTCCGACCCTTCCGGCTGCCCAGTCGGTCCACGTCAGGTCGTCGTCGGCGAACGGCTGGTTGAGCGATACCTGGGTGTTGAACCGGCTCGACTCGCCGCGAACCCCCACGGACGGGTTCATGATGTCGAGGACGGCGATCGTGTCCGGAACCCATCTGCCGCCCCTATTCGCAATGTGCAGGAACGCCTGCGCCCACGCAGGAGCGTTCTCTCCTTCGAAATTCCATATCGGAAAACCCCCCTTCGCGAAGAAACCGCCATCGCGTAGCGGGGCAAGGCCGCGCAGGCTCGCCAGCTCTGGCGGATAGGTGATCTTCAACATGAAGCCCCTCTCCTGATGAGAGTACCACAACGACCCCTCGCCGTGTCTCGTCCAGAAGCCACCGGCATCCGCCTGTACGCCTATGGGCCGGCCGAATCCGTCCGGCAAATCCGCCGCCCCCAGAGCCGAGAGCAATCTCCCCTCAGGTGAAAAAACAAAGATCTCCCAAACCGGTGTGAAACCCACGATCCCCGCGTGTTTGACGACGATACGGGTTCCATTCTCACCCAGGCGCATCCGCGAGAAGCGGCCGAACCCCGAGTCGGTCGCCGCAGGATCGTAGACCCGGTAGTCCGGTACGGTGGTCCAGGACTGCTTGCCCGCTTGAAGTCCCGCGGCGGACTCGACATGGGCGGACAAGACCAGCGCCGTGGCCAGCGTCCCGAGGCGCAGCAGCCAGGGCGGGCCTGGAGGGGCAGTCGTGACGCTCCTCATCGCGTCGTCTCCCCGGCCTCTTCCGCGACCGCAGGCGGCAGGAGCCGCAAGCCCACCACGTACTGAACGCCCAGGTCATCCCTCCGGTAGCCCCAGACGTGGGTGTCCGTGGCGTCCATGGCCGTGAACCCGGACGGCACCAGGATCTTGCGGACGCCGCCCGGGCCGTCGTTCCTCGGCACGGAGTACCAGACGCCGAGCGAGTCCTCCGTTTCGAACCCGCTGAACCAGATCTCCCCCGAGGCGGTTCCGCATACACGTACGGCTCCGGGCAGGAATTCGGGAAGGTAGAGCGCCTCCTCGACCGCGGCCCGCATGGTCGCGGCGGTTCGTCCCGGGCGGCCCCGGGACATCGCTTCGATGACGTTCCCTGCCATATCGGGAGTGAGCGTGACCGGAGGCGGCGAAAGGCGCCGGTGCCAGGCCGTATCGCCATCGGCCCCGATCTCCGCCAGATCCACCACGCCGGGGCCAAGATTCCTTCGAACGACCACCACAGTTCCGGCAACGGGGTCGAACCACGTCAGGTCATAGTCTCCGAAGATCTGCTCCGACTGGATACCCCCGGAGGCCGGCCTCCCCTCCGGCACGATGACGAGGGCGCGGTTGCGGGTGTCCAGGACGGCAACAGTGTCCAGACCCCACTGTCCGTCCTTCTCCGAGAGGCGCACGACCGGTAGCGACTCGATCGGAGGGTTGCCGTCGAATCCCCACATCTCGAGTGGCGAGAACTTCGGTGTCGCGAACACCGAGCCATCCTCGAGAAGGGCCGTGTAGTTGAGTCCGGCGCCCCCCAGGAGGTTGGCCGGAAACGGAATCGTCTCAACGAAGGTTCCGTCATTGGAAAACGACGTGAATCGTTGGCCCCGGTCGTCTCTTGCGAAGAATCCCGCGGGGTGGACCTGGACGCCGAACATGCCTGCGAACTCGCCCGGCCCCTCTCCGGGTCTTCCCACGTTTCGGAGCAGCGAACCATCGGGCGTCCAGATGGTCGCCCGCACCGAGGCGGCTTCCACGACGAGGACGCGATCCGCGTCTCCCAGGACACGCACCGCGCTGATGAGGCCGAAGCTGGCGTCGGAAGTGCCGCCGACCCCCTCTCCGAACTCGAATTCCGGCTCCGTGGTCCACGGGTCACCGAAGTCGGACACGGTAGCCGCGGGTTGCTGTTCGCAGGTTGCCAGCGACAAGGCCGCCACCGGAACCAGTAGGCGGAAGCCGAAATGCCGACCCCTGCTCAACGCTGCGCCGTCGAGACAAAACCCTTCCATCGCCTTCTCCTCCCGCGTGTACCGCGTCGCAGGGCACCTGGTCGAAGCCCTGCGCCCGCACCGCATCATCAACCCTGGCAAGTTGACAGAATACTCCGCCTGATCTCCCCCGGCAAACCCGGTCCGCCCCGGTTCAAGATGCCCGAGTACAAATGTAAACTGCACATGACATTAAGTCATGTGTGATTTACAAATCTTGATTGATCGGCTGTACCGTCGGTATCTCGTCCAGAGTCGGCACGACGAACGCGGCCGCGACACCCTCCATCGCGCCCACCGCCCCGGCCGCCTCACGTGCCCGGTCCTCGTCGACGAACACGCCGAAGAGTGCGGAGCCGCTGCCGGTCAACCGCGCCATCACCGCCCCGCCATTCATAAGAACGTCCCGCATCGCCCGGAGCTCCGGCATGCGTTCGAACGCGACCAGTTCGAAGTCGTTCTGCTGTAGAGTGGCGATCGCCTCCCAGTCGTCCGTCCCGATGTCGCCCATCCACCTCGGAGGCGCCGGCAGCTCCAGCTTTCCGGATACCTCGCGGTAGGCGTCGCCGGTCGATGTTCGCGCACCGGGAATGGCCAGGACGACGTGCGCCGCGGGAGGCGTGGGGCGCCCGAGGAGCCGCTCTCCCCTGCCCCACGCCAGCGAGGTGGGCGTTTCGGTGCAGAAGAAGGGGACATCGGAGCCGATCCGGCTGCCCAGCTGCATGATCTGGTGAAGCCGGAGCGGCTGGCCGTGCAGAGCGTTCAAGACGGAGAGGGTCCCGGCGGCATCCGACGACGCGCCACCCAGCCCGGTTCCGGCCGGGATGGCTTTGGTCAGGACCAGTCTGACCGCCGGCTCGATGCGCGACAGGTCGTAGAACAGCCGCGCGGCACGCCCCACGGTGTTGTCGGCGGGGTCGCCGAGTTTGTCGGCAATGTCCTCCAGACCGGGCTCGGTCTTGCCCGGGCGCACCTCGAAGGCGATCCCGTCCTCACCGGGATACGCTTCGACCCGGTCGTAGAGTCCCACGGCCTGGAAGAGCGTCTCGATCTGGTGATACCCTGAGGGCTCGCGCGCCACGATCCGCAGGAAGAGGTTGATCTTGGCGGGACAAGCGATCGAGAAACCGGTCATGGCGTGGTCTTCGAGCCGCCGCCCCTGAAGTCCTTCAGTGAGATGCCCAACCGCCTCGTATACCACAATCCCATCACCGTGATCGGGGGAAAGTTGACGGCGTGCCACGCTACCGCGCAGGCGAGCACCGATTCGGGAGCTACCCCGTAAACCTGCACGAGGGCGAGGGATACGGCAAGCTGAAGCGTACCGATGTAGCCGGGTGTGGCCGGCAGCGCCGCGGCCATGGCGACGGCTCCGTTGGTCAGTAGCGCCGCTGCGAAGGGCAACCGGATGTCGAAGGCCAGGAACCCGGCCCAGAACGAAAGCGACTGCAGGAGCCAGACTCCGAAGGTCCACGCGAGCGCGGGGAGCATGAGCCGCCAGCCGCGTATCGACGCCAGTCCCTCCACGACGCCCTCCATCACCCCGGCCAGCCCCGTGGCCAGCCGTCCGGGCGGGAGAAGGGCGACCAGCCGGGCCCCGATCCGGAGGCACGGCGACGGGAAGGCCACGACCAGGACGGTGACGGCGAGCACCACGCCCAGGCCGATGGCGGCGACCCGCATGCCTCCGGCGATTTCGGCCGGAAGGGTCTCCGCGGGGAAGCCCGGGCTCAGGATCGCCACGAAGAGGAGGGTGAAGATGACCGCGCCGTCGAGGAGGCGCTCGACCACCAGTGTGGCCAGCGCGGCCGTGAAGCCGACGGGCTCCATGCGGCTGTAGGCGTAGGCGCGTCCCGGTTCCCCCGCGCGTCCGGTGGGCAGGAGGTTGTTCGCCATGAACCCCACCGCGACGGCCGCGAAACGGGATCCGAAGGGACTGCGTGGCTGCACGGGGGCCAAGAAGTACTTCCAGCGCAACGCTCGAACCGCGAAGGCGGCCATGGCGATGACCGCGGAGGCCAGGAGGAGGGGTGCGTCGGCGGCCCGGATGTGGCCCCACACGCCGGAGAGGTCCTCGTCCCGGAAGAACCACCACAGAAGGGCGGTGACCAGTGCGACCATGGCCAGCCACGGCAAGTGGCGGCGCATCCGGGGCCGGCCGGAACCCACCTCGGCGGGATCCGGACTGGGAGGGGACTCCGTCACGAACTGGCTAGCAGTCCGTGGATGAAGCCGCCCGAGCACCGAGAGCGGTGAGGCGCCGGGCTGGCAAGGCGCGACGAGAGGTGAATAGCAGGGCTATTCGCCCGAGGAGCAACGCAGAGCGTAGCCTCGGGGTGGAAGAATGTATACCATACATGACATAATGTAATGTTGTCTTTACAGTGCAAATGGGCGAAGCGAAGCGGCCAGCGCGGATGCATCGCCGCTCGAATGCCGGGGGGATTTTGTCCACGGGCTGCTAAGAGCCGATCGGGGGGACCCAGACGCCTGGCCGCGGAACCCGCCCGGGAGCGGCCAGAACGATCTCCTTCATCTCGCGCACCGCCCGCTCCAGCCCCACCAGCACCGCGCGCGAAACTACGCTGTGCCCGATGTTGAGCTCCTCGATGTGCGGCAGGGCGGCGACCGGGGCCACGTTTTCGTAGGTGAGACCGTGGCCGGCGTGAATCGCGAGTCCGAGGGCGTGGCCGTGGGCGGCCGCGTCGGCAAGCCGGGTGAGTTCGGCTGCCTTCGCGGCGTCGCCGGCGGCGTTGGCGTACTCGCCCGTGTGGAGCTCGATGGCGTTGGCGCCGAGGAAGGCGGAGTGGTCGAGAGCTTGCCTTTCGGGGTCGATGAAGAGCGAGGTGCGGGTCCCGGCCGTTTCGAGGCGGCGGAGCGACGCGCCAACGGCGTCCCGCACCGAAGCGGAGGCCAGGTTGAGGCCGCCTTCGGTGGTGACTTCCTCGCGCTTTTCGGGGACCAGCGTGGCCTGCATGGGCGCCAGCGCCACCGCGATGTCGACGACGGGGTCGGCGGCTGCCAGCTCGAAGTTGATCCCGGTGCGTACGGTCTCGGCCAGGAGGCGCACGTCGCGGTCGTTGATGTGGCGCCGGTCCTCGCGCAGGTGGATGGTGATGCCGTCGGCGCCGCCCAGTTCGGCCAGGACCGCCGCGCGGACCGGGTCCGGCTCGTTGGTTCGGCGCGCCTGGCGCACCGTGGCGACGTGGTCGACGTTGATGTAGAGCCTCATGTGGGAAATTCCTTTGTGGGGATCTTCCTCAAATGTACCAGCCCGGCGGCGGGGTAAGGCCAATCACCCGCGCTCGGTGATTCGCACACCGCCGCGGGCCCGAAGCCGCCCGATCAGCGCGGGCGACGCCTGGGCGATCACCGTGACGGTGGTTCCTTCCTGGCTCCTCGACAGCACCTCGCCCTCCTCATAGAGCGCCGCCAGGGCCCTTCCGTCGCCCGCGGGCATCTCCACACTCACCTTCCGCAACCTGGCGCGGCTCCGGTCTTGCAATTCCGACTTGAGCGGCTCCAGCGTCGAGGGCTTGAGTGCCGAGGTGAAGAGGGCCGTGCGCGCGCCAGGGGCGGCAACCCGTTTGCGCAGCGTCAGCAGTTCGTCGCCGGACAGCAGGTCGATCTTGTTGAAGACCACGATGCGGGGACGCTTGCGGATCCCGAGATCCTCCAGCACCGAGCGCACGACCTCCCGCTGGGCGTCCCGGTCCGGGTGCGAGGCATCGATGACGTGCAGCAGAACATCTGCCTCGCGGGCCTCCTCCAGCGTGGACCGGAAGGAGGCGATGAGGTGGTGGGGCAGCTTGCGGATGAAGCCGACGGTGTCGGTGACCAGGGCTTCGTGGCCGTTGTCGAGGGGGACGAGCCGCGTCGAGGCGTCCAGGGTGGCGAAGAGGCGGTCCTCGATGAACTGATCCGTTCCCGAGAGCGCCTGTAAGACGGATGACTTACCTGCGTTCGTGTACCCCACCAGCGCCGCTCGGAACCGTCCCTCCCTGCGCTTGCGCCGGGTGGCCTGGGCGCGCGCGACCCCCTTCAGTTTGCGCCGAAGCTCGGCGATGCGGGTGCCGATGAGCCGCCGGTCGGTCTCGAGCTGCGTCTCGCCCGGTCCCCTGAACCCGATCCCCCCGCGGATGCGCGACAGGTGGATCCACATGCGCCTGAGCCGGGGCAGGAGGTACTGGAGCTGGGCCAGTTCGACCTGCAGCCGCGCTTCGTAGGTGCGGGCCCGCGTGGCGAAGATGTCCAGGATCAGCTCGGCGCGGTCCATGACTCGGACGCCGCACAGCGCCTCCAGGTTCTTGCATTGCGCGGGGGTCAGTTCGTCGTCGAAGATGACCAGGTCGGCTTCGCGGTCGCGCACCAGTTCGGCCAGTTCGCCGGCCTTGCCCTTGCCGAGGTAGTAGCGGGGTTTGGGGGAATCGAGGCGCTGCACGAGCTCGCCCGCGACCAGTCCGCCGGCGGTATCGGTCAGGCGGGCGAGTTCGGCCAGGTGTTCCGCGCCGTCGCGGACCCCGTGTCGGTCCCGAGGAGTCCCCACGAGGATCGCGCGCTCGACCGGCGTGCGCATGTCCAGAAGCTGGGTGGGAATGGCGGCCTACCTCCTTCTGCGGGCCCACTCGGCCAGGCGGCGGCGCAGATCGGCCTCCCAGCCGGCGTCGCCGGGGTCGTAGAAGTGCTCGCCGGCCATGCCCTCGGGCAGGTAGTGCTGGCGCGCCACGCCGCCGGGCTGGTCGGGGTCGTAGAGGTAGTCCTCGCCGTAACCGAGGTCCTTCATGAGGCGAGTGGGGGCGTTGCGGAGGTGGAGGGGGACGGCTTCGCCGGGGGTCTCGCGGGCCCGGTTCAGCGCCTTTCCCCACCCCTTGTAGAGGCGGTTGGACTTGGGGGCGCCGGCCAGATAGACGGTGGCCTGCGCGAGCGCCAGTTCACCTTCGGGCGATCCCAGGAAGCGGTAGGCGTCCCGGCAGGCCATGGCGATGCCCACGGCGTGAGGATCCGCGAGGCCGATGTCCTCCGACGCCATGCGGACCAGGCGCCGCGCGATGTACAATGGATCCTCGCCTGCGTCGAGCATGCGACCGAGCCAGTAGAGCGCGCCGTCGGGATCGCTGCCGCGGACGGACTTGTGCAGCGCCGAGATGTGGTCGTAGTGCTGGTCGCCGGACTTGTCGTATACGGCGAAGCGTCGCTGGACGGCGGTTTCGACGACTTCGAGGGTGAGGGTGGCGGCCTCACCCGCCAGGCCGGCGGCGCGTTCCAGGATGCCGAGGGCGCGGCGGGCGTCGCCGTCGGCAGCCTCGGCGATGCGGTGGATGACGTCGTCGGGGGCGGTGATGCCGGTGGTGCCCAGGCCGCGATCGCTGTCGACGAGGGAGTCGGCGACGATCAGGGCGAGGTCTTCGGGGGACAGGGGATCCAGGACGACGACGGGGGCGCGGGAAAGGAGTGGGCGCACGACCTCGAAGCTGGGATTCTCGGTGGTGGCGCCGATGAGGACGATGTCGCCGGCCTCGACGACGGGCAGGAAGGCGTCCTGCTGCGCCTTGTTGAAGCGGTGGATCTCGTCGCAGAAGAGGATGGTGCCGCGGCCGGTCGCGTGGCGGCGGGTGCGCGCCTCGGCGATGATTTCGCGAACCCGGGCGACGCCTTCGGTGACCGCGCTGAAGGCAACGAAGGCGGCGTCGGCCGAGCCGGCGATGAGACGGGCCAGGGTGGTTTTTCCGGAGCCGGGAGGGCCCCACATGATGAAGCTGGAGATCTGGCCGGTTTCGATCATGGCGCGCAAGGGGCCGCCGGGGCCTACGACTTTTTGCTGGCCGCGGAATTCGTGTAGGGTGCGGGGACGCATGCGGGCGGGGAGGGGGGCGGTGGC
>LXNI01000090.1_pt1 | contig 105963 bp, 87 predicted proteins | sample 809091 | NCBI WGS metagenome assembly LXNI01 (sample SAMN04870527, study PRJNA318959) | sponge metagenome | biome: 01000161; feature: marine sponge reef; material: water | host: Sarcotragus foetidus | place: Greece: Milos, Mediterranean Sea | collected 2013-05-29 | depth 5-7 m | reverse complement strand
GTCCTGCGGCGCGCCGCAGGACGGCGCCCCGGAGGACAAAGTGCTGGAGCGCACGCCGGCGCCTGACGACTGGACGGTGTTCGGGTGGGACTCGTTTTTCAACGCGCTCGCGCTCGCCACCGCCTCGAGGCATCTGGCGTGGGACGCTCTCCTCGCTGGCGTCGAGTCGCGCTATCCGAACGGGAACGTGCCCAACTGGAGGAGCCGGCGCGGGGGCACGCCCGACCGCTCCCAGCCTCCGGTCGGGTCCTTCGCGGCGCTCAAGCTGCACCTCACGTGCCCCGATGAGGACGCGCTGGCCGCCGCCTGGCCCGGACTCCTCGCGTGGAGCGATTGGTGGGTGGCCGAAAAGGGCGGGCGCCCGCGCCGCGAGGGCCTCTCGCCGGGTCTGTTGGCGTGGGGCTCGGATACGGCGCTGGTTCCGGAGGACGAGCAGCTCCCGGAGTGGGAGGTGGGCGCGAGCGGCCACCAGCGGGCGGCGTGGGAATCGGGCCAGGACGACTTGCCGCTGTGGGACGACGTGGAATGGGATCCCCAGCAGGAAGTCCTCGCCATGTCCGCCGTCGATCTGTGCAGCTACCGCGCCCTGGACCTCGAGTGCCTGTCGCGGATCGCCCGCATCCTGGGCCACTCGGCGGACGCGGATCGGCTGGAGGCCGAGCGACACCGCCTCGTCGCCGCAATGAACCGGGTGCTGTGGTCCAAGGACGCCGGGCTCTACCTGGACGAGTTGCCGGGGGATCGTCACTCTCCACGCGTTGCGTTGTCGAACTTCCTTCCCCTGATCGCGGGCGTGCCATCGGTGCAGCAGGCGAATCGCATGGTGGACGTGCTGCGGGACCCGGACCGCTTCTGGGGAGCATGGGTGCTGCCCACGATCTCGCGCGATGACCCCGCGTTCGACGACCAGCAGTACTGGCGGGGTTCCATCTGGCCGCCCATGAACTACCTCGTGCTGCAGGGACTGCGGCGGTATGGGTTCGATGAACTCGCCAGCGAGCTGGCCTGGAAGGGAGCGCTCATGTTTCTGGCCGACCGGCGGAGGACGGGGTTCTGCCGCGAGAACTTCGACGCGCGCAGCGGCCGGGGGCGGGGTCAGCGCTTCCAGAGCTGGGGGCCGCTGTTCGCGCTGGGCGCGATCGAGGAGTTCGTCGACGCGAGTCCATGGCGCGGCTTGCGCATCGGCTCCCGGCTGCCCGCGTTCGTCGCTCGAAACACGGGAGGGGACGCCGCCGGCGATGCGGCCTGGGCCCGCATCGAAGGGCTCCGCGTGGCGGGCCAGGCGCGGACGGTAGAATTGTCGCGATGAAGGCCGCGGAGCCGGGTCGCCGGCCGGAGGGGCCGACGCTGGTCATCCTCGCCGCCGGACGATCCACCCGGTTCGGCCGCGTCAAGCAGCTCGAGCCCGTGGGGCCGGGCGGCGCGGCACTGCTCGAATACGCGGTGTACGATGCCCTGCGCGCGGGCTTCGGACGTCTCGTGCTCGTGGTGCGGGAGAGTCAGCGAGACGAGTTCGAGGCGCGCCTGAATCCGCTGCGGGAGGCCGGAATCGCACTCTCCTTCGCCTGCCAACGCCTCGCGCATGCCGACCTCGTGCCGCTCCCCCCGCCCGGGCGCGTCCGCCCCTGGGGCACGGGATTCGCGGTGCTGGCCGCGGCGGGCGCCCTGCCCCACCGGGGTCCGTTCGCCGTCTGCAACGCGGACGACTTCTACGGGCGGTCCGCGTACGAGAGCCTGGCACGCGCCCTCGGGGCCCCTCCCCCGGGGGTCCGCGCCTTCACCGTCACCTACCCCCTGGCCGACACCCTGTCCGATTTCGGCGGCGTGTCTCGGGGCCTCTGCGAAGCGGCGCCCGACGGTACGCTGCGCCGCATGACCGAGGGCCTCGACCTGCGCCTCGAGCGCGATTTGCCGCGGACAGGTCCCGGAGGCCGTCCGTCCGTGATGGAACCGACCGCGGCCCCCGAGATCCCGGCCGCCGGGCAGGCCGTCGTGGGGCGAACCGCCGCCGGGAGACCGATCCGCGCCGACGCGGACAGCCAGGTGGGCATGGGCCTGTGGGGGTTCTTTCCCGAGATCCTGCCGCTCCTGGCGGAGCGTTTCCGGGCCTTCCTCTCCGCCTCACCCGGGGCCGACGACGAGTTCTACCTCTCCGAAACCGTGAGCGACCTCGTCACCTCCGGACAGACGAGCCTGGGCCTGCTGCCCACCGGCGAGGGTTGGATGGGCGTCACCTTCCCCGGGGACCGAGAGGATGTCGCAGCCTCGCTCCGGCGGCTGACCGCGGCCGGGGCCTATCCCCAGGATCTCCTGACGATGCCCGCTCGCACGGCGACAGCCCCCAGCGCGCAGAACCCGTCCGACCCTCCACCGCGGGCGCCGCGGGCACCCTCCCGTGGGGCCGCGATCGCGCCTGGACGCATCAACCTCATCGGCGAGCACCTCGACTACAACGGCCTCTCCGTACTGCCGATGCCGCTCGTCCGGCACATCCGCGTGGACTTCGACGTGCTGCGCCAGCCGACGGTCGAACTCGACGGCGATGCCGACCACGGCCCCTTCGCCTTTCGCCTGGATCGGCCGATCGAACCCGCGCCCCAGGGCCACTGGTCGAACTACGTGCGGGCCGCCGCCAAGGGGTTGCTGGACCACGGTCTGAAACTCACGCGAGGCATCGGCGGCACGGTCACCGGTACGGTGCCGGTGGCGGAGGGGCTGTCCTCCTCATCCGCTCTGGTGGTGGCGTCGGCGCTGGCTCTCTTGCACGCGAACGAGAAGCGGGTGGAGGTGCTGGAACTGGCCGTCCTGCTGGCCAGCGCGGAGCGGTTCGTCGGCGTGCAGGGCGGCGGGATGGACCAGGCCGCGTCCCTCTGCGGAGCGAAGGGGCACGCGCTGAGGATCGACTTCGACCCCCTTCGCGTGACGCCGGTGCCGGTGCCGGCGGGATGGCGGTGGGTCGTCGCCTCCTCGCTGGCGCGCGCCGAGAAGGCCGGAGCGGCGCGCGAGGCGTACAACGAGCGGCGGGCACAGTGCTCGGAGGCGCTTGAGCGGCTGGGCCGGACCTCGTGGCTCGAGGTCGTGGAGACCAACGAGGCCGAATTCGCCTCCACCCTCGCCGGGGCGCGCCAAGCGCTGCCGTCGACGTTGTGGCGACGCTTTCGCCACGTGGCCACCGAGGGCCGCCGCGTGATCGAGGCGGAGGCCGCGCTTCGCGAGGCGGACATGCCCGCCTTCGGCAGGCTGATGAACGAGTCGCACACCAGCCTGCGCGACGACTTCGGCGTGAGCACGGCGGCGCTGGACGAGATCGTGGACGTGGCCCTCGACGCGGGCGCGGCCGGGGCGCGGCTCACGGGCGCGGGATTCGGCGGCTGCGCGATCGCCCTGTGCGGCAAGAGCCAAGCCGAGGACGTGATGGCCGCGCTGCGCGAACGCTTCTACGCGCCCCGAGGAGGGGCTGGCGGCGGGCTATTCGTGGCCGCAGCGTCCGACGGAGCCACGGTAATGAGCCACGGAGGTGTCACATGCCCCGACTGACCTCCCGCCGCGCGCGGACAACCGTGTTGGAGGCGGCCGTCCTGTGCGCCGCCCTGACCGCCGCCTCGTGCGCCGGCCCCGGATCCCGGGCCCGCATCTCGGAGGAGACGCGCGTCCTCGACACGTACCCGTTCTCGGATCCGAATCCCGTCCCCGTCCTCGCGACCGACCGCAGGCTGTACCCCTACCACACGTTCGAGGGCTACGCCGCCACCTCGGAGCCTCGGGAGTGGAAGGTCGTGACGATGGAGAACGACCTCATCGAGGTCTTCGTCCTTCCCGAGGTGGGCGGCAAGGTGTGGGGGGCCGTGGTGAAGGAGACCGGCCACGAGTTCATCTATCGGAACGAAGTGATGAAGTTCCGGGACATCGCGCTGCGCGGGCCGTGGACCTCGGGCGGGCTCGAGTTCAACTTCGGCGTCATCGGGCACACGCCGGCGACGGCCACCCCCGTCGACTATCTCGTGCGGGAGAACGCGGACGGGAGCGTGAGCACGATCGTCGGCGCGACCGACCTCCCGGCGCGTACGCCGTGGCGCGTGGAGATCCGGCTTCCCGCGGACCGGGCCGCCTTCGAGACGCGCGTCCTGTGGTACAACCCGACCCCGCTGGAGCAGCCCTACTACAACTGGATGACGGCTGCGGCCTTCGCCCAGGACGATCTGGAACTGTTCGTGCCCGGCAACGCCTATCTGGAGCACTCCGGGCAGGAGCGTCCGTGGCCCCTGGACGGGGATGGCCGCTTCCTTCCCCTGTACCGCAACAACGCGTTCGACGGACACAAGTCGTACCACGTCGTCGGGGCGCTCAACGACTTCTTCGGCGGCTATTACCACGACGAGGGCTACGGCTGGGGGCACTGGGCCCCGCACGAAGAAATGCCGGGGCGCAAGATGTGGCTGTGGGCGCTCTCCCGCGCAGGCGGTATCTGGGAGGACCTGCTCACGGACACGGACGGGCAGTACGTCGAGTTCCAGGCGGGACGGCTGCACGTGCAGTACTCGCCCGGGGCGCACCGCAACCCGATCTCGCAGGGCGGGTTCGATCCCCTCTCCGCAAGCCGCTGGACCGAGTGGTGGTTCCCGCTGGAAGGGACGGGCGGCCTCTCCGACGCGTCCCCCCACGGGGCCATGCACGTCGAACGGGAGGACGGTCGCCTGCGGGTGGTGGTCCAGGCGTTCCAGGCCGGACCCGACACGGTCAAGATGTGGTTGGGCGGTCAACAGGTCGCCGCGCAGGCGGTGGCGCTCGAAGCGCTCAACCCGGTGGACGTCGAGTTCGATGTCGCGCCCGAGGGCCCATGGCGAGTCGCGCTGCCCGGACTCGGTCTGGAAGCCTGCTCGAACGCGGAAGAACCTGGGCTGGATGGCGTGTGCGGATTCGGGGGGGAGCCCTCGGTGTCCCGGCCGTTTGAGACCAACTCAGGGGCGTGGGACGCCCTCCCGGAGACGGATCGTCTGGTGTTCGAAGCGCGGGAATTGGCCCGGGGCCGACGCTACGCCGACGCGCGGACGCTGTACGAGCGGGCGCTCGCGGCCGAGCCCTGGAACCGGGAGGCGCTGCTGGGTCTGGCCGCGCTGGCTTTGAGGTCGGCCCGCTACGAAGACGGCCTCGCCCACGCGCGGCGCGCCCTCCAGCTCGACACCTACGATCCCGAAGCCAACTTCCTCGCCGGCAACCTGTATCTCGCTTTGGGACGCCGCGCGGATGCGCTCGACTCGTTCGGCTGGGCCCCCCGGTCGGTGGCCTTCCGGGCCGCGGCGCGCGTCCGGCTGGCGGAGTTGGCGCTCGACGCGGGAGACCTGGCCGAGGCGCACCGCCATGCCGGGCTGGCGCTCGATCACGACCGCGTGAGCATCCCGGCCCGCGAGGTGCTGGCGATCACTGCACGCCTGGAGGGGAACGAGGCCGGCGCCGCTCAGGTGTTGGCGGAGCTGCTCGAGCTCGACCCGCTGAACCATTTCGCCCTGGCCGAGCGATACCTCGCGGCGTCGGGCGAAGGGTCCGACGCCGCGGAGGCCGGCGGCGGGCCCGAGGCGGCTCGCCTCACCGCATCGATGCGGAGCGAGTATCCGGAGCAGACGCTGCTGGAGCTTGCCGTGGGCTACGCGAACCGGGGGCTGCCCGACGATGCCGCTCGCCTGCTCGAGTTGGCGGATGAAGTGGGCGGCGGCTCAGTGGCCGCAGCGTGGCGCGCTTTCCTGACGGACGACGTCGACATGCTGACGGCCGGGGCCGATCCCGACTTCGCTTTCCCCTACCGCGCCGAGACCCTGCCGGTCCTGCGCTGGGCAGCCGACGGAGACGCGCACTGGGGATGGCGCTACCTCCTGGGCCTCAACCTGTGGGCGCTCGACCGCGACGCCGAGGCGGCCGAAGTGCTGGCGTCCCTCGGCGACGAGCCCGACTATGGCCCCGCCTACGCGGCGCGCGCCCACCTGACAGAGGCCATGGGCGGCGACCCGGGGCTCGATTTCCGGCGTGCGGTCACCGCGGATCCCGGCCACCGCCTTCTCCGCATCTCCCTCATCCGGCACCTGCAGGAAACCGGAAGTTGGGCCGAGGCACGCGAGGTGTCCGGCCAGGGACGCGAACTCTTCCCGGACGACTTCAACCTCGCCCTCCTCCACGTGCGAGGCCTCCTCCAGGCCGGCGACCACAGCGGGGCGATCCAGATCCTCGAGAACACCCACGTCCTTCCCTCGGAGAACTCCGGCGAGGCTCACCGCCTGTACGAGTTCGCCCACATCGGGGCCGCGCTGGACGAATTCGACGCCGGGGACCGCGAGGCCGCCCAACGTCACCTGGAGACCGCGCTCCTGTGGCCGGAATCGCTAGGCCAGGGCCGCCCCTTTGATCCCGACGAGCAACTGGTCCGGTTCCTGCTCGGGTTGGTGGAAACCGCCGACGGGGCCGCGACAGGGGCTGCCGCAGCCGAAACCGCCGCGCTACGGGCCCGCGCCGCTTACCTCGCCGGCGCAACCTCCCCGACCGCTGCGCTTGAGCGAGCCCTCCTGCGCCGCGTGCTCGCGATGGCCGCGCGGCTTGCACGACAACCATAGCGCCAGGATCCCCAACTCTCGATTCCTGCCGGTCGGGATTACGCGATGGGCGCACCCTCCGCCGCCGCCAGTTTCACACCCTCCTCCTCGTCGACCCGCAGCAGGAGCACGAGCCCCGCGGCGAGGAAGACGAGGATGGACGCGATCGCCCAGCGGTGGCTGCCCGTGGCGCCCAGAATGAGCCCGTAGGAGAGCGGTCCGATCACGGAGGCGAGACGGCCGGAGAAGGCGTGGAAACCGAAGAGTTCTCCCTGCTTGCTCTCCGGAACGAACGACCCGAGCAGCGCGCGGCTCGCGGCCTGGTTCGGCCCGACCATGAGGCCCAGGAGGATGGCCGCGGCCCAGAACGTGGTGAGGTCCTGCGCAGCCAACGCCAGTGCGACCGCGACGATCAGGAGCACGAGCGTGATGGAGATGGTCCGCTTCCCGCCGATGCGATCCTGGACGAAGCCGAAGCCGATCGCGCTCGCGCCCGCCGTCGCGTTCACGACGATGCCGAGCACGAGGAGGTCGGCCGTCTCCATGCCGAATTCGGCCCCCGCATAGATCGCGGCCATCGTGAAAGCCGTCATGAGGCCGTCGTTGTACACGAGGCCGGCGATGAGGAGCCGGATCGCCTGCCGGTAGCGCCGCAGGTTCCGGGCCGTGTCCGCGATCCGCCCGAAGCCCCTGCGCACGTACTCGAAGGCCGACGCGCGCTGGCGCGGCTGCCTCTCGCGCAGGAAGAGGAAGAGCGGAACCGAGAACACCAGCAGCCAGCCGGCAGCCAGGAGGTTCGTGGCGCGTACGTTGAGGCCGCCCTCCTCCGGCAACCAGCCCGTCACCATCCCCAGCGCCGGGAACAGGCAGAGCAGACCCCCGAAGTACCCGAGGCCCCAGCCCAGGCCGGATATGCGGCCGATGCTCTCTCTCGTCGAGATCTCCGGCAGGAAGGCGTTGGCCAAAGCCCCCAGCACCTGGTAGGCGATGCTCGCGCCGACGAACACCAGCGCCGCGCCCCAGGCATCGCCGGGCCCCATGGGGAAGAGGCCTGCGGTCAGGATGACGCACACGCCCGTGGCGACCAGAAGAAACCGTTTCTTGAGCCCGCCGAAGTCCCCCATGGCGCCGATCACAGGCATCATCAGCGCGGTGATGAGCGACGAAATCCAGACCGCCCGCGTCCACCATAGGGGCCCCTGGATGGGGTCGGCGACGATCACCCGAGCGTAGTAGGCGGAGAAGATGAAGGTGACGACGAGCGTTCCGAACGGGGAGTGGGCGAAGTCGTACATGGCCCATGAGATGATCTCCCGCCGTGCGACGGGAGGGGTCCGGGGAGTCGAGTTCACGCGCGGCGACCTTTCGGTAGCGGACCGGGTCCGATTCGAGGGCTCAAGGGTACGGTCCCGGCGAGGCATCGCGCGACCCGCCGGTTTGTCGCGAGCGCATGGCGCGGAGTAGTTTTTCGGGAGTGCCGGCCCTCCGAGGCGGCGTTCCACATATGAGGCGGAAGAGGCGGAAGATTCACATGCCCACACATACAGACGCGAGCGCAAAGTCACACGTCAGCGAGGCCGAGGCCCGGAAGGTCGCCGAGGCGGCGCGCGAGACCGACTGGACGGGGCGGACCTTCGTCCGGAACCTGTTCCTCGGGAAGTTTCGGCTCGACGCGATCCACCCCTATCCCGATCCCGAAGACTTCATCTCCGACTACGCGCGCGAGTGGACGGAGGACCTCCGCGTCTTCCTGCGCGATGAGGTGGACTCGGACGGCATCGACCGCGACGGCAAGATCCCGCCGGACGTCGTGCGCGGCTTGGCCGAGCGCGGCGCCTTCGGCATCAAGGTGCCGACGAAGTACGACGGCCTCGGCTTCAACCAGACGGAGTACGCCAACGCCATGCGGGTCGTGGGTTCGGTGGACGGCAACATCTCCGCCCTCCTCTCCGCCCATCAGTCGATCGGCGTGGGGCAGCCGCTGAAGATGTTCGGCACCGAAGCCCAGAAGCAGGAGTTTTTCCCCCGCCTCGCCAAGGGCGCCGTCAGTGCCTTCGCGCTAACCGAGAACGACGTGGGTTCGGACCCGGCCCGGCTCACGACATCCGCCGAACGCACGGAAGACGGATCCGCCTTCATCCTCAACGGCGAGAAGCTGTGGTGCACGAACGGCACCCTGGCCGAACTCTACGTCGTCATGGCGCGACACCCCGACACCGGGCGCATCTCCGCCTTCATCGTCGAGCGCGACTGGCCGGGTGTCGAAGTCGTGCGGCGCTGCCACTTCATGGGGCTCAAGGCGCTCGAGAACGGGATCATCCGCTTCACGAACGTGCGCGTGCCGGCCGAGAACCTCCTGTGGAAGGAGGGGAACGGTCTCAAGCTCGCGCTCATGACGCTGAACATCGGACGCCTCACGATCCCGGCGTCGTCGGTGGGCGGAGCGCAGGCCGCGCTCGAGGCGTGCCGCCGCTGGTGCAACGACCGGATCCAGTGGGGCGTACCGGTCGGAAAGCACGAAACGATTGCGCACTACCTGACCTCGATCGCGAACCGCACGTATGCCATGTCCGCGATCGCCGACCTCACCCAGTCGATGGCGGACCGGGGCGGCTACGACATCCGGCTCGAGGCCGCGATGGCGAAACTGTGGAACACCGAGACGGGCTGGCAGCTCGTCGACGACGCGCTGCAGGTGCGAGGCGGGCGCGGGTACGAAACCGCCGACTCCCTGACAGCGCGCGGCGAGGAACCCGTCGCGGTCGAGCGCTGGCTGCGTGACTTCCGCATCAACCGGATCTTCGAGGGCTCGAGCGAGATTCTGCGCCTGTTCATGGCCCGCGAAGCCGTCGACCGGCATCTCCAGATCGCGGGCAGCCTCGTCGACCCCCGGCTCGGTCTCGGCGCGAAGCTCAAAGCCCTGCCTCGGGCGGCGTGGTTCTACGCCACCTGGTATCCGACGACGTGGATCGGCTGGAGCCTGCCGCCGCGGTTCGCGAACCACGGACGCCTGGCGAAGCACCTGCGCTTCGTCGAGCGCAACAGCCGCAAGCTGGCCCGGACGACCTTCCACCTCATCCTGCGCCACGGACCCAAGCTCGAGCGGCGCCAGGGGCTGCTCTTCCGCGTCATCGACATCGGCGCGGAGCTGTTCGCGATCGCGGCGGCCGTCACGCGGGCCGACATGCTGCGGCGGCGTGAAGGCAACGAGGCCCGCGCCGAGGCCCGGGAAGCCGTACGCCTCGCCGACTCGTTCGCGGTCGCGTCACGCCGGCGCGTGGGCGAACTCTTCCGCCGCATCCGCTCCAACCACGACGCGGCGGACTACCGCATCGCCCAGGACATCATGGCGGGCAACTTCGAGTGGATGGAGCGCGACATCGTCGGCCTCCAGAAGGCCGCGCTCGAAGCCTGGCAGGGCACACCTCGGGACCTCGCGCCGGAGGACGACGCGTCGGGTGCGGACGAGGGACCGGCACGCATCCCCGAATCCGCGGTCGCCAACACCGCCGCCGTCTGACAGCCCCGGGTTCGCTCCGCGGGACCGGCGATGAGGCGGCTTCCTCACCAGCGGTTGCGTCATCAACTGGCTGCGGCTACCGGCCCTCGCGATGAAGTCGGGTCTCCGTGACCGCCACGGCCATGGCTTCCTCGGCGCTCAGCGCAGCGCTCGAGCGGGCTCGGGCGACAGTCTCCCTGGCCGAGTCCATGGGCTGGAAGCCCCTCAACTCAGAGCGCGGTGCGTGCGCGCACTCAGGCTGATCGTTAGTCGCGGCATCGCATGTCCTCGATCGGTTCAGGGCCGCAGTTCGCGCAGCGTCTTGCCGGCCCGCCACAGTTCCGAGTTCGCCATCTCGTCGAGTTCCTCTCCGAGGCGCTCGCGATAGTCGTCCCTGCCACACGTTTCGATGACGATCCGCGCCTCCTCGCCCGTCTTCACGCTGTCATAGAGTTCGTCGAACAGCGGCGTGACGGCCTCGCGGAATCTGTGGCGCCAGTCCAGCGCCCCCCGCTGTGCCGTCGTCGAACAGTTCCGGTACATCCAGTCCATGCCGTTCTCGGCCACGAGCGGCATCAGACTCTGCGTGAGTTCCTCGACCGTCTCGTTGAACGCCTCCGAGGGGGAATGGCCGTTCTTCCTGAGCACCGCGAACTGCGCCTCGAAGACGCCCGCGATCGCTCCCATGAGGATCCCGCGCTCGCCCGTGAGGTCCGACCACACTTCCCGCTGGAAGTTCGTCTCGAAGAGAAAGGCGGAGCCGACCCCGATGCCGAGCGAGATGACCCGCTCCCGCGCCCGGCCCGTCGCGTCCTGGAAGATGCCGTAGCTCGAGTTCACGCCCTTCCCCTGAACGAAGAGCCGCCGCAGCGAGAGGCCGGATCCCTTCGGGGCCACGAGCACCACATCGATATCAGCGGGCGGGATGATCCCCGTCTGTTCGCGGTACGTGACCCCGAAGCCGTGGGAGAAATAGAGACATTTGCCGGGCGTGAGTTGCGCCTTGACCTCGTCCCAGCACGCGATCTGACCCGCGTCGGAGAGAAGGTATTGGAGGATGGTGCCCCGGCGGGAGGCCTCCCCGATCTCGAACAGCGTCTCGCCTTCCACCCATCCGTCCGCGACGGCGCGGTCCCACGAGGCGGAACCCTTGCGCTGTCCGACGATCACCCGGAATCCGTTGTCCCTCAGATTGAGCGCCTGCCCCGGCCCCTGGACCCCGTAGCCCAGTACCGCGATCGTCTCGTCCTCCAGCGCCTCGCGCGCCTTGTCGAGCGGCCACTCGTCCCGCGTGATGACGGTTTCTTCGGTATCGCCCACCTGTATTCTCGCCACGACCTCTCCCTCCGTGATCGAGCGGCTCTCGGCCGCACAATGGTTCTCGTCAGCCATCCGCGACGTCGTCGTCGACGCTGCGATAGTCTACGCGCGCGACGCCCACCGAGGCGCCGATCTGTTTCGCCGCACGCCGAATGCGGTCTTCCTCCGTCCGCACGATGAACTCGTGCTCGAAGGCGGCAGCCCCCGCCGGCGTCTCACAGCGGAAGCTTTCGATTTCGATGCAGTGGCGTCCCAGGCACGCGAGGACCCGAAGGAGCAGCGCGTTGTCCCGGTCGGTCAGCGCGGACACCCGGTATCGAGCTGTATCCCCGGCCATCATTCGAGGCGGATCTCGGAGCAGCTCGCGCCGGCCGGTACCATCGGGAAGACGTTCTCTTCCCGCTCCACGACGACCTCGAGGAGAAAGGCGTCGTCGGCTGCCAACATGTCGTCGATGGCGGCGTCGAGTTCGCCCCTCTCCGTGACCTGCCTGCCCTCCATGCCGAACGCGGCCGCGACCTCCGCGAAGTTCGGGTTCTTGAGTTCGATCGCGGAGTAGCGGCGGGCGAAGAACATCTCCTGCCACTGCCGGACCATGCCCAGATAGCCGTTGTTCAGGATCACCGCCTTCACGGCGATCCCCTCCTGGACGATGGCCCCGAGTTCCTGCAGCGTCATCTGGAAACCCCCGTCGCCGATCACGGCGACGATCGTCTGGTCCGGCCGGGCGACCACGGCGCCCATGGCCGCCGGCAGCGCGTATCCCATCGTGCCGGCGCCGCCAGAGGTGACGAGGGTGTTGCCTTCGTCGAACCGGTAGTACCGGGCCGCCGCCATCTGATGCTGCCCCACGTCGGCGATGACCGTCGCCCGGCCCCTGGTGCGCTCGGAGAGTCGATGGATCACTTCGGCCATCCGGATGCCCGGAGATCCCGGGAAGAGATCGCCTTCGATGACGCGTTCGCGTTCGATCTCGTCGCAGGCGTGGAACTCGGCCAGCCAGGCCTCGTGCGAACCGCTCGCAACGCTCCTGGCGAGGGCGGCGAGGGCCTCCTTCGCATCCGCCACGATGCCCACGTCCGCCGGGACGTTCTTGTCGATCTCGGACTCATCGATATCCACGTGGATGACCTGAGCCGACCGCGCGTACTTTGCGAGGCTGCCGGTGACGCGGTCATCGAACCGCATCCCGACCGCGATAAGCAGATCGCAGTCGTCCGTCTTGATGTTGGGCCCGTAGTTCCCGTGCATGCCAAGGAGGCCGACGTACAGCGGATGGCGGGTGGGAAGAGCTCCGAGACCGAGCAACGTGCAGGCAAAGGGGAGCCCCGCCTTCTCGACCAGACGCCGGAGTTCCTCCTGCGCGCCCGAGAGTAGGACGCCCTGGCCCACGAGGACGAGAGGTTTGCGGGCTTCGTCGATGAGGCGGCATGCCGATGCGACGGCTTCCGCATCGAGCCGCGGCCGCGGGTCGTAGCCCGAAATCCGCGGTTCGTGTTCGACCGGCCGGTACTCGAACGTGCCGAACTGTGCGTCCTTCGTGATGTCGATGAGGACGGGCCCCGGGCGTCCCGTACGGGCCACGTACAGCGCCTTGGAGACGGCGGCCGGGATATCCTCGGGACGGGTGATCTTGCAACTCCACTTCGTGACCGGCGCGCTCACCGAGAGCACATCGGTCTCCTGGAAGGCGTCGGAGCCGAGCAGGGCGGACGGGACCTGGCCCGTGATGCACACGACCGGCGTGCTGTCCATCTTCGCGTCGGCGATGCCGGTGATCAGGTTCGTGGCGCCCGGCCCGGAGGTCGTGAGGCACACGCCCGGCTCGCCCGACACGCGCGCGTAGCCCTGGGCCGCGTGAATCGCCCCCTGCTCGTGGCGTACGAGGACGTGGCGCAGCTGGTCTTCGAAGTCGAGCAGCGCGTCGTAGACCGGCATGATCGCGCCGCCCGGGTAGCCGAATACGACACGCACGCCGCCCCGGACAAGGGAAAGGCCGAGGGCCTCCGCTCCCGACATGGTCCGCGTGGGAGGAACCGGCGGCTCTCCGCGACCGGCGTGGCCGGTCTTTCTCTCTTCGGTGAGGACTGCTGTGTCGTACGTCATCGCGATACATCCCTGTCCGTGGTACAACCTTCCGAGGCCGGCGACACGGTGCGTGCGTACCTGTACAGAGCCCCGGAATTCGCGCGCAACGGAGGCGCGCTCCAGCGATCGCGGCGGGCCTGAATCTCCGCCGGGGAGAGGTGGACGTCGATCGTGTTCTCGATCGCGTCGATCCGTATGCGGTCGCCGTCGGCGAGGAGGGCGATGACGCCGCCCTCCTGCGCTTCAGGCGTAATGTGTCCTACGACGAAACCGTGCGTGCCACCGGAGAAACGGCCGTCCGTGATGAGGGCGACATCTCCGCCCAGCCCGCGTCCCATGATCATGGAGGTCGGCGTGAGCATTTCCGGCATGCCGGGCCCGCCGCGCGGCCCCTCGTATCGGATGACGATCACGTCGCCCTTCCGTATCCGCCCCTCGCCGATGGCCTCGTTCGCCTCGACTTCGCTGTCGAACACGCGAGCGGGACCCTCGAAGATCTCGCCTTCCTTGCCGGTGATCTTCGCCACGGAGCCGTCCTCGGCCACGTTGCCGTAGAGGATGCGGAGGTGCCCGGAGGCCTTGATGGGGTCATCCAGGCCGTGCACGACTCTTGGGTCGTCGCCCAGAGGGGGCGCGGCCGCCGCGTTCTCGGCCAGCGTCTTCCCGGTGACCGTCATGCAGTCGCCGTGCAGCAGGCCCTCGGCGAGAAGCACCTTGATGAGGGCGGGCATCCCGCCGATCCGGTGCAGGTCCTCCATCACGTACGGGCCGCTGGGCCTGAAGTCCGCCAGCAGCGGCGTCCTGTCGCTGATGCGCTGGAAGTCGTCGATCGTGAGGTCGACCCCGGCGGTACGGGCGATCGCGAGCAGGTGCAGCACGACGTTCGTGGACCCGCCGATCACGACGGCCAGCGTGATCGCGTTCTCGAACGCCTCGCGCGTGAGGATGTCGCGGGGGCACAGATTCCGCTCGAGAAGGTTCCGGATCGCCTCGCCCGCCCTCCGGCATTCCGCCTTCTTGTCGTCGCTCGTTGCCGGGTTCGTGGAGCTTCCGGGGAGACTCATCCCCATGACTTCGATGGTCGAGGCCATCGTGTTCGCCGTGAACATGCCACCGCAGGCCCCCGCGCCCGGACAACTCAGGCGAACGATCTCCCGGTATTCTGCGGAGCTGATGGTCCCGGCCAGCCGCTGCCCGAGGGCCTCGAAGGAGGAGACCACGTCGAGCCGCTCCCCGTTCCGCCACCCGGGCGCGATCGTGCCGCCGTAGATCATCAGCGCGGGCCGGTCGAGGCGGCTCATGGCCATCATCGCGCCGGGCATGTTCTTGTCGCAGCCCATGATCGTGATGACGCCGTCGTAGTGCTGCGCCGAGGCGATCGTCTCGATCGAATCCGCGATCAGGTCGCGCGACGGGAGCGAATAGCGCATCCCGAGCGTGCCCATCGAGATGCCGTCGCTCACGCCGATCGTGTTGGAGATGAAGCCGATCAGGTCATGCGGCCGGACGCCTTCCTTCGCCGCCGCGGCGAGGCCGTTCAAGTGCATGTTGCACGGATTGCCCTCGTAGCCGGAACTGACGATCCCCACCTGCGGGCGATCGAGGTCGTCCTCCGTCAGACCCGCCGCGAACAGCATCGCGCGCGCGGCCGGACGATCCCGGTGCTGCGTCAACTCACGGCTGATGCGGTTCAGCATCCGTTCTCCCGTGCTCCGCTCGCCGCGCCCACCGCGCCCGCTGGACGCGTCGCGCCCAGGGCCCCGACAATCAGCTCGCCCATCTTCGCCGTCGACACCGGCGCGCGGCGATTGTCAGCGATGAGGTCCGCTGTGCCGTATCCATCGGCGAGCACGCGGTTCACGGCGTCTCGCACGGCGTCCGCCTCTTCCGGCAGCGCGAAGGTGAGTTCGAGCATCATCGCGACGGAGAGGATCGCGCCAAGGGGGTTGGCGATCCCCCGTCCGGCGATGTCCGGCGCCGCGCCGTGGACCGGCTCGTAGAGACCGATATCGCCCCCCACGCTGGCCGACGGCAGCATGCCCAGGCTCCCGACGAGCACGGCCGCCTCGTCGCTCAGAATGTCGCCGAACATATTGCTGGTCAGGAGGACATCGAACTGGCGCGGATTATGGATCAACTGCATGGCGCAATTGTCCACAAGCATGCTGGAAAACTCGATATCCGGATAGTCGCGGGACACTTCTTCGGCGATGCGGCGCCAGAAGATCGACGACTCCAGGACGTTCGCCTTGTCTATCGACGTCACCTTCTTTCGCCGCGTGCGTGCGAGTTCGAACGCCGACACGGAAATCCGCCGGATCTCCTTCTCGGTATAGATCTCCGTGTCGAAGGCGACGCCGTCCTCGATCCCGCGAGGACGTCCGAAATAGATGCCGCCGAGCAACTCGCGGACGACCACGAGGTCCACGCCACGGACGCGGTCCGGGCGCAGGGGAGAGCGGTCCACGAGCGCGTCGGGCACGGAGACGGGCCGGATGTTGGCGTGATTCCCGAGCAGCTTCCGCAGATCCAGCAGCCCTCGGGAGGCGTCGACCTGTGTGCCATCCACCGAGCGCACGGCGAGGCCCACGGCCCCGACGAGCACGGCGTCGACCTCGACCGCCAGGGCTCGCGTCTGGTCCGGCAGCGGATCGCCGAACCGCTCCAGCGCTCCCCCGCCGATGGGAGCCTCGATGACCTCGAACCGATGGCCATGGATCTCGCCGATGGCCTCCAGCACGCGTCGAGCCTCGAGGAGAACCTCCGGGCCGATGCCGTCGCCGGGCAGGAACAGGATGCGCCTGTCCATGGGGTTACGGCGCGCGCCCCGCGGCCGGGTCCCCGTCTCTGAGGGTCGTATCGAGGATCGCGACGTGATGCATGGTGGAATCCCGGGAAGGGTTGGCCGGCGCGGAAGCGGCGGAAGATAGGCGACTTGGCTCGTTTCGCAAAACTCGCCACAGGGCGCCGCGGGCTGTTAGCCGAAGCCTCCGCCGAATCTCTCCACGAAGGTGCGTTCGCGCTCGGTGAGGGCGGACCACCCCGTCCCTTTAAGTTTCTCGGCGATGCGTTCGTACTCCGCGCGGTTCACCGGATGGAGGGCGCCCGGCTCGATGCGCCGCCACTTCACGTTCAGCTCCCGCTCGCCCATGCGCGCGCCGGGACTCTCGGCCTTCTTGCGGAACTGCGCCGCCGCGGAGCGCGTGGCCCGCATCCTCAGGTAGAGCCAGCCGCCGAGGAATCCGCCCAGATGCGCGAAGTGGGCCACGCCCCCGCCGACCCCGCCCAGGCCCAGCCACAGGGAGAGGAGCGTGAAGCCGATGACGAGGAAGCGGACTTGCACCGGGATGACGAACCAGATCATTACCCGGTCGCGCGGCCAGTATCGGGCGTAGCCGAAGAGGACGCCGTACACGGCAGCCGAGGCGCCGACCATCGGCACGTAGAGGCTGCCCTGCGACATCGTGACGACGGACCAGAGGATGTGAACGAGGGCCCCCACGAGCCCGGCCAGCAGGTACAGCCTCAGGAAACTCTTCGATCCGAGCAGCGACTCGAGCTTCGGCCCGAAGAAGAAGAGCGCGAGCATGTTGAAGAAGATGTGCGACATCCCGCCGTGCAGGAACTGGTAGGTGAGGAGCGCCCACGGCTTCGTCAGGATCTGGGCCGGAACGAGCCACAGCTCCGACATCAGGGCGGGACTTCCGCGCGTGAACACGTAGGCGAGGACGTTGATCAGCAGCAGTTGGCCGACGACGCGGGTCATGCGTCCGCCCTCTCCTTCAACTCCGTCATCATCTCCGTGAACTCCCCGGCGAGCGCGGGGCCGACGCCGGCATCTTCGTGCTTGAAGAATGCGTAGACCCGGCCCCAGTCCGAGGCGCGCAGCCGCTCCGCCCAGGCCTCGAGTTCCTCGCCGGAGTACGCGCTCCGGCGCAGCCGCAGGTAGGTCCAGTCCGCCGTCTCGACGAGAGGCGCGTCGTCGCCGTCGTCCGTCTCGGCGAGACAGAGGGCGGAGTTCCGGGACCGGAGGATGTCGAACACGCCCTCGTCGAACCACGAGGCATGCCGGAACTCGAAGGCGGACGTGCCGGGGTTCGGAAGCTGGTCCACGAAACGCGCGAGCCGTTCATCGTCCCGTTTGAAGTTGGGCGGAAGCTGGTACAGGATGACGCCCGCGCGATCCGCCATGACCGCGGCCGTCTGCACGAGATACTCCGTCTCCTCCTCCGCGTTCTGCAAGCGCTTGAAGTGCGTGATGCGGCGCGAGGCCTTGAGCGCGAAGCGGAAGCCGTCGGGGACCGCCTCGGCCCAGTTCTCGAGCACGCTCTCGCGCGGCATGCGGTAGAAGGTGTTGTTGATCTCGACGGCCCGAAGCCGGCGGCCATAGAAGGACAACATCTCCTTGTTGGGGAGATCCTCCGGGTAGAAGCTGCCCTTCCACGCGGGGTAGCTGTAGCCGCTTGTGCCGACCCAGACCTGCATTCGTCGTTCCTCGGATACCGTGCCTTCGGAAGGTGGCGTACCGTCGGCGACCATCGGTGTCGCGCCGGGCGGGGACAGATCATACCGCGTCAGCGCGATGAGGCCAACGCGCCGCCCGGGTGGCGCCCTTGGGCGTCAGAACACGTGAATCGGCCCGGAATAGCGCCCGAGGACCGCATCAGCCGTCCACAGGGTCAACCCTTCGATCTGTGACTGCACGACGAGGAGGCGGTCGAACGGGTCCCTGTGGATCGGAGGCAGGAGGTCCACCGCGGCCGCGTGCGCGCCGGTGACCGGCACTTCGGTGTAGCCGTTCACCTGCAGTCTGCGGCGCAGCACGCGCGGGTCCACGCTGAAGTCGGCTCGTCCCAGTCCGCTCTTGATGGCGATCTCCCAGATGGAGGCGGCGCTGTAGAACAGAGCCGTTGCCGGGTCCTCAATCGAGGCCCGCGCCGCGGGCGGAAGGCGTTCCGGGAGACCGGCGGCCCAGAGCAGGACATGCGTGTCGAGGAGGATCGTCATCCGGGACCGTCGTCACCCGTGAACATCCTCTCGATCTCCTCCGCCCCTATCCGGTCGAAGTCCGGCGGAACCGAGATTTCGCCCTCCATGAACCCCGTCCGGCGCGCCTCGGCCGGCTCCGGCGTATCGATCGACACCACCTTGACCATCGGCTTGCCGGCTCGCGCGATCACGAACGGTTCGCCGTCAACCGCCGCCTGAACGAGACGTGAGAGGTGTGTCTTCGCTTCGTGCATGTTGACCGTGCGCATCATTCCCCCAGTGAACTTAGTCTATCAAACTAAGTCTATAGGCCGCATGAAGGAAACCCCGAGGAGCGTCAGGCGTCGGCGTCGAGGAGGACCTTGCCGAAGGAGCGGTTGGACTCGACGTAGCGGTGCGCCTCGGCGGCCTCGGCCAGGGGGAAGACGCGGTCGATGACGGGACGCAGGTGGGAGGGGTCGCCCTCCGGCTCGCTGAAGCCGGGGAGGAAGCGGGTCGCGAACATCTCCGTGAGGGTCGCCTTCTCCGCCGTCGCGCGGGCGCGGAGGACGGTGCCGACCACGGTCGCGCGCTTCCCCATCAGGGTGCGGAGGTTGGCCTCGACCTTCATGCCGCCCATGACGCCGACGATGACGAGGCGGCCGAGGGTGGCGAGGCTGGCCATGTTCGCCTCCCAGTACGAGGCGCCGACGGTGTCGAGGATGACGTCGGCGCCGGCCCGGTCGGTGTGCTGCGCGACCGCGTCGGCGAAGGAGCCGGCCCGGCGGTCGACGGCGAGATCGTGCGGCAGTCCGGCTTCACGCAGGCGGCGAAGCTTGTCCGCCGACGCCGTGGCGATGATCGAACCCGCTCCGGCCGCGCGGGCAAGCTGCAGGGCGGCCGTTCCGACGCCGCCGCCGGCCGTGTGCACGAGCACGCACTCGCCGGGGCGCAGGCGGCCGCGCTCGATGAGGGCATCGGCCGCTGTGAGGAAGACCTCCGGGATCGCTCCCGCCTCGGTCCAGCTCAGCGTCGGCGGGACGGGCAGGAGCTGCCCGGCCGGCACCGTCACGCGCTCCGCGTATCCGCCGCCGCCCAGGATGCCCATCACGCGGTCGCCCGCCGCCCAGCCATCGACGCCGCTCCGGACCGCCTCGATCTCGCCGGCGAACTCGAGTCCGGGGATGTCGGGCGGGGCGTCCGGGGGCGCCGGATAGCGGCCCATGCGCTGCAGGAGGTCGGCCCGGTTGATCCCCGCGCACCTCACGCGCACCCGCACCTCGCCCAGGGCGGCAACGGGATCGTCCCGCTCCACGAGTTCCAGGACCTCGGGGCCGCCGGGCTCCCGGATGCGAATCGCTCTCATGCGCCGTGCCTCCCTGCCGAGGGGTCCGTCTCCGCCGAGGGGGCCACCTCCGCGCCGGGGGCCGCCCCGAAGGCGCGCCGCGCGGCGTCCAGCCGCTCCGGTGTCCCGATGTCGTACCACGCCGCACCCGTCGCGTCGAACACGCCGACGTGCTCCCCGTCCCCGATCCAGTCCATGTACGAGTCCATGATCGAGAAGACGCCCCCTTCCGCGTAGCGTTCGAACACGCGCGGCGAGAACACGTGGATGCCGCAGAAGCCGTACTCCCGGGCTTCGTCCGCGCTCGACGGCTCGCGCGCGATGACTTCCCACCCCTCCATCCGGTTCGCGCGCCCGAACACGCCCCGCCCGTCCACGAGGAGGGGGCGCGTCGTGTCCCGCTCGGCGATTGCGAGCGTGGCCAGCCGCCCATCCCGCGCTTCCCCTTCCAGGTGCGCGCGATACATCGCGGCGAGGTCGACCTCGGTCGCGACATCGCAGTTGTGCAGCAGGAAGGGTTCCCGTCCCTCGAACAGCGACCGCGCGTGGAAGAGCCCGCCGCTCGTGTCCAGCGGAGCCGGCGACTCCTCATCTTCCCGCGACACGAATACCGGCACGCCCAGCGACGACGCCTCGGCCCACGCCGCCACCTGCTCGGCGAGATAGTGGGCGTTCACGATCAGGCGGTGCGCGCCCGCCGCGACGAGGTTCCCGGCGACGTGTTCCAGCAGGGGGATGCCGCCGAAGTCGACGAGCGCCTTGGGCGTCCCGTCCGTGAGCGGCCGCAGGCGGCTTCCGCGGCCCGCCGCGAAGATCATCGCTTCCACGCGCCCTTCCTCGCCCGCCGCCTCAGACCCGCGCGGGGCGGCGCGGCCAGTCCGCCGATTCCCGGTGCGTGACCTCCACGCGCACGTCCGGGAAGCGCACGTTCAGGTGCTGGCGCAGCCGCTCGGCCATGTACACCGACCGGTGCTGTCCTCCCGTGCACCCGAAATGGACGCCAAGGCTGTGGAACCCGCGTGCCAGATAGTTCGCGATGTGCGCGTCCACGATCCCCCGCACCCCTTCCCAGAACTCCTGCGCCTCGGGCCGGGCCGCGATGAAGGCGATCGTCTCCTCGTCCAGGCCCGTGAGGTTGCGGTACGCCTCCTCCCGACCCGGGTTCGGGAGCCCGCGGCAGTCGAATACGTATCCCCCGCCGTGGCCCGACGTGTCCGCCGGATATCCCCCGGGATACCGGAAGCTCGATATCGTGACCTCGAGTCCCCCCTCGACCGCCGACGGCTCCGCCTTGCGACCCCAGCGATCCACGATCGCGCGCAGCGCCCCCTCGAGTTCGGGCACGTGCACGGGCAGGCGGTCCTCGAGCAACCCCCGCAGGTTCTCCGCCGCGTAGGGCACGCTCTGCAGAAAGCGCGGCTTGCGCTCGAAAAACCCCCTGTAACCGTAGGCCCCGAGCGCCTGCAGCAGCCGCACGAGGACATACCCGGGCCAGAGTTCGAGGAACTCCTCGCGTTGCACGATCCCGTGCGATTCGATGACGCCGAGGTAGTGCTCGAGCAGCGCCTCCCGGTGCCGCCGCGCGAGATTTGCCTTCGAGTCGTACAGCAGCGACGCCACGTCGTACTGCAGCGCCCCGCGCCGTCCGCCCTGGTAGTCGATGAACCAGGGTTCGGGACCCTCCGCCCCCTGCCGCACCATCACGTTGCGGGACTGGAGGTCGCGGTACAGGAACCACAACCGTTCGTAGGTGAGCAGGTGGCGCGCGAGCCGCGAGAAGTCGCGCTCCAGGTGGGCTTCGTTGAACGGGATGTGCGCGAGCTTCAGGAAGTGGTACTTGAAGTAGTTGAGGTCCCAGAGGATGGACTGTCGGTCGAACGCCGCCCGGGGATAGGCCTGGCGGAAGTCGATCTGCTTCCCTCCCTCGATCTGGAAGCGCGGCAGGATGTCGAGGACCTGCCGGTAGAGCGGGAGGACGGCATCGGGAAAGGCGTCCGAGCCCGGCTCGCGCGCCTCCTTGATCGCGTCGAAGAGGGTCGTGTCGCCTAGATCCTCGAGGAGCCACACGCCGGATTTCTCGTCCGCTCCGTACACCTCCGGCACGGGCAGCCCAAGTTCGCGCAGCGTGCGCGAGTAGGAGAGAAAGGTCCGGTTCTCCATCGGATCGGGCCCGTGGGCGCCCACGGCGGACGTTCCGTCCCGGGCGGTGAGACGCCAGTAGCTGCGGGTGGAACCGTCCGCGGCGACGGGACGGATGTCCTGCGGCAGTTCGCCGTGCCACTCGATGAAGAGCGCCGACGCGAGGTCGACCAGCGCCTTGCCGGGCGTCATCAGCCGGCCGGAATCGCGGGTCCCGTCCCGGGCCAGGCCCGGAGCGTGCCCACGAGGTCCTCGAGGCGGGCGACCCCGTTCGCCTTCAGGTATTCCGAGATCCCCTCGTGGACCGACACCGCCGCGCCGGGATCGACGAACGAAGCCGTCCCGATCTGGACGAGGCAGGCGCCGGCGAGGATGTACTGCAACGCGTCGTCCGCGTTGCGGATCCCGCCGATCCCCATGATCGGAAGCCGGCACGACTGCCGCGCCCTCCACGTCGAGTACACGCCCATGGGGAGGATCGCGGGCCCGCTCACCCCGCCCGACCGGTTGCCGATCAGCGGTTCGCGCCGCGCGATGTCGACGACCATCCCGGGGAAGGTGTTGATCGCGCTCAGGCCGTCCGCTCCGGCCTCCTCGCAGATGCGGGCAAAATCGCCCACGTCCGGGACGTTGGGCGTGAGCTTGACCACGAGCGGCCGTTCCGTGCAGCCGCGGAGCCGCGCCACGAGGTTGGACAGCGCGCTCTCGTCGGTGCCGAACATCGTGCCGCCCTTCACGTTCGGGCAGGAGACGTTGATCTCGTATCCGAGGAAGCCGTCCTCGCCGTCGAGTCCGCTCACGACCGCGGCGAAGTCCTCCGCCGAGTGTCCCACGACGTTCACGAACACCTGCGCGCGGCGGAGGTGTTCGCGCAGCCAGGGGAGCTTCTCCGTAATGAAGCCGCGCAGGCCCGGGTTCTCGAGCCCGATCGCGTTGATCATCCCGCCGGGTGTCTCCGCGACGCGGTGCGGCGGGTTGCCGGGGCGGGGCTCGAGGCTCACCGCCTTCGTGACCAGGCCTCCGATCTCGTCGAGAGGGATGAGGTCCGCGTATTCCTGTCCATAGCCACAGGTTCCCGAGGCCAGGAGCACCGGACTCGGAAAGTCCGCTCCGAACACGCGCTGGCCGAGGCCCGGCGACACCGCGGCCGGCGTCAGATCGCCCCCCAGTCGAGTTCCTCGGCGGGGAAGACGGAACCCTCGACGCACGCCTTCACCCAGCGGCCGTCCGCCCCGCGAACCACGCACCCCTGACAGGTCCCGATGCCGCACCCCATGTGTTCCTCCACCGAGACCTGGAGCCGGCGGCCGTGTTCTCGCGCGAAGGCGGAGAGCGCCCGAAGAAGCGGTGTCGGACCGCAGCCGAGGAGGAGCGCCGTGGACGCCGGGTCGAGGCCCGCCGTCACGAGGCCCTTCCGGCCGGCGCTTCCGTCTTCCGTGTACACCTCCGGGTCGTGCTCCGTGAGGCGGGCGATGAGCGCGGGGTCGAACACGGCTCCGGCATCCCGCTCGCCGTAGATGAGCCGCACGCGCCGTCCCGCGGCCGCCTCCTGCGCGGCGAGGAAGATGAACGGGGCGAGCCCGACGCCGCCCGCGATGCACTCGATGTCCGCGCCCTCGGTGTCGAAGGGGCGGCCCAGCGGGCCGAGCAGGAGGGCCGTCTGCCCGACTTCCAGCTTCGCGAGCGCCCGGGTGCCCTGACCGTAGGCGCGCAGCAGGATGCCGACCTCGCCGCCGGGGCCGGTCCAGCCGACGCTGAACGGTCGCGGGAGGAGCCACGCCCCCGGCTCCTCGAGCCCGACGCCGAGCATGACGAACTGCCCGGGTTGCGCGGCAGCCGCGATGTCCGGGCAGTCGAACTCCTGCCACCAGGTATCGCGGGCCACGAAGCTCGTGGAGAGCAGCGTCGCCCGCCGGCTCACCGGCGCCGCGCGCTCCGCGATCACCCCCCCGGGGCTCAGCACCCCGCCTCCGGCCCGGGCGCGTACCGGCGCAACACGTCCTCGCGGTACGCCACGATCGCGTCCGCGATCGCCCGCGCGATCGCCCCCTGCCCTGCCGCGTCGTTCAGGTAGCGCTCCTCTTCATCGTTCGACAGAAAACCGACTTCGACGATCACCGACGGCATGCGCACGAGCGCCCCCAGGAGCACCCACCACGGTCCCTGTATCACGCCGCGATCGGGGGACCCGCCGCGCCGGGCCGCCCGGATCGAGTTCTGCACGAAGCCGGCGAAGAGCCGGGACTCCGCAAGATTCTCGGTCCGGTCCAGCCCCGCGAGGATGAACTGAACGTCGGACGGCGAGCCGGCCGCGTCATCCACTTCGGGGCCGCGGTTCTCCCGCAGGGCCACCTCGCGCGCCTCCTCCGAGCGGGCCTGCCCGAGGAAGATGGTCTCGAACCCGCGCGCCCGCTCGTCCTCCGCCGCGTTGGCATGGATCGAGACGAAGAGATCCCCGGTCCGGTCCACCGCGAACTGCGACCGCACATCGAGGTCCACGTAGACATCGCTGTCGCGGGTCAGGTGAGGCTCGAACATCTCGCGCCCTTCGAGTTCCTCGCTCAGTCGTGTGGCGATCGCGAGCACGATGTCCTTCTCGTAGCTCACGCCGCCCAGCGTCCCGGGGTCCCGGCCCCCGTGCCCGGGATCGATGATCACGCGCCACGGCACGGTCGGATCGACGCGCGCCGGCAGGGGGTCCGCGGCCGGCTCCGGGAAGGACCCGGGCGCCCCGGAGTCCGTGGAACCCTCGGTCACGGGGGGCGACGCCTCCGACACCCACCGCGTGACGAACTCGGCCGGCAGCCAGAAGGCGCTGCCTTCCTCGTAGGGCGGATTCGCGAGCTGCACCGTGCGGCCGCCGTGTCGGAAGAAGGGAGACCCCGCCTCGAACGCGACCGCCTCTCCACGGAGGCGGGCCCGCAGGAAGACGCCGTTCCGCGTCACGTCCTCGAGAACGCTCTCCAGGGCGCGCGCCAGCTCCTCCGCATCCACCGCGGGATAGGCGCGGTGCCGCGCGACGGCGAGACTCACGGTCCGGCCCGCGACTTCGGCTTCCACCGTCTCCGCGGGCGCCTGCGCGGCGGCGCTCGCCAGGATCCCCGAGAGCGCGACCTGCGCGATGGCGACGGCCGCGACCACGATCCACCGGCGACACCCGCCGTCCCGGTCGCGTCGGCCGCCGGCTCCCCGGTCAACCGCCACGCGCCGCCTCTCTCTTCGCCCGCTCGACCTCCCGCTGCATCGTCTTCCTCTTCAGGTCCTCCCGCCGATCCCGGTGCTTCTTCCCCCGTGCCAACCCGAGCGTGACCTTCGCGAACCCGCGCCGAAAATGGATGTCCAGCGGCACCAGCGTCAGCCCGCTCTCTCGCGTCTTGGAGCGCAGGCGGTCGATCTCCCGTCTCTTGAGCAGGAGCTTTCGCGGCCGCACCGGGTCGGGGGCGTCGATCGTCGCCTTGTCGTACTGGGGAATGTGGAGATTATGGAGCCACGCCTCCCCGGCGTCGATCCGCCCGAAGGCGTCCGCGAAACTCGCCTTCCCGTCCCGGAGCGACTTGACCTCCGCGCCCCGGAGCACGATCCCCGCCTCGAACTGCTCGAGCACCTCGTATTCGTGGCGTGCCTTCCTGTTGCGGGCGACAACCCGGACCCCGTCGCGATCGTCCACGGGTCACTCCCGAGACCCCCCGTCGTCCGGCTCCTCCGCGCCCTCGTCCTCCCCGGGCCCCGCTTCCCTCTCGTCTCCGGCCTCGTCTGCGGATCCGTCGTCCGGCGTTTCCTCCGGAGCTTCGCCTTCCGCGAGCGCCGCGCGGTACGCCGACTTGGACTCCGCGACGCGCGCCTCGAGGTCGGAACGGGCCTGCCGGGCCGCGTCCTTCCCCGCCTTGATCGCCTCCTCCGCCTTCTTCTGCCGATCGACGACGCTCTGGCGGAAGGACTCCACACGCGTCCCCATCCCCTCGCGGGTGCGGTCGTACTGGTCCCCCAGCGTGTCCCGGAGGTCGGTGAGTCGCTCCCCCGCTCCTTCCCTCAACCGGCGGGCCCCTGCCCGCAGCTCCGCCTGCGTCTCGCGGCCCGACTTCGGCGCCAGAAGCAGCGCGACGCCCGCACCCACGAGGGCGCCGCAGATGAATGCGATGGCCCCGGAGGCCCGGCGCTCGACGATCACGTATGGCTGCTGATCCTGCTCGGACATGTCGCTCACTCTCCTGATGACACCTTGGCGAACCCGGCGGCCCCGTGGCCGACGGTTCGGCGGCTGGCGGCCCTCAGCGCCCGCCGCCCTCTACAACCCTGCGGTACGCGGCCGGATCCCACTCGGGCCGTCCGTCGGCGTCGGCGAGGCGCTGCCCCAGATGATAGATGAGGCGCGTGATGCGCGCCGTCTTATCGTACAGAATCCGGTCCGCTTCGTCGTTGGGACCGTGATAATCCTCGTGCGTACCCGTGAAGAAGAAGAGAATGGGGACGCCCTTCCTCGCAAAATTGTAGTGGTCCGAACGGAAGTAGAAATTCTCCTCCGGCCACGGATCGTCGATGACCTCGAGCCCGAGTTCGGGGTGCTCCCGCACCGTCTCCTGCAATGTCGTGCCGAGCGTCGACTCGTCGGCCCCGATGGCCACGACGGTGTCGCGCCAGTTCCGTCCGATCATGTCGATATTCAGGTTTGCGACCGTCGCCCCGAGGGGAAACAGGGGGTTCTCGGCGTACCACGCGGAGCCGAGGAGTCCGCGCTCCTCTCCGCTCACGGTCATGAATACGAGGGATCGGCGCGAGGGTGTTTCCAGCGACGCGAACGCCTGCGCGAGTTCGATGATCGCCGCGGTGCCCGAGGCGTCGTCATCGGCGCCGTTGTAGATGGAGTCCCCGTCGACGGGCCTCCCCACGCCCACGTGATCCATGTGGGCCGTGAAGACGATGAACTCGCCGCGGAGGTCCGGATCCGACCCCTCGATCCAGCCGATCGTGTTGTACGCCCCCTCCTCGCGGAACTCCGAGTGCGTGCGCACCGTCGCCTCGTAGGCGGTCGTGTTCCCGCCGGAAGCGATGGCCGTGCGCAGCGTCTCGGGGAGGGCGTGCGTGCGGACGAGCGCGACGGGGGCACCCAGTTCCTCCGGCATGCCGACGGAGAGCCGTTCCCGTTCGTAGAAGCGCCGGATGCCGTCGAAGTAGTCGTCCGGCGCATCGACCGCGAGCAAAACGGCGACCGCGCCGCCGTCGAGGATGCCGCGGACGGATTCGAGGCCGCTCCGCAGCTCCTCGGGCGCCACGGGCGTCACCGCAATGGAGCCGGCGGGCGGATCCGCGCCGCCTGGTGCCACGATGACGAGCGGCCCCGCGGCCTGCCCGCGCCCCCCAGGGACGGCAAGGTAGTCGGCGGCCGCGATCGTCCCGCCGCCCGGACCGTCGATCTCGAGCAGCTGCCGGCCGGGGGAGCCGGCCCGGGAGGCGGTCAACGGGTACGCCTGCAGATAGCTGTCGCCATCCGCCGGCCGGAGTCCGAACTCCTCGAAGCGGCGGGCGATGTGGCGCGCCGCCTTGTCCAGTTCCGGGCTCGGCGTCGCGCGGCCGCGCATCGAGTCGTGGGCCAGGGCGCCGATGCGAAGACGGAGGTCGCCGGCAGTGATGGTCGCCGCCCCCGTGCCGCCCTCGGCCTGCGCGAAGGCCTCCGCCGGGAAGGCCGCCAGGGCCAGCATCGATACGAGCATCGCCGAGCCCCGCACGGTCGGCAGGGTCGGCGCAATTCCGGACAGCGTTCTTTTCATTCGCTTCCTGCTCGGCGAGACGGTGGATCGAAGGCGAGTCCGCGACCTGTGGCGGCCCTCCGCCACGGGCTGCTAGTGTTGTGTCGCAGGAATCCGCGAGCTACCGAGAGTGCCGAGGCGCCGGATCCTGCAAGGCGCTCCGACGAGGAATAGCAGCGCTATTTCGAGGAGGAGCAACGCCGCAGGGGCGGATGCATCGGCGCTCGAATAGCCGAGGTATTTCTGCGACACGACACTAGTCTTTTCCGATGACCGAAGGCACCGCAACCGTCACCTCCGCTCTCGAAGCCTCCCGCCAGCGCCTCGACCTCGCGAGTCCGCGCGAGATCGTGGGGCTGTCGCACCTCGAACTCGTCGCGCGCCACATCGTCGAGGGATTCCTCATCGGACTCCACGACTCGCCGAAGCGCGGCTTCTCCGCCGAGTTCGCCGAGGATCGCCCCTACAATCACGGCGACGACCTCCGCTACCTGGACTGGAAGGCGTACGCGAGGACGGACCGCCTCTTCATCAAGCAATACGAGGAGGAGACGAACCTGCGGGCCTACCTGCTCGTCGATGTGAGCCGGTCGATGGGCTGGGTTTCGGACGAAGAGCGCTTCCCGAGCAAGCTTGCCTACGCGCGGCTGCTCGCGGCGTCGCTCTCGCTGCTTCTCGTGCAGCAGGGGGACGCGACGGGGCTCATCGCCTTCGACGAGGCGCTCCGCGCGCACCTTGCGCCGCGCACCACGCGGCGCCACTGGCGACGGCTGCTGGGCGAACTCACGCGCCTCTCCGCCGATGGCGGGACCGATGCAGGTTCGGCGCTCAAGGAGATCGCCGGCCGGTTGCAGCGACGGGGTCTCGTCGTGCTCATCTCGGACCTGCTCGTGGACCCGGACACGACGCGGCTTTCCCTGCGCTATCTCCGGCACCGAGGCCATGAGGTGATCCTGTTCCACATCATGGACCCCGGCGAACGCGAACTTCCCGCGGAGGGGGAGGCGATCTTCTTCGACCCCGAGACGGGGGAGGAACTGGGCGCCAACTCCGCGGCGCTCCGCAGGCAGTACCGGGAGGCGGTCGAAGCGGCGATCGACGGCTGGCGCAAGGAAGCGCTGCGCTGGGGGGCCGACTATGCGTTGCTCACAACGGATACCCCGCTCGGGCTTGCGCTGAGGCAGTTCATGCGCAGGCGCGCCGGCGGATGACGGGAGCCCGGGTGGCTTGAGCTTCCTCTACGCGTGGGCGATCGCGCTCGGGCTGAGCGCCATCGTGCCGCTCATTCTCCACCTGCGGCGGCGCCAGACCGACCGGCGCGTGTCCTTCCCGGCGCTCCGCTACCTGAGCCGGGCGGAGGACGCGCGCTCGAGGTCGCTCGTGGCCTCGGATCTCCTGCTTCTCGCCGTGCGGATCGGTCTGCTGATCGCGCTGGCGCTCGCCGCGGCAGGGCCGCTCATCGGACGGGGCGGCGCCCGCGACCACGAGCCTACGGACTTCGCGCTCGTCGTGGACAACTCGGCCAGCGTCGGGCGGCTGGACGAAGACCGCCTCCTGTCCGAGTCGCTCGTGGAACTTGCACGCGCGGCGCTCGCCGCGGCCCGCCCCGAGGACCGCGTGTGGCTCTTCCCGACCGTGGGCGAACCGCTCGCGGCAGGCGTCTCCGCGGGGCGAGCCGCGACGGCCCTCGGGCAGCTCCGGCCGACCGACGGCGCGGCCGATCTGGCCGCCGTCGTGGCCCGGGCGGCCGCGGCGCTCCCCGCCGACGGCGAGCGGCGGCGTGAGGTGCAGTTGCTGTCGGACCTCCAGGCGTCGGCTCTGCGGTCCGCCCCGACGGCGTCCGGCGATGCGGCCCCCCTCGTGGCCTATACGCCGCGACCGCCGGCCGAGCCGAATGGCGCCCTCGTAGACGTCGAACTCACCGGCGGCACGACCGCGCCTTCGGGGCTGGGGCACGGCATCATCGTACGGAGCGCGCGCACCCCGGCCGGGCCGGCCGCCGCGCCGGACCCGGCCGGTTCGGTAGACGACGCCGGCGCCGAGGCCGACATCCGCCTCGAACTCGACGGCCGACTCGCCGGCGCGGCCCGCGCCCCCTGGGGAGCGAGCGCCATCCTCGGCCTCCCCGAACTCGCGCCGGGGCTCCACCAGGGACGGCTGGAGGTGGACCCCGCCGGCGCGCGGGCCGACGACCTGCGCTACTTCGCGATCCGGGTCGTGCCTCCTCCCACGGTCCGCTTCCATGGCGACGCCACCAGCTTCGTCGGGCTCGGGATCGAAACGCTCCGCGACGGTGGACGGCTCGGAGCGGGGGGAAACGGGGTCGTGGCGGTCGTGGACGGGGATGTGAGCGTCGGCGCTCCCTGGGCGGGAGCGGAGACCGTCATCTTCGTTCCCCCGGAGGATCCCGTGGACCTCGCGGCCTTCAATCAGGGGCTGGCCTCCGTCGGGATCGGGTGGCAGGCGCGCGTCGATGCGGGGTCGGGCGACCTCGGTCTCGTGGAGCCGGAGGCCGCGTTCTCGCTCTCGGGCGTGCGGGTCCGGCAGCGCTACCTCCTTCGTGCGACCGGCGGCGGGTCGGCCGCCGACACGGCGCTGCTGCGCACGGAAGACGGAGAGCCGTGGCTCATCCGCACGGAGTCGGACGACCGGCTGGCGTTGATCGTCGCCTCGCCGCTCACCGCCACGGCCAGCGACATTCCGGCGCATCCGGCCATGGTCCCCTTCCTCGAGGCGCTCCTCGTGCACTGGTCGCACCTCGCCACCTGGCCCTTCTCCGATTTCGGCGCGGGACGGCCGCTGACCCTCCCGGAGTGGGCGAGCGAGGTCGAATCGCCGGACGGGACGGTGCGCGGCGTCGAGGGCGGAGCGCGGTTCACGCCGCTGCGCGCGGGAGTGTATGCGGTGCGGGGCACCGGCAGCGACGGGACGGCTGCGGAAACGCATTTCGCGGCGAACGTGCCCGAGGCGGAGGCGGACCCCACGCCGGCGGCGCGGCGCGAACTGGAGGAACTGTTCGCCGGCCGACCGGTATTCACGGCAGGCCCCGACGCGAGCGCATGGGAAGATGGTATCTTCCGCGCGCGGCGGGGCCGCGACATGGCCCCGTGGTTGATCGCGCTCGCGCTCGCGCTGATCGGAATCGAGCTGTACCTGGCGACGCCGGGCCGGTCGCGCCGCCCGAGCGCGGACGGTGAAGGGAGCGAAGCGACATCGGGCGCGTCGAACTGATTCGACAGTCGTTCCTCCAGATCGTGCGAGCCGCCGGCATACCGGAGGCGCTCTCGCGGCGTGGTGCCTGTGCGTCCGTCCACCCGCTCCCCGGGGCGGGATCCGCCGCGCTTGCCCTCGCGCTCGAAGACCTGGCCATCGGTGCGCCGATCGTCGTCGTGGCCGACACGCCCGAACGGGCCGAGGCGCTGCACGAAGATCTGCGGACGCTCGGGGCCCGCGGCGCGCGCTGCTATCCCCAGCGCGAGGCTCTCCCGTACGAGGATGCGGATCCCCACATCGAGATCGAAGCCCAGCGCGTGGACGCGATGGGGGCGCTGCTCGGCGGGCAATGCCGCATCCTCACCACCACGCCCCGGGCGCTCGCCGAACGCGCGCCGATCCCTGTCGGCCCCGGGACGACTCTGGCCCTCACGATCCGACGCGGGGCCGCGCACCCTCTGGCCGAACTCGACCGCCGCCTCGACGAGATGGGATTCGGCCGCACGCACACGGTACGCGAAGTCGGGGACTATGCGATCCGCGGCGGGATCGTGGACCTGTTTCCGTTCGGACATCCCGCGCCGCTCCGGATCGAACTCTGGGGCGACGAGGTGGAGTCGGTCCGCCGTTTCGACGCGCTCACGCAGCGTTCGACCGAAACTCTCGCGAGCGTGGATGTCCTCCCGATCGCCCTGCGGGGCACAGAAACGCAGGGCGAGGTGGAGCGGCGCGCCCTCATCGAGACGCTGCCCCCGACGGCGCTTGCGCTGATTCTCGACCCCGCGGGGGGCGTCCGGGCCCGCAAGCGGCTATGGGAGGAGGTCCGGGACGCGAGGGAGCGCGCCGGATCCGGCGCGGAGCCGGCCGAGTCTCTCGTCCTCCCCCCTCCCGAGGCGGAGCAGCGGCTCATGGCGTTCCGCCGCCTCGAGTTCACAGCTTCGGAACAGGGCTCGCCGCTACCGGACGACGACGCCTCGGATCCGGACGCCATTCGGCTTCCGGTCGAGCCTCCACCGTCCATCGATCGCGATATGAAACGGCTCGTCGGGGAGATCACGACGGCGCGGGCCCGCGGCGAACGCCTCATCGTCTTCTGCGACAACGATGGCCAGGTCGAGCGGCTGGAGGAGATCCTTCGCGAACGCGGCGGCGCCGCCCTCGCGGGGGAGGTCGCCCTCGCCATCGGATCGCTCAGCGGCGGGTTCAGGGCCGGGGTTCCCGGCACCCTCCTCGTCCTCACGGATCACGAGGTGTTCCGGCGCCGCTATCGCCGCCACCGCGTCCGGCTGCGAGGCGCCGCCACCATCGAATCCATCGCGGCCATCGAGCCCGGAGACTACGTAGTCCACATCGAGCACGGGATCGGCCGGTACATGGGCCTGGAGCGGGTCGAGGTGCGCGGCGAGACCATCGAGACGATGGAGATCCGCTACGCCGACGGCGAGATCCTGCGACTCCCCCACTATCGGCTGGACCTCATCGAACGGTGGAGCGCCGCCGGCTCCGACGCGCGCCCGCCCACCGTGCACAAGCTCGGCCGGCGGAAGTGGAAACAGCTTCGGAACCGGACGATCGCGGCCATCGAGGCCACCGCCGTTGAACTCCTCCAACTCTACGCGCGGCGCAAGCTGTCGCCCGGCCGCGCGTTCCCGGCCGAGACATCGTGGCAGCGGGAGATGGAGTCGGCCTTCCTCTACGACGAGACGCCGGACCAGCTCGGCGCCTGGGAGGCCGTCCGGCGGGATCTCGAGGCACCCGTCCCCATGGACCGCCTCGTGTGCGGGGACGTCGGTTTCGGCAAGACGGAGATCGCGATCCGCGCGGCGTTCAAGGCGGTGCAGGACGGGGCCCAGGTCGCCGTGCTCGCCCCGACCACGATCCTCGCCGACCAGCATCTCACGACCTTCCGCGAGCGCCTCGCCAGCTTCCCCGTACACGTGGAGGGCCTGTCGCGCTTCCGCACCCCGCGCGAACAGCGCGCAGTCCTCGCGGGGCTCCGATCCGGGACCATCGACATCGTCATCGGCACCCACCGGCTCCTCTCGCGGGACGTCGAATTCCGCGACCTCGGCCTCCTCATCGTGGACGAGGAACAACGCTTCGGCGTCCGCCAGAAGGAGCGGCTCAAGCAATACCGCGAGACCGTGGACGTTCTCACCCTCACGGCAACGCCGATCCCCCGCACCCTTCATCTGGCGCTCGGCGGCCTGCGCGATCTCTCCATGATCCGCACGCCGCCGCGAAACCGCATGCCGATCATCACACACGTGCTGTCCTGGGACGACGGGATTCTGGAGGAAGCGCTGCGGCGCGAGTTCGACCGCGGCGGGCAGGTGTTCTTCGTCCACGACCGCGTCGAGACGATCCACGCCCTCGCGAGCCGGGTACGGAGGCTGATGCCCGAAGCGCGCGCCGCCATCGCCCACGGCCAGATGCCGGAGCGCGAACTCGAGGACGTCATGCACCGCTTCGTCCGCGGCGAGATCGACCTCCTCATCTGCACGTCCATCATCGAGAACGGACTCGACGTCCCGTCCGCGAACACGATGATCGTCCACCGGGCCCACAACTTCGGCCTCGCCCAGCTCTACCAGCTGCGCGGCCGTGTGGGCCGCTCGCACCGCCGGGCCTACTGCTACCTCCTCGTTCCGACCGACGTCGCCCCGGACGCGGCGGAGCGTCTGCGCGTGCTCGAGCACCACACGGAACTGGGTTCGGGATACCAGGTCGCGCTCAAGGACCTCGAGCTGCGGGGGGCGGGGAACCTCATGGGCGGAGAGCAGAGCGGTTTCGCCACCGCGGTGGGCATCGAGACCTGGCAGCGGCTCGTCGAGAGTACCCTGAAGCGATTGAAGGGAGAATCCCCCGACCGCGCCCCGCGCGCCCGCGTTTCCGTGGACGGAGAATCGTTCCTCCCCGATGCATACGTCGCCGGGTCCCGGTTGAAGATGCATCTTTATCGCCGTCTCTCGCGTCTCACGAAGTGGGAAGAGGTGAAGGCGTTCCGCGCCGAACTCGAGGATCGCTTCGGCCGCCTCCCGCCCCCCGCGGCCCGTCTGCTCGCGGCGGCGGAACTACGGATTCTCGGGGCGGCGGTCGGCGCGGACTGGATCCGGGCCTCCGACGACGACGCCCGCATCTCGTTCGAAGCGACGGCCTCACCGCAGCTCAGGCTGCTTACGAACGCGCTCGCGGACCGCCAATTGCACGTTGAAGTGCGGCGGCTGGAACCGTTATCGTTGGTCCTGCGACGGGCGGGAACCGAGCCCCTCCTGCCGATGCTCGTGGAAGCCCTGGGGATCCTGTCGGCGCCGGGGCGCGCGGAGGCGAAGGACTTGAGAGTTCCGGTGACGGCAGGAGGAGTCTAGCGTGATCGATATTCATTGTGGAATGAAGCCCCCCCGGGCCGCGGCCTGCCTGCTCGCCGCGGCGCTGGCGTTCGTCGCACCGCTCTCCGGCTTTCAGGAGAACGAACCGGCGGCGCCCGACACCGTGCAGGCGGCGCAGTTTCCCCCCGGCGTGGAGTCGCTGGACAGGATCGTGGCCGTGGTCGGCGATACGGCGATCCTGTTATCCGACATCCAGGTCACGCTCTACCAGCTTCAGGCCCGCGGCGCGCGCGTGCCGTCCGAGGGCTCGGAGGGATGGAAGACGTTCGCCGACGACGTGCTGGAGGCGATGATCGACGACCTCATCTATCTGCAGCAGGCGAAGAACGCCGGGATCACGGTGCCGGAGGATCGCGTGACCGAGACGGCGGACGGCTATTTCGCGGAGACGCGCGGACAGTTCTCCTCGGATGAGGAGATGATGCTCGCCGTGGAGGAGACGGGCATGAACATGCTCCAGTTCCGCCAGATGCTCCGCGGCCAGGCGCACGCCGCGGGGATGCGCGAGGCCTACCGGTTCCAACTGGAGCAACGCACCGACCTGCCGCCGGTCATCGTCAGCGAGGAAGAGGTCGAAGCCGCGTTCGAGGAGTTCGCGGAGAACCAGCCGCCGCGCCCCGCACTCGTCTCGTTCAACCGGCTCGTCGTCACGCCGTCTCCGAGCGGAACGGCCCGGGACAGCGTCATGGCCCGCACGCTTCGCGTCCAGAACGATTTCGCGAACGAAGAGGAATTCTCGGTCCTCGCGCGCCGCCATTCGGACGATGAGGGCACCCGGGAGCAGGGCGGCGAACTGGGGTGGATGAGGCGCGAGCTTCTGGTGAAACCGTTCGGCGACGCCGCATGGCAGGCGCGGCCGGGCCAGACGGTGGGTCCGGTGCAGACACAATTCGGTCTTCACTTCATCAAGATCGAGCGCCAGCGGGGATCGGAACGTTTTCTGCGTCACATCCTCCTGAGGCCGGAGATCACCGAGGAGGACGTCGAAGAGGCCCGGACGCTCGCGATTCAGGTCGCGGACAGCCTGCGGGCGGGGGCCGACCCCGAGCGGCTCATGGCCCTGTTTCGCGGACAGGTGGCCGACGAGGATATCCGTTTCGACGACATCCCGCTCACAAACCTGGTCAGCCAGTTCACGGGCGCGGGCGCGGAATCCGGACTCACCGCCCCGACGCCCGGGACGGTGTACGGGCCGCTCGAGATGCAGCGCGGGGGCCCCATCGAGTTCGGTCTCGTCCACCTCCTGACCTACCGTCCCGAGGGCCCGATCGAACTCGATGACGTGCGGGAGCAGATCCGCCAGAGCCTCCGCACCCAGAAGCAGATCGGCATCCTTCTCGAGGAGATTCGCTCCAATACGTACATCGATGTGAGATTCTGAGGAGGATGACCCACATGCCGCGCCTCGGGATCACGCTGGGAGATCCGCGCGGGATCGGGCCGGAGGTGACCGCGGCGGCGCTCTCCTCGTTCTCGGGCGTGGACGGGATCGACGCGGTCCTCGTGGGGCCGCGCTCGCTCGGCGAGGTGGAGGGCCGCCTGGAAGGGGTCCCCCGGGAGACGGTGGGAGACTGGGACCCCGCGGGCGGGGAGAGGCTCGCGGGCGCGCTGTCGGGGCGGGCCATCGAGCGAGCCGTCGCGCTGGCGCGGACGGGGGAGATCGACGGGATCGTCACCGCTCCGATCAGCAAGGTCGCCCTGCGGGCCGCGGGATACACGCACCCCGGGCATACGGAGTTCCTCCAGGAGCTGGCCGGAGCGCCCGAGGTCACGATGATGATGTCCGCCGAGCGCACGCCCCTCGGCGGACCCCTGCGCCTGGCGCTCCTCACCGCACACCTCCCGCTACGCGACGTACCCTCCGTCCTCGATGTAGACCTCTTCGCGCGCAGGTCCGGGATCGCGATCGAAGCGTTGCGGGCCTGGTGGGGGATCGAACGGCCCCGCCTCGCCTTTGCGGGACTCAATCCGCATGCGGGCGAGGGCGGCCTTTTCGGTGACGAGGAGATCGAAGTGTTCGCGCCGGCGCTCGCGCGGCTCGCCTGCGACGCCGCCGTGGAAATCCTCGGCATTTTTCCCGGCGACACCGTCTTCCTGAAGGCGATCTTCGGGGAGGCGGACCTCATCGTGACGCCCTATCACGACGTGGGCCTCGCGGTCCTGAAGACGATCGCCATGAACGAAGGCGTGAACGTGACGGCCGGTCTTCCCTTCCCGCGCACGTCTCCCGATCACGGCACGGCCATGGACATCGCCGGACGCGGGATCGCAGACCCGGGAGCGATGCGGGCCGCGATCGAACTCTGTGCGCGGTTCTGCGTGGCCCGGGCCGTCGCGCCATGATCTCCCTGCGAAACGTCTCGAAGGTGTATGGGCCCTCCGGAGCCGCACTCGAGGGCGTCTCGTTCCGTCTCCGGAAGGGTGAGTTCGCCTTCCTCACGGGGCCGTCGGGGGCGGGCAAATCGACCGTGCTCGAGCTGATCCACTTCCAGACGCGGCCGACCGAGGGCGAGGTACAGGTCTCGCGCTACAACTCGAGGCGGGTCCGGCGGCGCGACATCCCGGAGCTTCGGCGACGCGTGGGCTTCGTGTTCCAGGACTTCAAGCTGCTGGAACGGCTGACCGCCGCGGAAAACGTGGCCTTCGCGCTCGAGGTCGTGGGGACACCGCGCCGCGAGATCGGGGGCCGCGTCCAGCGGCTGCTGAGCCAGGTCGGTCTCGCCGCCCGCGCACGCTCGCGACCGTCGGAGCTGTCGGGTGGAGAGCGGCAGCGCGTCGCCGTGGCGCGCGCCCTCGCCACGGAACCGCGGATCCTCCTTGCGGACGAACCCACGGGCAATCTCGACCCCGACGCGGCGGGGGGGGTGTTCGAGCTGTTCCGAACGCTGAACCGCCTCGGCACGGCGGTGCTCATGGCCACGCACGACGCGGAATTCGTGCGTCGGCAGCCGGAGATCCGCCGACTCGAGTTGGAGCACGGACGACTCGTCCGCGATTCCGCCGCGTGAGAGCGATGCGCGAGGCGCTCGCCGGCTTCCGGCGCACACCTCTGCTGTGCGCGCTCTCGATCGGAGCGATCGGACTCAGCCTCCTGATCCTCGGCCTCTTCGGGCTCGTGGCGTACAACATCGGTGGCGCGATCAGCGATGTGGAACGCCGCGTGGAGGTCGTCGGCTACCTGCTCGACGACGCCGGCTCGGAGCAGGTGCGGGCCGCCCGGCTCGAGCTGGAGGCGCTCCCGGCGGTAGAGGCGGTGCGTTACGTCTCGAAGGATGAGGCGCTGGAGCGCGCGCGCCACGATCTCGTCGAGTTTTCGAACGTCTTCGGGGAGCTGCAGGTGAACCCGCTCCCGGCCTCACTCCACCTCAGGCTCCGGGAGGGCTTCCGGACCCCTGAGGCAGTGTCGGAGGCGGCGAGCACGTTGGCGACGTATCCGTTCATCGAGGAAGCGCGGTACGGAGATGAGTGGGTGGAGCGGCTCTTCGCCCTGCGGAGCGCGGCTGTCGGGATCGCACTCGCTCTGGGCGGCGGGTTCGCCCTTGTCGCGGTGCTGCTGATCGTGACGACCGTGCGCATGGCGATCCTCGCGCGCGGCGAAGAAATCGAGATCATGCAGATCGTGGGCGCGCGCGAGGGCTACATCCAGCGGCCCTTCCTGCTCGAGGGCGCGATCACCGGGCTGGCGGGCGGGCTGCTCGCCCTCGGCGTCACGCGACTCGCGTACCTCGTCTTCCCCGGCCGGTTCGCGGCCATCGAGTCGCTGTCGTGGCTCCCGCAAGTCTGGACAGTGGCCGGCGTAGCCGCCGCCGGGCTGCTCGGCCTGCTCGCCGCCGCCTTTGCCGTGCACCGTGAGGTGGGGCGGGCGTATGGCGCCCCGGGGCAATCGTGAACGCGTCACGGCGCATGCGGACGGCGCGACTCGTGGCGGCCGTGAGCGTGGCCGTCGCGACGAGTCCGGCGTGGACAGCGCCCTCTCCCGCGATCGCGCAGGAGTCACCCGACGTGCGGCGCCGCCTCGACGAGAGCCAGGGACGGCTTGAACTCATTCGCGAAGAGCGAGAGCGGCTGCGGCGGGAACTCGAAGGAATCGCCGGTCAGGTCAGCGGCGACTCGGCCGAACTCCGGAACATTGAACGGCAGATCTCCGCCTCGGCGAGCCTCCTCGCGGAATTCGACGTTCAACTGCTCGCACTCTCGGAGCAGCTGACGGCCATGACGCGCGAGATGCTGCTCACCCGCGACGAACTCACGGCGCGCCAGGTCGTGCTCCGGGGGCGGCTGCGCGATATTTACAAGCGCGGCCCCCTCCACGCCGTCGAGGTGCTCCTCTCTTCGCGGTCGTTCTCCGACCTGCTCAATCGGTACAGGTATCTCCACGATGTCGCCGTCTTCGACCGCATGCTTCTGGAGGACGTGAGCGACCTGGAGAGCAGCCTCGCGGACCAGCGCGGCGGGCTGAGTCGGGAACGCGACCGCATCGCGCGCGTACGGGCCGAGAATGTCCGGGAATACGGCGAATTGGAGCGGCTCGAGCAACAGCGGCAGGAGCGGCTGCGCCGGTTCTCCGACCGCCGTGCGGAGGCGCAGTCGACGCTGGCCCGGCTCGCGACGGAGGAGGCTCAGTTGCGGGCGCTCATTACAGGACTGGAAGACCGGCGCCGCTCGGCGGAACGCGAGGCGGGCACGACATCGGTCTCGTCGCTCACGACCGGTGATCTGGGGCGCCTCGCGTGGCCGGTCGAGGGCGAGGTCCTGTGGCGATTCGGGCCCGAGCGGGAAGGACGCACGACGATCCCGCGGGAAGGGATCGGGATCGCGGCCCCCCGCGGCACGCCGGTGAACGCGGTGGATCTCGGGAGGGTCGCGTCCGTCGTGGCCCGCGCCTCCGGACAGACGGTGATCCTCGATCACGGAGGGGGGTTCTACTCGTCCTATCAGAAGCTCCGCGACGTCACCGTCCGCGAAGGGCAGCCGGTTGAGGAGGGGCAGGCGATCGGACACGTGGGCGGGGACGCCACCCGGCCGCACATCGAGTTCCAGATCTACGAGCCGGGCGCCGTGGGGCCGCGCGCGGTCGATCCCGTCCGGTGGCTGAGGGACCGGCGGTGACCGGCGAGCGTCCCTGGGGACAGGAAGACCTCCTGCGACGCCTGGCAGGCGCCGTCGCGGGCCGGAGGCTGCCGCAGTCGCTCCTCGTCCACGGCCCGGAGGGCGTCGGCAAGCGGTCGCTGGCCCTGTGGGTCGCGCGCGCGCTCCAGTGCGATGTGGCGGAGGCGCCCGGTACCCCGGCCGCTCCGGAGGCCGGGGACGCGCCCTGCGAGGCGTGCCGCAACTGTCGCATGGCGGCACGGATCGAGCATCCGGACATCCACCTGCACTTTCCCATGCCCCGCCCGAAGCAGGCCGCGTCGCGGGCCAAGCTGCGGGAGGCGATCGAGGCGCAGCGGCACGAGCGGCTCGCTCTCCTGCGGGAAGATCTCCACGTGCGTCTGGATCCTGACGCGGTCACGGGACTCTACGTGGCCGCCGTGGAGAACATCCGGGACCAGGCCTCCCGGCGTCCCTCGATGGCGCGCAGATCGGTGTTCGTGATCGAGGACGCGGAACGGATGGTACCGCAGAGTGCCAGCCCCGAGGCGGCGAACGCTTTTCTCAAGCTGCTGGAGGAACCGCCGCCGTTCGCCTACATCGTGCTCACGAGCGGCCGCCCGGACGCGCTCCTGCCGACGATCCGGTCCCGCACGGTGCCGCTCCGAGTGGCGCCGCTGTCGACCGACCGCGTGGCGGCGTATGTGACGGAACACCTCGGCGTGCGCGACGACAGCCAGGCGCGGGCGGTGGCGCGGCGATCCGCCGGCGCCGTCTACCGGGCCCGCGCGCTCCTCGACGCTGAAGCCAACGAGTTCGAGGCCGCCGCGGACGGCCTGCTGGCCGCTGCCCTCGACGGCACGCCGCAGGCGCGCTATCGCGCCGCATCCCGCTACTCCGCCCGTGGCGCGCGGGGCGAGTTGGAGCCGGCGCTCGAGGCGCTGCGCATGCGGCTGCGGGACATGCTCTGCGTCGCGGCGGGAGCCACCGAGGTATCGCTCGATCCGGATCGCGCGAAGATGGCCGGTCGAAGCGGCACCCCGGGGGCGCATGGAACAGGCGGAGGCCCGACGGAAGGAGCGGTTCTCGATGCCCTCGCGGCCGTCGATGCGGCCATGGAAGGGGTCGGCCGCAACCTGAATCCCCAAGCGACGACCGCCCTCCTGCTCGAGGAGATGAGCGCGGCCTTCACCGGCCGCTCCACTGGCCGGACGGCGGGAACACCCCAAGTTGCGGGGGTACTGAAGAGCCTGTGACGGGAGGCAGCTTCGTGGACGGACTCACACATTTGGACCCGGATGGGCGGGTGCGCATGGTCGACGTGGGAGAGAAACCTCTCACGCGGCGCGTGGCCGTGGCCGAGGGCCGGATCCGGATGCGTCGGGCGACGCTCGATGCCATCCGGGCGGGCGAGGTCGAGAAGGGGGAGGCGCTCGCCGTGGCTCGAATCGCGGCGATCGGGGGGGCCAAGGCGGCCTCCACGCTCATCCCTCTCTGCCATCCGATCCCGCTTGACGCGGTGGATGTCGACCTCGAGGCCGAAGAGTCGCCACCGGCCTACCGGCTCAGCGTGCGGGCCTCGGCGGAGTGGCGCACGGGCGTCGAGATGGAGGCCATGGCGGGCGTCGCGGCCGGCCTGCTCGCCCTGTACGACATGTGCAAGGCGATCGACCGCGGCATGGCGCTGGGGCCGATTCGGCTCCTCGAGAAGCGCGGAGGACGGTCGGGCGCCTGGACGGCGGACGCGAAGTGACGCGGACACGGGGGACGCGGTGAGCCACGGAGAGGCGCTCCGGAAAAAGATCGAGTCGGGCACCGCCCGGGTGGGCGTGCTCGGGCTCGGCTACGTCGGTCTTCCCGTCGTCACGGCGTTCTCCGGCGCCGGCTTCCGGACGCTGGGGTTCGACATCGACAATCGGGTCGTGCATCGGGTGCAGCGCGGCGGCTCCCACATCGGCGATGTCCCGGCGCGGGCCGTCGCCGCCGTCGTCGAGAGCGGCTTCCTCGATGCGACGACGGACTTCGACCGGCTCGGCGAGATGGACGCCGTCATCATCTGCGTCCCCACCCCGCTCGGAAAGACCGGGGACCCCGATGTCTCCCACATACTCGATGCCGTCGGGCACATTCGAGAGGGTCTGCGGCCCGGCCAGCTCATCGTCCTCGAGTCGACCACCTATCCGGGCACGACCCGGGAACTCCTGCAGCCGGAACTCGAACAGGACGGACTCACGGCGGGAGAGGATTTCTTCCTCGCCTTCAGCCCGGAGCGCGTCGACCCCGGCAATCCCGTCTACACGTTCACGAACACGCCGAAGGTCGTGGGCGGACTCACCGCCCCCTGCCGCGCCCTCGCCGCCGCCCTCTATGAGAGGGTCATCGACAAGGTCGTGAGCGTTTCGTCGCCCGAGGTCGCGGAACTCACGAAGCTGCTGGAGAACACCTTCCGCGCCGTGAACATCGGCCTCGTGAACGAGATGGCGGTCATCGCGGATCGTCTCGGGATCGACATCGGCGAGGTCGTCGAGGCCGCGGCGACGAAGCCGTACGGGTTCATGCGTTTCACGCCTGGCCCCGGTCTGGGCGGCCACTGCCTCCCCATCGATCCGCAGTACCTCGCCTGGAAGATGCGGACGCTCCAGTACCGGACCCGCTTCATCGAACTGGCCGCCGAGGTCAACGCGGAGATGCCGCGCTACGTCGTGGACCGCGTCGCGCAGGCGCTCAACCACCACCGACTGCCGCTGAATGGGAGCCATGTCCTGCTGCTGGGCGTCGCCTACAAGCCGGGGGTCGGCGATGTCCGCGAGAGTCCGGCGCTCGACGTCATCGAACTCCTGCGGCGGCAGGGCGCGGAGGTCTCATACCACGATACGTTCGTGCCACGGCTGGCGCTCGAAGGTGGAGATCTCGAGTCGGAGCCACTGACGGCCGGCCTGCTCGAGTCGAGCCACGCCACCGTCGTCATCACGGATCACCCGCAGGTGGACTACGGCCTCGTGCTGGAGAAGGCGCGGATCATCGTCGATACGCGCAACGGCCTGCGGAGGGAGCCCCGGCAGCAGGGGGAGGCGGCCGCGGCGGTCGTTTATCCGCTGGCCGGCCCGCCGCAGGGGGGCTCAGCGCCGGATCTCGAGCCGGTCGCCGGGATGGATCCGGGTCGAGGAGAGGCGATTCCACTCGATGAGCTCGCGCGTCGATACCGAATGTCGGCGGGCGATCAGCCATAGCGAGTCGCCCGGCCGAACGATGATCGTCACGGGTCCGGCGCCGTTGCTCGCGGATCCGGTCGACTCCGTGCCGGCGGTCCGGCCGGCCCCCGGGATCAGCAACTCCCGACCGATCTGCAGGCGACGCGGGTTCACATTCCCGTTCGCGGCACGCAACGCCGCCACCGACACCCCGTATCGCTGCGCGATCACATCCAGCGTCTGGCCGCGCTGCACCGTGACGACCGTCGTGCCCTCGGCATTCGTCCGCGCGGTGATCGGGCTGGCACTCGAACTCCGCGAGATCGATGCGCTGGAAGCCCTCGCCCCGGAGGCCCGCGCGGATCGTGGAATCACGAGTTCCTGACCGATCTGCAGGCGACGCGGGTTCAGGTTGCCGTTCGCGGCACGCAGCGCCGCCACCGATACGCCGTACTGCTGCCCGATCCAGCCCAGCGTGTGACCCCGTTGGACCGTGTGGAACGTCCAGGTGACCCGCTCGTCCACCGGCACCGCGGCATAGCGCGCCGCGAACCGTGACGCGCCCGCCACGGGGACCTTGATTTCGACCTCGCGGTTCGGCGGGGTCACATCACGCGGAAACTCGGGGTTGAGGAGGTTGATCGTCTCCTCGTCGGTACCGGCGACCTCCGCCAAAACGTCGAAACTCGTCGCGTCGGGCACGCGCACCGTCGTGTACTCCGGGAGCGTCTCGCCCTCCGGGTCCGGGAACCCGTAGCGCGCCGGATCGTGCCCGATCATGGCCGCCGCGATGATCTTCGGCACGTAGTCGCGCGTCTCGCGCAGCAGCAGGCGACGGTCGGCGAGATCCCAGAAGGTCCCGCCGGGCACGCTGCGGAGCCCGCGGCGGACGCGGTTGGGTCCTCCGTTGTAGGCCGCGGCCGCCAGGTACCACGAACCGAACTCCTCGTACAGGTCCTTGAGGTGCCGGACCGCGGCGTCGGTCGCCTTCTCCGGATCCCTCCGCTCGTCGATCCAGTAGGAGACCTCGAGACCGTAGTTGCGTCCGGTGCTGGCGATGAACTGCCACAGGCCGACCGCGCTGGCCCGGCTGTAGGCATTCGGGCTCATCCCGCTCTCGATGAGCGAGAGGTAGATGAGATCCTGCGGCAGCCCCGCCTCGCGCAGCTCGCGCCGGATCATGGGCTCGTAGCGGATCTTGCGGGAGAGATAGGTCCCGAAGCGCTCGCCGATGACGGTCTGGAAGTAGTGGACCCAGGAGCGAACCCGCTCGTTCATCTCGAGCCTGAAAACGCGGGAATCCTCTCCCTGGTGCACCAGCCCCATGGGGTCGCCGCCGAGCATCTCGCGAATCGCCCGGTCGATCTCCTCCGGCGTCGGCCCGGCGTCCGCTTCGTCGATGGGCTCCGGCACGAGCGGGTCCTCGGGCATCAACTCGTCGTCCGGCCCCGGAGCCGGCTCCGGGGCGGGTGCGGCCGGTTCGGCGTCCAGGGTCTCGGGCGCCGGGCCGGTATCGGGGGTACGCTGTCGGGACGCGCAGCCGTTCAGAGAGAGCGCAACCAGCAGCAGACCGATTCCGTGAAGGCGCGCGCGGAAGTGCGTTTTCGACGATCCATTGGTCATCAGGCGGCAATCCCCTCTCGATACCACGCCGTCAGTACTACGACCCCTTGAGCCCCTCGCCGCTCCAACCGCGTCGATCCGGAAGCAGGACCGAACAAACCGGGGACAATGGTACCAAACCGGATCTGCGGTGTCGAGATCGACCCGGCGGCCCCGGGGCTGGCAGCCCGCGGACGCGCGGGGTCCTGCCACGGCCTGCTTGCTAGACGTGGTAGTTGGGGGCCTCGCGCGTGATCACGACATCGTGGGGATGGGACTCGCGCAGTCCGCCGGAAGTGATGCGGAGGAAGCGGGCCTCGCTCCGTAGTTGGTCGATCGTGGCGGCGCCGCAGTATCCCATGCCGCTGCGAAGCCCGCCGACCATCTGGAACACGGTGTCCGACACGGGGCCCTTGTAGGGAACCCGGCCTTCGATGCCCTCGGGGACCAGCTTCCGGGCCGCCGAGCCCTCCTGGAAATACCGGTCCGCCGAGCCCGCCTGCATCGCCGCGAGCGACCCCATGCCGCGAATCACCTTGAACCGCCGGCCCTCGAGGAGGAAGGTCTCGCCGGGGCTCTCGTCGGTGCCTGCGAACATCGACCCGAGCATGCACGTCTCGGCCCCCGCCGCGATCGCCTTTACGAGGTCCCCGGAGTACTTGATGCCGCCGTCCCCGATGACCGGAACGCGGCCCTCCACCCCTGCCACGCTGTCCTCGATCGCCGTGATCTGCGGTACGCCGACACCGGTCACCACGCGGGTCGTGCAGATGGACCCCGGACCTACCCCGACCTTGACCGCATCCACGCCCCGCTCGACGAGTGCCGCCGCCCCCTCCCGGGTGGCCACGTTGCCGGCGATGAGGTCGATGTCGGGCAGTGCCTCCCGCACCCGCGCAACGGCCTCGAGGACAGCCTCGGAGTGTCCGTGCGCGGTGTCGACGACGATGACGTCCACTCCGGCCGTCGCGAGTTCACGCGCCCGGTCGAGTTCCGTCCGGCTCGCGCCGACGGCCGCCCCTACCCGCAGCCGTCCGTGCCCATCCTTCGTCGCGTGGGGAAACTTGCGCCGCTTGAAGATGTCCTTGACCGTGATGAGCCCGGCGAGGCGCCCATCCTCGCCCACCACGGGGAGTTTCTCGATCTTGTGGCGGCGCAGAATCTCCTCGGCCTCCTCGAGCGACGTCCCAACGGGCGCGGTAACGAGATCCTTGCTCGTCATCACGTCCCGTACCGGCCGCGCGAGGTCGGTCTCGAACACCAGGTCCCGGTTGGTCAGGATCCCGACGAGCGCGCCGCCATCGTCCACGATCGGGACCCCGCTGATCGAAAACTCTCTCATGCGCCCGCGGGCCTCGCCCAGCGTCGCGTCGGGCCCGAGCGTGACGGGGTTCAGGATCATCCCGCTCTCGGACCGTTTCACCCGGTCGACCTGCTGGGCCTGGGCTTCGATCGACATGTTCTTGTGGATGATGCCGATTCCGCCTTCGCGCGCGAGCGCAATGGCCATGCGGTATTCCGTCACCGTATCCATGGCGGCGGAGAGCAGCGGAATCTGGAGTCGGATGCGTTGCGTCAGGCGGGTGGAGACATCGACATCGGCCGGATGAACGAGGGCATGCCCGGGAGCGAGCAGAACGTCGTCAAAGGTGAGCGCTTCGCGGCTGGAGCGCGGCGTGGAAGCTTCCATGCGACATCGTAGGCGTCGCCCGGCGTGACGTCAACGAGCGCGAAGGCGCTCGCCCGCCGAGCGGGTCAGGGGTCGACGACGATCTCGCGCGTGTCGGGTGGGGGACGGTCTTCTTTCGGTTCCGGTTCCGGACTGCCGGCTTCGAGTTCGGCGAGGAAGCCGCGCCCGGCCTCGCGAAACGAGTCGATCACGCGGTCGGCCGCGCCAAGCACTTTCATTGTCCCCTTGACCGCCGTCGTCGAGGCCTTCGTCCTCCGCAGCCCCCGGTGGACGGACTCGGCGAAGTGCTGGAACGGATCCGCGCCGGCCGCCGGCCGGGACGCGTACTTCGAGGACAGGTAGTCGATGAAGTCGACAACCTCGTACTGCTTGTCCTCGGGGAGAGCCTGAAGTTTCCTCCAGATCTTCTTCCTCAGGATCTCGTTCATGCCTTCTTCGGACATCGCGCCCTTCCACCCTGGTGTCTCGCCCGACCTGGCCCGACGTGGTCCCGCCGATTCCCCTCATACTCCACCCGCCCCGCGGGAGGTTTCAAGGTACGTGGCGCCTCGTGGCGCGCGCGTTCGCGGGAGGGGTTCCGCCGCCCGCCACTTCAAGCATAACATGTCTGGCGTGAAAACCGCCTATGATCTCGCCTGCGAACAACTCGAAACGACCCCTCGACGATGGCTGGTCACCGGGGCCGCCGGTTTCATCGGATCCCACCTGCTCGAGCGGCTCCTGACGCTGGGACAGGAGGTCGTGGCGCTCGACGATCTCTCCACGGGACACCGCGGCAACATCGACGACGCCATCGCGGCCTCGGGCGCCCCCGCCGGCCGGTGCCACTTTCTGGAGCGGGATGTCGTCGACGCCGACGCCGTGGTCGAGGCATGCCGCGACGTCGACATCGTGCTGCACCAGGCCGCGCTCGGTTCGGTGCCCCGGTCCGTGAAGGAGCCTCTGGAAACGTATGCGTGCAACGTCGAGGGGTTCATCAACGTGCTCGACGCGGCCCGCGACGCCGGCGTCTCCCGTCTCGTCTACGCCTCCTCGAGTTCGGTATACGGCGACTCGCCCTACCTCCCAAAGGTGGAAGCCCGCATCGGGAACCCCGCATCCCCCTACGCAGCCACGAAGCGCGTCAACGAGTTGTACGCGGAGATGTACCGCCGCAGCTACGACTTCAAGATTGTCGGACTCCGTTACTTCAACGTCTTCGGAAAGCGGCAGGCGCCGGACGGGCCGTATGCCGCCGTCATACCGCGCTGGACCCGGCGGATGCTCGCGGGAGAGACGTGCCGGATCTACGGGGACGGGAAGACGACCCGGGACTACTGCTACATCGACAACGTCGTACAGGCGAACCTGCTCGCGGCCACCACCGAGCCGGAAGCGGCGCTCGGCGTCTACAACGTCGCTGCGGGCAATCCGACATCGCTGAACGAGTTGTTCGACCTCATTCGGTCGAAGCTCGCCGAGCGGCGACCGGAAGTGAAGAGCGCGGAGCCAGCGTACGAGAGCTTCCGGGCGGGTGACGTACGCCATTCCTACGCCGACGTCTCGAAGGCCAGGGAGCGGCTGGGCTACGAACCGGGCTGGACGCTGCTCGAGGGTCTCCAGTCCACGCTCGACTGGTACGCCGCCCTCTGAACGGCGGTGACTGGCCCGCGGGCGCCCGTCCGCCCGGGCTGCCGGGGTCCCACCTTCACGTGTGGAGAATCGACCTCTCGGCCTGTGACGAGACCGGCGGCGAGCTCCTGAGTTCCGACGAACGGGCCCGAGCCGAACGACTCGTGAGCGCGAAGGCGCGCCGCCGGTTCCGCTGCGCCCGCATCGCGCTGCGACGTCTCCTCTCCGAGTACCTGCAGGTCGCACCCGCGGAGTTGGCGCTGGAATACGGAGAACACGGAAAGCCCCGGCTGGTATCGCCGCGGGGGGGCGACGCAGCCGGCGACGCTCCGCCGCTCTTCTTCAATCTCAGCCACTCGGGCGGACTCGCGCTCTGCGCCGTGGGCCAACTCGGCGAGGTCGGCGTCGACATCGAACGCACCCGGCCGCTCAGCTACCCGGGCCCTCTCGCCCGCGACCATCTCTCCCCTGAAGAGCGGCGCCTCCGGTCCGACTGGGAGACCGAGGCGGCCCGGCCGGAGTTCTTCCGGATCTGGGCTCGGAAGGAGGCTCTTCTCAAGGCCGCCGGCCTGGGACTCTCGCGCCCGCTCGACCGCGTCGACACGATCCGGGGGGAACTGGATGGACGGTCATGGTGGCTGACGGACGTGTTTCCGGGAGAAGGCTTCGCCGGCGCCGTGGCGTGCGCGCGCCGACCCGCCTCCGTGAAGCGGTGGAGCTGGCCCTGAGCAGGCGGCCGCGCGGGCCGGACGCGGAGGTTGACGATTGCGGAGTTCCCACCGATACTGCCCGGCGACATTGCGGGTCGTGCCCGACCGCCCAAGCGGAACCGAACGTACGAACCCCCCTTTTGGATAGGCCCCAGTGACCCGGAGGTCGCACCATGTCCGACGCCGTATTCGCGGCACCCAGTGAGCATTCTTCGCAGGTTCAATACGACGACTACGGGAGCACCGTGGCCTCGGGGGATCGCGACGCGATCCTGAAGCTCTGCGAGGAGCTCAACGTCCGTTTCCTTCGCCTCATCTTCATCGACATCAACGGTTTCCCGAAGAATGTCGAGGTTCCGGCGAGCAAGTTCGAAGAAGGGTTCGACGCCAAGGTCATGTTCGACGGATCGTCGATCGCGGGCTATGTCCGCATCGAGGAGAGCGACATGCTCCTCCGGCCGGACCTGGACACCTTCCGGATCTTCCCGTGGGGGAACCCGGAGGCCCGGGTCGCCCAGATGTACTGTGACGTGCGGCGCCCCTACAACAAGCCGTTCGGCGGCTGTCCGCGGGCGGCGCTGAAGCGCGTCGTCGCCAGAGCGGAGGCGATGGGGCTGACGATGTACGCCGCCGTCGAGGCCGAATTCTTCCTTTTTGACACGAACGAGGACGGAAGCTGCAACTTCGTCACGCACGACGACGGCGGATATTTCGACCTCACGCCGTCGGACCTCGCGGAGCGGGCGCGCCGCGAGATGGTGACGGGCATGGAGGCGATGGGCCTCGATATCGAAGCCGCGCACCACGAGGTCGCCGAAGGCCAGCACGAGATCGACTACAAGTACGGCGAAGCGCTGCGCACGGCCGACGACCTGATGACGTTCAAGTTCATCGTCCGGAACGTCGCGCTCGCGCACGGCCTCCACGCGACGTTCATGCCCAAGCCCATTTTCGGCGCGAACGGGTCGGGCATGCACACGCACCAGTCGCTGTTCAAGGACGGGAAGAACATCTTCCACGACGCGGACGCCGACTACCAGCTGTCGGACACGATGCTCCACTATATCGGCGGGCTGAAGAAGCACGCGCGGGCGATCGCGGCGGTCACGAATCCGATCGTGAACAGCTACAAGCGGCTCGTGCCCGGCTACGAGGCGCCGATTTCGATCGCGTGGTCGCAGCGCAACCGCTCGCCGATGATCCGGATCCCGGAGCAGCGGGGCCTGGGGACGAGAGCGGAGTTCCGGATGCCGGATCCGTCGTGCAACGGCTACCTGGCGCTGGCCTGCCAGCTCGCGGCCGGTCTCGACGGGATCGAGAACCGGATCGATCCCGGTCCGCCGCTCGACACGAACGTGTGGCAACTCTCTGACGAGGAGCGCGAGCGGATCGGGCTCGAGGTGCTGCCCGCGAACCTGGGTGAGGCGGTGGAGGAGTTCGAGGCGAACGACGTCATGAGGGACGCGCTCGGAGACCACATCTCCGGGCAGTTCATCAGCCGCAAGAAGGCGGAGTGGAGCGACTACGTGGCGTCGGTCTCCGAGTGGGAGCTCGAGCAGTACATCAACTACTAAAAGCCGGCCAGCCGATCAGCGGTCCGGGGATCCCGCGATCTCCGGATCGTTGACGGCATCCACGGCCACAACGAGGCCGGGGAGTCCCGCGTCGGTGCTCCGCACGTCGGCGATCACGTTGCGAATCCGGCTCAATCCCACCGCATTCCCGCGCACGAAGGATCGCATCGCATCTTCCGTCGTCGACGCCTCGGCACGGGCGATGATCTGCGCCGCCATGCGCGAACGCGCCAGTTCGAGCCGCGTGACGAGGATGCGCGCCGCTCTCTGGTCCCACGGATCGTCCGTGACAAGCGAGTAGATGCGGCTTCGCAGCCACGGAAAATCGATCTCCTCGGCGAGACCGAAGTACACGGCCCCGACATCCCGGGTCTCGGCACCCGTCTCGCGGATGAGGCTGGCGATGGGCAGCAGTTCGTCCACGTAGCGGAAGGTGGCGAGTTGCGCCGCCCCCTCCGGATCGAGTCCGTCCATCTCGTGCAGCGCGCAGGTGGACTCGAAACGTTCCAGCCGCTCCGCGGCGAGCAGTTCCGGCAGCGCCTCGCGGATCGCCTGAACCGGGCCGTGCAGCCACTCGATCGCCTCGCTGATCGGTTGCGTGGGGTCGGCGCGCTGCAGGAGCCACCGGGTCGCGCGCGTCAGCGCGTCCGCCATCGCGAGGTAGCACTCGTTCTGCGCCCCGCTCCGCATACGGCTGTCCGCGATGCGGAGCCGCTCGTACAGGTCCTCCGCATCCGCGATCCGTGACGCGACCCACCACGTGCGGGCGACGGTCGCGGCGGCGCGGCCCGTCTCCTCCATGAGCCGGATGTGGCTCGTGGCGCCCATGCGGTCCACATAGCGGTTCGTCAGCAGCATGCTCGAGATGTTCGGTCGCAGCCGGTGCCCCTCGAGATCCGGCGCCTCGACTTCCTTCAGCGCCCCGAACGGGAAATAGTCCTCCACGAGTTCCATCATCGCCGGGTCACGGGACACGCTGGACTCCGTGATCGCGTGCTTGAGGTGGAGCTTCGAGTACGCCATCACCGTCGCGAGTTCCGGCCTCGTGAGATGCGCGCCGGAGCTCTCCCGTTCGAGGAGTTCCTCGCCCGCCGGCAGGTATTCGAGCGCCGGATCCAGGATCCCTTCCCGCTCGAAGCGCTGGATCACCTCGCGGAACGCCGCGGGCGCGCGCCGGGCCCGGATGTAGTCGAGACTGATCGCGAGGCTCTGGCTGTAGGTGTTGCGGAGGACCTTCCACGCGACCTCGTCCGTGCACTCTCGAAGCAGGTCGTTGCGGGCCTCGTAGTCGATCCCCCCGCGCGACAGCGGCGCGCCCAGGAGGATCTTGAGGTTGACCTCGTGGTCGGACATGTCGACGCCGGCGGAGTTGTCCACGGCATCGGTGTTGATGCTCCCCCCGAGAAGCGCGTACTCCACCCGCGCGCGCTGTGTGAAGCCGAGATTACCACCCTCCCCCACCACCCGTGCCCGAATGTCCGTTGCATCAACCCGCGTGGGGTCGCCGCTCGGGTCGCCGACATCGGCCTGGCGTTCGTAGCTCGCCTTTACATACGTGCCGATGCCGCCGTTCCAGAGGAGGTCGACCGGTGCCGACAGGATCGCGCGGATCAATTCGTTCCCGTTCACCTCCTCGCGATCGATGGCGAGGCGCTCGCGAACCTGCGGCGACAGGGGGATCTGCTTTTCCGTGCGGCTATAGACCCCGCCCCCCTCGCTGAGGAGACCGGCGTCGTAGTCGGCCCACGACGAGGCGGGCAGATCGAACAGCCGCTTCCGTTCCGTCCACGCCGCCTCCGGCTCCGGGCTCGGGTCGAGGAAGATGTGGCGGTGATCGAAGGCGGCCACGAGCCGGATCTTCCTGCTCAGCAGCATCCCGTTGCCGAACACGTCGCCGCTCATGTCTCCGATACCGACCGCCGTGAACGGTTCGTTCTCGTAATCGATGTCCGCTTCCCGGAAATGGCGCTTCACGCACTCCCACGCGCCGCGGGCCGTGATCCCCTCCTTCTTGTGGTCGTACCCCTGCGATCCACCGGAGGCGAAGGCGTCATCGAGCCAGAAGCCCGCTTCCGACGCGAGCTCGTTGGCCGTATCGGAGTTCTTCGCCGTGCCCTTGTCGGCCGCCACGACCAGGTACGGGTCGGGCCCGTCGTGGATCACCATCCCCCCGGGCTGTGTCACCTCGCCATCCACCACGTCGTCCGAGACTTCCAGCAGCCCGCGGATGAAGTCCCGATAGCTGTCCAGCCCCGCCGCAAGCTGCGCCTCGCGATCGTCCGGCAGCCCCTTCACGATGAAGGCGCCCTTCGCGCCGCCCGGCACGATGACGGCGTTCTTCACCCTCTGCGTCTTCACGAGCCCGAGCACTTCCACCCTGAAGTCCCCGTAGCGGTCGCTCCACCGGATCCCGCCGCGCGCCACATCGTCCATGCGCAGGTGGGCGGCCTCCGTGCGGGGGCCGCGCAGGTAGACCTCGTGCTTCGGCTTCGGCTTCGGGATGAAATCGACGGAGCGGCTCGAAATCTTGAGCGCGAGGAGAGGCGAGCGGCGCAACTCGCCCCGGTAGTGGTTCGTGCGCACGGTCGCGTGAACGAGTTCCATCATCCGCCGCAGCGTCCGGTCATCCTCGATCCCGCGGACCGAAGCCAGCCCCTGCGTGAACTCGCGCTTGAGACGCCGCATCGTGTCGGCCGCGCCTTCCCGCGCCTCCGGATCGAAGCGCGCCTCGAAGACCCGGAAGATGCAGCGCGCGATGTCGGGGTACGCCGTGAGCGGAAACTGCCCGCCGGTGGGCGCCGCCACGGCGCCGATGCGGAAGGCGTAGCCGGCATAGGCCCGGAGCACCGATACCTCCTGCCATGTGAGGCCCGCGGTCACGATGAGTTCGTTCAGCCGGTCGTCTTCCGCGATCCCCGCCCGGATGGCCCGCAGCATGTCCCCGATCCGGTCCTGCGCCGCCGCGATGTCGATGTCTCCATCGCGCCTCGCCTCGGTTTCGAAGAACTGGATGCGCGCCGGGAAGGTCTCGTCCGTGGCGTCAGGCGTCTCATCCTTGAGCTGGATCGTGAAGCGGAGCGAATCGAGCACCCGGAGCCCCAGGTTCTCGAGCGTCGGGATCACGTCGCTGAGGACGTAATGACCCTTCCGGGCGTACAGCCGCAGCTGATAGTGCCGCTCGTCCGCCTCCTCCTGAGACCGCTTGAGCAGTACCTGGCTCTCCCCTGTCTCGGCCAGCCGCGCGAGACCCGCCACATCCTCGACCGCGGTGTCGACGTCCATCGCCGCCTGGTATCCGGTCGAGAAACGCACGACGTGCGCAGCGAGTTCATGGCCTCGCGTGGGGCCGTGGACGGCATCGAGCGCGTCCTCGAGGCGCTCCTCCCAAGTGCGGACGATCGAGCGGACCTCGGCCTGGACGGCGTCGAGGTCGACCGGTCCCACCTCGTCCGGATCGTGGGTCAGGTAGAAGTGGAGGCGCGCCTGGTCGCCCTGGCCCAGGGCCAGGTGGTAGTTGAGGAGCGTCCCGTGGTAGGCTTCGATCAGCGCCGCTTGAATTCGGCGCCGGACCTGCCCGGAGAAATGCGTCTTCGGGAGGATGACCAGGAGCTGAGCGCCGCGTCCGAGCTGGTCCGGGCGCGCGGTGACCCGGACATCGTCACTGCCTCCGGATGCCATGACCGCGTCGATGACGGAGCGGATCTCCTCGACCGAAGCGAGGAACAACTCCTCCTTCGGCATCGAGTTGAACGTCCCCAGGATGACGTTGTAGTCGTGCGATCCGGGCGGCGCGGCTTCGAGTTGCAGGATCTCGCGCAGCTTGCGGCGCAGGATCGGGATCGACGAGGCGTCCTGCGAGAACGCCTTCGCCGTGAACAGGCCGAGGAACCGGTGCTCGCCGTACACCGTCCCGTCCGGGCGGAGGCGCTTGATGCCCACATAGTCCATGCGGGCGTTGCGCCGGATCGGGCTCTGGGCGTTGGTCTTGGAGATGATGAGCAGCGGGCCGCCCAACACCCGGGCGCGGAGGTCGGCCGGGAGTTCGTCCAGCGGTCGGGGTTCGTGGTACTTCGATTTGTTGTCGTCCCTGAGCATCCCGAGCCCGCTGCCCTCGTCGACGCGGATCCAGTCGCGGCCGGCGTCATCCGGTTCGATGTGGTACGCGCGATAGCCGAGGAAGACGAAGCCGGGGTCCACGAGCCACCGGAGGAGGTCCTGGATCTCCTCGAGTTCGGTGCTGCGCCATGGCGTCTCGACGCGCTTGGCCTCGAGTCCGCTGACGAGGGTCCCCACCTGCTCGACCATTGAGGAGAAGTCTTCGGTGACGGCCTCCACGAGCTCGAGGCGTCGCCGTACCTCGGCCTCCAGCGTCTCCCGAACCTCCGCGTGGTGTGCGTCGTCGAGGACGATGTGGACGACCGACACCCGCCTGCCATCGGCGGAGTGATCGCGGATGTCGAGCACGCGGCCGGACGCGTCGCGGCCCACCACGACGACCGGGTGGAGAAGATGCGGAATATCGATTCCCGCCGAGTGGAGATACTCGCGCAGCGTATCCACGATGAAAGGCCGGTCCTCCATCACCGTCTGGAGCACGCCGCGCGACGTATCGTCATCATCCCAGGCGAGCCGGATCGCGATTTCGCCGTCGGCGGCGCCTTCCAGCAGGCCGTAGAGGGCGGCGACATCGTCAGCCAGAGCGCAGACCGGACGTCCATCCGCGATGTGGGCGTAGCCGCGGCTGAAGAGCCGGCGGGACAGGCCGCGGACCGCTTCGCCCGGGGCGCCCGGGAGCCGCGATTCGACCTCGCGGATCAGGGGTTCGAGGTCCGACTGCTGCGCAGGCTTGTGTTTCATGCCCGTAGATACCCCATTGTGCCGTACGGGGTCAACGGCGAACGTGCCGTGCACCGCAACGAGCACCAGGTCGCGCCCTTTGCGAACCGCCCAGGGGCGTCGGGAGAACCGTGACAGGGACGAACAGAATGCACGTATCGATCGAATACTGCACCGCTTGAAACTACGAACCGAAAGCCGCCAGTCTGGCGGCCACCCTCAGAGAACGGTTCGACAATCCGGAAATCGAGTTGATCCCGTCCGGCGGCGGCCGCTTCGAGGTCGTGGCGGACGGAAAGCTCATTTACTCGAAGGCCGCCACGGGCCGGCACCCGTCCCATGAGGAGATCCTCGACGCGCTGGCTTAGCGGCTGAGACGGCGGACGTTCTCGCCGCAACGTCCAACGGCGGCGCGGTCGTTCAACGAGTCCGCCCGTAGCGATCCTCGAGACGCACGAGATCGTCCAGTTCCGGCGTGCTCACCTCGAGGATGACGCTGTCCTCGAGCGCTTCCATGCGGTGCACGTTCCCGGGAGGAATCGAGACGACTTCACCGGGACCCCACTCGAACACCTCATCGTTGAGCGTGAAGCGCATGCGCCCGGACTGGAGCAGCATCGTCTCGTGTTTCACGAGGTGTTTCTGCAGCGAGAGGATGTGCCCCGCGTCGACCTCGAGGATCTTCCCCGCGTAACGGTCGGTGTGGGCGTACCACACCTCGCGCCCCCAGGGCTTGTCGACCACGCGAGGTTCGCCGCGGCGCGCCGCGTCCCGTCCCTCGGGTTTCGCCGTGTGTCGTTCCATGATGGGACATGATACACCGGCGGCCGCCGTGACGCCGAGCCGGGAATCAGGCGTGAATCAGGCGGAGCGTCCGGGAGGGAGAACCCTGGAGCGGCTGAAGGGTAGATTCCTGAATTGAGCCGCCCGGGGCCTGTTCAGATGCACCGCGGGTAGCGTGGCGGCGGCCGTACCGAAGGGGGACTCCAGTGCGCACCAGACGCTTCGTTCCATTGTTCCTGCTGACCCTGGTCTTTGCCGGCTGTGACGGTTCCGTGGAACCGCGCGAGCCCACATACATCGAGCAGCTGGAGGTGGCCGTCGGCCCCACCCTGGCCAAGTGCTACGGTGTGGGCCTGCGGTCATGCATGGTGGTCAACGGCAGGCTCTTCTACGACGGAATCGAAGGATTCGAGTACGAAGCCGGCTACGACTACCGCCTGCGGATCGGCAAGTACGATCCCTGGGGCGGGAGGGAACCCCCGCAGGATGCCGGCCAGTACGCGTACCGTCTGCTGGAGCAGCTTGAGAAGACCCTGGCGCCATCCACGCCCGCAACCCTGTCGGTGGGTCCGGCGCGGGTCATTTGCCACCGGAGCGACGACTTCTGCCCGGTGGTGGACGGCGCGCCGTACGACGACCTGATCACCAGCTTCGAATACGAGGCGGGCTACCACTACAGCCTCGAGGCCAACAGGTATGCCGATGGCCGGTACGTGCTGAGCGAAGTCGCCTCAAGAACTGAGGCGAGGGGCACGGAAGAGGAGATCACCATGGACCGCCACCGGGTCGAGTGCGACGACGGCTATCCCGGGTACTGCAAGGTCGTCAACGGCGCCCCCTACCGAGGCGAGGTCGTGGGCTTCCAGCCCCGGCACGAGATCAACTACCGCCTGCGCGTCGAGAGGTTCGACATGTTCCCCGAAGGCATGACCGGCTCCCCCGATGTGCCGGCCCACGGCTATCGCTGGCTGGAGACGCTCGAGGCCACTCCAGGCTCCTGATCAAGGCGCCGCAGGCCTGGTGGCGGTTGGGGAAGGACGCGGTCAGTTCAGCGCCCGGGCCACCCGAAACCCGTAGTAGCGCGCCCGGCTGACCGGCGTGCTGTTGGACCGGTTCGCCGAGCGGAGGAACCACGCGTTGATGTTCCACGAACCGCCGCGGAGGACGCGACGCGTGCAGTCTCCCGACTCCCTGGCGCGCCCATCCGCCGGGGCGCCGGAATGGCTGTCGTTCCAGCAGTCCTGCGTCCACTCCGACACGTTACCCAGCACGTCGTACAGGCCGAACGCGTTCGGTTCATACGATCCCACGGGCGCCGTGGACCTGTACCCATCGTCGCACTCACCGTTGGCCGCGCGGCGGCGGGTGCCGAGAATCACTATGCGTCGTGGTCGGTTAGCGGCTCCGTTCGCGTAGCGGCACCGGTCCGATACGCTTTCCCCCCAATGGCGGGCCGTCACCGTCCCCGCCCGCGCCACGTATTCCCATTCCGCCTCGCTCAACAGCCGGTAGCGCTGTCCCGTGTGCGCGGAGAGCCATGACACGTAGGCCTGAGCGTCCTGCCAACTCACGTTGAACACCGGACGGCGCCCCCGGCCCCACCGATAGTCGGCCGGCGTGTAACCGCAATCACCCATCCGCACGCACGCGTCCCACTCCGCGAAGGTGATTTCGAACACACCCACGGCGAACGGGGCCCCGATCGTCACCGAGTGTTGCGGACCTTCCTGCTCGTTCCGGAACTCCTCCGACTCCGGTGAACCCATCGTGAATGTCCCCGCCGGCACCACCACCATCTGCGGACAGACCAGGCAGTCGCGGAACACCTCGAACACTCCCGGGACGTCGTCCGGCGGCAGATCCGGCGGACCGGCCGTCATGCCGGCATCCCCGGAGTACCAGCCTTCCCGAAGGGCGACCTCGTACCCGCTCCCGTCGTAGTAGGTCGCGAAACGGCCGTTGCCGGTCGTGGCATTTTTTTCGGCCGCCTCGGCGCTCGCCCCGTACCCCACGGCGTACGCGTGGAACCTCGGGGCGCCCGGGCCGGGCGTCGGGTCAAGCCCCATCGACCCCTTGTAGCTGATGATCGCGACATGACTGTCCCCGGGGTTGGACCAGGCACACGATGTTTCCGCGTGCTCGCCAAGTTCCGAGAGCAGAGCCCTCTCGATCCGTTCTCGGGCAGCGAGCGGGACGCCGACCCGGTAGACCACCGCCAGATCGATCCGGTAGACCACGTCTACACCCTCCCAGCCGAAGCGGCGGTCGGGGTCGGGAGTCCGCGGAGTTGCCTCCTCGCTCCCCACGCACACGACCGCCCCGAGCCCGGACTGAGCAGCGACCGGGAAACTCCCGGCGAGCAGCAGCAGGCCCGCTGCCGCGTAGGTGGCCGCTGCGTGGATCAGATTTCGTCGTGAAAGACTCATATCCGGGGTCTCCATGGGCGGCGGACAAGCACTAAGTCCGGACGCTCTCGCCTGGGGCGCTCCCAAAATTCTACTAGTTGGATAGTAGATGCGAAAGTGAGCCCTCGATGGGTGCGGGCTAGCGATAGCCTCCGCCGAGCGTGCGGGCGACACGGAAACCGTAGTCGTAGCTCCGGACGACGGAAGTGTTCCAGTCCCGGAACGCGGAGCGGAGGTTCCTCGGAGTGAAGCTCCAGGCACCGCTGCGGAGCACGCGACGGCCACATTCTCCGGACTGCCAGGCGCTCCCATCCGCCGGGGCGCCGGCATAGCTGTCGTTCCAGCAGTCCTGCGTCCACTCCCAGACGTTCCCCAGCACGTCGTATAGTCCGAACGCGTTCGGCGCGAACGACCCCACCGGCGCCGTGCCCTCATATCCGTCGGAGCATGAGACGTCGTCGTCATCTCCGTTCGCGTAGCGGCACTGGCCCGACTCGCTCTCGCCCCAGTGGCGCGCCGTCCGCGTGCCCGCCCGGGCCACGTACTCCCACTCCGCCTCGCTCAGCAGCCGGTAGCGGGCGCCCGTCTGCCGCGAGAGCCACGACACGTACCCCTGCGCGTCGTGCCAGCTCACGTTGATCACCGGGCGGCTCCCCCGGCCCGCGCCCCAGTCGTCCGGCGCGTAACCGGCGCAGCCGCCCGCGCGCACGCACGCGTCCCACTCCGCGAACGTCACCTCGTACACGCCCACCGCGAACGGGGCCGGGATCGTCACCGGGTGCTGCGGCCCCTCGTGATCGTACCGGCCCTCCTCCGACGCGGGTGAACCCATCGTGAACATCCCCGCCGGCACGACCACCATCTGCGGGCAAACGTCGCAGTCGCTAAACACCGTGCCGGGGGCCGGATCGGTCGCGCCGGGCACGCCCCTGGACTGTGCAGCTGCCGGGAAGGCACCGGCCAGCAGAATGAGTCCCGCCGCAGCGCTCGCCGCGAGGCCGGGGAAGAAGTTCTGTCGTGGAAGATTCATGAGCGGCGCCTCCCCCGGCGTCACAGGCAGATACAGGTAGCATCTCCACCTTATGACGCACGGAGTGCACCTGTCCACATGAGGTTTCCGACGCTAACGGCAGCCTCCGCCGCGGCCCCAGCTCATGGTCGGGGGCGGATCGCGCCGTAGCGCCTCCAGATATGCGAACGGATCGGGTCCGGCGAGTCCATTGGCCACGGCGGCGACCCGGTTGGCGGCGGCGACCCGGTTCGGGGCGGAGCCCGGGCGGCCCGGCTCTGCTCGCGTGTCGGGCGACACCTCGGATGGCGTCTCGGCAGCCATCTCGACGGGGCTCTCCGCCGCGATGTCGAGATCGACCGGAGCGGCGGCCGTGTCCGCTTCTCCCTCCACCGGGGGGACCGTCTCGCGGCTCAGGCGGAGTTCCGGGCTCAGGCGCAGAGGGTACACGCCTTCGGCGAGCACGTTGTACGTCGCCCCGTCCTTCTGGAGCGTGCCGTCGATGTAGAGGAAGGGTTCGAGGCGGATCGCGGCGCGGCATTCCTGGTACACATCGGGCTTCACGATCGCGTTGATGGGTCCGGACTCGTCTTCCATGAGGATGAAGATGTAGCCCTTGGCCGTGTGCGGGCGCTGGCGGGCCACCACGATCCCGGCCACCCGCACCTCGCTCCCGTTCGGGATGTCTGCGAAACGCGCCGAAGAGACGGTGCGCTCGGGCAGATGGTCGCCCACGAGCGCGAACGGATGGTACTGTGAGGCGGCGAAGGAGAGGATGCGGTACTCCGCGATCATCTTCTCCATGTCGTGCGTGCCCCCGAAGCGGAGGTCCGCGTACGGGTCGTCGAGCGCGAGTTCGATCTGGCCCTGGTCCGAGCGGTCGGTGCTCCGCCGGCCCCGAACGGGTGGCGCATTCCCGCCGTCTCCGCCCAGTCCCGCAGCGCTCGTCGCGAGTTCGCGGCGGCGGCGCTCCGTCTCCGTCTCGGCTTCCGGGCCCAGCCAGAGCCCGGTCTGCCACAGCAGGTCGCGGCGCTCGATCCCCAGCGAGTCGAACCCGCCGACCCAGATCAGGTTCTCGATCGCGGCCCGTTTGAGGACGGCCGGGGTACGGCGCAGGAAGTCCGGGAGCGACCGGAACGGGCCGCCGCGCGCGCGTTCGGCGACGACGAGTTCGGCCGCCTCGGTCCCCAGGTCGCGGACCATGCCGAGTCCGATGCGGACGTCGTCTCCCTCGGCGGTGCAGGCGACCCCGCTCGCGTTCAGGTCCGGCAGCCGCACCCCGACCCCGTGCCGGCGCGCGTCGCGCCCGATCGCGTCGAGCGAGTAGAACCCCATCGGCTGGTTGTTGAACAGCCCCGTGTAGTACTCGGTCGGATAGCGGTCGCGGAGCCACGCCGACTGATACGCGAGGAGTCCGAACGCCGCCGCGTGCGACTTCGGGAACCCGAACTCCGAGAAGGCGACGACCTGCTCGAACACCTTCTTCGCCGTCGGCCCGTCGACCCCCTTCCCGGCCGCGCCGTCGCGGAACGCCTCCCAGTACTCGAGCAGCGCCTCGCGCGAGCGCTTGCGGCTCATGGCGCGCCGCAGTCCCTCGGCCTGCCCGTCGCTGAACCCCGCCAGCGCCTTGCACACCTGGAGCACCTGGTCCTGGAAGATGATCACGCCCAGCGTCTCCCCGAGCGCCTCCTCGAGCAGGGGATGGTCGTAGGGGACGACGTAGTCCGGATCCTCGCGCAGCTTCTCGCGCCGCCGGACGTAGGGGTTCACCGCCCCGCCTACGATCGGGCCCGGCCGTACGATTGCGACCTGGACCGCGAGGTCGGCCAGGTTCCGGGGCCGCACCCGCCGCAGCATCTGGATCTGCGCGCGGCTCTCGACCTGGAAGAGGCCCACCGTGTCTCCCGAACAGATGCGGTCGTAGATCGCCTTGTCCTCGTAGTCGATGCGGGAGAGATCCGGGATCTCGCCGTGGCGCACGTGGATCGTCTCCACCGCCTCCTCGACGAGCGACATCATCCCGAGCGCGAGAAAGTCGATCTTGATGAACCCCGCGTCGTCGCAGGAGTCCTTGTCCCACTGACAGAGGACGCGTCCCTCCCACGCGGCGGGCTCGAGCGGGACGATCTCCACCAGCGGCCGGCTCGAGATGATCATCCCGCCCACATGCTGTGAGATGTGCCGCGGGAGTCCCTTGATCTCCTCGGCCAGTTCGGCGAATACCTGCCAGATCTTCGCGCGCGCGCGCGCCTTGAGGCCGGGGATGCGCTCGAGTTCGGCCATGAACCCGTCCTCCCCCGGCTCGGCGAGCTTGGCCAGCTTCTCGATGTCTCCGGCCGGGAGGCTGAGCGCCTTCCCCAGTTCGCGTACGGTCGAGCGCGTGCGGTAGGTGGGGAAGGTGCAGACGAGCCCGACATGGTCGTACCCGTAGCGCTCGTAGACGGCGAGAATCAGTTCCTCACGGATGTCGCGCGCAAAGTCGATATCGATGTCCGGGACACTCTCCATGGCGTCATTCAGGAAGCGGCCGAGGAAGAGGTTCGTCTGTACCGGGTCCACATGGGACAGTCCGATCAGATAACAGATGATGGAGGAGACGGAGGACCCGCGGCCGCGCCCGGGCGGGAGGAGTTGGCGCGGCATCGAGTCGCCCCGCACGCGGTGCGCGACCTCGCGGGCCAGTTCGAGGATGTCGTGGTAGACGAGGAAAAACCCGGCCAGTCCGTGGCGGTCGACGAGCGCGAGTTCGGCCGCGAGCCGCTCTTCGGCTTCTTTCCGGTATTTGTTTTCGGGAGGATATCGGGTCTCGAACGCCTTGCGGCACACATGGTGGAGCACGCGCATGGCGGGAGCGAAGCCGCTCCCCTTGAAGTCGGGGAAGCGGTAGCCGAGGTCGGCCGTGAGATCGAACGCCTGGCAGCGCTCGGCGATCGCACGCGTATTGAGGAGCGCGTCGGGTCGCGACGCGAAACGCCACGCCATCTCCCGGGGCGAGGCGAGGTGGAAGCAGGCGTTGGCGCGGCGGAGCGCGTGCGAATCGTCGATTGTCGTCCGGTTCCGGATCGCGACCATGACGTCCTGGAGACGGTGCCGGTCCGCGACGTGATAGTGGACGTTCCCCGTGGCCACGACGGGGATGCGGAGCCGGTCGGCCAGCGCCCCCAGCGCCCGGCCGCGCGCGAGGTCGCCGTGGACCGCGTTGTTCTGCAGTTCGACGAAGAGGTTGCCGGGACCGAAGGCGTCGCACAGACGGCCGGCCAGCCGCTCGGCTTCGTCCGTCCCCTGTCCGAGCGCCGCGAGGAGCGGACTCCGGCGACACCCGGTGAGGAGGATGAGCCCCTCGGCCCGCTCGAGGAGCGCGTCGAGTTCGAGCCGCGGCTCCCCGCGCGGACTCTCCATGTGCGCCCGCGTGATGAGCCGGCACAGGTTCGCATACCCCCGGGCGTTCTCCGCCAGCACCGTCACATGACAGTTGCCGGCGAGGGTGAGTTCGGCGCCCGTGATCGGCTGCAGCCCGCGGGCACGGGCGAAGCGCGCGAACTCCATCGAGCCGTACAGCCCGTCGTGATCGGTGAGCGCCAGCGCGGGATAGCCCAGTTCGAGCGCGCGCGCCGCGAGCTCCTCGGGCCGCGACGCCCCATCGAGAAAGGAATAGGCCGAGTGCGCGTGCAGTTCGACGTAGTCGACGCCTCCGCGAGGCGTCACGCGCATGGGATGTCCAGGGGCGGCCGGGCGTCCACGGGCGGCTCCCCTACTCCGGCTGCAGGAACCAGCGATCCAGCATCAGATCGTGGTAGGCGGTGAGGTGGGCGCCGTTCTCGAGCACGATCGAGAAGTAGGCGCGCGAGATCGGTTTCCTCCACCACTCGTCATCGATCCGCCACTGGTCGAGCACCGCGCCGATCCGTCGCCAGCGGCCCCGGATCTCGAGGCTCACGGGCACCCCGGCGCCGCCGAGCCGGACCCGCACCGGACGCGGCCGGTTGAGCGGACGCAGCTTCCCCGCGGGCGGCTTCCGCCTCCGCGATCTCGACGCCGCGCCGGGTTTCGCCACGGGCTGCCTAACCGATTTCCATGAGTGCGTGGCGGCGCTCGGGGAGCCGGGAGTCGGGCTCGAGTTCGAGCACCCGGAAGAGCGCGGCGCCACCCAGCCGCAGCCGCAGCATGCGCGCGGCGCGCCGGAAGGGCGGCAGAAGTTCCCCGTCCTTCGTCTCCAGTGAGCCGAGGACGCGGGGCGCACCTGCCTTCGGGTCGAAGAGCCCGGTCTGCGCGCTTGCCGGACCGAAGCGGAAGAACTCGAGCCGCAGCGTCTCGACCGGGCGGCGGGGCCGGTCGAGCGCAATCCGCGAGCGCAGGAACGCCCCGATCCGGGCCGGCTCGCTCGTGGGTTCCCGCGCAATCGCGCGTATCGACCAGGAGCCGCCATCCTCGAGGCTCGCCGACACCCTGAGGCCGCGGACGCTCTTGCTTCGCCGCCGCGGATTCTCGAGCGCGCGGGCGATGAGCCGATCGAGCGCGGCGTGCAGCAAATCGAGCTGCCCGATCGGACTCGGAAAGTCTAGCGCAACCCGGATCGGCCGGGCCGGCGCCTCCGGCCGCACACGGTCGATGCGCGACCCTCGCGCCCAGGCGAGCGCCCGGCGCCCATCGGCCCCGAACTGCGACACGAGCGCCGGCTCGGGCATGCGCACGATCCCCGCCAGCCGCCCGACCCCGAGCCGCTTCAGCCGCCCGACCATGCGCGGCGACACCGGCAGCACATCGACCGGCTGCCGCGCCAGGAACGCGGCGAGATCGTCCAGCGCCACGCAGACGGCCGCCCCCAGCCGCGCGGACCCCGCCGACCCTGCTGCCCGGGCGGGCCGCGCTGACCGGGCCGCGACCCAGGCCGCGAACTTCCCCGGCGCGTAGCCCACCCGCGCGCTCGACGCGAGCCACGGGGACAGCGCCTCAAGCCGCGCCCGGAGCCCCGTGATCTGCAGCTCCGGCGGGCCGTACAGACGTTCGAGCCCGTCGACCCCCACGAAGAACCGCCCCCGGTCCGCCGACCGCTCGACGACCGGACTCCACAGACGAAGCAAGTCAAGGATCCGGTCGCGCGCCGCGTCGTGAAAATCCGGGTCCGGCTCGCAGAGGACGAGCGAGGGACAGAGCGCGACTGCCTGCGACACGATCATCCCCGGCTCAACCCCGGACGAGGCCGCGATCGCACACGTCATCTCGATGCGACGCCGGTCTCCCGTCGTCGGTAGCGCGAGCGGCTGGTCCGCGAGTTGCGGCGCCCGGGCCCGCTCCAGCTCCAGCTCGAATCCCGGCCACCAGAGGCAGAGCGCCATCCGGCTCCCGCGACCTGCGTCTCGACCGGCGCCGTAGCCCATGAATCCCCCAAGAAAACCGAATAAAAACCGAATATCGGGCCGGCTAATCTAGACAGTTCAAAACGGGATGCAAGAGCCTGGACGCGTCGCTGACCGGGCCGACGCCGGATACCTTCGACCCATGAACCGGGAGCTTGAGACAGGAGAGGCGATTACGCCGAAGAGCTGGGCGGCATTCGTGGCCCGCACGATCCTCGGCCTCATCTTTTTCATGGCGGGGTTCTGGAAGGTGTTCGAACTCGGCGCCCTTCAACACGCGCGCGGCATGTTCGTCGAGTCCTACGCCGACACGTTCCTCCCCGCCTGGTCGCTCTGGGCCACGGGGGTCGCGATTCCCTTCGTGGAACTGGCGGCCGGCGCGCTTATGCTGCTGGGCTGGCAGCGCCGGATCGCCGCGCTCTCGCTGGGCGGGGTCCTCATCCTCGTCACCTTCGGACACCTGCTCGCCGAACCGCTCTACGTCTTCAGCGCGCACGTGGTCCCGCGCACGCTGCTGCTCGTCATCGTCCTCGTCCTGTTCGAGGACGACAGCCTCAGCCTGGACGGCTGGCTCGCGCGCCGCACCGCCCCGGAATGACCACCGACCGCCCCGTTGATACGGTGTTGACACGACGCAACACCGTGGGGCATGATCAGGCTCTGGAGGCATCCGAAGAAGGACATCGAGAAGGCGCTGGCCATCGCCCGCAAAGCCGGGTGGACGGTCATACCGAAATCCTCCGGGCACAACTGGGGCGTGATGTACTGCTCGGCGACCCGGACGCGCCGCTGCCGGATGTCTGTCGCGTCGACACCACGCAATCCAGGCGATCTTGCCAGCAGGATCCAGAGAATTGTGCGCCAGTGTCCTCATGGAAAACAACAAGAAGTCGAGCGATGAAGATTCAAAGTTTCACCTTGATCGTTGAAGGCGTGGACATCCATGAGCCGGACGTGTTCAACGCTCTCTACGAAGCCGGCTGCGATGACGCCCTGATTGCAACAACGAACGGAGTCCAGGTCATGGACTTCGGACGCGAAGCGGCGAGCCTTTACGAGGCGATCTCCTCGGCGATCGCGGATGCCGAATCGGTCGACGGCCTCCGGGTGGTCCGGATCGCGGACCTCGACCTCGTGTCGATGTCCGAAATCGCGGCCCGCGTCGGGCGCTCCCGCGAGTGCGTCCGGTTATGGGTGCTGGGGAAGCGCGGGCCGGGCGGATTCCCGGCGCCGCTCAACAGTCCTCACGACCGGTATCGGTTCTGGCGCTGGTCCGACGTGGAAGGCTGGCTGAGGGGAGTCCTCGGGGGCGAACCGTGGTCTTCCCAGGATCACCTCCGGGCGGCGATCAACGCGGCGCTCGAGTTGCGCCACCACTTCCGCCAACTCGATCCAAAGGACCGCCCGGACCTGCGCGCGCTCGCCGGTCCCGTCCTCGGCGGCTGACCCGCCCATTCCCGGCGCGCGGAACCAAAACCACGGCTCGTCGGTCATATCCCCGCCCTTCCTGTCGCCCATCGTCCGCGGCGACGAGTTCCGGGCCATCGTCACCGACGCCTTCGATGTCCAGTACGTCGCACGGGCGAGGATCACCCCCTCCGGCTGAGGTGCGCGGTAGCGGAACGCTTACCTTGTTGCGATAAGCAAGGCAATACTGCACAATGTAAGGTGCTCTGATGTATTGTAAGGCAAATAGAGGTGCGGCCATGCTCGAATCCGCGGTAACGAAAAAGGGACAGACCACGCTCCCCAAGCCCGTCCGGGACACCCTGGGCGTACAGGCCGGTGACCGCGTGCGCTACATCGTTCTTGACGGCGAGGTGCGCATACTGCCCGTACGGCCCATCCATCGGCTGTTCGGCGTACTGAAGCACGATGGCCCACCCGTCACCGTGGAGGAAATGGAGCAAGCCGTAGCCGACGGGGCATCTGAGGAATGATCGCGCTCGACACCAACGTCCTCGCCCGCTACCTGGTGCGCGACGACCCGCGGCAGGCGGAGTCCGCTCGCGCGTTGTTGGAATCGCTCACGACCGAACGTCCAGGCTATGCCTGCCGCGAGGTTGTCGTCGAACTCGTCTGGGTCTTGGAACGAGCCTACGGGGTTTCCCGCAAACGCATTGCGACGATCCTGCAGGAACTCGTGGCGACGCAGAATCTCGTTATCGAGGCCGCGGACGATGTGGCCCGAGCCGCCTTTCGCTACCAAGCGGGTGGCCCGGGATTCCCGGATCTGATGATCCTTGCCGCAGCGGAGCGGTCCGGAGCGCGGCCGCTTCATACATTCGATCGGAAGGCGGCGCGACTAGAGGGTGTCGAATTGCTGCGATGAGGACCGGCAGCGTGCAAATCGACGCCGGACCCTCCCCGCCGACGCCGCGTCACGGCGGGCCGACCGCCACCTCGCGCGCGCCGGCGGGGACCTCGACACGCTCAACTACTCCGCCCGGCCACCGGACTTCGATGGCGATTGGGTCGGCCGAGAGGCCCATGATCTGCACGGGGTCGTCGTGGGAGCCCGTCCCGGATCCCGCCCTCACTTCGCGCGCAGGGCCGATGAGACCGTCGGCATACACCACGCGCAGGACGGCCCCGATCCCGTAGCGGTTTCCAGCCATCCCCGCGACGCGCACCCGTAAACCCGGCGAGTTTCCGGCCCCCCGGAAGAGGCGCGCCGCTCCGCCGTTGATTCCCAGCACAAAATCGAGCCGTCCGTCGCTATCGATGTCGGCTGACGCGACACCCCGCTGGTCTCCGTAGGCGGCGACGCCCGACTCCTGCCCCGGCACCGGGCGGAAGCCGCCGCTTCCGTCGCCCTCGAGCCACAGGCCGCGGCCCGCGTCGTAGCGCGGCGTGTCCTCGTCGGTGGCGTAGAAGTTCTGGGACAGGAAGAGATCCTCGCGTCCATCCCCGTTGCCATCGGCCACGAGAAGGCCCAGAGACGGCGCCCGCTGCGCCTCGCGCGGGAGCGGCACGGCCTCGAAACGGTCCCCCCGGTTCAGAAACAGCATGTGCCGGAGTTCCGTCACCTCCAACCGCCCCTCCGGCCGGGAGCCCAGCGCCTCCTCCAGATCCGCCTCCGCGTAGAGGGCGCGGGTCGGCATCCGCTCGGCGACGGGCGGGATGTGTTCGGCGAGACGGCCCAGCGAGGCCAGCGGCGCCACCGCGCCGAGCCGCTCGTCCCGCTGTGCCTCGATCAGGTCGAGGGTGCCGTTCAGGTCCACGTCTCCGAAGTGGAGTTCGAGCGGCGCCTCGGTCGTCGGGCGGTATTCCGTGTTGTCGCCCCAGGAGACAGCCACGAGGTCCGGCCGGCCGTCCCCATCGAAGTCGCCGGCCGACACGCCGTTCCACCGGCCGACGTGCTCCCCGAGCCCGACCTCCGACGTCACATCCGTGAACCGCCCCCGGTCGTTCCGGAGCAGCCGGACGGGGCCCCAGTCGATGGAGAGGGCGAGATCCGGATCCCCGTCGATGTCGTAGTCCGTGAACACGGCCCCGGTCACCATGCCCAGGCGCTCGAAGACCGCGGCGTCTCGCCGGTCCTCCTCGAAGCCACCGCCCGGACGGCCCCGGAAGACCCGCGAGGGACCGGAGAGCGGGTATCCGCCCGGCATGACCCGTGCCCCCGCGAAGAGATCCAGCCGCCCGTCCAGGTCGTAGTCGGCGACCGCCAGGACGCCCGTGGACGCCGAGCCTCCCGGCACCACCCCTCGCGTCTCCGGAGTCAGGGTCACGCCGCCCGTGGCATCTGCGGACCATTCGATCGACACCACGCCGGGGACGGCGGCCACTTCGGCGGGCGGAGCCTCGTAGCTCGACAACCCCAGCAGCACCGTCGCGCCGCTCTCGCCCGGCAGCGGCACGAGCCCGGTCTGGTCCACGGGCGCCCGCGGTCCGGCCAACGTCACGCGGGCCAGCGCTCCGCCGTCGTTCCGGAAGAGCACGGGGGGCGCACCCGCCCCCGAGCCCAGCAGCAGGTCGGGATCGCCGTCGCCGTCCAGATCGTGCCACGCCACGCTCGGCCCCATGCGCGCCAGCCGCAGAGGCAGGAGCGGCTGCCGTGTCGCCTCGGGGAACGGCGGCTCGTCGTGGAGCGGACCGAAGCTCTCATCCAACTCGAACCACGGCGTCCCGCCTGCAACCCCCGAACCTGCAGCCCCCGAACCGCCCGCAGCCCCCGCCTCGGAGGCCTCGGTCTCGAACACCTCGTACAGCCGGTCGGCGCCATCCACGTGGACGACCGACCGGCCACCTCCGGGCCAGTCCACACCGAGCGTGCCTTCGGCCGCATCGCCCATCGCGAACGAGACCAGTTCCTCCGATCCCGAGAGATATCCGCCCCCGGCCGCGACCTCCTTCGTCTGCCGCGGGAGTCCCGGTGCCTCCAGCCACACCGTGGCCCCGATCCCGGCCGTATTGGGCGCGGCCCCGACGAGACGGACGGCCAGCCGGGGCGCCGAGGCATCGTTTCGGAGCAGCAGGGCCGGTCGGTCGAGGCGGTTGATGACCGCGTCCAGATCCCCGTCACCGTCCAGGTCCGCCAGAGCCGCGCCATGCGAGACGTCCGGTTCGGGCGCCACGCCCCACTCGCGTCCCACTTCCTCGAACCCCGCCCCGGCCAGGTTGCGGAACGCCACGTTCGCCAGCGGAAGCGGACGGTAGAGGAGCGTCGACTCGCGCTGACCGGAGAGGCCGGCCTCGCGAATCCGGATCTGTGTGTCCGCGTCCATCAGATCCCGGATGTGGCCGTTCGGGATCAGCAGATCCTCGAAGCCGTCCAGGTCCACGTCCAGGAAGAGCGCCGACCACGACCAGCCCGAGGCCTCGACCCCCGCCTGCCGCCCGATCTCCGCCCACGTCCCGTCGCCGCGGTTCGCGAGCAGGGTGTTCCGGTTCACCTGCTGCGCCTGCGAGGCCTCGCCCGGCGGCGTCTGCTCCACCCGCGACACAGGATCCTGTGTCCTCCTCGACCTCGAATCGCGGGCCAGCATGTCCAGCACGAAGACATCGGTGTCTCCGTCCCGGTCGAAGTCGGAGAAATCGACCGCCATCGAGGAAGCGCTCGTCGTGGGCAGAGCTTGGGGAGCGGGCAGCCGGAACGTTCCGTCTCCCTGGTTGATCCACAGCCGGTCCGGACTGTGGAGGTCGTTCGCCACGTAGAGGTCGGGATCCCCGTCCGCATCCAGGTCTCCGAAGCGCGCCGCCAGACCCCATTCCGGAGGGGCGTCCGCCAGCGGCTCGCCATCCGCGTTCAGGAAAGCGCCGGAGGTGAACGGGACGTGGCGGAAAGCTCCTCCCGCCTCGTTCAGTTCGTTGAGGTAGAGTTCGTCCGCCTCACCCCGCTCGAGCCGGGCGACGCCGTCCGCCCGCCAGACGAGGTCGTAGTGCTCGGTGAAGGGCTCGATCACCTGGAATCCGGTCTCCGTGCGCCGCACCGTATTGGGGAAGGCGACCTCCTCCGGCGTGAAGCGGTCCAGGACCGAGCGGCTCTTGTAGCGGGTGACATAGAGATCCAGATCCCCGTCGCCATCGATGTCGGCCAGCGCGGTGGACATGCCCCCGGGCGAGTCCAGCAGCCCCGCGCCGGCGACCTCCGTGAAGCGTCCCGTTCCGTCGTTCACGAACAGGGACTTCGGCCCCTCGATCGACGTGAGGATGAAATCGCGGTCCGTGTCGCCATCCACATCGACAAGCGTCGCGCCGGTCGAGAACCGGTCCGCGGCCGCCACACCGCTCTCGGCGGCCACCTCGCGGAACCGCCAGTCCCCGAGATTGATGTACAGCGCGTTGGGGCCCTCCAGCCGAGCCAGGTAGATATCGGGGCGTCCGTCCCCGTTCACGTCTCCGGCGGCGACCCCGGCGCCGTTCCCCCGCATCTGGTTCTCGACGAAGCTCGTGTCGGAAAGCGCGTTGGCGAAGTCCACGCCGGACCAGGAGGGAGGCACCGCGGTGAACCCGGAGTCGTCTCCCGCCACCGCAAGATTCCGCCACCTCGCGCCGGGCGCCTCGCTCCACTCCGCAGGCTGTACGGGGGCGGAGAAGTCGGCCGGGCCGCAGGCAATGAAACCGATGGGTCCGCAGGCGGCGAAACCGGCCAGAGTCGCCCATGCCAGGTGATTTCGTCGGCTCATGAGAGGCAGGGAGTCACGAGGCGGCGAGACCCCTCAGAAGCCGGAGAGGATGGCATCCGCGCGGCCCACGAGGGCGCGGTTCAGTGAAAGCCAACTCTCCACGGTGGCAGGATCGGCCCACGGCGAGGCGCCGGCCGCCGCGAGGCCGGAACCCTCGGGCCAGGGGTGACGCCCCGCGAATTCCATGACGGCTCCGAAGGCGGTGAGCACCGTGGGGTCCACCTCGGCGCCGATGGAAGCGAGCCGCTCCGAGACGGCTCGCCATTCACGGCGGGCGGCCGCGTCGACGGCCAATTGCGGAAGGCGCATCGCGCCGACGAGCGAACCCGAGAGCAGGCTCGTTCCCGCTTCGACCGAAGCCCCGGGGACGACCCAGGTCACGATCTGGCCTTCGAGCCCGAAGCGCCGGAATTCCTGCAGACGGTAGAAGAGCGCCAGCGCGAGTTCGCGCTGCAGCTGGGCGGACTGGTCCGCGACCTGCGTGAGCCGCTCCAACTCCTCGTCGTGCCGCTCGGCCATGCCCGCGAGGATATCCGCGGCCTCGCCATCCGCGCCCGGAGACCGCGCGTCGCCGCCCCATAACAGGAATCCCGCAGCGGCGCCGATCAGTAGACCCGGAAGGAGGCCCAGACCTGCAGCCCGGACCGATTTCATATCTCGCAAGCCGAATCCACTCACCTACTCTCGTCCGGCGTCCGTGGTCGTGCGCGCATCGCCCTCACTCATGCCCTTCACGTAGCGGTCGAACCAGTCGATCCAGCGCGCCCACATGTCGAGGTTGTTCTCGATCGCGCGCGGCGTGTGCGACTCGAAGGGGTACTCGAATAGCGCCGCCGTTTTTCCGAGCCCGGTGAGCGCCTGGATCATGCGCCGCGACTGGATGGGATAGGTGCCGGAGTTGTTGTCGTCCGCTCCGTGGTACAGGAGGAGCGGGGTGTTGATCTGGTCCGCCTTGAAGAACGGGGACATCTCCATGTAGATGTGCGGTGCCTCCCAGATGTCGCGCGGCTCGGCCTGGAAGCCCATCGGCGTGAGCGACCGGTTGTAGGCGCCGTCCCCGGCGATCCCCGCCTTGAAGAAGGGCGTGTGCGCGAGGAAGTTCGCCGTCGCGAAGGCGCCGTAGCTGTGGCCGCCATGCCCGATCCGGTCCATGTCGATGACGCCGAGCGCGTCGACCGCGCGCATCGCCGCGTACATCCCATCGACCATGTTCGAGATGTAGTAGTCGTTGTAGTTCTCGCCCACGATCGGGATGTCGGGGTAGACGAGCGCGTACCCCTGCGTGAGCCAGATGTCGGACCAGCGCAGCCAGGTCAGATTCGTGTGCGCGTTGTGGTTGCGGGCGCGGATCGTCGCGTTGTCGAAGTCGTCCTCGCTCCGGTACTCGCGCGGATAGGTCCAGAAGATGGCGGGCACCTCCGTGCCTTCGATGTAGTCGACGGGAAGCGACACCCGACCCTGGATCTCGAGCCCGTCGCGGCGGGTGAACTCGAAGTCGATGCGGCGCACGGCGGTGAGGTGCGGGAACGGATCCACGTTCCGCGTCAGGTTCTCCATCCCGCCGTCCGGGGTCCACAGGTAGCTGTCCGGGAATGTGTTCTTCCCTTCCCGGCTCACGATCATCCGCTCCAGGTCGGCGTCGAGCGGCACGAGCGGCTGGTCGAAGCTGTCGCGCGACCCCTCGAACAGGCGCTCCGTGGCGCCGTCGGGGATCGACAGCCGGTCGACGAAGGGCTGCGGCCGGAAATCCTCCTTCCAGCCGTCGCCGCGCACGTAGGCGCTGCGCCCCCCGGAGGACATCCACGCGTACTCGATCCCGTTCCCCGTGCGGGCGGTGAGAAGGTCGCCCGGGAGTTCGAGTGCGTCACCGGGATCGTGGAACGGGACGAGGGTGTGTCCCTCCGGATCGCTCCCACTCAGTCCGTAGTGCACGAGCGCGGCGTCGCCGTCCCGCCGCACGTCTGCGAAGGCGTGGCGGCCGTCCGCGGAGTAGGTGACGCCCGAGATCCGGTCTTCGCTCGTCGCGACGACCTCCGCATCGCCGTCGCCGAACGGGGCGTGCAGGAGCATGATGCGGTCGGGGCGCTCGTCCCGCCCTTCCCCGCCGTCCTCGGCCCCGTCGTCTTCGGCCTCCGCGCGGTGCAAATAGGCGATCCCGCTTCCGTCCGGACGCCATTGCCAGCCGCGCGGATCGTTGCCGGCCCCGCCGCCCGGTCCGCCACCGCGCCCGCCCTCGCGCAGTTCACGCTCCTCCAGCGTGGCGAGCACCTCGCCGCTCTCCACGTCCAGCACTTCGGTCACGCGCGGGAAGCCCGTGTAGCTCGCGATGTACGAGAAGGGCCGAGTGAGCCGCGTCGCGATCACGTGGCGCCCGTCGGGGCTCAGCGACAGCGACTCCCACATGCCCGGCTCACCGACCGCCCGCGAGGACCGTCCGGGCGCCAGTTCCACGATCTGGCTGCGCGTGTAGTGCTCGAACAGGTCCGCGCCGTGCGCGTCCTCGAGCAGGAAGGGCATCGTGCGCGTAGGCGTGGCCTCCGCCCGCGTGTGACGGATCGTCGGTCCCGACGGCAGCGCCGGAGCCGGTGGCGGGGATCCACGGTCCGCCGGGGCCGCGAGCGTGAGGATCGAACCCGAGGGCGTCCACTGCAGCATGCGCGAGGGCGCCGATCCCTGGCCGCGCGACGAGGTCCCGATGCTGCTGATCGCATGTGCGTCGCCGGCCGGCGTCACGCTGCCGTCGCTCGTGTCGGCGATCCAGACCTCCGTCCGTTCCTCGAGGTGCGCGAGGAAGGCGAGCCGCGAACCGTCCTGCGACCACATCAAGTCGCTGATGTAGACACCAGCGGGAAGGTCGACGTCCGTGAAGGCGCGCGCGCTCAGCGAGTAGAAACGGAACCCGTACAGGCCGTAGATGTCGAGATGCCACGGGCGGTCGGCGCGCGCCCGCAGTTCCAGCATCCCGAGGCGCAGCGTCTCCTCCCCCACCTCGGCCAGCGTCGAGAGTTCCGTGGAGAGCGGAACGACGAAGTGATCGCCGTCCGGACTGATGTGGTCCAGCGTCGCGTAGTTGGGATCGGTCGCAAACAGGTCCCGAACCGTCGCATCAGGCAGGATGTACCCCTGCGGGATGTCGAATCCGGCCTTCTCCTCCTCATCCTGGGCGGCCAGCGGCGGGGACGCGGCGAAAGGCAGCGTCAGAGCGAAGAGGACGGGAAGGCTGCGGAAGATCCTCATCATCGAACTAACTCCTGGGGCGAGGTGGGAGGAGCGAAGGGTCAAGCTGGCCCCCCCCGAGGACCCTCCGCAAGCGGCCTGCGCGGCGCGCCGGGCACATCTACGTTGCGGCGTCCGGCAACCCCGGCCGCACCAGCGATCCACTTCGACACGGGAGGACCAGTGAGGCACCAGCCGCACTCGCATCGCCCCCGCCTGCTGCCGGGCGCGTGCCTGGCCAGCGTCGCCATCTGGCTCGGCTTCGGCTGTCAATCGGCCGGCCCGCCGTTCACAGAGGCACATGCCGCGGCGATCCGCGACAGCGTGTCGACGGCAATGCAGGAGTTCCGGGACCTCGGGACGGCGGCGGACTGGGAGGCCGTCGGCGACATCTACTCGGTATCCCCGAACTTCCGCTTCTACGAGAACGGCGTACTCCAGTACGGGAGCGCGGCGGATGTCCGGAGCGCACTCGGCGCTTTTCCCCCGGGGACGCGCATCGAGACGGAATACCGGGACACGGATATCGTGGCGCTGGCGCCGGGACTCGCCCACGTCCGCGCCCGCTTCGAGAGCACGTTCACGGGCGCCGACGGGTTCGCCTTCGGTTTCGGCGGAGCCGTGACGATGATCTGGGCGCACGAAGCCGGCACATGGCGCATTCTCAGCGGCCACTCCTCTTCCCCTGTCCCGCGCGGCGAATAGCGGACTGCGGAAACGGCGCGCGAACCCACCGATGATGGCAGCGGACCCGGGAGACTCGCCCCGCGACGCCGTCGAATCCCTCTTCCAGCGGGGGATGGCCGCGCGGCGAACGCACCGCCCTGCGGAGGCGCGGCGGCATATGAGAGCGGCGGTCGATCTGGCCCGCGCCCATGACGACCCCGCGGCCCTCGCCCGCGCCCTCCACGGCCAGGCGAACGTCGAACGCGACCGGGACCGGGACCGCAACGAAGAAGCCCGCCGCCTCTATCGCGAAGCGGTTTCGCTCTGCCGCAAAGCGGACGACCCGCTCCTGCTCGCCCACATCGTGCGACACCTCGGCGACGTCCTGCGGAAGATGGGAGACCTCGAAGAGGCGGAGCCGTGCTACGACGAGGCTCTGGCCCTCTACCGGGCGCACCCGTCGGCGGACACGCTCGATTTCGCGAATGCCGTGCGACCGATGGCCATCCTCCGCGAGGCGCTCGGCGAGGTCGAGGCAGCCCGGGCGCTTTGGGAGGAAGCCCGCAACCTCTACCGAAAGGCCGGGGTCGAAGCCGGCGTGTCGGAGAGCACCCGCCGCATCGAGGGGCTCGGCTGAGGAGGGCGCACCCCCCGCAGGCCCCGCCGACCGCGGGTACCCGGCTTCCCCCCCGGCGCACCGTCATCTTGCCAGATTCGCACGTTTGGACCACCGTGAATCACACGAGCTGTGGTCGGGCGCCACGACGCGCCTATCCGGAAGGTTGAAGGAGGAGTCGCAAATGCTGCGGAATCACGGTCTGAACCGTCGGGCGTTTCTCAAGAGCACAGGCGCCACCGCCGTTCTGGGCGCCGTGGGCGCGCGTTCGGCGCTGGCGAGCGAGGTGGCGGCCACCGATGTCGCCGCGGCCGGGCTCGGCGCCACCCCCGAGACGTTCGATTTCGACGAGGTCTACGACCGGCGCGGGACCGACTGCGTCAAGTGGGACCGCGCGATCGAGCAGTTCGGGCCGGAACTCGAGGTCGGCATGGGGATCGCCGACATGGACTTCCGCGCCGCTCCGTGCGTCACGCAGGCGATCGCCGAGCGCAGCAAGCACGAGAACTGGGGCTACCAGCACCGCGACAGCTCGTTCACGGACGCGGTCGTGGCCTGGAACCAGCGCCGCTACGACCTCGACATCGACCCCTCGACGATCGTCTGGACGTCGGGGGTCCACCCGGGAATCATCGCGGGGCTGCACACCTTCGCTCCTCCGGGCAGCCGGGTCCTCATGACGACGCCCACCTACAACGGCTTCTACTCGGACCTTCGTTTCGCGCGGAACGTCGCCGAAGACAGCGAGATGAAGGTCGTCGACGGCGTCTACGAGATCGACTGGGATGACTTCGAGCGCCGCGTGCAGCGGGTTCACGCCTTCATCCTCTGCAACCCGCAGAACCCGACCGGAAACTGCTGGTCGGCGGAGGACATGACGCGCATGGGTGAGATCTGTCTCGAACACGGCGTGCCGGTGCTCTCCGACGAGATCCACTGCGATTTCGTGACGAAGGGACAGAAGTACACGCCGTTCGCCAGCCTCGACCCGAAGGTCGTCGACAACAGCGTCACCTTCAAATCCAACAGCAAGACGTTCAGCCTCGCCGCCAACAAGGTCGCCTGGTACTTCTCGACGAATCCCGCCTTCATGACACGCCTGCGCCAGTACACGCGCGCGGACCTCAGCACTCTGGGCATGTACGCCGCCCGCGCCGCCAACAACGAGGGCGATGAATGGCTCGACCAGCTTCTCGTCTACCTCGACGGCAACCACGACTACACCGAGGCCTACATCCGCGAGAACATCCCGCTCGTGAAGTACACGAAGGCGCAGGGCACCTTCCTCGCCTGGCTCGACATGAGCGAGTTGATGGACCGCATCGACGCGCAGGGCAAGGCGGATTACGAGAACCGGACGGCCGCGGAGCCGGTGTCTCCGGCGACCGTGCTGCAGCGCTGGCTCGCGGAGAACGCGCGCATCTATCTCAACGCCGGGCCCAGCTACGGGACCGGCGGCGAGCGGCACATGCGCATGAACATCGCGACGTCGCGCACGCTCGTGAAACGCGCCCTCGACAACCTGTCCAGCGCAACCGCGGAACTCTAGCGAGGGCCAGGCGGGAACAAAGAACACCCGGCATGGCGCGCGCGGTCGCCTCCTTCGAGGTCACCGGTTGGGATCAGGGGAAGGCCGAGTCCGAGGCCGGCGGGCCGACCCTCTCGGGCGCCACCGTCCTCAAGCGCTTCGAGGGTGACCTGGTGGCCGAGAGCGAGGCCCGGCTCCTCATGTGCCAGGCGGACGTGGCGGATATCGCCGCGGGAGCGGGCTATATCGCCCGCGAGGTCGTGCGGGGGGCGCTCGGCGGCCGGGATGGGACGTTCGTCATGCAACACTGGGGGTTGAGCGCGAGCGGCCACGAGCAGACGGGCGGCCAGATCGTCCCGGGGTCGGCGACCGGCGATCTCGAGGGCCTGACCGGCTCGGTCAAGATCGCCGTGGACGGCGGCTCGCACACGCTGACGATCGACTACGATCTCCCGGACGCATGAGGCGGCGCGAGACGCCGCGACCCGGCGTTACACCTTGCCGCGCGCTTCGGCTTTTGGCACCGTAATTCAATGCAATGCCGGACGAATTGGGCCGGCGTTTCTTCCTGAGAGGGATAGTACGATGAAAAGATGGTCCATGATGCTCCCGGCGTTCCTCCTCGCAGCCATGCTGTCGACGGTTCCCGCGCCGGTCGAGGCACAGTTCGATGAGGTCGGATCAATTACCTTCCCGACCTCGGCCACGGGCGAGGCGCAGCAGCACTTCCTCCGGGGCGTGGCGATCCTGCACAGCTTCGGCTGGAAGCAGGCGAGGGAGCAGTTCCACGCGGCGCAGGAACTGGATCCCGACTTCGTGATGGCCTACTGGGGCGAGTCGCTCGCCTACAATCACCCGCTCGTGTCGCAGATGGACCCGACGGAGCCGCGCAAGGCGCTCGAGAGGCTGGGCGCGACGCCGGCCGAGCGCATGGCCAAGGCGCCGACGGATCGTGAGAAGGGCTTCCTGAAGGCGGTCGAGATCCTGTGGAGCGAGGCCGACCACGTCGACCGGCGCGTAGGGTACATGGAGGCGATGCGCGACCTGTACGAGACCTATCCGGAGGACCCGGAGATCTCGGCCTTCTACGCGCTCTCCCTCCTCAGCGCGACGGCGGCGACGCGCGACCTGAGCCAGCGCTGGAACGTGATGGCGGGGACGATCGCGCTCCGGCTGTTCAACGACAATCCGATGCACCCGGGCGCGGCGCACTACACGATCCACTCGTTCGACAATCCGATCATGGCCCCGCTCGCGCTGGACGCGGCCTATGCCTTCGCCGACATCGCGCCGGCGGTGTCCCACGCGCGGCACATGCCGACGCACATCTTCATCCAGCACGGGATGTGGGACCGCGTGTCCGGCAACAACCAGTCGGCCTACAACGTGGCGCAGGAGCTGTGGCAGCCGGGCGACCCGGTGGGCGACGCCGTGCACGCGCTCGACTGGGGCCAGTACGGCGATCTGCAGCGCGGCGACTACGACAAGGCGCGGCTCTGGATGGACCGGCTCGCGGACATGGTCGACAACGAGGGCTTTGGCACGGCGACCGGCGCGCGCGGGGCGGCCGGCATCGCGCGGGCGCAGGGTGCCGTCTCGCTCCTCAAGGCGCGCTACATCGTCGAGACGGAGCAGTGGGAGACTCAGCCGATCACGGAGGACTCCCCGGCGCACGAACTGCTCGCGACCGGGCTCAGCGCCCACCGCATGGGCGACCAGGAGACGGTGACCGCGGCGGAGGCTGCTCTGAAGGAGATGTCCGACGGCGAGGGCTACACCCACGTCATGCACAAGCAGGTCGGCGCGCTGCGGCACGCCGCCATGGGCCATCCCGACGTGGCGACCGGCCTCATGGACGAGGCCGAGGCGGAGGTCATGAGCATGGCGCCGCCGCGCGGTTCGGCGAGCCCGGTCAAGCCTCTGCACGAACTCTATGGTGAGCTGCTGCTCGAACTCGGAATGCCGGACAAGGCGGTCGAGAAGTTCGAGACCTCGCTGCTGCGGATGCCGAACCGGCCGCGTTCGCTGCTCGGCTTGGCCCGGGCGCACGCCGCCAACGGCGACGCGGTCCTCGCCGCCGAGGCCTACGCGAAGGTCGCGGATCTGTGGAGCGGCCTCGCGCACGCCGGCCTGCAGGAGGCCGAGGCCTTCCTGAACGAGGCGGAGGGCGAGGGGAATCAGGGGAACCGGTAGCGGCTCTCGACGTGCCCGGCCCCGCGGAGGGTCCCGGACCGGAGTCGGCTCAGTAGAGTTCGATCAGGTCCAGTATGGGGACCCCAAGTAGCGCCGACCGGCCCGTCCGGACCCTCACGAGCATGTCGAGGGTCTGGAGGGGCCGGAGTTTTTCCGCCGCCGCCAGCAGGTCGGGAGGGACGGCGACGTAGACCAGACCGTCGCCGGGATCGGGGGCCCGCGCGAGCAGGAAGGGCTCCCCCTCGTAGAAATCGATCCGCTCCGGCTCCGCCCGCTCCAGCGACAGAAACCGTACGGTCCAGCGGAGGCGCGCGCCGGTATGGTCATCCGGGTTCGCGCGCAGCGCCGCAGCCGAGACGCCGTCCAGAACGCCGGCTCCGTCACCGACCGGATCGCTCGCTCCGAGCGCGGCCTCCCGTACCCAGCCCACCCGACGAATCCGGCTCCAGTCTCCACGTTCCTCCAGTCGGTCGACGAGGAAACCCTCGAGGAGCAGCCCCGTCACGGATCCAGCAGGCGCGGATCGGAGAGGCTCGCCCCCTCGGCTGACGATGACGCCGTTGTGGCCCTCGCGCGTGGCTGGCGCGATCGAGCCGGACGCGACCCAGCCTTCGATCTCCACCTCCGCCCAGGCCCCTTCGGTACGCTTGACGATGACCCGCGTGCGCCGATCGAGTTCGGCCAGCCGGCGGCCGTCCGCCGTCCTCCGGAAGACCTCGTCCTCGAGGACGACTTCGCGCACCTGCGCGGTGGCGGGCGCCGGTGCGTACACGCACAACAGGACGACCGGGAGGAGAAGCCGACGTCGCAAGCGACGCCGACGAGACGTTTTTCTGGTAAGGATCTGGTCCTCCACCTACATTCCTCGCGCCGCGACTCCGTCGTGAGACTCGTTCGACGGGGCCGTTCCTGTTCGGGGATCCGACTCATCCAAGATATGGAATTCCAGTCAACCCAGTGTCAAACAAACTGATCTTCGTCGTCGGACTCGCTCTGTTCGCCGCGGCCCCTGCGGCGCTCGAAGCGCAGGCCGAACGCATCGACTCGCCCTTCCGCTGGCGCGAGAAGGGGTTTCGCATCGGCTTCTTCGGAGGTCACCACGCGGGGAACCGGGGGCGGCTCGAGTTCGCGCAGGGACCCACCCCGGTGGCGGGCGCCAGAATGCGCGTCCGGGCGTCGAGTCCGCTGTCCCTCGAGCTCGGAGCGACGTACGGCGCGGCGGACCGCTGGACGCTGGATATCCTCGATGAGGGCGGACCGATGGTCGTCGACACGGTCGCCGCCGGGTGGCTGCGAGCCGATGTGGGGGCACAGATCGGCCTCACCGGGGCGCGGACGTGGAACGGCTTTCACCCCTACGGGCTCATCGGCGCCGGCTTCGTGTTCGGCGTGAACGAAGGCGCTTCGGAATTCCTCGCCGACCAGGCGCTCGAGCCCTTCCGGTACGACATCTCCACCGCCCCGCACATCTATGTGGGGCTGGGGTTCGAGATCTTCCCGTCCGAGACGATCGGGATCGGCTTCGAGGTCCGCGATTACCTCGTCCGCGTCACTTCTCCGGACGGATTCCTCTTCGGGACCACGCTGGACATTATCGAGGCCGCCGGGGCGACGGCGCCGCAGAGGACCGTGTGGGGCCACAACCCGGAGTTCAGCATCTCCATCTGGTACTACTTCTAGTCTCCGTGGCAAACCTCCGCGGCGGCCGGGCATGAACGACGCGGACTGGGTCTCCTTCGAGGAGGCCCTGGCTCTCGTGCTGGAAGCCGTCTCGCCGCTAGAGACGGAACGCGTTCCCCTCTCCGCCGCCCTCGGCCGCTCCCTCGCAACCCGCGTCGAAGCGGTCGCCCCGCATCCGCCGTGGGACAACAGCGCCATGGACGGCTTCGCCGTGCGGATGGACGAGGTCCGGGGCGCGAGCCCGGAACGCCCCTTGGTGCTCCCGATCTCCGACGACATTCCGGCGGGCGCCTTTCCGCGCGGACCGCTGGAGCCGGGCTCCGTGGCGCGCGTGATGACGGGGGCGCCGGTGCCGGAGGGCGCCACGGGCGTCGTGCGCGTGGAGCACACGGACGGAGGCCCGGACGGGCAGGTGAAGATCTTCGACGATGCGGACGGGGAGCGGCACATCCGTTTCCTCGGGGAGGACGTGAGGGCGGGGGACACGATGGTGGAGGGCGGCGAGGAGCTTGGCGCGGCGGCGGTGGCACTGCTCGCGTCGGCCGGCCGCGAGGAAGTGGATGTCGGCCGTCGACCGCGCGTCGGCGTGCTCGCGAACGGAGACGAACTCGCGGACTTCGATGAGTTCGACGAGGTGCGCGCCGGGCGGCGGATCATGAACTCGAACGGGCACGCGCTGGCCGCCCAGATCGCGGAGTCCGGGGCGGAGCCGGTGCCGCTCGGCATCGCCCGGGACGACCCCGCCGACCTGCACCGCTGTCTCGCTCGGGCGTCGTCTTGCGATGCGATCGTTTCGGCGGCCGGCGTGAGCGTCGGCGAGCACGACTACGTGAAGCGGGTCCTCGATGAACTCGGATTCGAGCGCTCGTTCTGGCGTTTGCAGATGCGGCCGGGGAGCGCGACCGTCTTCGGCCTCCTCGATGGCCGGCCGTTCTGGGGCGTCCCGGGCAATCCGGCATCGGCGCTCGTCACGTACGAGACGCTCGTGAGGCCGGCGATTCGCCGGATGGCCGGGTTCGCGCGCCCCTGCCGCCGCCCGATCCGGTGCGTCGTGGCACACGACCTGCGCGGACCCCGCGACGTGCTCTCCTTTCTGCGCGTGCTCATCGGATCCACCGAATCGGGCGCCCTCGCCGCCCGCCTCAGCGGCCCGCAGGGCTCGGGCAACCTGGGATCGATGCTGGCCGACGGACTGCTGGCGGTCCCGGTGGGGACCGACGCCATAGCCGCCGGCGATCCGGTCGAGGTGATTCCGCTCAGGGAGTGGGCGAGTCCCGCCTGACGCAGGCCGGGTGTGCCGAGCGGCCCCGGCCGGCTAGATGCGAACGACCGCCGCGGCCATCGTGTACCCGCCGCCGATCGACGTGAGGACGATCGTGGCCGGCTCCGGCACGGGTCCGTGTCTCCCGCGCATGACCTCATCGAGCGTCACGGCGACCGTGGAGGCCGACATGTTGCCACGATCCTCGATATTGTGGACCACGCGCCCCTTCGGAAGTTCCAGCCTCTGCTCGAGACCCCTCGTGATCCGCATGTTCGCCTGGTGCGGAATCACCAGATCCACGTCCGCCCAGTCCAACCCGGCCTTCTCGAGCGCCCGCTCACCGATCCCGGCCATCTTGACGACCGCGTTGCGAAGGATGCGCGGGCCGCCGTCCATGTGAAGGATCGGCACCCGGTCGTCCTCCTCCCGCCAGGCCTGCCCGATGAGGTACAGAGGATCGCGCGCGAACTCGCCCGATACGGCCGGCGGCCCCATTACGCCTGCATCCCCTTCGCGGCGCTCGAGCACGGCCGCCCCGGCGCCGTCGGCGAACACGACCGCCGTCCGAACGTCCGTGTAGTCGATGACGCGCGTCAGCGCATCGCCCGACACGACAAGCACGCGTTCCGCCATGCCGCTCACGATGGATGACCACGCCGCGCCGACGCCGTAAACGAAGCCGGCGCAGGCCGCGTTGATCGCATACCCGCCCAGCTGCGGGTTCCCGATCTCCTTCGCCACGGTGCACGCCATGTTGGGGACGTCGTCCGAGGCCGACACGGAGGCAACGTACAGCATGTCGATCTCCGACGGCTCGCGGCCCGCCGCCTCGAGAGCGGCGAGTCCCGCGCGGGCGCACATGTCTTCCGTCGTCAGGTCGGAGCCACGCGCGATGTACCGGCGGGACTTGATTCCGGTCAGCTGGAAGGCCCAGTGGTCGAAGACCTCGGGACCCGAGAGGCGACCCGCTCCCTCGACACCCTTGAGCGCGGACCGCGCCTGCTCGATGTCGAACGACTCGCGCAGGGTGCCCATCTCGAGGAGCTGGAAGTTGTCGAGGGTGTCGGGGGGCAGGTAGCTCCCCGTCCCCGTGACCGCCGCGGTCACTCTCGCTGCCAAGGGACGCCTCCATCGCTGTGTTCTCCCCCAGCAAGTGGAGGGCCCGAGAGTATACGGCAGGGTGCCGGAGCGTTGCTAGTGCTCTGTCGCCACGAACGATGGGACATCGGCGCGGGCGAGCAGGGACCTTCCCGCCGCCGAGCGGGCCGCGTCGGCGAGCGCCCGGGTCGGGCAGGGGCGCGTGGGCATGATGCGGGCGCATTCCCGCACGGTCGCGCGGGACCAACAGGATTCCGCCTGCCCATCGCCGCACTCGCGCACGACCAGCTTCACGCTCGCCGGCAGGCGAAGTACGGCGTCGCTGTCAAACTCCTCGGATACCGCGTACCGGACGAGATCCTCGGCGAGGCTCAACTCCACGCCCGCATCCAGCAACTCCTCGAGGGAGACGATGAGGAGGGGGAAGTCGTCGGCGCGTTCGCTTCCCAGCCTCGTGAGCAGTGCGCGTCCGACGCCGCGGCGCAGCGCATCGGCCGTCTTCTCGAGGGCGACCGGCCGCGCGCGGGGGCCCACGACCGACACCGCTTCCCGCAACTCTCCGGCGAAGGTGTCGACCGCGTCGAGAACGACCTCCGGGGCCATCCCCTTGGCGACGCCCTCCATGGCCTTGTCGATCAGAAGCCCACGGGGCAGGCCGTCCCGCACGCCTGCGTCTATGACCGAGAGCGTGCGAGCCGCGTACACGGCTCCCAGGTGGCGGCTGAAGCGGGCGCGGGGATCCTGACCCGCGAGCGGACCGGCCGCGAGAAGCACGGCGGCCAGGAACACGGCGCCGTGAGACGCGGCGCCAGGGAAACGGACCACGGCTGGCTGGCTAGGGGGCCAGCGAGCGGGCGCCCGCACCGCCCGTGATGGCGATCACGGCGTTCTGGTTGCCGTAACCGTCCTCCACATACCGTTCCGCGTGCGGATCCGTGATCCAGGTCTCGCCGTCCACGAGGAACATGTACTTGTGCACGCCGGTGGCGAGCCTCACTCGGCCCGTCCAGACGCCGGTCCCGTAGGGATCGGCCAGCGCGACCTCCGGCTGCCAACCGTTGAAGTCGCCCGCGACATGGACCGATGTCGCGCCCGGAGCCTCCAGACGGAACTGCACATAGTGGACCTCTTCGCCCACGAGCGCCGTCGCCGCCCCCGCCGGCGCGGTGACCACGTTTTCCCGCGGCAGGAGGAAGAACAGCGCCAGCGCGGCGGCCGCCGCGAGCCCCAGCCACGGGCGGACGCGCACGGATCGGGGATGCACCCACCAGTCCACGAGGCTCGACCAGGGCCGGCGATCCTCCTCGCGAACCGCGGCCATGACCCTCGATTCGAGTCCGACCGGAGCGCCCTGCACCCCCGAATCCCGCACATCCGACAGGAGGGCATCCCACCGTTCGGCTTCCCCGCGCAGCTCGCGCGAGAGTTCCGCTCGGTCGATCTCTCCATCCAGGTACAGCTTCAGATCGTCGTTCATCGGTAGTTCTCTAACAGCACCTGTAACTGATCCCGAGCCCGATGGACGCGCATCTTCAGCGCGGACACCGATGCTCCAAGTCTCTCGGCCATCTCGTCGTACGACCAGCCCTCGACATGCTTGAGGACGAACGCTTCACGCTGCTCGTCGCTCAGCGTCTGCAGGGCCCGGTAGATCTGTTCCCGTATTTCCGCCCGTTCCGCGCGCGCCTCGGGGAGACCCCGCGTCGCCGTGAGGGGGCCGGCCGCCTCCAGCGACACCTCCCGCCGGGCCCGCCCCTTCAACTGATCCTTGCACAGGTTGACGGTGATGCGAAACAACCAGCCCCCTACCCGATCCCGATCACGGCAGCGGTCGAGGCTTCGAAAACCGCGGATGAACGTGCGCTGCACGATATCCGCCGCGTCGTCCGCGCGCCCGGTCATGCGCTCCGCGTAACGGTACAGCACGTCCTTGTACCGGCGCACGAGAACTCCGTACGCCTCGCGATCGCCTTCCAGTACGGCGGTCACGACGTCCGCGTCGCTCGGTTCATCATCTGGAACCCGACCCTCCGGCCCGATCCGAAAGATCTTCTCTTCGTGAATAAGACGACCCCTGCGGCTTTGCGGTCACTCGATCCGCCATCGGCCCACGACCCTCTCTAGTCATGACCAGGGCCGACGGTTCCAACTTAGCGCAAGGCTGATCGCCCAACTACCTTGGGTGCGTGAACGCCGGGAACCCTTCCGCCGACGCGCCGGACCTGTTCGATCTCCGCACTCCAGCGCTCATCCTCGATCTCGACGTCCTGGAGAACAACCTCCGGGTCATGCAGGCTCGCGCGGACACCCTCGGCGTTCGGCTTCGGCCCCACGTGAAGACGCACAAATGCGTGGAGATCGCCGAACTCCAGCGATCCCGCGGGGCGTCGGGGATCACTGTGTCCACTCTGGCGGAGGCTCGGGTCTTCGCCGAGGCGGGCTTCGACGACATCCTGTGGGCTTTTCCGCTCAATCTCTCCCGCATCGCGGAGGCGGCCGCACTCGCGCGGCGAGTCGAACTGGGCGTGACGGTGGATTCCCTCACGGCGGTCGAGGCTCTCGAGGCCGAGGATGCCCGCTTCCCGGTATGGCTCGAGATCGACTGCGGCTACGGGCGCTCCGGGGTCCCGTACGACAGCGGCCTCGTGGTGGAAATCGCGAGGCGGATTTCGGGCGCGGACCCGCTTGCGCTGCGCGGCTGCCTGACGCATGCCGGCCACACGTACAGCGCGGATTCGCCCTCTGCCGTTGCCGCGGTGGCCGAGGAGGAGCGGAGGGCGATGGTCGCGGCGGGCCGGGCGCTCCGCGCGGCGGGGATCGAGCCGGGGATTCTCTCGCTGGGGTCGACGCCAGGCATGAGTCGGGTCGAGACGCTGGAGGGGATCGACGAGGCGCGGCCGGGGAATTACGCGCTCTACGACTACATGCAGACGCACCTGGGATCGTGCGGGGTGCGCGACTGTGCGGTCACGGTGCTGGCGACGGTCGTCTCCGCGCGCGCCGGGGCCGAAGGGGCGATCGCCGACTGCGGCGCGCTCGCCCTCTCCAAGGATGTCGGGCCGGACGATCCCTCACACTACGGACGCCTCTTCCGTGACCCGGAGGGCGGCGAACTGGGCGACCGCCGGGTGACCTCGGTGAGCCAGGAACACGGACGCCTCTCCGGGCGGTACGCGGTCGGCGAGAAGGTCCGGGTTCTGCCGAATCACGCGTGCCTCACGGTCGCGCACTTCGATCACTTCGAGGTCGTGCGGGGGCGGTGTGTGGTGGACCGCTGGAAGATCCGGCGCACGCGCGACTGAGACCGGCGTCAGGGGGCCCGTTCGAGGGCGATGAGTTGCGCGAGGATGGAGACGGCGATCTGCTCGGGCGAACGGGCGCCGATCCGCAGCCCCACCGGACCGTGGATGCGGTCGCATGTCGCCTCGTCCAGCCCCCGTGCGAGGAGCGCCTCCCGGCGTTGCCGCTGCGTCCGCCGGCCGCCGAGGAGACCGATGTAGCCGCAGCGGGAGGCGAGCGCGGTCTCGAGGGCGGGCTCGTCCAGCTTCTCATCGTGCGTGAGGATGACGACGCTCGTGCGAGGATCGAGGTCGAGCGCGGCCATCGCATCATCCGGCCAGCGCGAATCGAGCGAAGCGGCGTCCGGAAACCGCTCCGGCCGCAGGAAGGCCTCGCGCGGATCCACCACCACGACGTCGAAGCCGGTTCGGTGCGCCATGGCACACAGCGCATGTCCGATCGGGGTCGCCCCGACGATGATGAGCCGCGGCGGCGGGACGAAGGACTCGACGAAGACGAGGCTGTCCGGATCGTCCTGCACGAGTTCGACGACGCGGGCGTCCGACCGGCCGAGCCAATCGTCGACGCGGGAGCGGGCCACGCGGTCGAGTTCGGCGGACCCGAGCGTTCCCAGCGCCCGGTCGGGTTCGAGCAGAAGCTGCCGCGAGCGCGTGGGCGGCGCCGCGCCTGTGAGGAGGACGCCCGGGGCGCCGGCCTCCTGGAGCTGCCACAGGCGATGCCAGACGGGGTCGCCGGGATCGTAATGGTCGAGGAGGACGTCGATCTCCCCGCCGCAGGAGAGGCCCACGCCCGCGGCCATCTCGTCGGTGATCCCGTACGTGACGGAGGCCGGCGCGCCGCCACCCAGCAGCGCGGTGAGCCGTTCGTGCAGGTCGCCCTCCACGCACCCGCTGGAGATCGAGCCGCTCAGCTCACCTGCCGCCGAGATCGCGAACCGCGCGCCCGGTGGCAGCGGGGCCGACCGGCGCACGGCGACGAGCGTCGCCACGGCGATGGGATCGCCCTGTGCCGCCCAGCGCGCGATGTCCTCGCGAACGGCCCGAAGACTCATGCCGGCCGATCCGGACTCAATCGCCCTGACGGGCTTCGCGAACCGCCTCGGTAAGGACGGGCAGCACTTCGAACACGTCCCCGACGAGACCGTAGTCCGCGACCCCGAAGATCGGCGCATCCGCATCGCGGTTGATCGCCACGATGACTTTGGCCGTGCGCATCCCGGCCAGATGCTGGATCGCTCCGCTGATCCCGACCGCGAAGTACAGGTTGGGCGATACGGTCTTGCCCGTCTGGCCCACCTGTTCGCCGTGCGGCCGCCAGCCGGCGTCTACCACCGCTCTGCTCGCGCCCAGCGCCGCCTCGTCGCCCAGCGCGTCCACGAGCGCCTCGAGCAGCGGCCAGTGCTCCGGCCCCTGCATGCCGCGGCCGCCCGAGACGATGGTCGTCGCCTCGCTCACGTCGAGGCGGTCCCGATCCCCCTGCTCCAGGCTGGTCGTCCGCACCCGGCCCCCGAGGCCCTCGAGATCCAGACTCGACAACTCCCCCGCCGCATCCTCCTCGGCCGGGGCAAAGACGTTGGCCCGAATCGTCATCACGGCCGGGCCCGGGGTGAAGCGCAGGGTCGCGATCGCCTTGCCGGCGTACATCGGCCGACGCACGACGATGGCGCCGTCCTCCCGGCGGCACTCGATGACTTCCGAGGCCACGCTGCGCCCGAGCCGCGCTCCCACGCGGGGGGCGATATCCTTCCCCTGGGCGGTCGCCGCGAAGATGACCGCGTCGTAGTCCCCCGCCTCGACGAGCCGCGCGATGGCCGCCGCCGCGACATCCGGCTGGCACAGCGCGAGAGCCTCCGACTCACCCACGTGGATTCGGTCGGCGCCGCAGCCGGCGAGTTGTGTCGCCGCCTCCTTCGTCCCGGGAGGACCGAGCGCCACGACGTGGGTCTCGCCCCCGACGGCGGCGGCGATCCGCCGCGCGAGCCCGACCGCTTCCCGCGAGGCCCGGCTCACCGCTCCTTCCCGGATCTCGGCGTACGCCAGCGCCCCGGGCATCAGAGCACCCCCGCTTCGTCGCGCAGCGCCCGCACGAGATCGGGCACGGCGTCCGCTCCTTCTCCGACGATGCGGCCCGCGGCCGGCGCCGGCGGTTCGTCGAGCCGGAGGAATTCGATGGTGGGCGCATCGAGCGTCACTTCCCGTTCCTCGAGAGGCTTCCGCTTCGCCGCCATGATCCCCTTGAGGCTCGGATACCGCGGCTCGTTGAGTCCCTTCTGCGTCGACACGACGGCGGGCAGCGAGAACTCGACGACCTCGTGACCCCCTTCGACCTCGCGGCGGGCCGTCGCCTCCCTTCCCTCGATCTCAAGGCCGACGACGACGGTCGCGCAGGGGAGGCCCAGAAACTCGGCCACCATCTGAGGGACCTGCATGTTGTCGTCATCGATCGCCTGCTTCCCGAACAGGACGAGATCGTACTCGCGGCCCCGGACCTCCTCCGCGAGCGCTCGCGCCACGGAGAGCGGGTCGTGCGAACCCTCGCACACGAGCAGAACGCCTTCGTCCGCTCCCATCGCGAGCGCCTGGCGGATCGATTCCGCGGTCTGGGGCGGCCCGAGCGCGACGACCGTCACCCTTCCCTCCCCGGCCTCTTCCTTGCGCCGGATCGCATCCTCGAGCGCGAACTCGTCGTACGGGTTCACCACATACTTGACGCCGGCCGGGTCCAATCCCGTCCCGTCGGGCGTCACTCTCACCCGCGTGGCCGAGTCCGGCACGCGTTTCATGCAGACTATGGTATTCATCCGTCTTGTTCGTCGAAGGGGATCAGGCGGTCTGGTAGGTCTCGATCTCGTCGGAAGTCAGCGCGCACAGGCGAAACGCGACGAGGTCGATGAGGGAATCCGTCACATTCTTCTGCCGGAGGTTCCGCGCCCGGGCGTCCTCCGAGACGGGTCGCGCCTCGCGCAGGGTGACGACGCGAGCGGCCAGCCAATCCAGAAAATCGTGTACGACATCGCGGTGCTCGCGGTCCCGATCCGGTTCCCCGTTCGGGGCCCTGGGCAGGAACGCGTCGATGAGCGCGAGCAACCCCGGAAAGATCATCTCCGTGAGTTCCTCGTCTCCCACGAGCTCCTCTTCGGTGATCTCCTCCCAACTCATCTCGTTCCAGTACAACTCGCACGCCTCCTCGAAGAGATGGAGTCGCACTTCCTCGGACGACTTGCGCAGGACGAGGTCGCCGGGCGAGAGCCTCCGCCCCACGACCTTGCGCATCCCGCGGATGCGCTCCTGGATGAGGATTCGGCCGGCCAGAGCGTGGGCGCGATCGGGCGATTCGGCGGCGGCGGATCGGGCTTGCGTTTCGTTATTCACGGAGCCGAAGATGCGACGGCTTCGGGGAAGGAACAAGCGCCGGGGCCAACGCCGCCGGCTGCTGGTGCAACGGCGGGCATCGAGGGGGTGTTACCCAAGCGATGGGGACGTCTTTGGCGGAGGAAACGCGAACGCGTAACGGATCGCCGGGCGGCTCGAGAGGTCCGGGTTCCGGACCCGCGGAGCCGCCGGATCCCGGCGCCGACGAGCCCGGCCTCGTGGAGGCCGTGCAAGGCGGTGACCTGCAAGCGTTTTCCATGTTCGTGACGAGGTACACGGACCCGGCGTACGCGGTGGCGCTTTCGATTCTGCGCCACGAGCAGGACGCGGAAGACGCGGTGCAGGCCGCGTTCATTCGCGCGCTGGAGCGGATCGGGCAGCTGCGGCCGGGAAGCCGTTTCGGCCCGTGGTTCTACCGGGTGCTTCGAAGCACCTGCCTGAACCTCCGGCGGCGGGAGATGCTGCGGACCCATTCGGAGTTGACGGACACGGCGGCGTCGCGGGACGACCCGCACCGCGAGTTCGAACGGGGGTATGCCAGGGAGCGGGTGCTCAACGCGCTCGGACAGCTTCCGGAACGACAGAGAACGGCGGTCATGATGTACGACCTCGAAGGGTACGACCACGCGGAGATCGCGAAGATCCTCGGGATCGCGGTCGGGACGTCGAGGGCGAACCTTCATCACGGCAGACAGGCACTGCGCCGGATTCTCGGCAAAGCGCCCGGATCCGGCACCGAAGGAGCGGATGAGGATGAGTAGGAGAAATCAGAGTCGAAACGCGGGGCGTGAACCTGCGTGGGCCGAGTATCTCGAGCCGCTCAGGCCCGACGAACTCACGCGCCGCCGGTTGCGCCGGAGCGTGATGGCCGCGGCGGAGGCGTTGTTCGAGCGGCGTCCGCTCTCCTGGCTCGATGTCACGGCAAGCTGGTCCGCGGCGCTGACGCCGCTGGCCGCGGGGCTGCTCGTGGCCGCCGGCGCCCTGCTGTATCGGATCTCCGTGCCGGACGCGCCCGAGTTCGCCGTCGACCCGGATCCGGAGCCGGTCGGGCTCGTGCGCTCGCTCGCGCCGGACGCCGAGGCGCCGCCCGCCATGCTCATCGACCTGGTCGAACCCAGTCGTGACGCGGTGCTGACGGCCGCGCTCATCAACCCGTAACACGCTGAAACGCGACACGAACCTGGTACGTATGGACACCTCAAGATTCCGGGCGATCCTGCTCCTGGCGCTCGTCTTCGCGACGGGAGCGGCGGTCGGCGTGGCGGCGGACCGCCTCGATCTGTTCGCCGACGCGACGGTTGCCGATCCGCCGGCCGAGACTACGTCCCCGGAGACGCGGGAGCGCGATGGCGGACCGCGTGGCCGACAGACGACGATCGAGCAGTTCGCCGACGAACTGGGCCTGACGACGGAGCAGCGGCTGGAGATCGAAGGCTTCCTCGATCACTATCGCGAGGAGGTGCGGTCACTGCGGCGGGGATACCAGGCATTGCTGGATTCGGTCCTGGTGGAGGTCGAGTCGGTACTGACGGATGAGCAGGTTGAGGACTACCGGGAGTTTCGTCGGCAGCGGTACGGCCCCGGGCGCGACCGGGAGCGGGGGCGAGGGGAACGCGACGATTCGCAAGGGAACGACTGAGAACCGAGAGACTGTCAACCGACCCCTTCGGGGGCGAGGAAACGATGACCACTAGACATAGATCAGGGTGCGGAGGCCGGCCGAGTGCCGGTCTTTGTCGATGGGGGTTCGTTCTGCTGCCGGGGCTCCTGCTCGCGGCGGCTTCGCCCCGGGCCGCGGCGGGCCAGGTTCAGGCGAGCGACAACGTCCGCCAGATCACGGTCGATGAAGCGGTCGAGATCGCGCTGCGCCGCAACCCTGGCCTGCTCCAGGCCTATTCGGCGATCGAGATGGCCGAGCACAACCGGCTGAGCGCCTATGGGGCGCTCCTCCCCGGAGTGAGCGCTTCATTCAGCTACTCGAACGCCTCCACGGGCCGTCTTGATGCCCTCAACCAGGGCTTCTCCGCAACGAGCTACTCCACGCGGATCAACGCCGGTTACACGCTCTTCGACGGCTGGGGCCGATTCTCGAACCTGAAGAGCGCCCGGCTCGGCGTCGTCGAGCAGAACGCCCGTTATCGCGAGGCCGAGTTCCAGGTCATGCAGCAGGTGAAACAGGTCTACGCGGCGGCCGTCGCCACACGCGACCTGGTCGGTGTCGAGGAGCGCCGCGTCCAGCGGCAGGCGGACCAACTCGAGTTCGTCAGGCAGCAGTTGGAGCTGGGACGGGCGACGCGCTCGGACTCCCTCCGCTCGCAGGTCGACCTCAACAACGCGCAGCTCGCGCTCCTGAACGCGCAGAACAACGCGCGAACGCGGACCTTCGAACTCACCGAGGTCATCGGCTCCGAGATCCTCGTGGGGCCGACCGCCGAGGCGGAACTCGCCGTGACGGCGATCCCCTTTACGCGTGACGAGTTGTTTGCCATCGCCGATGTATCGGCTCCCGGGCTGCAGGCGGCCTCCGTGGCCGTCGAGGCCGCCGAGGCGGCGGTGTCGGGCGCGCGCTCCAGCTACCTGCCGACCATCTCGCTCAATGGCGGCTTCGGGTGGGCGAACCAGGAGTTCCCACCCTCCAACCGCTCGTGGTCGATCGGGCTCTCCGGCAGCTATCCCCTCTTCAACGGCTTCCAGCGCGAGACTCAGGTGTTCCGCGCCCGGGCCTCGGCTGACCAGGCGCGACAGCAGGAGCGGGCGGCGCGGCTGAACCTCAGTTCGCTGCTCGACGCACGCTACGCTACGGCGCAGTCCGCGCTCGCGGGCGTGGACCTGGCCGAGCAGAACGTCGAACTCAGTGAGGAAAGCCTCCGGGTCGTCCAGGAGCGGTACCAGCTCGGGCTCGCCACGATTCTCGAACTCCAGGACGCGCAGATCACGTTCACGCAGGCGGAGATCGATCTCGTATCACGGCGCTTCGACTACGAGGCTGCGGTCGCGACGATCGAGGCCCTCCTCGGCCGGAGGCTCGACGAGCAACCCTGACCGTCCGTGCCGTGCCGCCTGTCTTGTTCAACGGCGGACCCGTTCGGGGTGTCATTTCAGCGTGCCACGACGGCGCGGTCTCGCCGTCCCCGAAAGTCCGGCACGGACCCGACACGAGACGAGATACCGATGTCCATATACAAACGCTGCAGGCGTCGCTTCCCCCTCCGCGGCCGGCTCCCGGGCCGTGCCGCAGTCTTCACGACACTTGGCCTCGTGGCCGCGGGCTGTGCGACCGGCGAGGCCAATGAGCCCGAGCAGACGCTCCAGACGCTGATCGCCGGACGCCAGACGATCGTCTCCAGCGTCGAGGCGACGGGGACGGTCGAACCCATCCGCGTGATCGAGGTGAAGTCGCAGGCGGGCGGCGAGGTCCTCGACCTGCCCGTCGAACTCGGAGACAACGTCGAGCAGGGGACGCTCCTCGTGCGCATCGATCCGCGCGACGTGAACAATGCGCACGCGCAGGCGCAGGCCGACCTGGACGTGGCCGAGGCCCAGGCCGATGTCGCGGAACGCCAGCTCGAACGGATCCAGACGCTCCACGAATCCGACATCGTGACCTCGGAGGAGCTGGAGAGCGCGATCCTCTCCTCGGCGAACGCGAGGGCTTCGCTGGTCCGCGCCACGACCAACCTCGAACTGGCCGAGGACAAGCTGGACGACGTGACGCTCCGCGCCCCGATTACGGGAACCGTCGTGGAGCGCACGGTCGAGCAGGGGCAGGTCGTCACGGGGACGCGCGACCTCACGGGCGGCACGGTGCTGATGCGGATGGCCGATCTCACCGAAGTCCAGGTGCGCATGCTCGTCGACGAGACGGACATCGGCCGGCTCCAGCCGGGGCTGCCGGCCGACATCACCGTGGAAGCATATCCCACCCGGACCTTCCGGGGGTCCGTCCTCAAGATCGAACCGCAGGCGGTCGTCGAGCAGAACGTGACGATGTTCGCCGTGCTCACGCGCATCTCGAACGAAGAAGATCTGCTGCGGCCGGGGATGAACGCGGATGTCGAAGTCGTGATCGGACGCCAGGAGGACGTGCTGGCGGTGGCGAACAGCGGGATCAAGTCTCAGCAGGAGGCCGCGCAGATCGTCCGGGCGCTAGAGATCGATGCCGATGTCAACGCGCTGCTGCGCGACTTCCAGAGCCAGGGGCAGCCCGCGGAGGCGGCGGATGGGGAGGCGGCGGCGGGCGAGGAAGAGCCGATGATCGGCGGAGTTCCGATGTCGGAATTCCAGTCGATGTCGCAGGAGGAGCGCATGCGCGTGTTCCAGAACCTCTCCGACGACGAGCGCCGGCAGATGATGCAGCAGTTCAGGGGAGCCGGTGGACCGGGAGGTGGCGGGGGCGGACCGGCGCGGCGACCCGATGAGCCGCGCCCGGCGTTCGTGTTCCGGTACGATGCGAGCGGCCTCCTCGACCTGAAGCCCGTCATGATCGGCCTCAGCGACTTCGATCACACGCATATCGTACGAGGGCTCGAGGAAGGCGAGGAGATCGTCGCGGTCCCCGCCTCCCTCATCGCGCAGCAGGAGTTCCTGGACCGAATCCGGAGCCGGACGGGGCTGCCGGGGGTCGGGGGAAGGTGAGGAACGTCCCATGATCTTCTTCGAGATTCTCCGGGTCGCGATGGATGCGATCCGCGCCAACAAGCTGCGCTCGTTCCTGACGATGCTCGGGATCGTGATCGGGGTCGGAGCCGTGATCACGATGGTGGCCCTCGGGGAGGGCGCGCAGCAGCAGGTCGAGAACCAGATCGAGTCGCTCGGGACCAACGTGCTCACGGTGCGCCCCGGGCAGGGGATGTTCCGCGGCGTGCGCGGCGGATCGAACGCCCGCCTGACGACCGAAGATGTGGAGGCCGTGCAGCGGGGGGCCCCCGCACTGCTGGAAGTCGCCCCGGAGATGCAGGGGCAGTTGCAGGTCCAGTCCGGGCGCAACAACGCCAGCGTGCGGATTCTCGGTACGACGCCGAACTACGCGGACGTCGAGAACCACGTGGTCCAGTTGGGACGCTTTTTCGACGAGTCCGAGAACCGCGGCCGGCGGCGGGTGGCCGTGCTCGGAGGCGCGGTTCCGGCGGTCCTGAACACCGACGCCGCCGAACTCGTCGGCCGGACGATCTCGATCCGGAACATCTCCTTCGAGGTCGTGGGGGTGCTGGAGGAAAAGGGCGGATCGGGCTGGTTCAACCAGGATGAGCAGATCCTCGTTCCGCTGGAGACGGCGCAATTCCGGCTGCTCGGGACCGACCGGGTCAACCAGTTCAAGGTCGTCGTCGAGAGCGAGGCGGCGATCCCGATCGCGATGGTGCAGATCGAGGATATCCTGCGGCGCGAGCACCGCCTTCCCCTCGGGCGGGAGAACGACTTCTGGATCTCGGACAGCGTGCAGTTCCTCGAGATGCAGCAGGAGACGACGCAGACGTTCACGATGCTGCTGGCCGGCATCGCCGCGGTGAGTCTCCTCGTCGGGGGCATCGGGATCATGAACATCATGCTCGTTTCGGTGACGGAGCGGACGAAGGAGATCGGCGTGCGCAAGGCGCTCGGCGCCACGCGAAACGCGGTGCTGCTCCAGTTCCTTCTCGAAGCCACGACGCTCTGCATGACAGGCGGCGTCCTCGGGGTCGCATTCGCGTACGGCGCGGCGGAGATGCTCTCGCGCTCGGCGGGCTGGACGATGGCCATCGCGCCGGAAGCCATCGGCCTCGCCGTGATCTTCGCCGCCGCGGTGGGCGTGTTCTTCGGCCTCTGGCCCGCCCGGCGGGCGGCCCGGCTCGATCCGATCGTGGCGCTCCGGTACGAATAGCCGGCACATACCCTGATTGGCGGGACGTCGCGGGCCGACGTATGGTCCCGGCATGAGTGTTCCGCTGACATCGCTGCCGGATTCCGCCCGCGTCTGGATCTACGGGACGGACCGTCCGCTGACGCCCGAGGAGCGCGAGGCGCTGATCGGCGACCTGCGCGCGTTCGTCGATGTCTGGACCGCGCACGGGGCCGCGCTCAAAGCGGGCGTGGAGTGGGTCGAAGACCGATTCGCGGTCGTCGCGGTGGATGAGACTTCTGCGCCTGCTTCAGGGTGCTCGATCGATGCGATGTCGCGCCGGCTCGCCGCGCTCGAGGCACGCCTGGGCTGCTCGCTGCTCGACAGCACGCGGGTGTTCTATCGGACCGAATCCGGCGGCATCGAGAGCTGCCCGCGCGCCGAGTTCCGAACGCGCGCCGCGGCGGGAGCGATCGGCGAGGCGACGCCCGTCTTCGACCCGACCATCGATTCGCTGGCGGCGCTCCGGGCGGGCGAACTGGAGCGGCCGGTCTCCCGTTCCTGGCACCGACAACTCCTGGGCCGCCCCGGCGGACGGTCCTGACGCGGGGATCGGCGTGACGGGAGCCCCGGGGAGTGGCGCTTCCGGCGCCGCGCGGGGGAAGCTGGCCTTCGCCCTCTCCGGTGGCGGCGCGCGGGCGGCGTACCAGACGGGCGTCCTGAGCCATATCGGAAAGCGGCTGCCCGAGCTCCGAATCCCCCTCCTCACCGGCGTCTCCGCGGGCGCGATCAACGTGGGCTTTCTCGCCGCCTACGACGGGAACCTGCGCCGCGCGACGCTGGCTCTGAAGCGGCGCTGGCTCTCACTCACGACCGAAGAGGTGCTGCGCACCAACCCCGCGTCCCTGCTCAAGGTGGGGATCCGCCTCGGGGGATCGCTCCTCGGGGGCGGGACCGGCTTGAGCCCGCGCTTTCAGAGCCTCGTCGACACGTCGCCGCTGCGGGAGTTCATAGAGCGCGACGTCGGACTGGGACGGATCGACACGCGAATCAGGGCGGGAGATCTGGAAGCCGTGGGCCTCACCGCGATGTCGTACCAGACGGGGCGCACGGTCCTCTTCGTGCAGGGAGAGCCGCAGTCGGTCCCCAGGCCCGCGAGCGCGCACTACCGGCTCGTTCGGACGGACATTTCCGTGGACCACGTCCTGGCCTCCGCATCGATCCCGCTCGTATTCCCCGCCGTCAAGCTCGGACAGCAGTATTACGGGGACGGGAGCTTCCGCACCGCCGCACCGCTGGCACCGGCGATTCACATGGGGGCGGACCGCATCTTCACGATCTCGGCACGTTACCGCCGCTCCGAGTTGGAGGCGCGAGCGCCGGATACGACCGGATACCCGCCGCCGGCGAGAGTCCTGGGCCTGCTCCTGAACTCGGTTTTCCTGGACACGCTGGACTGGGACGCGGCCGCGCTGCGACGGATCAATCTCCTCGTCGACCGCCTCCCTCCCGAGGTGTCAAGGAGCCAGGGACTGCGGCACGTCGACCTCCTCATCCTCAGACCCTCGCGGGACATCGGGAAACTGGCGCGCGACTTCGAGATCGAACTTCCGCCCGCGCTGAGGTTCCTAGTGCGGGGGCTGGGCACACCGGACATCAAGACCGCCGACTTCGTGAGTTATCTCCTGTTCGAGAGCGAGTACATTCGGGCGCTCGTGGATCTTGGAGCCGCCGACGCGGAAAGGAACTGGGACCGCATCGAGGCGTTTCTCACCTGACCGTGCAACGGACGATCGTCCACTTCGCCGATCTCCATCTCGACTCCCCGTTCGCGTGGTGCGAGGCGACGGGCGATGTCGCGCGGCGGCGGCGCGAGGCGCTTCGCGAAACACTGCTCGCGATCGTGGAACTTGTACGCTCGACCGGCGCGGATGCGCTCTTCTGCGGGGGCGATCTGTACGAGCACGAGCGCGTCACGCTGGATACGGCGAACTTCCTGCGGCAGACGCTCGCCTCCCTCGATCCGGTGCCGGTCTACATCGCGCCCGGCAATCACGACTGGTATGGGCCGACGAGCGTCTACGCGACGGAGGGCTGGAGCGAGAACGTCCACATCTTTCGAGAGGCGACGCTGCGGGCGATCAGCCTCGCGCCCGGAATCACGCTGTGGGGAGGCGCGCACTGCGCGCCCGCCAATACGGACAACTTCCTCGGCGACGGATTCCGGGTCTCCGGAGCGGGGGCGCACATCGCGCTCTTCCACGGGGCGGAACGGTCCTGGCTCGCGGCACAGGGTGAGGGGAAGGCGCCACATGCCCCCTTCGAGACGGCCGACATCCCGGACAGCGGGCTGCATCACGCGTTCCTCGGCCACTATCACCGGCCGGCGGACGGCGCGCACCACACCTATCCCGGCAACCCCGACCCTCTGCAGTTCGGCGAGGAGGGGGAGCGCGGGCCCGTGGTGGCGACGATAGACGCTGAGGGCGAGGTCACGCGCGAGCGCCACGTCGTCGCGGTCACGCCGGTTCACGACCTGCGGCTCGATGTCACGGGCCTCACGAACCGCCAGCAGATTCGGGACGAGCTGCGCGCGAAGTCGGAGGACCTCGCGGGGCTCGCGCGTCTCACGGTGTGCGGGGACCTGGAGCCGTCGCTCGACCTCCAGGAGGACACGATTCGCGAACAACTGCTCGAGACGTTCGAGGCCGTGCAGATCCGGAAGTCGGGTCTGCACCTCGCCTACGACCTCGAGGAGATCCGGCGGGAACCCACGGTGCGCGGACAGTTCGTGGAGGACGTGCTGGGGTCGGAGCTGCCGGTAGACGAGCAGAGGCGGGTCTTGAGGATGGGGCTCCGGGCCCTCGACGGACGCGACGACCTCGAGGTGCTGTGATGCGTTTCGAGGCCGTGAACGCCCATGAGTTCGGCCCCTTCCGGGATGAGACGCTCGAATTCGCACCGGGCATGAACGTCGTCTTCGGCCGCAACGAGGCCGGAAAGTCCTCCTGGCACGCGGCGCTCTACGCCGGACTCTGCGGCATGCGTCGCGGTAAGGGGGCGATGCGGAAGGAGGAGAAGCTCTTCGCTGCACGCCACAAGCCCTGGGACGGGGACGAGTGGGAGGTCGGGGCCATCGTCGCCCTCGAGGACGGAAGGAGCGTGGAGTTGCGGCATGACCTCGCCGGGAGAGTCGAGAGTTCGGCGGAAGACACGAGCGTCGCGGGGCGTGACTATGCGGGCGAGATCCTGTTCGAGGGGGCGCCAGACGGATCGCGTTGGCTGGGGCTCAACCGCCGCTCGTTCCTCGCCACGGCGTGTGTGCGGCAGGCGGATATCCTCAGGGTCCGGGAAGACCCCGACTCTCTGCAGGAGGACATGCAGCGCGCCGCGGCGACGGCGGGTGTGGACCAGACGGCGGCCGCCGCACTGCAACGACTCGAGGAGGTGCTGCGGGAACGCGTGGGTTCGACCCGGGCTCCGACGAAGCCTCTCATGACGACCGCGCGGGAGGTGGCGGGCGCGCGCGAGGCTCTGGAGGCGGCCCAGGAGGCGCAGCGCGACTTCCAGGAGCGTCGCGCCGCGGTCGAAACGCTGGAGCGAGCGGCGAGGGAAGCCCGGCGCCGGGTGGAGGCGGTGGAGGCCGTGCTCGCGAAGGGGGAGGCGGAAGCGCTCGGGGAGCGGCTGCGGGAGGCGCGGGCCTTGCACGAAGCGTTCCCCGAGGGGGCACCCCACCCGGTCCCCGAGGGCGGCGGTCTCACGCGGGTGGTCATCGAAGCGCTCACGACGTGGCGAAACCTCCCCGCCCCGGTCGAACTGACGGGCCCCTCGGCGCAAGAGATTGAACGGAGGATCGCGGGAGCCGATTCGGAGCTTGCGGCCGCGCGGGCGGTCGTCGCGGAAGCCGCCGCTGTGGAGGCCGAGACTCGCCTCGCCAGCGCCGCGGAGATGGAGGCGCTCTTCCCCGAGGGCGGCCCCCGGATTTCCCCGGAGGAGGACGTGCGCACGCGGGAGTTCCGCGACGCGCTCCGCGTCTGGGAATCCCTTCCCGCTGTCGATGCGCCCGCCGGCGGCAGTGTGGAGGCACTCGAGGAAGAGCTGGCCGAATTCGAGCAGAGGCGGGCGTCCACGGTTCGAGTACATCGGCCGGCGCGAAGCGTGAAGTGGGTGCCCGTGTACCTGATCGCGGCCGTGGGCGGTGGCGCCACGATGTTGCTGGCGCCGGAACTCCGTCTACCGGGCGCGATCGCGTTCATCGGGGGCGCCGCGTTCATCGTTTGGCACTGGCTCACCAGAGCGCGGGTGGACCGCTCGGAAGTGGGTCTCGCACTGGACGTGCACCTGCGCAGCGTCCGGCGCGAACTCACCTCGGCGCGCGCCGAACGGGAACGGTACGAGGACGGGCTCCGGCATCGGCGCGAGGTGATCGAGCGCATGCGTGAACTCGCCGATCCCGAGAGCGGGGGGGCGGCCGAACCGGCGTCCGATCCGGACGCGCTCGCTGAGACGCTGCGGCGCCAGCTGGAGTCCCGTCAGGCCGGAAGGGAAAGGGCCGCGCAGCTCGGCTCGCAGTGGGACGAGCTTCAGGGGCTGCTCGCCGGCTCATCTCTCGATGCGCTCGGCGCCGAGACGGAACGGCTGCGCGCGGCGGCCGATGTTCTTCTCGCGGAAGCAGCTGAGACCGGGCTCGCCGACGTCAGGGCCCGAGGCATCACGCGGAACGAGCTGAACGCACTCGAACAGCGGACCGCGGAGCAGCGGCGCGAGTGGAGTGACGAGCGCGCTCGGCGTCTTGCGGCGGAGGCGCGGCACGCAGATCGGTCGAAACGGGCTGCCGATGCCGCGAACCAGCTGCGTGAAGCGGGGTCGCAGGTCGGCGTGACCGCCGAAGGCGATGAGGATCTGGCAGCCGCGCTGGATGAGTGGCGCGCGAGCCGTGAGCGCGCACTCGAGGAGGCCGGCGAGCGCAACGAATCATGGGATCGCCTGCAGCAGTTGCTTGGAGAGCGGACGCTGGACGAATTCGCGGAAGAGGTTGAGCAACGCCGTCTCGGTGCCACTCAACTCAGGGATCGAATCGGGGCCGACGCGTTTGCCGAGGCTCGGGCGGGGCGACCCACCGAGGAGACGCTGCACGACCTGGGACGGGAGGCGGCGGCGAAGGGGGATGACGCGCTGCGCGCGAGAGGCCGGCTCACCGAGCGCGAGCGCCATCTCCCCAGCGTGGCCGACGCGGAAGACACGCTGGCGGCGACCGAGCGGGAACAGGCGAGAGTCTCGCGGCTCAAGGAAACAGTGGACCGCACCATCGAATTCCTCAGGCAGGCGGAGGATCGCGTCATGCGTGATATCGCCCCGGTCCTCACGCAGACGGTCATCGAGTGGCTGCCCGGGGTGACGGACAGCCGCTACACGGGGTGCCGAATCGACCCTGAGACTCTTCTCGTCGAGGTCCGGACGCCGCGGGGGCGCTGGCGTTCGGCCGAACTGCTCTCCCACGGCACGGCGGAGCAGATCTACCTGCTGCTCAGGTTCGCGCTTTCCCGGCATCTCACCCGGGAAGGTGAGACCTGTCCCCTCATCCTCGACGATGTCGTCGGCGCGTCCGACGCGGAACGGAAACAGGCGGTCCTGGAGACGCTGCTCGCGCTCGCCCGCTCGACCCAGGTCATCCTGTTCACGCACGAGGACGATGTGCGGGACTGGGCGAAGGGCAACCTCGCTGAACCCGACGGACGCCTCATCGAACTCGCCGCGCGGCGGACCGAGAGCGGAGGGAACGGACTGGCCGCCGCTACTTGAAGACCTTGTAGTCGGTCGAGTGGCCCGGGTTCACCCTCGCGCTCGGGTCGATGTGGTGGACCGCGTTGTTCACGGCGATCGCGGCCTCTCCGAAACCGGTCGAGATCAACTCCAGCTTCCCGTCGTAGGTGGCGATGTCCCCCGCCGCGTAGACGCCGGGGATGTTCGTGCGCATGCGCGAGTCCACCACGATGCATCTCTTCCGCAGTTCGAGCCCCCATTCGGCGATCGGCCCGATATTCGGGATGAAACCGATCAGCGCGATGACCTCGTCCACCTCGATGCGCTCCGTTTCCTTCGTCTTCGTGTGCCGGATCGTCGCGGCCTCCACCCGCTCGCCGCCGTGAATCTCCGTCACGGTGTGGAACGTTCGGAGCCGCAGTTCGCCCCGTTCATGCGCTCCCTCGACGTGGGCGACCGTACTCTCGTGAGCCCGATAGCGGTCGGACCGGTGGATGTGCGTGAGTTCACCGGCGATGTCCCGCAGCGCCCAACTCCAGTCGAAGGCGGAGTCGCCCCCGCCAACGAGGAGGACGCGCTTCCCCCGGAATGCTTCGGGGTCCTTCACCTGCGTCACAAGTCCCCGGTTCAGGAACTCATCCCAGCCCGGCACGCGGAGCGTCCGGCTCTTGAAAGCGCCCTTGCCCCCGGCGATGACGACGGTGCGCGTGGGCCGCGGCCCCTTGTTCGTGCGAAGATCGAAGCAGCCGTTTCCGGGATTGAGTTCGAGGACGCTCTCCTCGAGGCAGACCTCCGCGTCGAACTGCAGGCCCTGCGTGACGAGTTCCCGTGCCAGATCCTTGGCGAGAACCCGGGGGAAACCGGCCACATCGAAGACATCCTTCTCCGGGTACAGCGCCGTCAGCTGACCGCCGAGTTCGGGGAGAACATCGATGATGCGGGCCGAGACGCCGCGCATGCCGGCGTAGAACGACCCGTAGAGGCCGGTCGGCCCGCCGCCGATGATCGTGATGTCGACCGTTTCGTTTTTCAAACCCAAACCGTTCAAGCCATCCGGCGATGTTCAGACCGCGCTCTTCCACTTCCGCCGGAGGCAGTGTGTTCCGTAGTCGATGATCGCCCAGACCGACGTGACGCCGACGAGCAACACGAGTGCGGGAACATATCGAGGGTCGAAAATGAGGGCGAGGAGCGTCAGAAACTGCAGGCCCGTGGCGATTTTTCCCGGCCACCGGGGCTTGAAGGGGATGATGATGGAGACGAGCCGCGCGAGGAGATAGCACCCGGCGGTATACAGGTCCCGAAGGATGAGGATGAGGAACGACACGCCGTCGAGTCCGCCCGTGGCCAGGAAGCCGGAGAGTGCGAGCAGCACGAAGAGCTTGTCGCAGAGCGGGTCGAGAAGGAGTCCGACCTGGGAGCGGGTCCCGCTGACCCGGGCGATAAACCCATCGAGGATGTCCGTCGCACCTGCCGTGGCGACGAGTAGGGCCATGAGCCCGGGGTCCGAGACCACGACGAAGGCAAGGCCAAGTGGTATTCGGCTCAGCGACAGGAGGTTCGACAGGGTGAGAAACCCCGGATCGTGTGTCTGTATCTGACTCCTCCGCTTCGACCTGGTCGACGGACCCGCCCCGCGCACCGGAAGATGCATGTTCCTGGGGCGGGCCTCCAGTGCCGCGGCGAGCGTCGCCGATGGTTCTCCGAGTGCACCGCGCAGCACGAGTCTACTGCGGAAGCTCCGCGCTGCCGGCTCCGGGGTCGTCGGCGTCCGGTCGCGGATCCAGCATGACCATGTCCTCCACGACCACGTCCACGGTGGGGATCGCGATTCCGTCACGCTCGAACGATCCGTATTCGAGGTGCCCTTCGACGTAGAGGCGCGAGCCCTTGTGCACATACTCGCCGACGGTTTCCGCCTGACGGCGCCAGAACGTGAGGCGATGCCAGTCGGTACGACGCTGGGTCTCCCCGTTCTTGCGGAACACGCGGTTGGTGGCGAGGGACAGGTGTGCGACAGCTGTGCCGGAAGCGGTCTCGCGCACATCGGGGTCGCTGCCGGCGTTTCCGACGAGGATGACCCGGTTCACGGTTCTCGACATGATTCCTCTCCTTGTGATGCGTGAATGGGCGTGGCGGGCACAGTGAGACACGCAATACTTCGGTCCGACGGGGGCACCCCAAACACCTTCTCCGCCAGCACCGGAGGTGGCCGATCACACCTTGACGCGGCGGCAAGAAGGGGGTTTGCTGAGAGATGACCCGGATGGCCCTCTCTCCTGACGCGTTACGCGCCCGTACGCGTGCCCGGCGCGGCCTGATCCTGATCGCCGCCGCCATCGTCCTCTCGGCAGCGATCTCCGTCATCGAGGTCATCGTCCGCGCGACGCTCGAGGGCCCGCGTATCACGGCGCTGGCCCATTCGGCGGAGGGGCTTGGGCCGGGTTCCGCGGTCTGGGTAGCCGGGAGGTCGGTGGGGCGGGTGCTGTCGATTTCCTTTCGCCCCCCCGAAGCGAACACCGACGATGGGTCGTTCGAGAGCCACGTCGTAATCGAAGCCGTCATCGACCGCGTCGCCGAGCCCATCCTGCGGGCGGATGCCACGGCCGATGTGCGTCCCTCGGACCTCGTGGCGCCCGTCGTTCTCTCCGTGAACCCGGGAACGGGCTCCGCCCCCCCCTGGAATTACTCCGACACGCTGCTTGCTTCCGGGCCGCCGATCGAACCGGAGACGGTGATGGAGCTGGCGGATTCGCTGTTACGGGCGGTGCGCACGCTTGAAGTCGACGCCTCCGAGGCGCAGGACGTGCTCGGTTCGGATCAGGGCTCGCTCGCCCGCTTTCGAGAGGATCCGGGCACGCTGGCCGGGCTGCGAAACAGTCTCGAGCTGGTGGACGAACTGCTTCAGCGAGACCTCCAGCGCTCCTCGCTCGCTCGGCTCGCCACCGACACGCTCGTGAGCGCGGCCGCGCGGCGCGTGCAGGAACGGTTCGCGGCTTGGGGGGAGGCCCCCCAGCTCGCGAGCGCCGGCCGCCAGGCCGAAACGACGGCGGAGGCGCTCGACGCGCTAATGTCCCGACTCGCAGCGATTACCGCGCGCCTGGACCGTGGTGAGGGCACTGCGGGTCGGGCCCTGGTGGATGGAGAGATCCGGCGCCAGCTCACCGCCCTGCGCATCGCGGCCGCCGAGCTGGCGGAAGACCTCGGCTACAACCCGTCGCGCTGGCTGCGTATCCGCGTCTTCTAGCGGTTTCGCGGGAGCCCTCAGCGCGGCGGCTCAGATCCTCCGCTTCGGGAGCCCGCCGTGCACGGCGAACCTGAGCAGTTCCGTCTTGCGGCCGCGCTTTCGCCGAATACCGATGATGACGTGGTCGACGATCTGGTCGCGGTCCTCGATCGAGACCGCCACATCGACCGACCCATCCGCGGCCGTGATCCGCGTCCGCACGGACCGGCCCGGCTCCGCGTCCGCCGTACGCGCCGGATTCCGGCACAGCGTACGGGAGGAACGGCGCCCGCCGGGCACCGGACGCGACAACTTCAACAGGCGGAACCAGTCGGGCTGATAACTGATCCGCCAGAGATTACCGAGCTGGTCGAGTCCTCTTCCTTCCCGATTGTGTCTTGCCATCCAACGCTCGAAGGTAGCGGTTGCGGTTGAGGCGCAGTCGCTTGACCGTGCCCGGCGGCACCATTATGGTCGGTGGGTCCACCTCGGACCACATCCCCCGGCCGCAAGCAGGACACCTCACGATACGACATGCCGCACGCGGCATGGCTGCAGCCCGGCTCACTCTCTTTTCGGAGGAAGGCGATGGACATCGCCGAACTCAAGTCGAAGTCGATCGGCGAGCTTCATGACCTGGCCGAAGAACTCGACATCCACAACTTCTCGGGTCTTCGCAAACAGGATCTGATCTTCCGGATCGAACAGAATCTTCTCGATTCCGACATCGTCCTCAGGGGCGAAGGCGTGCTCGAGATTCTGCCGGAGGGCTACGGCTTCCTGCGGAGCCAGGATTGGAACTACCTGTACGGCCCGGACGACATCTACGTCTCTCCCTCCCAGATCAAGCGCTTCGACATGCGGACGGGGGACACGATCCAGGGCCGGGTGCGGCCGCCGAAGGAGGGGGAGCGGTACCTCGCCCTGCTGAAGGTGGAGACACTGAACGGCGTGGATCCGGACAAGGCGAAGCACCGGATCGCGTTCGACAACCTTCGGCCGCGGTATCCCGAGGAACGGCTCGTCCTCGAGCAGGAAGACGGCGACGTGTCGATGCGGATTCTCGACCTCATCGCGCCGATCGGGAAGGGGCAGCGGAGCCTCATCGTCTCCCCGCCAAAGGCCGGAAAGACGATCCTCCTGCAGAAGATCGCCAACGCGATCGTCGAGAATCAGCCGGACGCGAAGGTGATCGTGCTCCTCATCGACGAGCGGCCCGAAGAAGTCACCGACATGGAGGAGAACGTTCCGGCCGAGATCATTTCATCCACGTTCGATGAACCGGCCGACCGCCACACGCAGGTGGCGGAGATGGTGATCGAGAAAGCCAAGCGGCTGGTCGAGTACCAGCACGATGTCGTCATCCTGCTCGACTCGATCACGCGCCTTGCGCGGGCCTACAACACGACGGTCCCCCACTCGGGCAAGATCCTCTCGGGCGGCGTGGATGCGAACGCGCTCCACCGGCCGAAGCGCTTCTTCGGCGCGGCTCGGAACATCGAAGAGGGAGGAAGCCTCACGATCATCGCGACGGCCCTGATTGAAACGGGCAGCCGGATGGACGAGGTCATCTTCGAGGAATTCAAGGGCACCGGAAACAGCGAAGTCCTGCTGGATCGCCAAATCTCGGACAAGCGCATCTATCCGGCGATCGACCTCAACCGCTCGAGCACGCGCAAGGAGGAGCTCCTCCTGAACGAGGTCGAACTCAACCGGATGTACCTGCTGCGGAACTTCCTTTCCGACATGCCGCCGGCCGAGGCGATTCAGTTCATGATCGAGCGGCTTCAGCGTACGGACACGAACCAGGACTTCCTCGACTCGATGGCGGGCGGCTAGTGTGGTGTCGCAGAAGTCCGCGAGCCACCGAGAGCGTCGAGGCGCCGAGTACTGCAAGGCGCTCCGACGAGGAATAGCAGAGCTATTGCGAGGAGGAGCAACGCCGCAGGGGCGGATG
>LXNI01000089.1_pt1 | contig 106257 bp, 83 predicted proteins | sample 809091 | NCBI WGS metagenome assembly LXNI01 (sample SAMN04870527, study PRJNA318959) | sponge metagenome | biome: 01000161; feature: marine sponge reef; material: water | host: Sarcotragus foetidus | place: Greece: Milos, Mediterranean Sea | collected 2013-05-29 | depth 5-7 m | reverse complement strand
GGCTGCTCGCGGGCGGCGGAGTCGTGGCCTGCGCCGGGTTGGCGCTGCTCGCTCTCGGCGGCATCGCGGCGGACGGCGCCGGGCCGCTCGGACTCCGGCTGTGGGTACTCGCGCTACCCTTCGTCGGGGCGGCGCTGGCCGGCGTGAACCCGCTGGCGCGCGCCCGTCCGGGCTGAGCGGGGGCTGACCGACGATGACCCGGTGTCCCGCGAACGACGGACAACGACGGACATGCTGGACAATGATGGATGACACTGGACGTAGCAGGTTCACGCTGGAGGTGACGATGCGTGCCGGATTGCTCCCGTTCCTGATCTCAGGCCTGCTGGCCACCCCCGGGCTCGTCGCGGCCCAGACTCTCCCGGTGACCGTGGGCTCGGGGTTCGCGGTCTCCATCGCGCTCATGGGGGACGACGTGCTCGTCGCTCGCAACGGCGCGGAGATCCGGCTTCCCACCTACCCGGAGGCGGGTGCGGTTTACGTGTATCGGCAGGGCGGCGATGACGCGTGGGCCGTGGCCGAGACGCTAAGGCCCGGGGCGGGCGCGGTGGGCGACCAGTTCGGCACGGCTGTCGCCTGGGCCGGTGAGCGGCTCCTCGTCGGCGCCCCCGGGGCGGAGGAGAGGCGCGGTGGGGCCTACCTGTTCGAGCGCCGGGAAGGGACCTGGGTCGAGCGCGCCGCGCTGGATCCGGCCGCCGAGGCGCGCGCCGGCGCGGGGAGCGCGGTCGCGATGATGGCCGACGCCGCCTTCCTCGGAGCGCCGGGCGGGCTCGGCGACCTGCCTCGCTTCGGCCAGCCGGCGCCCGCACAGCCCGGCGCCGTCTACGTCTACGCCGTGGAGCCGGACGGCGAGGTCACCCCGCAGGGCCGTCTCGGGAGCCCATCGCCCGAAGGGTCCGATCGCTTCGGGGCCGCCCTCGTCGTCGCCGCCGACCTGCTCGTCGTGGGCGCGCCCGGCAGCGATGGTGGCCGTGGCGCGGTGTACCGCTTCGAGCGCGATGGCGACGCCTGGCGGCCGGCCGGCGCGTTCGTCCTCGAGGGCCTCGCCGCCGGGGCCCGCTTCGGCGCATCGCTCGCCCTGGAGGGCAGCACGTTGTTCGCGGGCGCGCCCGGTCAGGCCGGCGGGGGCATCGTCGCCGCGTTCGACGTGAGCGAGGCCCCGGGGGCGCCTCGGCTCGTGACCCCACCCGAGGGCTCCGACGCCGCCGGCTTCGGGACCTCGCTGGCCGGCGCTGGCGGGCTGCTGTGGGTCGGGGCGCCCGGTACGGCCGGAGGGACCGGGGCGGCGTACGTCTTCGACGGGGTCTCGCTCGACCACCACCAGTCCGTCGATGCGGCGCCGTTCGGTCCCGGCTCCGCCTTCGCATCCAGCCTCGGAGTCGGGCCGGACATGGCGGTGGTCGGAGCCGGCCAGGCCGACCTCAGGCTCGGCGCGGCCGCGGTCCTCGAACGCTCCGGCCCCGGCGGCACCTGGGAGTTGTCGTCCACGCTCCGCGATCCGGAACGGCCGAACATGACCGCCGTCTCGGGCGAGACGGTGAGCTGCGACGACGGGACCGCGCTCGACTACGCGTGCACGGACGTCGATCTCGTCGCCTTCCTCCCGCTCGCCGAACTGGGCGCCGGTCCCACGTCGATCGCGAACGACATCTGGGGCTGGACCGATCCGCAGACCGGCCGTGAGTACGTCCTCCTCGGCAAGTCCAACGGCACGTCCTTCGTCGACATCACCGACCCCAACGCGCCGGTCTACGTGGGCGAACTCCCGCTCACCGAGGGCGGCGTCGAGAACCTGTGGCGCGACATCAAGACCTACGCCGACCACGCCTTCATCGTGGCGGACAACGCCGGTGCGCACGGCGTCCAGATCTTCGACCTCACCCAGCTCAGGGACGTTCGCGATCCGCCCGTGATGTTCGAGGAGACGGCCGTCTACGACGGCGTGTTCAGCTCGCACAACATCGTGATCAACGAGGAGACCGGCTTCGCGCACGCCGTGGGCAGCAGCGGCGGCGGCGAGGCGTGCGGCGGCGGCCTCCACATGATCGACATCCGCGATCCGGCGAACCCCCGCTTCGCCGGCTGCTTCGCGGACCCCGAGATCGGCGGCTTTCTCGGCGGCGGCTACACGCACGACGCCCAGTGCGTGATCTACGACGGACCCGACGAGGACTACGTCGGCCGGGAGATCTGCTTCCACGCTTCCATTGACGCGCTCGGGATCTCCGACATCACCGATAAGGAGAATCCCGTCGCGCTTGCGAGCGCCGGCTACCCCGGCGCCGTCGCCGCCCACCAGGGATGGCTCACGGAGGACCACCGCTACTTCTTCCTCGGCGACGAACTCGACGAGGAGGGGGGTACCGTCTCCAATACGCGGACCCTCGTGTGGGACGTGGTGGAACTCGACGACCCGGTGCTGGCGACGGAGTATTTCGCCGAGACGCGCTCGATCGACCACAACCAGTACGTGCGGGGCGACTTCCTCTACCAGTCGAACCTGCTGGGCGGCTTGAGGATCCTCGACATCCGGGATCCTGAAAACCCGGTCGAGGTGGCCTTCTTCGACACCGTCCCGACGGACGACGACGCAACCGCCTTCGGCGGCACGTGGAGCAACTATCCGTACTTCGAGAGCGGTGTGATCGCGATCTCGAGCTGGAACGAGGGCCTCTTCCTGCTCCGAAAGCGGGAGCGCGTGCTCGTTCCCTAAAATGATGCCGTTAAGTTGAGCTGCGGTTTGACCGGCGGAGGAGCGCCGAATAGGTGTAGACTGGAAGCGGGCGTCTACCGGCAGCGAATCACCACGTCGGAGGATATCCAGGATGGAAGCACATAGTTCCGACGTGACCATCGCCATGCGCAGTCGCGTCGTCGAGCCTTCGGTCTCGAACGCGCTGCCGCACTTCGCTCCCCTCGCGATCTTCCCGCTCGTCGTGTGCGCCGCAGTGTTCGGCGGCTGGTGGCTCGCGGGTCCGCTGGTCTTCTTCACGCTCGCGGACCGCTTCGACAGGTTGTTCGGCCTGGAAGAGCGGAACATGGATCCGGCCACGACCCACGAGAGCCAGTTGTTCCTGTACAAGCTCTCGCTCTGGCTGTGGGGCGCGTTCTGGCCGGTGACGTTCGTATTCTCGCTCTGGCAGGTGCTGGTCTCCGGTCACCTGGCCCTGTGGGAAGTCGGGTGCATGGCCGCCATACTCACGCTCGTGGGACAGACGGTCTTCATCGTGGGCCACGAGCTGGTCCACCGGCGCGCGCTCTGGGAGCGTCGGCTCGGCGAGTTCCTGCTGGCTTCCTCCTCCTACCCGCACTACGCGACCGAGCACGTCTACATCCATCATCCCCGCGTGTGTACGCCCCTGGACCCCGGGTCCGCGCCGAAGGGCGTCGGCTTCTGGCAATACCTGCTCCCGGAGATCCGCAACAATGTACTGGGCTCCTGGCGGTTCGAACTGCGCCGGCTGAGGCGCCGCCATCTGCCGCCGTGGCACCACACGAATGCGTTCTGGCGTTACACCGTGCAAATCGTTTTCTGGTACGGGCTGCTCGTCTGGTGGGGCGGCCCCTGGGCCCTGCTGATCTACCTCATCCTGTGCGGCAGCGTCGTCTTCTCGATGAAGGTCAGCAACTACGTACAGCACTACGGACTAAGACGCATCCGCATGCCCACGGGCAGGTACGAGCCGGTGAAACCGAGGCACGCCTGGAGCGCCGCCTACAAGTTCACCAACTGGCTGTACTACAACATGCAGCGGCACGCGGACCATCACACGTCCAACCGGCGCTATCCGCTCCTGCAGCATCATGGCGAGGAAGCCTCGCCGCAGCTGCCGGGCAGCTACATCCAGATGAACTCTCTCGCCATGTTCCCGAAGCGGTGGTTCGAGACGATTCATCCGCTGCTCGATCGACAGCGCGCGCAGTTCTATCCCGAGATCGACGACTGGAGCGCCTACGACAGTCGGGCGTTCGCGGAGCGCCCGGACGCGTTCGATGCCATCACGGAGATCCATGCCTCCGCCCCGCGGCTGGCCGAGTGGATCAACCGCTCCCCGGCCCTGCTGGACAGGTTGCGGGATCGGGAATTCACGGACCTGGAGCTGCCGGACGGAATCGGGCCGGATCCCGAGTTCGAGGCCATCGCGCGCTCCGGGCTGGCGCGCCTCTACTGGACGCACGAACTGGACCTCCCCGAGATGAAGGCCCAGCTCGACGACATCCACGTGCAGGACGCCGGCGAGGCAGTCGAGGCGGCGCTGGAGTGGTCGAACGGAAAGGTCTTCCAGATCGCCGTGCACGTGATGCGTGGCAGCCTGTCGATCGCCGAGGCGGGCACGACGCTGTCTCGCGTCGCCCAAGCCTCCATTGCCACGGTGCTGGCCGCAGTGGAGGAGGACTTCGCCGACCGGGGTCGGCCGCGCGCCAGCGGCGGAGTGGCGGTCGTCGTTCCGGGGCCCCTGACGAGCGGCGAGGCGATGCCGGGCGACGTGCTCGATGTCCGGTTCGTGTACGAGGGCGGACCCGCCAAGTACCACGAGGCACTGTGCCGCCGCTTCCGGAAGGCGCTCCGTGCGCTGTCGCGCAACAACCTGCTGCTCGCCCCCCTCCCGCGCGGCGCGCTGGACGAGTTCCAGTCCTTCGACGCGTTCGCGGACAACCTCCGGAACCCCGGTTCAGGCGCCGAGCTTCTGGCCCTCGCCCGAGCGCGCTGCGCGTTCGTGTCCGGCGACGCGGCGGTCGGGGAACGCGTCGAGCAGGCGCTGCGGGATGCGTTGGGCCAGGAATCTGCCCGCGAGCTGTTGCTGGCCGAGTTGCGCGATTCCGGGGAGCGCGCCGTCGAAACGGATCTCACGTCGATTGCCGGGATGCGCGGCGGTCTTCGAGACATCGAGCGCGCCGCCCTATACCTGCATGTGACTCCCAACGGTCATGCGCCGGAGCTGCCGGAATACGACGCGGGTGCCGCTTTCCGGGCGGCAAGCAGGCGCGGGTTGATCGCCGAGGGTGACGCCGAGCGGCTGGCGGCGGCGGCAAGACTGTGGCGGAATCTCGATGGCTCGCTACGGCTCATCGCCGGAGATGAGTTCACGCCCGACACGGCGACTTCCACGGTGAAAACCGTGATTGCCGAAGCCTGCGGACTGGACGATTTCGATGCGCTGCCCGTGACGATTCGCGATACAGCGTCCCGCGCCGCCGCCGACCTCGACGCGCTTTGCACATGACTTTACCGTCCCGCTCGCCGTGCCGCTGAAAACCCATCCCGAGATCCATAGCTAGCTAGCATGCGTCCCGGCGCCGGGCGCGGCCCGGTCACCTACATGGCGACGAACGACACCGCCGTGACCGCTGTCATGCTGGTTCTTCTGGCCGGCGGTCTGTACGCGGCCTTCGGTCTCGTGCAGGAAGTACTCCCCGACGCGTCGCTGGACCGCGTTCAAGTCCTCGTGCCCTATCCGGGCGCCTCCCCGGAGGCGGTCGAGGAATCCATTCTTCGCCCCATCGAGGAGCAGATCCGGGGCGTGGGAGGACTGGAACGCGTGGTGGCGACCGCTTCCGCGGGGCTCGGACTGGTGATCGCCGAATTCGAGGTGGGCACGGACATGAGCCGCGCCGTCAACGAAACAAGGGCGGTGGTGGACCGCATCCCCACGTTCCCGGCGTCCGCGGAGCGGCCCGAGGTGCGCGAGGTGACCAGCCGCCAGAGCGTGTTGCGACTGCTTGTATACGGCGACGTGCCGGAGCGCACGCTCAAGGAGCTGGCGTACAGGATCGAAGAGGGAATCTCCGCCCTTCCCGAAGTGTCGCTTGCCCGCACGAGCGGGACCCGCCCGTACGAAGTATCGATCGAGCTTCCCCAGTCGAGGCTTCGCTCGCTGGGTCTTACGCTGGAGGATGTCGCACAGGCGGTGCGACAGGGGTCGATGGAGCTCTCGGCCGGCCGGGTATCGAGCCCGGAAGAGGAATTCTCCGTCCGCACGCTGGGACGCAACTACGACCAGGGTGACTTCGAGGACATCGTCGTGCTGAGCCAACCGGACGGGACGTTGGTCCGGCTGGGCGACATCGCCACGGTGCGGGACGGCTTCGCGGACACCGATCTCCGCGTTCGCTACAACGGCCGTCCCGCGGCCGGCGTGGACGTATACCGTACGTCCGACGAACATGTGCTCGAAATCGGCGAGGCGGTGCGGGCCTGGGTGACCGAGGCTCTGCCAGGCCTGCCCGCGGGCGTGGACATCGCGACCTGGAGCGACGACTCCTCCCTGGTGGGCGGCCGACTCGGGCTGATGGTGAAGAACGGGCTGATGGGGCTCGTCCTGGTCTTCATCGCCTTGGCATTGTTCCTGGAGATCCGGCTCGCGCTATGGGTCGCCGTGGGTCTGGCCGTCTCGTACACGGGAACCTTCCTCGTGATGGGCTTCCTGGGCATGTCCATCAACATGTTCTCCCTGATGGGCCTTATCCTCGCCATGGGAATCGTCGTGGATGATGCGATTGTCGTGGGAGAAAGCGTCTACTCGGAGCGGGAGAAGGGCACCGGCGGGCTGGCCGCGGTGATACGTGGCACAAGGCAGGTCAGCGGTCCCGTCGTCTTCTCGGTGCTCACGACGATCATCGCATTTTCGACCCTCATGACGGTCCCGGGCCCCCAAGGCAAACTGGCCCGCACCGTCCCCATCGTCGTCATCACCGTCTTGCTTGTTTCGCTCTTCGAGTCGCTGCTGGTTCTGCCGAACCATCTCTCGCACTTGCCTGAGCCCGGCCAACGGGCTGGCCACCGAGCCGCTGAACTTCTGCACGGGATCCGCGAACGCGTTGACGGCCTGTTGAAGCGTCTGGCGGACGGGCCCCTGGACCGCGGGCTGCGTCTGGCCACGGAGCAGCCGCTTATCGTGCTCACGTCGGCCGCGGGGTTGGTCGTCCTCTCGGTGGGCCTCGTCGCCTCGGGCATCGTCCCGAGCCGGTTCGTCGTCCCGCTGGAGGGCGACGTCGTCTCCGCGGATCTGCAACTGGCCACCGGGACGCCGGGCGAGGTGACGAGCGCCGTGGCCGACCGCGTGGAGGCCGCCGGACACCGGGCCGTCGCGCGCATTGCGGCGGAGCGTGGGACGGCGGCGGACGCTCTGCCGCTGGAGGTCGATGTCGCCGTCACATTGGGGCGGTCGGCCGAACTCTTCGATCCTCTGGCTGGCGACGCGTTTCGACCCCCTCGCAGTCATGTCGCGACGGTCCAGTTCAAGCTCATCGATTGGGAACGCCACGGCATCCCGGCTTCAGCCCTTGAACGGGCGTGGCGGGAGGAGATGGGCACGATCCACGAGGCGAAGGCGCTGTCGATAACGAGCAGCATCGCCGGCGGGGACCTTCCCGTCCACTATGACCTCTCCCATCCCGATGCGGACCGGCTGCGCTCGATCGCCGAGGACGTCGTCGCGGAACTCGGCGCCATCGATGGCGTCTTCGATGTGCGGAGCAATCTGGATGAGGGGTTCGAAGAACTGCGGCTACAGCTTGAGCCGGCTGGCCGATCGCTCCAGTTGACGGTCGGTGACTTCGCCGGCCAGGTACGAGGCGCGTTCTTCGGCGTCGAAGCGGTCAGGGTGCCTCGGGGTCGCGAGGACGTCCGCGTCTACGTCCGGCTCCCGGAAGACGAGCGAAACTCCGCCGCCGACGTGGAGGGGTACACGGTGCGGACGCCGGGCGGCGGCGAGGTGGCACTGGGACAGATCGCCTCGGCGCGTTTCGCGCGGCCGGCATCCGCTATCCACCGGCTCGACGGGCGGCGAGCGGTGACGATCACGGCGGACGTGGACGCCGTCAACGCGACGGGTCGACAGGTGGACGATCGCCTTGAGCGTGATTTCCTCGCACCTCTGGAAGCGCAGGATCCGGGCTTCGGCTATGCTTTCGGGGGGCAGCGCAAGCAGCAGGACAATGTCAATGCCGCGCTGGCGAGATCGGGATTCTTCGCCCTGATTCTGATGTACGTTCTGCTGGCAATCCCGTTCGGGTCGTGGCTTCAGCCGTTCATCGTGCTTGCCGTCATACCCCTGGGGGCGGTCGGCGCACTGGTGGGACACATGCTGCTGGGCCTCGATCTCAGCGTATGGTCGCAGCAGGGACTGGTCGGGGTGAGCGGAGTCGTCATCAACGACTCACTGATGATGGTCAAATTCATCAACGACTTCCGGAACTCCGGCATGGCGCCGCGAGACGCTATCATCGCCGGCTCGAAGGTCCGGTTCCGAGCAATCGTTCTGACGTCGCTCACGACGTTTCTCGGCGTGGCCCCGCTGATGTTCGAGACGAGCGCCCACGCCCGCCATTTGGTTCCGGTGGCGACGTCCGTCGGTTGCGGCGTCCTCGTCGCCACCTTCCTCCTGCTGCTGGTTGTGCCGGCGCTCGAGACCATTCAGTACGATATCCGTGAACGGCTCGGCCGCGCGATGGCGCGAGTACGGGGAAGCTATCCCGGATGACGCGGTCGCCGGTCAGGCGATCTGGCGGCTCACGAGGTCCCGGAATGCGCCCGGGGAGGCAGCTAGCTCCGCGAAGGAGCCTTCCTGCACGATCCTGCCCTTCTCAAGCACGTATATGCGGTCGGCCTGACGCAGCGTGGAGATGCGGTGCGCCACCACGATCCGCGTCGATGTGAGGGTCGCCAGATTCGTCAGGACCCTGGCTTGGGTCTCGTTATCCAGCCAGTTCGTAGCTTCGTCGAGCATCAGAATGCGGGGGTTGCGGATCAGCGCGTGGGCGATCCGGATGCGCTGACTCTCGCCCCCTGACGTTACGGCGGCACCCGCGCCCACCGGCGTCAGCATGCCCATTGGCATGGCCGCGATCTCGCGATCGATGGCGGCAAGTTGTGCCGCCTCCCACGCATCCTCGGCGGTCGCCCCTTCGTGATCGCCCACGATGTTGTCCCATAGATCCTGCGGGTGGAGTCGGACCACCTGCGGCACGACGCCGATCTGCCGGCGCACCTCCTTGAGATCGAGTTGTTGAAGGTCTCGACGATCGAAGTAGACCGATCCAGCGGACGGCTGTTCCAGCCCGAGCGCGAGTCGCAGGAGGGTGCTCTTTCCGGCACCGGACGCCCCGGCAATGGCGACGAACTCACCCTTATGGGCCTCGATCGATACTTCGTCGAGAATCAGCGGCCCGTCCGCGTCGCGCCGGAACGAGACGCGGTCGAACACGACTTCACCACCCAGTTCCCCCGGGGATTCCCCTGCGGCTCTCGTCTCGGGGGTCTCGGCCAGCAGAGGCCGGAGCTGATTCCACGCGGGCACAACGGCGGCCAGCGCGCTGAACGACTCGCCGAGGCGTACGACCACCCCCTGATAGAGCAGGAACAGAACGAAGACGGCGATGAAGTCGCCGGCCCCAACGGAGTCGAAGCCGGGTAACGTCACGATCAGGATCACCATCGCCCCGGCCAGCAATGGCAGAGTGGCACTGAATGCCCGCAGGTGCGTTTCCAGCGCGCCAAGTTCCAACTCCGCACGCTTCTGCTCGCGGTAGCCCCGCGCCCAGGCTGCGAAGCCCGAGCCCTCGGCGCCGTCCACCCGCAGTTGGGGTAGGCCGTTGATGAGTTGGAACAGTCGGCTGGACAGACGGCGAACGGCCTTCAGCCGACGGTCGTGGGGGGCGATCTGCCGCAGTCCGAGCATCACGGTCGCGAACAGCGACAGCAGGCCGAATGCGGCCGTCATCCCTCCGAGCCGGGCATCGCGCGAGGCGATGAGCAGGAATGCGGGTGACAGGAACAGGATTGCCAGCACTCCGTTGCCGATCACGCCCTGCGCGGCGTCGCGCGCATTCTGGAACGTCATGCCCCGCATCGCGAGGTCGCTGGCCGGATACCCCCTGAGGACGCTGGACGGCAGCCGGAGCAACCGGTCCCAGAACGCCGCCTCCATCCGGGAGCTGGCCCGGCCTTCGAGGCGCATCAGGGTCATGTTCTGGAGAACGTGAAGCAGGGCCCGGACGAGGCCGAACGCGACCAGAGCCGCGCTGATGCCATACAGGAGTCCGACATCGCCGGCTGGGATCACCTCGTCCGCTGCGAAGCCGATGGCCACGGCCGGCAGCAACATGATGCCCCCCCCCAGCAGCCCGGTCACCACGAAGCGGGCCAAATCTGCGCCCAGCCCCGTTCGGGCAATGCTCCACAGATCGCGCCACCCGGCGACTCGCGAATCCAGTGAGGGATAGAAGACCCAGGCGTCCGGGCGCAGTGACGCGGCGCTCGCAGCCGTGATCCGCCGCTTGTGCCCACTGCGGGGATCGATTTCCCGGTAGTTTCCGAGTACGCCGGGCAACAGTGCCACGGGCCTTCCATCATCGGTCCGGAACGCCAGCATGGCGCCGCTGTCCCCGACCCACCAACGATCTTCCGCGGCGAGCCGCACCTTTCGGCCCCGAACCCCGGACGCGTGGAGCACCCTGACGAGCTGGGCATCGGGCGGGGATCGCTCCGTGGCCGGTGGATCGGGCAGACGCCGGAAGACGATTCCCGCGTGCTCGCCAATCACTCCCAGGACATCGTCGAGCCCCGAGTCCTCCGCTTCTTCGGTTCCTTCGTCCTTGAGACCGTACAGGTCGAAGAGGCGGCGGCGGGCGTTTTCCTCGGCGCCCCGACGGCTGATGACGCGCGCCCGCGCCAGATTCGCCTGATCGACGACGGCCAGTTGGCGGTTCAGTCGCTCAAGTGAGAACGCAACCCGGTTAAAGGCGTCCAGGGCGGGCAGCAGCCGCCGGTGTTCGGCGAGGTCCGTGGAGGATGTCGTGGAGACGCGCACGTCCTGCGTCAGTGTGAGCCAGGTGGCGGGCGTGAGCGGCAGCGCCCGCCCGCCGTCGTCGGGGTCCGTATCGCTCTCCACCGGGTCGATCAGACCCATGAACAGGCCCGCATCGGGAGGCAGCCCCGTGACCCACACGACTCCGCGGCGCGCCGCGAGTGTGCCGCTCTTCGTGCTGGTCGCTTCGCCGGTTTCGAGGAGCGCATCCGCCCGTGGATGGAGCGTGACGTCGCGAACCAGCATCGCCGAGATGTCCAGGAGCCAGGCGTCCACTTGCTCGGTCAGTTCTTCACCGCGAATCGCCCCGAGCCCGGAAGCGGGAAGCCGCCGTAGCACGGTGCCGGGCAACCCCTTGGCGATGAGGCCCAGCGAAGTGACGTCGTCCTGTGGCGCGACGCCGGGCAGGAGGCGTCCGGTGCCGGCGCGCAGCACGTGCTGCGGTGCGGATCGGTCAACCCCCTCCTGACGCTCGACCAGGAACAGATCGACCACACCGGATTCGATGAACCAGACGAAGTCGGGGTCACCAAGATCGACGGGCAGATTGCCGGCGCAGGGTACCGCCGTGCCCGATTCGGCCGCGATCCGAGCGAGCGTACGGTTCTCCGGTCCGGTCACCCGGCCAGCTCCGTCCGTACGAGGCGATGGTACACGCCGCTCGTTTCTGTCATCAGCTCATCGTGGGTGCCGCGCTGCACCGCCACGCCCTTGTCGACCACGATGATCTGGTCACAGTCGCGAATGGTGCTCAGCCGGTGCGCGACGATGAGGCAGCTGATGCCTCGCCGGCGCAGGGCATCGTCGACGTGCACTTCTGTCGCGGCGTCCAGGGCGCTCGTCGCCTCGTCGAGAATCAGGACGGTCGGGTTCCCGACCAACGAGCGGGCGATTTCCAGGCGCTGCCGCTGTCCACCACTGAAATTGCCCCCGTCTTCGTCCACGGGAGTCGCATAGCCACGGGGCCGGCTGAGAATGTCGTCGTGGATGGCAGCGTCACGGGCAGCGGCGACCACGTCATCGTCGAGCACCGTGGGGTTCCACAGCGTGAGGTTGTCGCGCACGGTGGCGGAGAAGAGGACGATGCGCTGGTCCACCATCGAGAGAGAGCGCGATAGCACTTCGTCGGGAATCTCGTCGCGAGGCCGGCCATCGAACAGGATCTCCCCCGACCAGGGGTGCAGGATGCCCGCGACGAGGCGGGACAGCGTCGACTTCCCCGACCCGCTCGGCCCCACCACCGCGACGCGCTGCCCCGGCTTGAACACGAGGCTGAAGTCCTTGATCAGCGGAGGACGATTTCGGTTGTAGCCGAATGTCACGCCGCGCAATTCCACATGTCCCGCCAGCCGCAGGCGCCCGTTGAGGGTGGCGATCGACCGCGATGTTTCCGCCCGGCGCGCAATGCCTGGATCCACCGGCGTTTCCGTGATGTCGTCCAAGCGTTGCATGTCGGTGAGAAGCGTCTGGCGCTCGTGGGCGAATTCGACGAAGCGCCCCACGGGTTCGAGGAACATGGTCGCCACGAGGTAGAACGCCAGCAGTGCGCCCAGCGTCATTTCGCCGGACATGACCTTCGTCGCGCCGAGGGCCAGCACCGCGGCACTCCCCAGTATCGTGAACAGATCGGGCGCCGTGGCCATGAGGTTGCCAAGTTCGGAGAATCGCTGGCGGACCTGAAGCTCGCGCGCTTGATGGCCGCTCCAGCGGGCGAACATCCGGTCTTCCGCCGCCGTCATGCGAAGGGCATCGGCCTGATTCAGCATGATCGTCCCGATGCCCATCAGCAGGCCCTGTTCACGGCGAAGGGCGGAGGCCTCGTCGGACCGAACGCGCGCGATCGGGCGCAGGAGCAGCACGTTCAGGAACGCCAGGGCCAGCACGACGAGTGCCAGCGGCAAGTCCAACGCCAGCATGACCGCCAGGAACACGACGCTCATGGCGACATCGACCAGCAGGCCGAGGACGCGTTCCGACAGGCCCTGCGCAATCCTGTCGATCGACAGGATGCGTGCGGTCAGATCCCCGACCAGCCGGTGACTGAAGTAGTCCACCGGGAGGCGCAGCAACTGCGAGACGGAACGGTTGCCGGCCACGATGGAAATGCGGATCGCCAGTCGCCACAGAAACCGCTGCTTCAGCCAAGTGACGCCATACACCAGGAGGGCGGCTCCCGCCATCGCCCCGGCCACCAGGCGTCCCCAGGTCTCGCCATCGCCCAACACACGGTCGACGAACAGGCCGGCGGCGAAGGGCGCCGTCAAGGCCAATACGGCCAGCATCAGCCCGCAAACGACGGCCCACGCCAGTCCGCCCCAGGCTCCGCTCAGCCAGAGCGGGAGGCGTCGCAGCAGGCCGGATGGAGTGCCTCCGGGCTCGAACGCGGGACCAGGACGGAATTTCAGCGTCACGCCGGTGAACCCCGCATCGAACTCGTCCAGGGAGAGCCTGCGGTGTCCCGAGGCGGGATCGTTGAGATAGAACCACTTGCGGTCGAACCCTTCCAGGACCACGAAGTGGTTGAATTCCCAGAAGAGAACCATGGGCAGCGGCATCTCCCTGAGCCGGTCCACCTGCACGCTCCAACCCGAGCACTCCAGGCCATAATGCTCGGCGGCCCGCTTGAGACCGGCGGCGGTGGATCCGTCCCGCCCGACTTCACATGTGCCACGCAATTCCGTCAGCGGCACCCATCGCCCGAAGTGGGCCAGCACGCTGCCGAGGCAGGCCGCTCCGCACTCGGTCGCGTGCGTCTGGAGAACGAGGGGGGTGATGACCCGTCGCCTTCGCTCGCCGAGCGGGGTCTGGCCACGTCGCGATGTTCCCCGCGAGCCGCGCGGCGCCATTCAGTTCGATCCCAAGCCAAGGAGCGAGGCGAGCGAGTATCGTCCGCGGAAGATCCGAATGCGGCACGGTGTCCCGTCCGGAAGGACCAGGTCGAACTCCGGTGGGAGGTCGATATCGACCCGTCGCGCGGAGTCTTCCACCGCCGACGGCCACTCGGAGGCCCGGGTCCGCGCCGGGCCGGCGGCACTGATCCTTCCTTCCAGCCGACGTGTCGAGCCATCGGGCAACTGCACTTCAACCGACGCGCGCATGCCGGGGCGCAGGTGCCGGGCCACGCGGGGGGAGGCGAGCAGCGTTGCCTGCAGGCGGCGATCCCCGGTGTCCTGTAGCTGCGCGACGGCGGCTCCGCCCGGAAGCTGTTCCCCTGGAGAGGCCTGCAGGACCACGACCATGCCTCCCGCCTCGCTGACGATGAGTTCGCGGGCGGCCTGTTGAGCCTCCGCCCGCAGCAGTGCCGCACGGGCCACGGCCAGCTGAGCGGCGGTCTTCCCGGTACCCCCACGGCGCTGCTCGACCTCCAGTTCCAGCCGTTCCACGCTGTCCCGGAGGGCGACGGTTGCGCGTGCCAGCGCGGGGGCGGTCTGGCGAGCGATCGCCGATCCGGGCTCGACGTGGTCTCCGGGTTGGACGAAGTACTCCACGAAGTATCCGGGCTCCTCGGCAGTGAGTTCGTAGCGCTGCCCCGGCACGACCAGGACCCCGTCGAGCGCGATCTCACCTGCGATGGTTCCGAAAAGCGCCCAGACGCTGACGCCGGCGAGGATCAATCCGACTGCGGCCAGAGCGATGCGTTCGTGGGGGGCCGTAACGCGGAGGAGACGGTCGAGTTGCTGCCGGTTCGCGCTCGCGGCAATCGCTCGTTCGCGAAACGGGTTATTGAACATGAATCGCGGCCCTTCCTGTTGCGTGACGGCGGGCGCGTGACCCGACCGCCTGTGCCCGTCGGGACCGGCTGGCTTCAGGTCGCCTGGTTCAGGGGTGCAAAATCTATGCAGAGTGTGCTAAATTTACACGCACCACCAAAAATACTCCTACACGCCGAAGGAGGATGCAACATGGACACGCTGGTGCAGGCCGCACTACAGACGGCAAACGACATGCAGGCTCAGTTGATCGCGAGGGCGAGCGAGGATGACGGTTTCCGCGCGCAACTCGTGGCAGATCCGAACACTGCCATCTCGCAGGAATTCGGCATCGAAGTACCCGACTCCATCAGCATTCAGGTGCACGAGAGCGACGCGGCCGTCCTCCATCTCGCGCTCCCCGCGAGTGGAAACGTCGAACTGGACGAGGAGAGGCTCGAGGCGATTGCCGCCGGGCTTTCCTGCTGCCTCTGATCGCCAGTTTCTGATGGTCCGCAGTGTTCCGCCAGCGGAAGCCGCTGGCGGAACACTGCTCCCTACTTCGTGGTTGCCGCGGTAGCCAGGAGTGGAGGCAGCACCAGGCAAAACACATAGGCCTTGACCTGTTCGAGGCGGTTGTCCACCAGCACTATCTTGATGTGGTGGATGCCCTTGACGACGAGTAGCCGCCCGTGGCGACCGAACACCGCTTCTGCTCCCCACCACTTCGCGAGCGCCGACAGTTTCTCCCGCACGGCGAGACCCTGTTCGCGCAGGCCGTCGATGAGTGCCAGCCACGGATCGATGTCTTTCAGCCACTGCGTGTCCCGGGCGTAGAAACTCACGCCCAGCGGTAGTCTCACGCCTCCCGGCTCGACGTCCAGGTGCGCTGCCAGGTGGTCGAAGGCGCCGCGTGCCTCCAGCTCCGACACGAGCGGAGCAAGGGCTGCCGGCCGGCCGGGCCAGTCGGTTCGCTCCAGAAACGCGGACAGCGCGGAGGTTGTCCGAAAGCCCGTGACCGCAACCCGCAATGCCCTGGTTCGTCCCGGAAAGCCCCCTACGCCGCCGATGTGCGTGCCCGGTGGCATCGCCAGAACCAGGCGTTCGGCGTGCCGGCGCTCCGCAGCGTCCGGCTCCCAGCCGCTGGCCTTGGCCACCGCGTCGGCGAGGATGCCGATATCGCCGGTCCCCTCCCCGGAGCCGTCGGTGGATAGCGCGCCGGCAACGGGATAAAGGAAGATGCCCGGATCCGGGAACCCGCCTCGGCCCATGGGATCGATGTCGTATTCGAGCAACAGCTTCGTGCCGGCGATGCGCCCGAGCGCGGATCCTTCCTGTCCCATTTCGCGCAGGAGTTGGACGACAGCCGTCGTGGGCGGATGGTCGGGTTGTGACCGGCACCATTCCTCGAAGTGCGCCGCCGACTGGCTCCCTTCGAACAGCGGGACGCCGAAGTCGGCCCGTGGTTCGTGTTCATGCAGCGGAAACTCGAATCCGAAAACGGAGGTCGCCAGGCTGATGGGCAGCCCGTTCGCTCTCTCAAGCAGCCTGTCCCAGCCCGGCCCGTCGATCAGCACGGGGGGAATACGATTCCTGAACTGCTCCAGCAGTTCGCCGACGGAATCTGCCTGGGCCAGCATGTGCTTTTCGATGCTGGCGCGAGCTTCGTCGATGTTCATTCCATTGCCTTCCGGTGTCGTTCAGGCGATGACCGGGACGGGATTGAGCCGGTCCTCCGGAATTGGGCGCTCCTGCCAACCCATCGAGACCGGCACCTCATACAGCCGTCCGGGCGCGAAGCGTTCCCAGAAGTGGCGCATGCCTGGTACGATGACGCGCGCTACCGGCATGCCGATGTCGGGCCGCGTCTGGTCAAGCACGAGGAACTCCATGCCCCGGGCTTCGACCAGCGCTCGACAGTGCTCCAAGTCCTCCCGCGTGTCCGTCGTTCCAGGCACGGGATAGTCCAGCCTGCCGCGCCTTGCCGCGTCGGACGCCGGAGCCAGGTAGGGCTGATCCGCCAGATTGCCGTTCCGCCACCACCAGCGGCTCATCGGATCCTGAACCGCGCCACCGGCCCCGGGTCGCGCCGGTCCCTGTATCCATTGCAGGCACTGGTTCAATTCACACACCGCGCGCAGCGCTGCGATATGCGGATCCGTGTGCGCCCCCGCCCCGTAGAGGATGTCCTCGGTCTCCTGGTCGGTCCTGCGGGAGACAGCCACGAAGACCGGAATGCCGAAATCGCTGGTCGCGTCCAGCACCCACATCTCGCGCCCATGGCGACCGTAGTATTCCCGCGCGGACGCCAGGTACTCGTCGTCGAAGCTGGCCAGGTCCACCTCCGGCACGCGCAGCCGGTTGTACCACCAGATGGCGAAGGCGTCGCGTTCGACCAGTTCGAGGAACCCCTGCAGGATCGCCTCTTCGAGCGTGTTCCCCGCGGCGCACCCGTTCGAGTCCGCCTTGAGACCCGGACGACCCTCTTCTTCTTCCTCCTCCGACATACCGTACACGATCGACGTAGGCACATACCGGTGTCGACCTTGCGTGAGCGACCATACCGGCGACCAGTCGATCTCCGCTTCCGGATCCAGCCGGGGCGGCACGAAGTTGTAGGGATGGCCGCGGGCATTGATCCGCTCCGCGTCATCCAGCTGCCGGTCGCTGAACAGTTGCACGTCGTTCGGGTGGATCGCTTCCGACTCTCCCGCCTCTTCAAAGTCCACGAGCCGCTTCCGCCGCCGGATCTCGTCCCCGTGAAAGGCGCCGCTGTAGCGCTCGACCGCCTCGCAGAGCGCGCTCGCCTCCGACTGGCGTGGCGTGCTGCCCTTCCCGGCGCTCTTGCTTCGCAGGCTGCGTCGGAGGGAACTGAGCCTGCGGCTCCTGAGCGCGAAGTTGTTGCCTGCCCAGTACACGTGCAGCCAGGGGTCGCCCTCGTCCGTCGTGCGGGTGAGCCACGTCACGACACCGGTGATCGGGCTGACGAGATGTCGATACCTGGCCAGCGTCACCTCGGGAGGGACGGTGCGCTGGCCACCGCTATTGAGAACGCTCTTGGGGCTCGGCCGCAGCCGCACGGGCTCCGCCGGCCGGTCGGCGCGGTACAGGGCCTCATCGCCGCACGCGCGGCATTGCGGGCGGCGCATCGCCGGATGCTGGGCGCTCTTGTGGCCGATGACATCCAGCGAGATCGCGTGCTCGTGGATCGGCGCCTTGTCCTCCAGTATCAGCCACTTGGCGATTTCGGTCGCGGCCAGGCCGCATATCGCCTCCAGCACCGCCGGCTCGGCCGCGCGGGGTGTCACGGTCGAGGATCTCCCATCGAGGTTGCGCAGGAAATTGTGAACCTCCTGGTGTCCGCGCAGGCGGTAGGTGAGACATGCCCAGCACGGACCGCCCTCCGCCGGCCGAAAGACCGGTCCGAACAGGGGCTGAACACCGCTCGGCTTGACGAGCATCCAGGGTGTGCCGGACTCGAGGTGGCGCTGGTTGACGGCGTCGTGCCCTTCGTCCAGGTAGTCGCCGCACACAATGACGGACAGGGCGGGGCGAACGGTATCCGTCCGAATGCCCAGTGTGTCAAGCCGGGTGGCGAGCAGGTCGGTCTCGCCGGCGACCGCTATCGTGGCGGCTCCCAGGCGCTGCTCCGCCCAGCGTGGCGAGGCGCCGAGCGAGGACCAGTACGCCGCTCGTCCCGGACCCATGGCGTAGTCGCCCGACACGATGTACCCGCGGGACGCCAGCGACACGATCGCCGTCTCCACCTCGAGTGCCGAATGTGCGGGGGCCAGAGCGGCAGCGATGTCCCGGTGCGTGCGGCGCCCATCAAGGAGAGGCAGGAGATCGCAATGAACCTGCCCGCGCAGCAGCGTGTTGAAGATCTCGGAAACCAGGAGCACTTGCTGGTCGCCGATCAACCGGAACTCAAGGTGCGGCGCGAGCAGCGGCCGCTCGATGAGGCCGCGGTCGTCGGGAGTGGATGTGATTAGTGCCATGCTTGCGCTAAGGTCCCGTGTGATCAAGCGCCCTGGCCTGAGGCCGCCGGATCGTCTCCGAACGGCATGCCGCCTGTGAGGAATACCTGGTTCGGATCGAACTCCCGCTTCCACCGGCTGCCCTGTTCGAGCATCTCGCCATAGTGTTGCGCCCATCGTCCGGGGCCATATCCGACCCGGCCCGACAGATAGCTCTTCCCCCCGAGTCCGACAAGCGTTCGGTCGGCTTCCTCGAGATGGTCCGCCAGCGCCGTCGCCTGCTCGCGCTGAAACGCCCCCAGCACCGAAAGAATCGAGTACAGGATCGCCCGTCCCCCGCGCGGACGCATGAACAGGGGGGCATCGACCGCCTCCCCCCCGATCGGGTACAGCCCGATCCAATGCCAGGGTTTGCGGGGTATCAGGTCCGAATCCAGCCACGGCTGGGCAAGCAGCGTCGGCAGGGTCTCCCAGGGCATGATCCAGTCTCGCCAAGGATGATGATTCAGCCAGCTGAACCCCCATGAAGGGAACATCGCCGCGCGCCCGACACTCGCCGTATCCCGTGTATAGGTGTTCTCGTCGTACCCCAGCGACTCGAGCACCGCCGCGTCGTCGGGCTCCCGGTCATACTCGATCCCGGCGTAGAGGACGATCTCGCTCTCGTCGGGCCGGAACTCCGCCCGCAGGTGGTCGAAGCGGTCGGCCTCGAGGATCTGCTCGAGGTCGTCCGCGAACTGCTCGAAGTCGCGGTAGTGGAGTTCGTACTGCCGGAAACGATCTCCCGACGGGCGAAGCCGGATCCACGCCTCGGTGATGAGGCCGAACTGTCCCTGGCCACCTCTCACGGCATCGAAGAGCTCCGCGTTCCGGCTGGGGGAGCACCGGACCCGCTCGCCGGTGCCGGTCACCACCTCGAGCTGTTCGACCTGTCCAACCTGCGTCCCGTAGCGATGCGACGTGGTGCCAACGCCTCCGACGGAGAGCGTTCCACCCACGGTCACCTCGCCGATGTCCGCCAACACCCGGGGCAGCCGCCGCGTGCCGCGCAGCGCATCCACGACCTTGCCCCACTGCGCTCCGCCCTGCGCGCGCACCAGATCTGGCGACTCGGAGTGGATGCGATCCAGATTGGTCGTGTCGAGGACGACGCCGCGGTCCGTCAAGGTCCGTCCGCTCTGGGAGTGTCCTCCTCCTCGAATTGCCAGTTGGACTCCGTCGCTCGAGGCGCGGCGCACGAAGCTTGCCACTTCCTCCGCGCTCCGCGGCCTCGCCACGGCTTCCGGAACCCGCCTGGTCATTCTTCCGAAGTCGAAGGCACGCGCCTCCCGGTCTTCCAGCTTCGTGCTTGCGCCGGGGAGGAGATGGTCTCTGCTCGTCACTGTCCGCCCTGCGTGGATGCGAAGGGTGTGCGGCTCACGGAGCGACGCCGCACCGGCACTTGGCGCTTCTCAGCGCCTGCGCGCGACTTCGATCTTGAACGCTTTCCCCGGCGTGAGGGCCGGGGCGTACTTGGGCTTCAACTTGGCGCGTGGCGAATGAAGCGTGATGTCGGCGAGATGTAGCAGGGTCGCGATGGTCAGGGCAATCTGCACTTCCGCGAAGCGGCCGCCGATGCAGCGGTGCGCACCGAGGCCGAACGGCGCGTACACGCCCTGCGACCGGTGCTCATTCCTCTCGGGAAGGAAGCGGTCGATGTCGAAGCGCAGGGGATCGGGGTAGTGTTCCGGGCAGAAGTGGGGTACGGTGGCGGCGATGATGATCTGCTCGCCGTACGGAATCGTGTGCCCTCCCAGTTCAAACGTGTTGACGACATCTCTGAGCACCAACCCGGCCACCGGATACAGCCGCAGGGTCTCCATCAAGGCCCGGTGCGTCACGTCCATCGCGCGCAGTTTGTCCGATGTAGGACCCTCGCCTTCGAACAACACGTCCGCTTCGGCCTGCATGGCGTCGTAAAGCTCGGGCTGCTTCAGGACCTCGTAGAGCATGAAGGACGTCGTGGCCCCGATCGTGTGGAGACCTGCGAGGAACGGTGCGAGGCTGCTGACGCGAAGTTCGTTCTGAGGCAGGAACTGGGGGTCCGTGCGGTGCAACTCGATCAGCGAATCGATCAGATTCGGCTCCCCGTCAGCGCGTAGCTCTGGGTCGCGCGCATTCAGCATCTCCTCGGCGAACCGGCATGTAACGGCCCGCGTGCGCCGGACGCGTGGCATGCGCAACGTCCACTTGGCGGCCCCTCGTCGGGATGCGTAAGCATGAACGGTGTCGATGTAGTAGCTGAGATCATCGAAGCGTTCGGACACGGTCGCACCGGTGATGATCCGTGCGGTCTGCTCGGCGAGGATGGGTCGCAGCGCCGGAAGCACCGCAAACGGCTTTTCCTCAGGCCAGTCCGAGACTCCGCGGGTCGCGATCTCGGCAGCGACGTCGAGGTGTTTGAGCGCGGCGGTATACGAATAGCTCTTGTTTACGGCCTTGCGCATTCGGAAATGTTCGGCGCCGTCCATGTTGAGGAGCGCACGGTGGGCGCGGAGCCGTCGAACCATTGGCGCCATCGCGTCCCAGGAGCGCAGGTACAGGCGACTCTTCCGCTGCAGGAATACGTTCGCCTCCGGGCCGGCCAGAATCGTCATGGTGTCGCCCGGCACGCGGACGCGGAATACGGGACCGAGGGCGCGGTACTGCTTCGTGAAGAACGCCATCGGATCGGTCACGAGGCCGAGGGCGTGTCCGAGAATCGGTAAGCCGCCGCCGGCCATCGGCTGTCGGGCGAGCGCCTCGGCACGCTGTTCCGGGCCAGGTATGACCGCGCTGTGCTCGGGCCCATCGTCCGAAACCGGCGCGCCCAAACCGCGAATTGCGTCGGAGACGGTACGGCCGATCAGGTCCAGGCGGCGCAGGAGATCCATGCGGTCCGCGACCTCCGCCATTTCCTCCGGGGACAGAAGGCGATCGAAGATGCCGCAGGCGTCGACGACGGCAATCAGCATTGCGTCACGCGGGTGGGGGATGTCGTCGGCGAAGAGGATCCCCATTATGCGCGCATCGACTTCTCTGCCCGCTTGGCCGTCGACCATGGGATATCGGCGGGCTCGCCCCACCAGACGCGTCAGGGAGAGGAAGCCGCCCGAGTCCTCCTCGAGGATGCCTCGCTTGATCAGGCGGGCGATCGCGTTTTCCTGGATCTTACCCGCGATCTCCGGCGTGGCGAGATGTTCGATCCAGTAGGCCGTGTCGTGATTCCCCGTGTCCCCGGCGATCGTGGTGAGCGTCGGATCGAGGAGGTCGTCGTCCAACCGCGTCGAATCAGTCAGCACGAGACGCTCGGGGTCGGTATCGATGCGGTCTTCCAGCGCCAGGTCCATCAGGACGGCCCCGGCGAGTGCGTAGTACCGGGTCCAGTCCGGAACGGGTGTGAGCTGCCCGCTCTGCTTGTCGAGCAGGAAGATGAGGAGTTCCTCGGCGAACCTCAGCACGGGCGGCCGGCTATGGTGCGTGAACGGAACAGCCCATGTCGGCCGCAGGGTGGAACAGTTCCTCGGCGAAGCGGATCATGGGATGCACTGCGGTGTGGTCAAGGTCGTGTCCCCGTCGGTTCGGTTCTGCCGCGCACCCGGACCGGTTCGGGTGCGCTGGGCCGAGCCTCGTTGCTGCTGCGTCCGGCTGGTTAACGCCAGCCGGACGCAGAGCAGCCGACCGTCAGCTGCCGCTGTTGCTGTCGGCCGCCGTCATGCCGTCGGGGAAGATCTGGTTCCACGCCGTCATGAAGCGCTTCATCTCGTCTTCCGTGCCGATGGAGACCCGCAGCCAGTCGAGCATGGGCGGGAAGTCGCGGCCCACGGCCACATCGTGCTTCCGGAACTCGGCCCTCACCTCGGCCGTGGGACGGCCGGTGCGGACCATGAAGAAGTTCGTCTCCGACGGGAGCACGTCGAACCCCTGCGCCCTGAGAGCGTCGGCGGTCTGGTCGCGGAGCGTGTTCGAGGTCTCCTTGATCCAGGCCTCGTACTCCTTGTCTTCGAGCGCGGCGACGCCGCCCCACTTCACGAGCGCGTTCACGCTGCCCGTCGCGTAGTCCCGCATCTGGTCGATCATGTCGGGTGGCGCGATCCCGTAGCCGAGGCGCATGCCCGCCAGCCCGTAGATCTTCGAGAAGGTGCGCGTCACCAGCACCTTGCGGCCTTCCTTGATGTAGGGGACGGCCGTCTCGTAACGCGGGTCCTCGATGAAGTGGTGGTACGCTTCGTCGATGAGGACGGGGATGTCCTCCGGAATCCCGTCCAGCAGGCGACGGATGTCGTCCCCTGGCACGATGACGCCGGTGGGGTTGTTGGGATTGCAGATGTAGACCATCCCCACGTCCCGGTAGTTCCGGTTCGTGACCTCGATGAGATCGTCGATGTCCTGCGTGTAGTCGGGCAGGAGCGGGCGCTCGATCACGTCCGCGTCGATCCCGGAGGCGGTCCGGTAGACGGTCAGGTACGTGGGCGAAACGCCGACGACCTTCTCCTCGTGGCGCAGGAAGGCGAGGCCCGCCACGCGCAGCGTCTCGCCGGAGCCCGCGTTGATCATTATGTGATCGGTGGGGACCCCGTGGGACGCCGCGATCTTCTCGAGGATGTCGCCGTCGGGATAGCCGTACCGGTTCGAGTACTTCCAGGCCCCCTTCATCGCCTCCAGCATCTTCTCCGAGGGCCCGTACGGGTTCTCGTTGGAGGAGAGCTTCGCGAGGTCGTCGTAGGGATCGAGCGGCTCGACGCCCTTGGGGGGAGGCTTGAGCCCGGCGCCGATGACCGCGGTCGGGTTCAGGCCCATAACGCCCAGAGCCGCGGCGGCGCCGCCCATGAAGTGTCGGCGTGAGAACGTGTGCTGGGAATCCATCGCTTCCTCCATGCTCCCTCAAGTCCCTGTCGCCCGGCCGTCGGCCACGAACCGGGAGTGTGGCCCGAACAAGACGCGTCACTGATACTGTGCGGCGCGAGACGTGGCCTGCGCAACGGTGACGACATATCCTCGGGTCGAATGACCACCAACCAGACCCCACCCGACCCCGGCGCCCCGCCCATCGTCCCGGACGCGATCGCGATCCACGTGCGGCCGGAGTACGTGGCCGCGCACTCGGATCCCGCGGCGTGGCAGTACGTCTTCGCGTACCACATCACGATCGAGAACGTCGGGGACGAGACGGCGCAACTCTTCTGGCGCCACTGGTTCATTCACGATCCCATGGCGGGGGACCACGAGGTCGAGGGGGAGGGCGTCGTCGGCCAGTCCCCGGTGCTCCGCCCCGGCGACGCGCACCAGTACAACAGCTTCTGCGTTCTGCGGGGTCCGACGGGCCACATGGAGGGGTTCTACCACTTCCGGCGCCGGGACGGTTCCGTCTTCCGCGCCCCGATCCCGCGTTTCCACTTCAACGCCCCGCCCGAAGCCGTGGGGACGCTGTTCAACTAGCGAGAGCTCCGAGACACATGGCAGAACCGCTCCACCAGGCGCTCTGGGCCCGGAACGCCGGCCTCGCGCAGGCCTGTCTCGACTCGCGCTTCGTGCGCGGCCTCGCCGACGGATCGCTCGCCCCCGAATCCTTCCGCCGCTACGTGGCGCAGGACGCGTTCTTTCTCAAGGCCTTCTTCAGCGCCTATGCCGTCGCCGCGGCGCGCACGGCAGACCGGATCGATGTCGCCCGCCGGCTGCACGCCCTCATGCAGGGAGTCCTCGACGAACTCGAGCTGCACCGCGCTTACGCCGAACGCCTCGACATCGACCTCGAGGCCGTGACACCAAACGCCGCCGCGACCGGGTACACGGATTTCCTCGCGCGCGCGGCCTGGAACGCGGAGGCCGGAGAGATCCTCGCGGCGATGACGCCCTGCATGCGGCTCTACGCCTGGCTCGGGCAGCGTCTCTCGGCCGGAGATCACCGAGAGAACCCCTATCGCGACTGGATCGAGACGTATGCCTCGCCGGATTTCGAGGGGCTCGCCGCCGAACTCGAGGGGTTGCTCGACGACCTCGCGGCGGGCATGCCGGAGCGGGCGGGGGAGGCCTATGCCGAGGCCATGCGCCACGAACTCGCGTTCTTCGAGGCCTTCGCGGAATAACCGGATCGCGGTCGCCCGGGCTGCGGGCTGGAAGTGCGCTAGAAGCGGTAGGTGTAGTTCAGCTTGATCGAGGCGCCGCGCGACAGGGTCCTCAGGTCCATCCACCTCTGCGGGTCGGAATCCTCCGGCGCGTCGAGCAGCCCGGAATCCAGGTTCCGCCAGTTGTGGGTGTAGACGAGGAAGAGGTCGTTCCCCGGCTTCAGGATCCAGCGGAAGCGCATGAACAGCCCGAGCACGCGACTCACATCGTCGTACTGGAACTGGTTCGTGACGCCGATCCACGGGGTCGGGTCCCATGAGCCCTCGAGGCGATAGAGGTTCGTGACGAAGTCCCCCTGCGGCAGGTTCACGGCGTTGCGTTCGTAGCCCGTCTCCAGGTTGATGCCGGGGTTCGGCCGGAAGTTCGCGTTCAGGTCGACCCGCACGCGGTCGCCGTTCCAGAAGCCTCCGATGTTGGCCCCGCCGCGGACGGAAACGGGACGGCGACTCGTCGTCCGGCCGCGGATCTGGTAGTCCCAGGTCGTGTAGTCGCCCGGCATGATGTCTACGCCGTCGCTGATCTCGAACTGCCCGTCGAGGAATTCGTACGTCCGCACCGCCTCGAAGCTCAGGTTGTCTCCGCTCTCGAAGTCGATATCGAGCACGTTCAGCTGAAGCTCCTGCTCCTCCAGGATCATGGACCCCATCTCCCACAGATTCCTCAGCTGGACCGACACCTCCACCTGCCGGATCCAGTCGATGGCCGGACGGGGCGACCAGCCGATCCGCGGCTCCACGCGGCGGAAGTCGTTCCGGGACACGAACCCGACCGCCGGGCTGTAGTCGTCCCCGAATTCCCGGTAGGAGACGTGTCCCGACCAGAGGTCGTTGGGGAAGTTGATCCGACCCCCCCAGGCGGAGAGGTCCTGGAAGCTCCGCGACACGGCCGGATCCGGATTCGAGTTCCAGGCCATGAACGCCTCGGCCTCGAAATTCTTGTTCCCGAACAGGCTGTTGGTCCGATAGTCGAGGTCCGCGCCGAGCGTGTGCCGGTCCGCCGGGGCGAACCCCGTCTCGTCGAGCGCCGTTCCGCGGCGCGTGTAGATGGCGCCGATGCTCGACTGTTCGAGGATCGGGACGCGGGCTCGCGCGACTGTGAACGTCTCGCGTTCGAAGCGGACGTGGTCCTCCGGCGGCGGATCCGCCGGATCCACCGGCACGCCGGTCTCGACGAACGAGTGTGCGCCGGTGCCCATCTGGTAGAATCCGAGGTCCACACCGTTGAGCTGGCCGGTGAGGCGGACGCCGTACTCGATGGGTACCTGCTGGCCCCCCTCGATCCCGATCCGGCGCGAGAAGAAGGGCTGCGGGCCGCTGCGGGGGGCGAAGGTGAACACGCTCGAACCCTCGAGGAAGAAGTCGCGTCGTTCGGGGAAGCGGAGCGGGAAGCGGGTCAGATTGACGCGCCGCTGGTCGCTCTCGACCTCGGCGAAGTCCGTGTTGACGCTGAAGGAGGCGCGGAGGCTGGGCGTCACGCTGTAGTTCAGGTCGAGGCTGACGTCGCGCGGAAACGTGGTCGGGTCGGTTTCGTCGGGCGTGTTGCGCCAGCTGCCGACGCCCGAGGCTACGGCTTCCAGCCCGATGCCCTGCGAGAGACCCTCCAGCCCCGTCAGTTCGCCCGCAAATACGAGACGGTTCAGGCCCTCGTTCCGCCCGTATCCGCGCCACAGGACTTCCTCGTTGTGGCGCCGGATCGAGCGCAGGAAGTTGATGCCCCAGCTCCCACCGTCCGGGACGAAGTTCAGGGTGCGGAAGGGAATCCGGATCTCCGCGGACCACCCGTCGGGACGGCGCGCGGTGCGCACCTCCCAGATCCCGTCCCACGAGCGGTTGACGCCGCCGAATCCGCCTCCCCCTCCCCCTCCTCCTCCTCCTCCTCCGCCAGTGCCGGTGATGAGTCCATCGCTGAGGGCGCCGGCGGCGTTCGTCTCGAAATGGTAGCCGGTGCGCCCGTCCCGGAAGGTGTCGAGCACCCAGGCGAACCGGTCGTCCGTGAACAGAAACGCATCGCGCGCGCGCTGTCGGGCGAGGATGTGGTCGGGGTCGTCGAAGAGGATCGCCGCGATGTACAGGTTGTCGCGGTCGTAGGCGATGCGGACTTCGGTGGGGTGGGTCGGAGTGCCGCCCTCGATGGGCTCACGCTGCCGGAAGTCGCTGATGGCCTCGATGCGGCCCCAGACCGATTCCTCGATGTTGCCGTCGAGGTCGATGCTCTCCTCGGCGGTGAGCCGCGTTGCCTGGATCGTGGAGCCGGCGCCCTCCTGGGCCGACGCCTCGCGGGCCGCGCCGGGATGGAGAGCGGCGAGGGCAAGACCGATCCCCGCCAGCCGCCGAATATGCCGAGCGCATGTCATCCGTATTCGCGTCGATCCCGTGGTGATGGCCGGTCTGCTGCTCGGACGAGGTCGAGAACGACGAGATCCGAACGAGGTTCAGATAGACGACACGCGCGCCTCGAGCGGAGTTGAATGGCGGACGGGCTGATCAGGTGACGATGATGCGGGATCCCAGCATGATGCTCGGGTGGGTGGCGCAGTGGTAGACGTACGTGCCCGGCACACTGAGCCTGACCTGGAAGGTGTCGTTGTAGCCGATCGTTCCGCTGTCGAAGGCCATCGCGCCCGAGGGAACTTCGGTAGATGTCACCGTGTGGGGGTTCGCGCCCACGTGACGCCAACCTACGGTCTCCCCGCTGGCGATCGTCACTTCCGCGTCGCCGTTGCGCCCTCCATTGGGGTCGACGAAGGCGTTGTCCTCGATGTTCACGGTCACATTCGCGCCCGGCACCGGCCCCGGCGGTGGGGGCGGCGGCGGAGGCGGCCCGGGCTGCGCCGTGTCGGGCCCGGAGCTTTCTCCGCACGCTGCCGCGGCGAGAACGGCGGGCAGGGCTACAACGAATTCGCGACGTCTCACGGAATCATCCTTTCGGTCCTGCGAAACCCGACCGATCTTCGTTCGTACTATGTCTTCGTACCATGCCGGGTCGCCGGGAGGGGTTCCGTATCCCTACCCCCGGACCCTACAGCCAGGTTCAGTCGGGAGAGATACATGAACGGCAAGAGTTGCAACAGAGTGGCGAACGCGCTGCTGCTGGCCGGCGCCCTGAACTGGGGATTGATCGGCCTCGTCGGATTCAACTTCGTGGCCGCGACCTTCGGCCCCCTCGCCCGGTTTGTGTATATCGCCGTGGGCTGGGCGGCGCTGTACAGGATCTTCGCCAACGGAAACCGGAGCGACTGAACGGTCAGGCGACACACGGGGCGCCGAAGCGTCGCGCGAGCGCGACCGCGGCGCCCCGGCCCCTGAACTCCTCCCTGAAGTAGTCGTACAGCAGACGCGTCATCTCCGAGATGGTGCGTTCCCGCCGCCACGTCGGGCTCCGCAGCGTGTTCACGAACACCGAGACGATGAGATGGCCCGCCCCATCCGGCAGGATGACGATCCCCACGTCGTTGATGGCGCCGCCCATCGTTCCCGTCTTGTGCGCGACGAAGGTCGAGCGCGGCAGCCGGCCCCGCATCCGCCCCGTCCCCGAGCGCGACCGGTTCAGGACGTCGAGGATCCAGGCGCGCGATTCGGGGCTGATCCCCTCGCCCTCGTGGATCGTGAGCAGGAGATCCGTCATCCCATCCGGCGTGGCCGTGTCCCGCGGGTCCGACCCGTAGCGCTCGCGCGCGGCCTGGCGGTGCGGGTCGGGCAGGGCATCGCGCAGCCGGAAATACTGGTAGCGATACAGTTCGCTCTCGGGGATCGTGTCCGGGAGGCCGACCAGGTCCGCGAACGTGCGGGCCTCGGAGCGGTCGACGCGCACGCCTTCGACGCCCAGTTGCCGGAGGTGGCGCGTGGCGGCTTCCGGCCCGCCCGACATGTTGAGGATCACGTCTGTCGCGGTGTTGTCCGACTGGCCGAGCATGAGCGAAAAGAGGCTGTCCACGGTGAGGCGCACGGACCGCGCGCCCGACCAGGCGGCGAGCGGACTGTGGCCCGCGCGGAACTCCTCCACCGAGACCACGACCGTCTCGGCGGGATCGATCCCGCCCAGGTCGACGCGCCGCAGGAACTCGAGCGCCATGGGGACCTTGGACACGCTCGCCATCGGGAAGGGCCGGTCCCCGTTGAACGAGATCCGGGCGCCCGACTCGACGTGCAGCGCGGAGACGCCGACGGCGTCCCTGACCCTTCGCGCGATGCGGCGGAGTCCGTCGCCGATCGAGTCCGGGACGACGCACGCCGCCCCCACGGGAATGGGTCCCGGAACGGGCGGTCCGAGCACCTCCTGCGCCACGGCGCGGCCGGAGGACGCGAGGAGGAGGAAGCTTGCCGCGAGGGAGGTTGCGCGGAGGCTCACTGGTGCACGGGAGATGGACGGTCGGACATGTGCGGGCCTCTTCGCCTCGTGAACGCGTGCTCTAGTGGTTGAGAACATGCGGCGGACGGAAACGTTGTATACGGCACAGCATCCGCTCGCACGTCTCGCGCGGGCGGGTCCGTTTCCCTAATCTGCGGGTCCCAATGCCGCGTAGCACCGACGGATCGTTCGTCCAGGAGGTCTCATGCGTTTCCCCCGCCCGAGTTGGATCCCCGTTGCCCTCATCGCCCCGCTCTCGCTCGCCATCGCGTGCGGCGGAGGAGAACAAGCCGAGGACGCCGAGATGGCCGAAGAGATGCCCGAGGCCATGGCCGAAGCAATGCCCGCCGAGCCGGCCGTCACCGTACGCATCACGCAGCCGGAAGAGGGCTCGACGGTGGGCGCCGACGTGCTGGTCGTCATGGAGACCGAGGGGATCGAGATCGTCTCGATCACGCCCCCCGTGGTCGGCACGGGACACCATCACCTCTACGTCGACGTGGATCTCACCCCGCTCACCGACATGATCCCGCAGAACGATCCCCAGATCATCCACATGGGGGACGGGAGCACCGAGCGTCTGCTCGAAGGCCTCGCGCCGGGAGAGCACCGGCTCATCGCGGTCGTGGCCAACCCGGCCCACATCCCGCTCGATCCCCCGGTCGTGGACACGCTCCACTTCACGGTCGCGAACGAAGAGTGATGGCACGGGGGAGAACCTGCGCCGGGGTTCCGCTACTCGCGCTCACGATCGTCGCGGGCTGTGCGCCGGGGCCCGAGACCGATTCCGCGGAGGAGATGGCGGGCGCCGAGGAGGGGTCGCCGACGCCGGAGCCGCAGCACACGCTGACGGCCGACCAGACGCACAACCGGTGGAGCCGCGCGATCCCGCCGATCCTGACCGTGGAGTCGGGCGCCGTGATCGAAGCATATCTCGAGGAGGCATCGGATCAGCAACTGACTCCCGAGTCCACCGTCGAGGATCTCGCCACGCTGAGCTTCGATCCGATCCACCCGCTCACGGGGCCGGTCTACGTCGAGGGCGCCGAGCCGGGCGATCTGCTGGCGGTCACGCTGCACGAGATCGAACTGGGCGACTGGGGCTGGGTCGCAAACGTCCCCGGGTTCGGGTTCCTCGCCGACCGGTTTCCCGACCCGTATCTGAGGATCTTCGAGTTCGAGCCGGGGGATACGAGCGTCGGCTTTGCGCCCGGGGTCCGGATTCCGCTGCGGCCTTTCCCCGGCGTGATGGGGGTGGCCCCCGACACCGATTCGATGCTCGTCACGATCCCGCCCCGCCAGAACGGCGGCAACATGGACGACCGCGACCTGGTCGAGGGCACAACCGTGTACTTCCCGGTTCTGGTGGAGGGCGCCCTCTTCTCGATCGGCGACCCGCACATCGCGCAGGGGGACGGCGAGGTGGGCGGCACCGCGATCGAGGGGCCGCTGCGCGTGGTCTACGAACTCGAGGTCATCAAGGGGGCCGGACCCATCCCGTCGCCCCACTACGAGACGGATGAGTTCTACGCCGTGACAGGGTTCGCACCCACGATCGACGGGGCGGCGCGGAACGCCGTCGAGGCGATGATCGACTATCTCGTGAGTTCCCGGGACCTGTCACGGCAGGAAGCGTATCAGCTGGCCTCGATGGCGGGAGACCTCAAGATCTCCGAGGTCGTGGACGTGCCGAACATGCTCGTCGCCATGCGCATCTCGAAGGACGTGATCGGCAACTGAACCGCAGGCTGAGTCCCGGCCGAGCGTCGCGCGCGGCCCGGATCAGAGGCCGCGCGCGTCGATCGCGAGCAGGGTGCGAAGCAGCACGTTCGTCCCCGCCGTGATCTGATCCGGCTCGGTGAATTCGAGCGGCGAGTGGCTGATGCCGTCGCGGCTCGGCACGAAGATCATCCCCACCGGTCCCAGCAGGGCGACGCTCTGCGCGTCGTGGCCCGCCCCGCTGGGCATGCGGAGCGACGTCAGCCCGAGATCGTCGGCTTCGGCTTCAATAAGGTCGCGGAGACGCGGGTCGGTGGGCGCCGCGCGACTCTCGTAGAACTGCTCGATGGACACGGTCGTGCCGTCCGCCGCGGCGATCTCCTCGGCCCGCGCCCGGATGGCCCGGAAGACGGCATCGATCCCGGTCATGGCGAGGTCGCGGATCTCGAGGCTGAAGGTGACCCGGCCGGGGATGACGTTGGGCGCGCCCGGCTCGGCGGCGAGCTGGCCGACCGTGGCCACATGCCGCCCGGGCAGTTCGAGCGCGGTCACGTGCACGGCGTCGATGATGCGCGCCGCCGTCACCATGGCGTCCTGCCGCTGGTCCATGGGCGTGGTGCCGGCGTGGTTCGCGAACCCGTCGACCGTCACCGTCCAGCGTCGGATGCCGACGATGCCCTGCACGACGCCGATATCGAGGTCGCCGCGGTCGAGGACGAAGCCCTGTTCGATGTGCAGTTCGAGGTAGGCCGCCAGGCTGCCGGCCTCTCGCCGGGCCGCGGCCAGGTCGGTGAGGTCTCCGCCGAGGCGCTTCGTGCCCTCGCCGATCGTGAACCCGCTCGCCGTGACGATGTCGACTTCCCAGGGCAGGGTCTCGCCCGCGATCGCGCGGCTGCCCGTCTTGCCGCCCTCCTCGTTTGCCCAGATGACGAGTTCCAGCGGATGGCGGGTGTCCCGGCCCGCGTCCACCAGCGTCTCGATCGCCTCCAGCGCGCCCATCGAGCCGACCTGTCCGTCGTAGCTCCCGCCCGCCGGGACCGAGTCGATGTGGGAGCCGACGAGGATGGGGGCGAGCGACGGGTCGGTGCCGCGCCGGCGGCCGATGAGGTTGGCTGCCCGGTCCACATGCACGTCGAGCCCGAGGCCGGTCATGATGTCCGAGAGCCAGGCGCGGGCCGCCCGGTCCTCATCGCTGTAGGCGAGCCGCGTCGTGCCTTCGGCGGAACTGCTGAAGCGCGCGAGTTCGCCGAGGCGGCGGTTGAGCCGGTCCCCGTCCACGAGCAGCCGCTGGCGCCCGAGCGCGCGGAGCGGCCAGGGGGCCGCCGCCGCCCCCGCGACGCCGAGGGCGAGCCTCCCGAACCGCCGCCGGGAGATGGGGACCATCAGTGGGTCAGGCCGTAGATGATGTAGTTGATGGCCAGTTCGTAGGCGTACGTCGACCGGTCGATCGGGTAATACGGGATCTCCGACCACTCCCACGCGTCGCCCAGATCCGTGTTGTGGTTGATGACGACCATCAGCTCGCCCCGGTCATCGAAGATCCCGCGCACGGTGGGATCGCAGGGTCCCCAACATTCCTGGTACCGGCCCCTCATGGCGTTGTTGATGCTCGGGACGGTGATTATCTCGTCGATGTCGTAGAACTGGTGGAAGACCGGGTGGTCCAGCGGGATGTCCTCGATCGGGCGTCCGGGCAGGATGCGCGACATGTGGTACTCGAGATTGTACCAGGCGTCGTCTCCCCAGAAATCGTCCACGACGAGGAATCCGCCTGCCTCCAGGTAGCCCCTCAACCCCACGATTTCGGCCTCGGAGAGGTTCATGCGGCCGACCTCCAGCATGTAGAGGAAGGGGAAGCGGCGCAGTTCCGGATCGGTGAGCGCGACCGGGTTCTCCCACTCGTGCAGGTCCAGCCTTGTGAGGAGGCGGTGGAGGATGAAGAGGAACTGGCGGTCGGCCTTCGGAAAATCGGTCGCCCAGGATCCGCCTCTCCGTCCCCAGCCCCGGCCGCTCGAGTAGATGGCGCGCGTGAAGTAGAAATCGTGGCCCCATTCCGCCCGCGCCTGGGCCAGCCCCGGCTCGCGCTCGAGAAGCCGGTCCCGCGCGGCCACGCGTTCGCCAAGATCCGAAGAGACCGCCTCCGCGGCGGCCGGGTTCGGTGACGGGTCGGGCCAGCGCGCCATGCCCGTCACGGCGGCGGCCACCAGCACGGTGGCCAGGGCCGTGATGGCGATCGGGGCGGGGCGCAGTCCGGGACCGGTCATATGCTCATAAGGATCGTCGAGGGCCCGCTCGTCAACACCGGGAGATCCATCTTTCACGCCCATCGGGCGCGGCGTACACTAACCCCCCGTTTCCCGAGGCGTTCCCCCTGGCGGTCCCGAACGGCGGCAGGCGCCGACATGAACGAGCCCGATGGCCGAGCCAGCGTGCACCTGGACGGCGTCACCCTCCGCTTCGGGGGCGTGACGGCGCTCGAGGACGTGTGCCTCGACATCCGCGGCGGCGAACTCCTCGCGCTCATCGGCCCCAACGGCGCGGGCAAGACGAGCGTGCTCAACTGTATTTCCGGCCTCTATCGGCCCACGGTGGGCGCCATCCGACTGCGCGACGCGGCAGGCCGGGTCCACGAGCTCCACCGCATACAGCCGCACCGGATCGCCCGGCTTGGCGTCGCGCGCACCTTCCAGAGCATCGAACTCTTCAAGCACATGACCGCGCTCGACAACATCATGCTCGGCCGCCACGTGCACATGCGGGGCGGCGTACTCTCCGGCGGCCTCTTCTGGGGTCCCCAGCGCCGCCACGAGATTCGTCACCGGGTGAGGGTCGAGGAGGTCATCGACTTCCTCAATCTGGAGCCGATCCGCCACGCCATCGTCGGCAACCTCCCCTACGGACAGCAGAAGCTCGTCGAACTCGGCCGCGCCCTCGCGCTCGATCCGGAGATTCTCCTCCTCGACGAGCCGATGGCGGGCATGAACTCCGAGGAGAAGGAGTCGATGGCGCGCTTCATCCTCGACGTGCACGAAGAGTGGGGGGCGACGCCGGTCGTCATCGATCACGACATGGACGTGATCATGGACATCTGCCAGCGCGTGATCGTGCTCGAGTTCGGACAGGTCATCGCCGAGGGCTCTCCAGCGGAGGTCCGGGCCGATCCTGCGGTGATCGAGGCGTACCTGGGACACCCGGAATCCGCGGCCGGCGCCGTTTCGTGAGCATCGGATCCGTCGACGGCAGTCTGCCCGGCCTCCTGCGGCAACAGGCGGCGAGCCGCGGTGACCGCGTCGCCATGCGCGAGAAGGAATTCGGAATCTGGCAGCGCATCACGTGGTCCGAATACGAGCGGCGGGTGCGCCATTTCGCGCTGGGGCTCCGGGAACTCGGTCTCGAGAAGGACGATCGGATCGCGATGGTCGGGGACAACCGCCCGGAGTGGGTCATCGCGGAGCTGGCGGCACAGTCGCTCGGAGCGCTCCCTCTCGGCCTCTACCAGGACGCGGTCGCCACGGAACTCGAATACCTGCTCGGAGCCTCGGGTGCGCGGGTCGTTGTTGCGGAAGACCAGGAGCAGGTCGACAAGGTGCTCGAAATCCGGGAGGCGCTGCCCTGCCTCGAGTACATCATCTACTACGATCCGCGCGGACTGGGCCCCTACGAAGCGCCGGGACTGCTCGCCTTTCCCGAAGTGGAGCGGCGCGGGGCCGAGCGGGACCAGGCGATGCCGCACGAGTTCGCCGCCTCCGTCGCGACCGTACGGGGAGAAGACCCGGCCCTCCTGTGCTCGACCTCCGGGACCACGAGCAAGCCCAAGCTCGCCGTCCTCTCGCACGCGAACCTCCTCAGCATGGCCGACCAGTTGCAGGAGGTGGACCCCATGACGACCGGGGACGAGTTCGTCTCGTTCCTCCCGCTGGCGTGGATCGGCGAGCAGATGATGACGGTCTCGCGACACGTCCTCGTCGGCTTTCCCGTGAACTTCCCGGAGGAGCCGGGCACCGTCCGCCAGGACCTGCGCGAGATAGGGCCGCGCGTGATGTTCTCGCCGCCCCGCATATGGGAGAACCTGGTCTCCGAAGTGCAGGTGATGGTGGAAGACACCACCCCGCTGAAGCGCCGGGTACAGGCGTGGGCCATGCGCGTCGGCGGAGACACGGCCGATGACGCATTCGAGGGGCGGTCGTCCGGCGCCTGGCGACGGGTCCGGCGCGGGATCGCGGAGGTCGTCGCCATGCGTCCGATCAAGAACCAGCTCGGCCTCAGGCGCCTGCGCGACGCCTACACCGGAGGGGCCGCGCTCGGGCCCGATGTCTTCCGCTTCTTCCATACGCTGGGCGTGAATCTCAAGCAGATCTACGGGCAGACCGAGGTCGCGGGGATCTCGGTGCTGCACCGGGACGGCGACATCCGATACCAGACCGTCGGGGAACCCCTGCCCGGGATGGACGTCAAGGTGGCCGAGGATGGAGAGATCCTCACCCGCGGTCCAGCCGTCTTCGAGGGATATTTCGAGAACCCGGAAGCGACCCGCGAAACACTCGTGGACGGCTGGTTGCACTCGGGCGACGCCGGCTACTTCGACGAAGAGGGCCACCTCGTCGTCGTCGACCGCCTGAAGGACGTGATGCTGCTCGCGGACGGCACGACGTTCTCGCCCCAGTTCATCGAGAACCTCCTCAAGTTCAGCCCCTACGTGAGCGAAGCGGTGGTGTTCGGCGGGGAGCACCCGTACGTGGCCGGGATCATCGCGATCGATTTCGAAAACGCGGGCCAGTGGGCGGAGCGGCATCAACTCGCCTACACGACGTTCACGGACCTGTCGCAGAAGCGCGAGGTCTACGATCTGGTGCAGGCGCATGTCGAGTCGGTCAACGCGGACGTGCCCGAGGCGGCCCGCATCCGGCGCTTCCTCCTGCTGCACAAGGAACTGCACGCGGACGACGCCGAGCTCACCCGTACGCGAAAGGTGCGCCGCCGCTTCATCGCCGAGCGCTTCGAGCCACTCATCGCGGCGCTGTACGGAGACGATGACTCCGTGGCGGTGGATATGGAGATCACGTACCAGGACGGCCGGACGGCGAACGTGAAGCACGATCTGCGGATCGAGCGCCTGAGCGGAGCGGGGTGAGCGTGGATCAGTTCCTGCAGCTCACGGTGACGGGTCTCGGCACGGGGATGATCTATGCGCTCGCCGCGGTGGGGTTCGTCATCATCTACAAGGCGAGCGATGTCATCAACTTCGCGCAGGGAGACCTGCTCCTGTTCGGGACCTATCTCATCTTCTTCTCTCTCGTCCAGATCGGGGTCCCGTGGACGGTGGGCGTGCTCCTCACGATGCTGGTGGCGGCGGGGATCGGCCTCGCGGTGGAGCGCACCGTGCTCCGGCCACTGATCGGCGAACCGATCATCTCGATGATCATGGTGACGATCGGGCTCTCGAGCGTCCTGCGAGCCGTCGTACACGGCATATGGGGGCCGCAGCCGCGCGCCTTCCCATCGTTTCTGCCCGAGGGGGAGGTGATGCTGGGTCCCGCCGTGGTGAGCGCGGACCGGCTGGTGGCGATCCCGCTCGCGCTCGCGCTGCTCGCAGGACTCGCGATCTTCTTCCGGCGAACACGGAGCGGGATCGCCATGCGGGCCATCGCGGACGACCAGCAGGCCGCTCTCAGCATGGGGATCAGCATTCCGCGGGTCTTCGCCACGGCGTGGGCGCTGGCGGCGGTGACCGCGGCCATCGGCGGGATCATGCTCGGCAACATCGTGGGCGTGAGTCCGAACGTCGCCCAGGTGGGGCTCCGCGTGTTCCCGGTCGTGATTCTGGGCGGCCTGGACTCGATCCGGGGGGCCGTCGTCGGGGGCGCGATCATCGGGCTGCTCGAGATCTACGCGGGCGGCTACGTCGGCCACGGCGTGAACCTCATCGTGCCGTACCTTGCGCTGATCGTCGTCCTCATGGTCCGCCCGTACGGGTTGTTCGGAAAAGAAATCATCGAGCGCGTGTAAGGAGGATCTCTTGGAGTGCGGCGTCTTTCACACGGACTATCGGACGGACATGGGGCTCCGGCGCGTGCCAGCGGAGCGGATCCGGCTCGGCCTGTTCGTGGCCGCTCTTCTCGTCTTCCCGTTCCTCGCGTCGCCGTACTGGCTGAACCTCGCGAACCAGATCGCGATCGCCACGATCGGCGCCCTGGGGCTCAACATCCTCGTCGGCTACACGGGACAGATCTCGCTCGGGCAGGGGGCGTTCATGGCCGTGGGCGCCTACACCTCCGCGCTGCTCACGCTCAGGCTGGGTCTGCCGTGGGGCGTGAGCATCGTCGTCGCCTGCTTCACCACGGCGGCGGTGGGCGTCTTCTTCGGTCTTCCCTCGCTGCGTCTCAAGGGCCTCTACCTGGCGATCTCGACGCTTGCCGCTCAGGAGATCGTGGACTGGACAATAACGCACTGGACGGCGCTCACCGGAGGGGTCGAAGCCCTTGTCGCCCCCGCGCCGCGCCTCTTCGGCCAGCGACTGAACACGGACTTCGGGTTCTACTGGGTGGGCGTGGTTCTCGCGGGGGCCACGGCGCTGTTCACGGCGAACCTCTTCCGCTCGCGGATCGGGCGCTCCTTCGTTGCCGTGCGCGACCAGGACATCGCCGCGAGCGTGATCGGCGTGAACGTATTCGGGACGAAACTGCTCGCGTTCGCCACCTCGTCGTTCTTCGTCGGGCTCGCCGGGGCCCTCACCGCCTACTACCGCAACATCATCTCGTGGGAGCGCTTCACGCTCGAGACGAGCATCCTCTACCTGGCCATGATCATCGTCGGGGGCCTGGGGACGATCCGCGGATCGCTGTTCGGGGCGGCGCTCATCACCCTCCTCCCGGCTACGATTGCCACGCTCGGGCGAGGACTGCAGGGATCTGCGCCCGCCATCGCCGCGCTCCTGCCCAGCGTACAGCAGGCGGTGTTCGGTCTCGTCATCATCCTCTTCCTCCTGTTCGAGCCGGAGGGGCTGTCGAAACTGTGGCGGAACGTGAAAGACTACTTCTACGTGTGGCCATTCGCGTACCGTCGCGGAGAGGGCCGCTGATCACCCGCAGAATCACGAACAGGAAGAAGGGTCCGGACATGCGTTTCAGCCGATCCGCTCTCGCCATCTGGTGCGCCGCGGTCGCTCTCGCCGCCTGCGGAGGTTCGGGGGAGAGGGAGGAGAACGAGATCCTGATCGCGGCCATCTTCGATCTCACCGGTCCGACGGCCGACGTCGGGGTCGATTACGCCGACGCGGTGCAGGGGCACATCGAGTGGCTCAACCGGCAGGGTGGCATCGATGGACGGCCGATCCGCCTCATCTACCAGGACTACGGGTACCAGGTCCCGCTGGCCGAGCAACTCTACACGCAGTTCGTCCAGGAGGGCGCCCTGGTGTTCATGGGCTGGGGCACGGGCGATACGGAGGCGCTGCGGCCCCGGATCATGGAGGATCGCATTCCGTTCTCGTCGGCGTCGCTCTCGCACGTCCTCGGAGATGCGCACGAGTCCCCGTACAACTTTCTCGTGGCCACCAGCTACAGCGACCAGCTCCGGATCGTGCTGCGCTGGATCGCGCAGGACCACCGGGCGAAGGGGGGCGACGGGAACGCCCAGGTCGCCTTCATGCACAACGCGAGCCCGTTCGGCCTCTCGCCCTGGGTACAGGGGGGCGAGGACTACGCGCGCGAGATCGGGGTCGACGTCACGCCCTACGCGATGTCGCGCGGCGCGACCGACTACACGGCGGAGTTCTCGCGCATCACGCAGTCGGGGGCGCGGTACGTCGTGTTCCAGAACACGTCCGCCCCGGCGGCAGTCGCGTTGCGTAACGCGCGCAGCCTCGGGGTCGATGCGACGTTCGTGTGCCTCAACTGGTGTGCGAACGCCCTCCTTTGGAGGCTGGCGGGGGACGACGCCGAAGGCGTGGTCGGGGCGATCCCGTGGGCCCCGCTCACAGATGACGTGCCCGGCGTCCGGGACATCCGCGGCTACCTCGAATCCCGCGGGGAGGACTACAGCGAGAAGACGAACGCGTACACGCAGGGTTGGTGGACGATGGGGTTGTTCGTCGAAGGGATCCGGCGCGTGCTCGATGCCGGACAGGAGTTGACCGGCGAGAACATCAAGACCGCCATCGAATCGATCGACGGACTCGACACGGGGGGCGCCAGCCCGCCGCTTACGTTCACGCCCACCGACCACCGGGGCTCGAAGGGGCTCAGGCTCTTCCGTGCCGAGAACGGAATGTGGACCGCCATGACGGAGTTTCTCACGGCCCCGTGACCCCTCTGCTCGAACTGAACAGCGTCGAAGTCCTCTACGACGACGTGATCCTCGTCCTGCGCGGACTCTCGCTCGAGGTGCCGGAGGGCCACATCGTCGCCCTCCTCGGTTCGAACGGGGCGGGAAAGACGACGACGCTCAAGGCGATCTCGGGTCTGCTCAAGGTCGAGGACGGCGAGGTCACGGACGGTTCGATCCGGTTCGATGGGCGGGAGATCCACGGTCTTCCGGCGGACCGCATCGTACGCGAGGGGATCTTCCAGGTCGTCGAAGGCCGGCATGTGTTCGAGCACCTCACCGTGCAGGAGAACCTGCTCGCCGGGGCCCATACGCGCCGGGACCGCGCGCAGGTGCCGGCGGATCTGGAGCGGGTCTACGGGTACTTTCCGCGGCTGGCGGAGCGGAAGCGGCAGTCGGCGGGCTATCTGTCGGGCGGTGAGCAGCAGATGCTCGCCCTCGGACGCGCGCTCATGGCCCGCCCGCGGCTCATGCTGCTGGACGAGCCGTCGCTGGGGCTCGCGCCGATTCTCGTACAGGAGATCTTCGGGATCATTCGGCGCATCAACGAGGAGGAGGGCACGACGATTCTGCTCGTCGAGCAGAACGCGCGCATCGCCCTCTCTGTCGCCGATTACGGCTATGTCATGGAAGCGGGGCGCGTCGTGCTGGAGGGCTCTGCGGAGGAACTGGGGGACAACGAGGACGTGCGCGAATTCTACCTGGGTCTGAGCGAGATCGGACGGCGTTCGTACCGCGACGTGAAGCACTATCGCCGGCGGAAGAGGTGGCTCTCATGAGCGGGGGAACGCCTCTCTGGGACCCCGCCGCCGAAGCCCCGGCGGACTGGTCCGAGGCGCAGGACGCGATCGCCGACGAGGCGGTTCGGCTGGCGCTCGAGCGCAGCCGGGAGGGGACGGTTCGGCTCCGGGCGGCCGGGGTCGCGCACCCCGAGCGTCGTGGCGTCGCGGGTCTGAGGGATGTGGCGGTGCTCGCCAAGGACGATCTGCCGAAGCTCCAGGCGGCCGATCCGCCCTTTGCCGGCATGCTCGGCGTGGATGTCGGCGTGCTCCGGCGCATCCACCGGTCGCCAGGCCCGATCAACGATCCCGAAGGCCAGCATGCGGATTATTGGCGCATGGCCCCGGCGTTCCGGGCCGCGGGGTTCCGCCGCCGTGAGGTCGTGCTCAACACCTTCTCCTACCACCTGACGCCGGGCGGTCACATGATGGATGCCGGGTTGCGCGCGGCGGGCTGTGTCGTCGTGCCGGGCGGTGTGGGGAACACCGCCGCCCAGGTTGCTCTGGCGTCGCAGCTCGGCGCCACCGGCTACGTGGGAACGCCTCAGTTTCTTCTCGCTCTTCTGGAGCGGGGGAGGGAAGACGGGATCCCGCCGACCTTCCGCCGCGCTCTCGTGAGCGGAGCGCCCCTGCCCCTGGCGCTCCGGAATCTGCTGGAGGAGAGCTACGGAATCTCCGTCTTCCAGGCCTATGGGACGGCGGACGCGGGCGCGATCGGATACGAATGCGAGGCGAAGGACGGGTGGCACATCGCGCCGGGCATCGTCGTCGAGGTGCTGAACCCCGGCACGCTCGAACCGTGCGCTCCGGGGGATCCCGGCGAGGTCGTCGTTACAAGCGCCAACCCGGTTTACCCGCTCGTACGCTTCGGCACGGGCGACCTGTCTACGTTCCTGCCGAACAAGTGCCGGTGCGGCCGGACATCCGCCCGCCTCGCGGGCTTCCATGGCCGCGTCGGCGAGGGCGTGAAGGTGCGCGGCATGTTCGTGCACCCGCGCCAGCTGGCGGAGGCTCTGGTCGGCGTTTCGGGGGTGCTACGGTATCAGGGCGTGGCCACCGAGGAGGACCACCGCGACATCCTCACGGTGCACGTGGAGGCCGCCGTCGGCCAGCCGCCGGACCTCGAATTCCTCGCCGCCCGCTTGAGGGAGACGACCCGGGTTCGCGTGGACGTCCGCGCGGTCGGGCCGGGGACGATCGCCGAGGACGCCCGCCCCATCGTCGACCGCCGCCAAGCCTGACTGCCTCGCTCCCGAAGGGACGGCGGCCGCCACGACTTGCAGCGGACCGCAGGGTCTCAGGACACTTCGACCGCGCTCAGGCCAGCTTCGATTTGCTTGAACAGCTTGCGCTTCACCCCCTCGTGCGAGCCACGAGCAAGATAATGCGTAACGTAACGGACCATCATAGGAAATCGGATTCTCCCTCCGCAGCCGCTTAACGGTCCGTTCAGATTTTCGCCCTACGCAGAAAACCACCTTGGGTCGGAGATGAGAAAGCTCCCAAGCGAGTATGTCGGCCCACTGCCGCACGATGTCCCCTCTTCTTGACGGAAGGGAGCCAGTTGAAATCGGTCACTCGATCCATCGTCTTGACGACATTCGTGATGTAGCAGACCCATCCACCGAGAGTGGCGGGTTCACCGGACTTCAACAGGAGGCTGCGCGAGACCCTACGAAACCTGCGGCCCAACCATTGCGCCTCGATGTCCGGCGGTTCCCTCAGAGCCATTGCTGTGGGCCCGGCCCTACTCCGGTTAGTGATGGGGTCTCGCAGATGAACATCGCTTACGCCTCGGGGTTTCCGAGTGCGCCGTAGAGCCACGCGTATTCTCGAGCCTGCTTCTTGCCGAAGAGTAGGTTCTCGGCTCTTCCAGGCGCGCGGTGATAAGGGCGTAACTCCCTGAAATGCGGGTGGGGCTGCATGTCAGTGCGCCGCCAGAATGATGCTGTGGCCGGGCTTCGTTACGGCGGCGTCCCCTCGCGACGCACCGGCCTTCCTGCCCAGTCTTGGAGGAACTTCATCAGGGGTTCCAAGGCACCGGCGCCGAGATCCCAACACTCCTCGTCCAGATAGTCTCGTCTTGGGGCGCGCGGCTCCCGGCCAAGCGCTTCGCAATAAGCGTAGATCTTTCCCTTTTCTGAGGGCATGCGGTGCTCGGATGAATGCTCCGCAAGACAGCGCTCATACTCCTCAAAACAATCATGAACTGCTCGATGTTCCTCAAGACCCAACTGTTCGAGCAGCGTCTCCAAACAGCCAGAGTCACCGTTGTTCGGCAGTAGGAACACGCCATCGACGGTAATCTCTTCTTCCGCCATAACGGCCTGGATCTCCGCACGGCGGCGACTAACATCACGATCCCCGTCAAGGATCAGCGCAACGCTACCGCTATCGATCGCTTGTCTAATTTGTGGAGCGACATTCTTCAGCATCCCCGCTCCGCCCCCGATCGGCAGCACTTCGACATTGGATATCCCGATGTGTTTCAACAGATCGGCAAGAAACTTTGGTCAGACTCACCCTCGCAGAAGATCGTGAAGTCGACCTCGCTCATCGCATCTCGAGTTCGTGTCTAATGCAGTGGTCGAACTGCGAGTAATCGTAGCGATATGAGCAAACGAGCCCGGCACGGTTACGCTGCAGAGTGAAGCACTTGGCGACCGTCCGATCTGCTGCGAAATCACCCCCGGCGAGAACTTCCTGCAGGCCTCGTATAATCCCCAATCTGTGCGAAGTGGCAAAGACCTGCACGTCCCGTTCGCGGGTGAGAGCGAGGAGGGCTTCAAGCAGCGGAGGGATGGCACGGTAGTGCAGTCCATTCTCGATTTCGTCGACGAGCAGGATGCGGATGTCCTTCACGAGACAGCATCCGAGGATTTGAGCCGCACGACTCATGCCTGCACCGAACATGCTTAGCGGCAGCAGCTTGTCGAGGGAGATGTCGAGATAAACCATGTCGTCGGCGATGGCGATATCGCGGACGCGGGGGTTGATATGTCGCAAGTATTGGAGGAGTACGTCCTTCTTCTTGTTTACGATTACCTCGCCGATAACCTCCGGATCCGCTGATCCTCCGGCCCCAATGTATGTAACGTTGACGTGCAGTTGCTCGGCCCCGGGGGGGGGCTTCGCAGGGTCGATAGCAACTTCAAAACGGTCGCCCTTGTCCAGCAAAGTTGCGGCAACCGAGACGGGCGGAGCGTCGGCGGTCAACTCAACGGATGCTTCGTAGCGAAGTGAGCGAGGGCCGTCCGCCGACGAGGGAGGTGAAGTAGGAGCGGGGACACCGTTACCTGAGGGGGCTTGGTCGTCCTTGATCGTGATGTTGCTTCGGGGCGCGGTCACGGCAAGGGAGCGCTCCGTTGGAGGATCGCCGGACCGGCTGGTGAGTTTAACCGTGCCGTCGAGATCGGCACCTTGGAAGATCCAAGTGAGATCGGCGATGTCACGGAAGGGGTGAGTCCGCGACTGCTGCAAGACTCCCGGGATCTTGGGATCATACAGGGCGGATAGGAGAAATACGGCCTCCATCACCGACGTCTTCCCCACATCGTTAGCCCCGAGAAGGAGGTTGAAGCGGCCCAACCCCTCCAGCGTGAGGTGCTCAAGCCCGCGGAAGCCGCGGATCGTAAGGCTGTCCATGGGTTGCGAGGCACTCATGATGATCTCCGGTTCGGATGGCTCCCGCCGTCCGCGTCACCAAACGGGCTGGCATCGCGCAAGGGGGACGAGGAACGTGGTGGCGTGGCCAGCGAATCGTCAACCAGAGACGCGGAGTGAATCGGGCGTCCGGCACCGCTGTTAGGGAGTCACCAGAGAGAAGATCCGTTATGGTGCTCCCGAGACCGAAGGCACTTCGTTTCCGGCGATCCAGACGGACTCGATCGCGCGCAGGTTCTCGACCCCCTCCAGCGGATCGGCGGTGAGGAGGATGAGGTCGGCCCAGTTGCCGGCCTCGACCGTCCCGATCCCCTCGAGCCCCGCGCAGCGCGCCGCGTCGCCGGTGGAGGCGACGAGGACCTCCATTGGCGACATGCCGGACTCCGCCATCAGCGCGAGTTCCATGTGCTCGAAGTAGCCCTGGAAGCGCGCGGGCGGGCCGGTGTCGGTGCCCATGGCGATGGTCACGCCCGCGTCGGATAGCGCGCCGAGGTTCTCCTGCGCCTGGACGAGGGCCTCCTTGTAGCGCTGAGCCGACGCGCTCTCGCGGTAGCGCGCCATGCTCTCGGGGGTGCGCAGGGCTTCCAGCACCGCCTCATCCGCGGACGCCAGAAAGAAGTCGTCGGAGAAGAACTCCGGCTCGCTCTCGTAGACGAAGGTCGAGACCTCACGCGTCAACGTCGGCGAGTAGCAGACGTCGGCTTCGACCAGGCGTGCGGCCAGCGTCTCGTCCACATCCCGGTCGCGGACGCTGTGCACGATGAAGTCCACGTCCGCGTCGAGCAGCCCGTGCGCGTCCTCCAGATAGAAGAGGTGCGCGGCCACCGGGAGTCCGAGTTCATGCGCTCGTCCGATCACCGCCCCGTACACCTCCGGCGTCATCTTGCGCGTGCTGCCGAGGTTGTCGTCGACCCGAATCTTGATGAAGTCGACGCCCATGGCTGCGTTCCCGTTCACCATCTCGAGCGCGGCACCCGGCGTGTCCCCCGTCACCACGGCGCCCGCCACGTAGAGCCGGGCCCGGTCGAGGGACGCCGTGTCCTGTTCGTCGCGCACTTCGACGCCGGCCGGTTCGTCCCCGCCGAGGCTGACGACGGTCGTCACCCCGTAACTTGCGTACATCCCGAGGTGGCTCAGGACGTTGTCCCGCGAGTAGTGCCCGCCTTCGAGGCCGAGGGTCGCACCCACGTGACCGTGCGCGTTGATGAGGCCGGGAACGAGATATTTCCCGGCGGCCTCGAGGACCTCGGCATCCGCTGGAATCTCGATCTCCGCCGAAGGTCCCACGGACTCGATACGCCCGTCCCGGACCACGACCGTCGCGTCAGGCACGGGTTCGGCGCCTGAGCCGTCGATAACCGTCGCGCCGACGATCGCGAGGGCCGTCGCCTCGGTCGCCTCCGCAGGGGAAGATTCGGGGTCGGCGCTGCTACAGGCCCCGAGGATCGCGGCCGTAGCGAGCACGATGAGCGAAATCGGCGTGCGTTTCAGCATGGTCCAGACTCCTTGGGCGGTTCGCCGCGCCTCAGGGCAGCGGGACAACCATCGTAAGGCGAGTCTTCGAATCTGTGAAGATTGATTGTTCCTGGCCGGCAGGCGGCCGAGGCCCCAACCGGCAAATGGCCGCGGCTCTAACCGGCAAATGGCCGGAGCTAGGCCGGGCGTTCGCCGCGGATGGTGACGCGGTAGCCGGAGCGGACGGCAGGGAAGTAGTCCCAGATGGCGTGGTGCTGCGTGCAGCGGTTGTCCCAGAACGCGATCGAGTTCTCACTCCAGCGGAACCGGCAGTGGAAGTCCGGCCGCTGGACGTGCCGGAAGAGAAAATCGAGCACGGCTTCGCTCTCGCCCTGCGGCAGGCCCGCGATGCGGACCGTGAACATCTGGTTCACGAAGAGCGCCTTCCTCCGCGTCACCGGATGGGTCCGCACCACGGGATGCTCGGACGACGGGTAGGACCGCCCTCCGTCATCGCGTCCGATCAACCGGTTCACCTCCCGGTAGTACGGTCCCCCGTCGTGAATCGCCGTGAGTCCGTCCAGCAGCGCCTTCATGCGGTCCGACAGCGCTTCGTACGCCGCGTACATGTTCGCGAACAACGTGTCGCCGCCAGTGTCGGGGACCGTGTGCATGCGCAGGATCGAGCCCATCGGAGGCGTGGCGTCGCAGGAGACATCCGAGTGCCACCGCTCACCCGTCGCCCGCACCGAGTGCTCGTCGGCGTGGATCCTCATGACCTCGGGGTGTCCCTCCAGTCCCGGGTCGTTCGGATGGATGACGAGTTCTCCGAAGCGCGCCCCCAGCGCCTTCTGGCTCTCGATGGAGATGTCCTGGTCCCGGAAGAAAAGGACGCAGTGCGTCATCAACGCATCGCGAATGGCCTCGAAACTGTCATCATCGAGGGTGGCAAGGTCCACGCCGTCCACCTCGGCGCCGATCACCGGGGTCACCGGACGGATGTCAGGTAAGGTTCGCATGCCGGCGAATCTTGAACGGATCAGGCCCCGCAGCAACGCCCGGCCAGCCGAAAGGCGCCGGAGCTTGCCTAAGGCATGCGGGCCGTTTCATTTTTTCAGGTCGGATCGTGGGCGCGGTATCCCGGGAGGGTCTTGAATGAAGGGTCGTTGGCCAGCCCTGCTGTTTGCGATGGGCGTAGCCCTCAACTGTGGGGGTGGTGGTTCGGGCGAGGGTCCGGTCGGTACGCCCATCGAGCCGCCGCCGCCCCCGCCCCCGCCGACCGGGACGCCTCCGCCCCCGCCGCCGCCCCCACCGCCCCCACCCCCGCCGACGCGGGTGGAGGTGCCCTTCGGGTCGGACGCGAACTTCGACATCCAGGACGACACCTTCGTCGATCCCGACGGGAATCACGATCAGGAAGCCCAGGTGACGGTGAAGCGGTTCGCGAGCATCACGTGGACGCAGAACGGCACGAACATCCACCGGGTGGAGTTCAGCAAGGTCCCCGAAGGCGCAACCGCGGTGGACAGCGACGATCTGCGGCCGGGGACGGTCTGGGAGTTCCGCCCCCGGGTGGAAGGCGAGTATGTCTTCTTCTGCCGCTACCACGAGTACATGATGGACGTGCGAATCACGGTGGCCACTCCCTGACGGGAGCTTTCCGCGACCCCGGTGTATATTGCTCTCACATGTTGAATCGCACTCGGAACGCGCTCGCCTTCGTGGCCGCCGGACTGCTCCTTGGCCTCGCCGCCTGTGGGGACGGGTCCGTCACGCCGCCGGTCCCGCCGCCTCCGCCTGAACCCGCGCCTCCGCCCGAGCCTCCGCCTCCGCCCCCTCCCGAGGTCGTGCGGACGATGCTCATCGACACCGTCCGCCTCCTCGTGGACCACCGGAATCTCGACCCGCTGGAGCCTCCGCCCTCCGTGCGGCCGGAACTCGTCGAGCTCGGGCGCCTTCTGGCCTTCGACCGGATTCTGAGCGGGAACAGGGATCTCTCCTGCATGACCTGCCACCTCCCCAGCTTCGCGACGGGGGACGGCCGGTCGCTCTCGATCGGCGTCGGGGGACGAGGGTTGGGCCCGAACCGGACACACCCCGAGGCCGAGTTCATCCCGCGCAACTCGCCCGCCCTCTTCAACCTCCATCTCTCGACCCAGTTCTTCTGGGACGGGTTCGTGGAGGAACTGGAGGACGGATCGATCTCGACGGAAGCCGGCGACCAGCTGACGACCGGGATGCAGGCGGTATTCGAGTTCGGCGCGCTCTCGGCGCAGCCCATGATCCCCGTGCTGCGCCGCAAGGAGATGCGCGGCTTCGGCGAGGACAACGAACTGGCGGCGCTGGACGATGATGACTTCACCGGCGTGTGGGCGGCGCTCATGGCGCGGCTGGGAGAGATCGAGGAATACCGGGGGATGTTCGAGGCCGCTTATCCCGGCACGGCTTTCGACGACATGACCTTCGCGCACGCGGCGAACGCGATCGCGGGCTTCTACGTGTCCGAACTCACCTTCATCGACACGCCGTGGGATCGGTTCCTGAAGGGCGACAACGACCAGTTGAGCGATTCGGCGCTGCGCGGCGCGAAGAGCTTCATGACGATTCGCTGCATGCAGTGCCACGAGACGGACCAGTTCGACGACCGCAACAACGAGCACCACAACGCCGCCATCCCGCAGATCGGCCCGGGGCTGGGCGACGGGCCGGGCGAAAACGATGACTTTGGCCGCGAGCGCGTGACGGGGGACCCGGCGCACCGGCGGCTCTTCAAGACGCCCCCGATGCGGAACGTCGAACTCACGGGGCCGTACGGCCACGCCGGCCAGTTCGCCACGCTTAAGGCGATCGTGGTCCACTACGACAGCATCGACAACCGGCTCCGGGATTACGACGTGTCGCAGGTGGATCCCGAACTGCGGGGCACGCTGCTCATCAACTTTGACGAGATTCTGGCCACGCGGGACACGATCCTGATCCCGATCACCTTCGACGACGCGGAGGCGGACGACCTCGTCGCCTTCCTCGAGTCGCTGACGGATGACGCGGCGCGCGACCTGTCGCACCTTGCGCCGGCGACAGTTCCGAGCGGACTGCCGATCGACAAGTAGGGTTCGCGGTCGGGCGGTCAGCGATCCGCGTCGAGAAGTGCCCGGAGGGTCTGCTCCAGTTCGCGCGCCTGGGCCTCAGGATCCGCCAGCGCCGGATTCCTGACGAGCGCGAGATCTCCGGCGGCATCCACGACGAAGAGCGCCGGCACCGAGGCGAGCTTGTAGTCGGAGGCGATTCGCTCCGCGCGCACGAGGAGAGGCGCGTCGAGTCCCCACTCGCGCGCGATCCGGTCGGGATCGACCTCGGGGCTTTCCCACGCATTGAGGTTGAGGAACCGCACGCCCGCTCCCGCCCACCGCTCCGGGAGGGCGGCGTAGGCGGCCGCGAGGTCGCGGCAGGGCGCGCACCAACTCGCCCCGAAACTCAGGACGACGATGTCCCCGCGCAGGTCCGACAGGCGGAGGGGCAGACCTGCGTCCGTTTCGAGAGACCAGTCGGGCGCCGGAACGCCGGCTTCGATCCGCCGGGCGTCCTCGTCAATCACCTCTTGGCCTGCCGAGTCGCTGAGGTCCACGCGGATCGCGAGTTGATCGGGCGTGAGCGGCGCATCGATGAGCATACTCGGGATCTCGAACGCGAGGGCCCCGCTCCCGTCATCCGCCTCCCAGCGGAAGGCACGGGGCAGGTCGTCCTCGACACCGATGTGCCACCACACCTGCGCGGGTCCGAACTCGGTGGTCCTTCCGCGCAGCACATCGCAGAGGACGCCGCCGATCGTTTCGCGGCTCACGAGTTCCAGGTCGCTGGCCAGTTCCGCGCGAAACGGTTGCGGATCCGTGAACGCGGCGAGGACCGCGAAGGGGGCGTTCGCCACGAGATGGCCGGAGCCGCCGGAGATCGTCCCGTGACTGAACCGGGCCAGCGCTTCGTCGCGGGCCGCGACGGGGTCGGCCCCCCCGGACAGGATGAGCGCGGGCACCTCGGCGGGCGCGCCGCCGGCTGGCGATTCGCCCGACTGCGCAGCGGGAGTCCACGACGGCGACGGCCGCAGTTCCGCCCAGTAGATTGGCGACTCGCCCTCGGCTCTGAGCAGCCGCACCCTCCCGGTGTAGGATCCGGCGGCGCTCCCGGATCCCTCATACGCATACTCGTAGGCGAGAGTCGAGAGCCGCTGGATGGCCGCGGCGGCGTCGGCGAGCCGGTCGCGGCCGGTCGGCGCCGCGTCGCACGACAGACACAGGGCGGCCACGACACCGGCCACCGTCGCCGCGCGTGACGATCGATTCGTCGTGTAGGTCCTCATGTTTGCAATCCGCTCCTCACCTCTCCGAAGTTGGATTCCCATATGTCACGTCCGGCAACCCGGGGCAAACCCGGCCGGGCCAAACCCGGGATCACCGAGATGGATGGTGGAGATGGAACCGACGAAGCGCGAACCGAACGATAGCGGTGAAGTGACTCCTGCGGGCGTCGACCGGCGGACGCTGCTCAAGCTGGGGGCACTGGGGGCGGGGGCGGCCGTCCTCGGCGGCTGCCGCGGAACCGAGGCCGGCAGCGGATCGGCGCAGCCGGGGAGCGGCGATCCGGCGCCCGAGGCGCTGTTCTCGGCCCCGCCGATCGAGACGGTGCGGATCGGTTTCGTGGGGATCGGCGGCATGGGTTCGGTCCATGTCCGCAACCTCCTCGACATGGAGGGCGTGGAACTCACGGCGCTCTGCGACATCCGGCCCGAGCACGCCGAGCGAGCCCGCGACTGGGTGCTCGAAGCAGGGGGGCCGGAGCCGACGCTCTACACGCGCGGGGAGACCGACTTCATCCGCATGTGCGAGGCGGAGGATATCGATCTCGTCTACACGGCCACGCCGTGGCGATGGCATGTGCCTGTCTGTGTAGCCGCCATGGAGCACGGAAAGCACGCAGCGACGGAGGTCCCGGCGGCCTACACGATGGAGGATTGCTGGCGCCTCGTGGAGACCGCCGAGTCCACGGCCAGGCACTGTGTGATGATGGAGAACGTGAACTACGGCCGCTGGGAGATGCTCGTCTTCCACATGGTGCGGCTCGGGCTCTTCGGCGAGGTCCTGCACGGAGAGGGCGGATATCTGCACGACCTGCGTGCGATCAAGTTCGCCGACAGCGGCGAGGGGCTGTGGCGACGGGAGCACTCGAAGACGAGGAACGGCAACCTCTATCCCACGCACGGTCTGGGGCCGATCGCCAACTGCATGGACATCAACCGCGGCGACCGCTTCGACTACGCCGTCTCGATGAGCGGTCCGTCGCGCGGCCTGCAGGATTTCGCGCGCGAGCACTTTCCCGAGGATGCGCCGGAACGCCGGGAGACCTTCGCGCTCGGCGATGTGAACGTCACCCTGATCAAGACCGTGATGGGACGGACGATCTACGTTTCGCACGATACGAACCTGCCGCGGCCCTACTCGCGGATCCATCTCGTCCAGGGTACGCGCGGGCTCTTCCAGGGGTATCCCGAACGCGTCTACGTGGAGGGCCGGAGCGAAGGGCACCGGTGGGACGAGGCGGAGGACTACCTCGAGGAGTTCGAGCACCCGCTGTGGCGCCAGATGGCCGGGGCCGGGGCGGAGCGCGGTCACGGGAGCATGGACTACCTTGAGGATTATCGGCTCATCAAGTGCCTGCGGGAGGGGCTGCCCACGGACATGAACGTGTACGACGCGGCGGCGCTTTCGGCCGTGTGCGCGGTGAGCGAGGAGTCCGTGGCGGAGCGGAGCCGGCCGGTCGACTGCCCCGACTTCACGCGCGGGCGGTGGGAGACATGGCCGCAGCTCGGCGTCGTCGAAGCCTGACGAAGGCGCGGACGCGCCGTCCGCCCTTCGGGCTGCGGGTCCTGCGCGGCCTGGCCGTCCTCGCCGTGGTCGGATTCGCCGGTGTGGCCGCCTGGAACGGGCTGCGCTCCGCCGGTTTCCGTTTCCGGTGGGAAAGCGAGGCCACTACCCCCCGCCCGGTGGAGCCGCGCGCGTTTCGCGAGGCCCCCGCCCTTTCACCGCCACCCGCCGCCCCGGGCGCGACCGAAGACCGCGGAGAGACCGACTCGCCGCCCTCCGGGGACCGTCTCTTCGCCAGCGGTCAATACGCGCTCATCGAGTTCGAGCGCTACGGAGATGGCCGGCCCGTCGTCTCCAATACTGCGGTGGCGGAGGAGTGGCGTGAGCAGGGCCTCGTCGTGTCGTTCGAGTCGTACACGGCGGAGGCCACGAAACCCAACGTGCTGGACGCGCGAAGCTATCTGCCGCCGACGGCGTCCACGTACGCGCTGAGTTCGCCGTTAGCCGGGGAACAGGGACTCGAGGTTGGTGTGATCCATCTCGACTTTCCGGGGCGTCCGCGAAAGGTGGCCTTCTCCCTCTTCGGCCCCGATCTCATCGAGAGCTTTGAACTCGTCGCGTGGAGCCGCGGAGAGCGCCTGCCGGCCACGGCCCGCGTCCACGCACCGGATACGCGCTACGCCGCGGCAGGGGAGCCTGCATCGGAAAAAGTCACATACAGCCCGAGGGGACGGTCCCTCTTCCGGGCCGAACGCGTAACTGTCGAGGCACCCTTCGGAATCGATCGCATTTCACTCGATGGCTGGGGACCGCCGGGTCACATCCTCCTCGTGGACCACCTCGAGATCGACCCCTGACACCGACAGCCGCGGGTGCAGAGTCACCCGGATGGGATCAATCGAAACCCACTCTCGGGAGTGCCCGGAACAGCCCCACGGCGGCGGCCGCGGCCACGAGTCCGAATCCGATCGCGGCGGCCGGCCTCCCGTACAGGGCCATTCCGGTGCCGAAGAGCACGGCGTACACCGTCACGCAGCCGAGGCCCCATGCGGCTAGACCGGCGGCCAGGGCTCCGGGCGCGTCCGGCTGCGTGTTCACGGCCCGGCGCCAGCCGCGGGCGAAGGGGCGGATGCGGTCGTAGAACCCCTGCAGCGTCGCGGTATCCGTGGGTTGGGTGAGGAACGTCACGAGGAGCCACACGGCCGTAGTCACGGCCACGCCGATCAGCAGGCTGACCGCCGGGTCGAGGGCCGGGAACCCCACGCGCTCGTGGAACAGCGGGAACCAGAGAGCAACGCTCGCCGAGGCCGCCATGCCGGAGATCTCCGACCACGCGTTCACCCGCCACCAGAACCAGCGCAACAGGAAGATCAGTCCGCTCCCCGCGTGCAGCAGGAGGATGAGTTCGAACGCCTGCTTCGCGCTGTCGAGGAAGAGGGCGAGACAGGCGGAGAGGACAATCAGCAGCCCGGTCGAGATCCGCGCCACGCGCACGTAGTGGGCTTCGTCGCGGTCCGGGGCCACGAATCGGCGATAGAAGTCGTCGACGACATAGGACGACCCCCAGTTCAGGTGCGTGGAGATGGTCGACATGTAGGCGGCGGCGAGCGACGCGACGACGAGTCCGAGCAGTCCGTGCGGCAGGAAGACGAGCATCGCCGGGTAGGCCAGGTCGTGCCCCAGAATGCTCGGATCGAGGTTCGGGAACGCCGCTCCGATGGAATCGAGCGTCGGATAGACGGCGATCGAGGCGAGCGCGACGAGAACCCAGGGCCACGGCCTCAGCGAATAGTGCGCGATGTTGAACCACAGCGTGGCGCGCATGGAGTCGCGTTCGTTCCGCGCCGCGAGCATCCGCTGCGCTGCGTACCCGCCCCCGCCCGGCTCCGCGCCGGGATACCAGCTCGCCCACCACTGCACCGCGATCGGGATGACGAACACCATGGCCGCCGTCCGCCAGTCCGTGAAGTCGGGCAGCAGCGAGAGATTCTGCGAGATTTCCGGGTGTGTGACGAGTCCCGCCAGGCCCCCCACCTCCGGCTGCGCGAGCGCGTACGAGGCCGCCGCGACGGACCCGATCATGGCGATCGCGAACAGGAGGAGATCGGTGACGACCACGCCCCAGAGCCCGGAAGTCGCGGAGTAGAGCGCCGCCACCGTGCCGGCGACGAGCACCGTCGTGTACTTGTCCGCCCCGAGCAGGACCCCCGAGATCTTGATCGCGGCGAGCGTGACGGTGGCCATGATGACGACGTTGAAGAAGACGCCCAGATAGAGGGCCCGGAAGCCTCGCAGGAAGGATGCCGCGCGCCCCGAATAGCGGAGTTCGTAGAAGCCGATGTCGGTGAATACGCCGGAACGCCGCCACAGCTTGGCGTAGAAGAACGTCGTGCACATTGCCGTGATGAGGAACGCCCACCAGCCCCAGTTCCGGCTCACGCCGCCGTTGCGGACGAGGTCCGTGACGAGGTTCGGTGTGTCCGTGGAGAACGTCGTGGCGACCATCGACGTCCCCAGGAGCCACCAGGGAAGCTTCCGGCCCGCGAGGAAGAACTCGTTCGTGCCGGAGCCCGCACGGCGGGCGAACCAGAGCCCGACGGCGAGCGCCACCGTCCCGTACGCCGCCAGGACGATCCAGTCGAGGCCGTTCAGCTGCACGGGATCACCGACCCGTCCGTCGCGGTGAGGCCGCCATCGAGCAGCGGGGTCCTACCACCCCCAGTCCGAGCGGTAGTTGGCCTTCACGTAGTGCGCGGGGATCGAGAAGCGGTTCAGGATCTCGCCCGTCGCCGGATCGAGCCGTACTTCCCGGCCGCTCCGCACCGAAAGGTTGCCGAGGAGCACCATCTCCGTCAGCGGCCCCGCGTGTTCGACGAAGTTGGAACCGGCGGGAGGGCCGTCCTTGCAGGCGGAGGCGAACTCCGCGTACACGCCATCGGTGCGCGGGTACTTCTCCGGCGGCGGATCGGCCCGGATCTCGGCGTCCCGCGCGGCGTCCAGCAGCCGGGGGTTCTCGCCGTAGATCCCCGCGAACATCTTACCGTCGGTCCCGATCCAGAGCTGCCCGCTCGACTCGAACGGCCAGCGCGCGTCGTCCGCCACTTCGTCCGGGCGCGGCGGCGAGAGGTTGCCGTCGCGCCACACCACCTTCACGGCCGGCCGGCCCCCGCGGGCCGGGAAGTCGTACTCGATGCGCGAAGCCGAGGGCGCCGTCTCGGGGAAGAGCGTCGTCGATTCCGCCGAAATCCGCTCCGGCGTGCCGAGGTCGAAGGTCCAGAAGGCGGCGTCCATGGCGTGGCACGCGATGTCGCCCAACGCGCCGGTCCCGAAGTCCCACCAGCCGCGCCAGTTGAAGGGGGCGTAGGCCGGGTGATAGGGGCGGTCCGCCGCGGGTCCGAGCCACAGATCCCACTCCAGCCAGGGCGGGGCGTGGTGCGCCTCCGTCGGCCGGAGGATCGCCTGCGGCCAGATGGGGCGGTTCGTCCAGTACTCCACGCGCCGGATCTCGCCGATGGCGCCGGCCTCGTACCACTCGCGGATCTCCCGGGTCCCGTCCTGGGCATGACCCTGGTTCCCCATCTGCGTCGCGACGCCCGCCTTCTCGGCCGCGGCGACCAGTTGGCGCACCTCCCAGATCGTCGTCGCGAGCGGCTTCTGGATGCGGGTCGGCTTGCCGAGCGAGAGTGACATCATGCCCGCCGCCGTGTGCGTGTGGTCCGGGGTGGAGATCACGACCGCGTCGATGTTGTCCGCCTCCTCGGTGAGCATCGTGCGGAAGTCGCGGTAGCGCTTCGCCTGCGGAAAGGCGCTCCACGAGCCGGCCGCCTGGCGCTCGTCCACGTCGCAGAGGGCGTAGATGTTCTCGCCCACGCCCGCCATGCCGCGTACGTCGCCGCCGCCCATGCCGCCGACGCCGATGTGCGCCACGTTCAGCGTATCGCTGGGAGCCCTGTAGCCGGGACCGCCGAGTACATGGCGAGGTACGATCGTCAGGCCGAGGCCGGCCGCGCCCGTCGCCCGAACGAAGTCACGCCGGGAGAATCGGGAAGAGTTCGTCTTCAACGTCATGGTGCGCCTCACTTCGTAGGTCGTACGCGTTTGGTCAGAAGTGTTGGGAACTCTGCCCAACGTTCCGGGTCCAAGACATGCGAGTGCAACATGCTCCGCCGGGCGGGCGGCGCGCCACGGCTGTTGAGGAGGATAGAGACCATGCGATTCGGAGGGACCGTCCTCTCTCGTGGCATCACCGTGTTCATGTTGGTCTCGATCCTCGGGTTGGGGGGATGCATCGCCGATCTGTTTTCGAACAACAGCGCACCGGTGCCGACCCGCAGTATTCCGCTGATCCGCATTCAGTACGGGACGACGGACTCGCTTTCACTGTCTCCCTTCTTCCGAGACCCTGACGGCGACCCGTTGACGTTCACCGCGTGGGCAACTCCGCGAAGCCCCTTTTTCGTATCGGTATCGGAAAGCACTCTGATCTTCAGACCAAGCGGGGGCGGGGACGGCGTCGCAGTCGTACGAGCAAGGGATCCAGGCGGTAAGACCGCCAGGCAGGTAGTCAGCGTAGAGGTTGGCCACTACATCATCTACTCCCCGCCTCCCCCACCACCTGCCCCTGATAGAGACGCTCCCTGAGCCCGGGTCAGAGACCCAGGCGTTCGAGGACCTCCGGGGGCGGGCCGTCGAAACTCGGCATGGGACGGTTGCCGACGAAGCCGAGGTCGGCCATCCCTTCCGCGGTGGTCCAGAACGCGGTCGACGTGAGATCCCGCACGCGGTCGAAGAAGCGAGCCGCCACCCGGTATTCCGGTGCCGCGTTCGCCTCCCAGCAGATGTCGTCGCAGATCGCGTGCTTCTGCTCCAGCGTCAACTCGGTGAAGCGCCCGCCGAAGCGCTCGTTCGATTCGATGTCCAGCCACACGAGCCCGCCGCGGACGAGCGTCAGATCGTTGCGGTTGCCGTCGTAGGGCGCGCTCACCCATTCGTCGATGAAGGCGTGCGCCCCGAGCGCCGCCGCGCCCGGAGAGTGCTCGTCTTCGGGGATGATGACGTCGCACAGGGAGGCGAGGGTGGCGAGTTCGTCCTCGGTCAGGACCAGGTCCCACCAGACGACGGGTGACACCATGTCCGGATCCGTCGGCGTGCCGGCGGCCCGGGGATTGCCGCCGCTCGTGGCGCCCTCGAACTCGGTGGAGTCGGTCGGGTCCCCGCTGCCGGCCGGGCCGGGTTCGGCCCCGTCGGCACACGCCGCCGTGGAGAGCGCGGCCGCGCCCGCCGCACCGGCCGCGAGCACCTGCAGCGCCCGGCGGCGGGTCAGTCCCTCCGGCGCGTCCCCTTCCCGCACCCGCACCCGCTCGGGTTGCTGCGTGCGTTCCCGTTCGCGGTCGGCCATCAGAGGGCCCCCTGACGAAGTTGGTCCACGAGGTACTCCGATGACCGCCATGCGACCGCCATGATGGAGAGCGTCGGATTCTTGTCCGCGTTGGAGACGAAGGGACCGCCGTCCATCACGAACAGGTTCGGCACCTCCCAGGACTGGCAGTACTGGTTGAGCACGGAGTTGTCCGGCCGGTCGCCCATCCGGACCCCGCCCACCTCGTGGATGATTTGGCCCGGCGCCAGGATCGCGCGCGCGCCGTCCGTCTGAACCGTTGAAAGCACGCGTCCGCCCATCTCCTCGATGATCCCGGCGAACGTCTGCTGCATGTGCCGGGCCTGGTTGAGTTCATGGTCGGACCACTTCCAGTGGAACCTGAGGACGGGGATGCCCCACTGATCGACGACCTCGGGATCGATCTCGCAGTAGCAGTCCTCGTTGGGGATCATCTCCCCGCGGCCATCGAAGTTCATGAATGTGCCGTAGTAGCGGCGGCACTCCTCCTTGAAGCGCTGTCCGTATGCGCCTTCGGTGAGCGGCTCGATGCCGCTGAAGGCACCGTAGCCCGGCATCCGCTGGCCTCCGGCGAATTCGATGTGGTAGCCGCGCGCGAAGTCGAGGCGTCCCGCCGCCTGCTCCCCGTAGAGCCACCAGGGCATGTACATGTGCATCGCCGAGGCTCCCTCCTCGGCGTGGCGCGGCAGGTACTCGAGCGCGGGGATCTGGCCCGAGACGCCTGCGCCCACGGTGTCCATCACATACTTGCCGACCAGCCCGCTCCCGTTGGCGAGGCCATCGGGGAAGAGCGAACTGCGCGAGTTGAGGAGGATGCGGGCGGACTCGCAGGCGCTGGCGGCGAGCACGACGACGGGCGCCGAGGCATGGCGGTCGGCGCGCGCCGTCTTGTCGATATAGTGGACCCCGTTCGCCCGCCCCCGCGCGTCGATCGTCACCTCGCGCACCATGGCGTCGGTGATCGTCGTGAGGTTGCCGGTCGCCTGCGCCGGCGGCAGACAGACGGTGGTGGACTGGAAGTTCGCCTTGATCGAGCAGCCGCGCCCGCACGGAGTGGCCCAGTAGCAGGCCGCGCGCGACCTCATGGAGTCGTAGGTGACCCGGCGGGCCGTCTCGTTGTTCGGCCACAGCATCCTCGACAGGCGGTCCGCATCCTGGGGCTGCGTAAGGATCGCCAGGTGCGCGGGGATGACCGGGATCCCGAGACCGTCGCACGTCTTCTTCGCCAGCAGTTCATAGGCGCGCGGGGCGGGCGCCGGCTGGAGGATCCCGTCGGAGGAATCCGGCGTGTTCTCAAGCCCCTCGTTGGACCCGTAGATGCCGGCGAAGGCTTCGGTGCGGTCGTACCAGGGGGCGAGATCCTCGTAGGTCATCGGCCAGTCGAACCCGAGCCCGTCACGGCTCCGGGGCTTGAAGTCGTACGGGCCCATGCGGAGGGAGATCCGGCCCCAGTGGTTCGTCCGGCCCCCGAGCATGCGCGAGCGCCACCACATGAAGTTGACGCCCTCGGCGCTCGTGTAGGGTTCTCCGGGAACGCGCCAGCCGCCGTCGACGGTCGCGTCGTAGAAGCCGAACGGCTTGTCGGCGGTCCCGGCGGCCCGCAGCGGGGCGTCCGCGGGAGTCTGGAACATCGGAGTCTCGGACACCGGATCGTAGTCCCGCCCGGCCTCAAGGAGGAGTACCCGGACGCCATGACAGGCGAGCACGTAGGCGGCCATGCCGCCTCCCGCGCCGGAGCCGACGATGATGACGTCGTGGGTGTCCTGGCTGCGCCGGCGTAACGCGGGTGCCGAGCCGGCTGTTGTGTGACGCGGGTGTGATGAAGGCATGAGCCGAGGATGGGCGCGGAGGGCGCCGGAGGTCAACGGGTCACCTTGCCGCGCCCGACCAGCGCGCGAACCTTCAGCGCCACCGGAAGCGAAACTTGAGGGGAGGCGAGATGCACAGACGAGCCGTCACGGGGCTCATGGCCACACTGGCGCTGATGGCGGTGAACGGCCGGCCGGCCGCGGCACAGTCGCTCACCGACCTCGTGTCGGAGCTGTTCGTGTTCGGCCAGTGCGGCGTGCCTCTCTGTTTCGATCCGGAATTCGAGGAGACCGGGAATTTCCAGACGGAACACGGCCGGCACTACCTGCGCGACCTCGTCCCCCGGAACGACGCGCTCATCCTCTCCTTCCAGGAAGGGATCGGCAGCGTCGTCGGCAGCCTGCCGCCGACCGCCATGGCCGGGGGCCGCATCTGGTCGAACGGTGAGCGCAGCGCGTCGTTCGGGCCCGTGTTCGCGGAGCGCGCCGAAACTCTCGGCATGGGGCGTTTCTTCCTCGGCCTCCAGGCGACCGCGTTCCAGGTCACGAACTTCAGCGGCGTGCCCGCGGACAACCTCGTCCTCAACTTCTTCCACGAGGATTCGGATGTGGCCCTCGGGCCGGACCCCGGGCTTGGGCTCCCCTTCTTTGAACGCGACGTGCTCCAGGTGCGGACGAACCTCGATCTCGACTACACCGTCGCCACCGCCGTTCTGAGCGCCGGCCTCACATCCTTCCTCGATGTGGGATTCGCCGTGCCGGTCGTGCGGACGAGCCTGAAGGGGACGGCGAACGCCCAGATCCTGTCGCTCGGAAATGCGCTCGCGCACCGCTTCGACGGCACGGCCGAGGCCCCTGTTCTGCAGGCGAGCAACTCCGTGAGCGGGTCGGCGACGGGGATCGGTGACGTCTCCGCCCGGATGAAGATCAACCTGACCGGCGGTACGGCGGTCGGCCGCGCGCCGCCGCCCGTGGGGATGGCGCTCCTGGCGGACGTCACCTTCCCGACGGGACAGGAGGAGGACCTGCTGGGACTCGGCGAAGGCCGGGGTCGCGCTCTGGCGATCCTCTCCCTCAATCAGGGATGGTTCTCGCCCCATCTGAACGCGGGCTATCTCCTGCGCGAGGGCAACCTGCGCGACAGCAACTTCGACCGGGACGCGGTGCTCGGGACGGTGGGATTCGACGCCCACGCTTCGGACGCCGTAACGGTGGGCGCGGAACTCATCACGCGCTGGGAACTGGCTGATGCGGAGCACCCGATGCCGGGGCCGGTCACCTTCGTCGGCCGCCCGGCCCTGACGGTCGAGTCGTCGTCGATCCCGGACGCGGCCCGCCACTTCATCGATCTGGCCGTGGGGCTCAAGTACATGCTCGGAAAAGACATGATCCTGGTCACGAACGCGCTGCTCCCGGTCCGGGCTGCCGGCTTGAGGCCGCACGTTCTGTGGACGCTGGGGCTCCAGGGCACGTTCAGATAGCGTTGGAATAGCGTTCGGACTACACAGTCCCTCGCGTGGAGGTGTCGATGTCCTTCTTGCCACGAACGGGATCGGTCGGGCGGCGCGCACGTGCGCTGACGCTGGCCACCGCAGCGGGAGTGCTGACCGCCGGCCAACTCGGCGCCCAGGCCCCGCCCAGGGCGCGGGATCTCGGGATTCCCTTCCCGGGACAGCCCGGAACCCTGAACGCGATCACCGATGTGGCCGGCGTCCGTGTCGGGCACGCGACGATCATCGAAGGGGAAGGGGCGCTCGTCGTCGGCGAGGGGCCCGTGCGCACGGGGGTCACCGCCGTGCTCCCCCGCACCGAGAGCTACGAACCGGTCTTCGCCGGCTGGTACTCGCTCAACGGCAACGGCGAGATGACGGGGACGACCTGGGTCGAGGAGTCGGGTTTCCTCGAGGGCCCGGTGATGATCACCAACACGCACAGCGTGGGGGACGTGCACCAGGCGACCATCGAGTGGTCGCGGGACGCGGAGGCGAACCATCCCATCGCGCCTGGCATCTGGTGGAGCCTGCCGCTCGTGGCGGAGACCTGGGACGGACGGCTCAACGACATCAACGGATTCCACGTGGCGAAGGAGCACGTGTTCGCGGCGATCGAGAGTGCCGCCCCGGGCCCCGTCACCGAGGGATCGGTCGGCGGCGGGACGGGCATGGTCTGCAACTCCTTCAAGGGCGGCATCGGAACCTCATCGCGGCTCGTGGGGGATTATACCGTAGGCGTGCTCGTGCAGTGCAACTACGGGCGTCGGCCGGAACTGCTGATCGCGGGCGTGCCGGTGGGGCAGGAACTCCTCGACTGGACCCCGCCCGCCGGCTCCGGCGGCCCGGCTGATGTTGGCGGCGCCGGCGACGCGTCCGACTTCGACGGCCTCGGTTCGATCATCGTCGTCGTCGCGACGGACGCTCCGCTGCTGCCGCACCAGCTCAAGCGGCTCGCGCGCCGGGCGCCGATCGGAATCGGGCGCATGGGGGGCTACGGGGCGAACAGCTCCGGGGACATCTTCATCGCCTTCTCGACGGCGAACAGCGGGGCGTGGAGCCGGGGAGAGAATACGACCGTGGAGATGATGTCGAACGACGCGATTTCGCCGCTCCTGCTCGCGACGGCCCAGGCCACGGAGGAGGCGATCACGAACGCGATGGTGGCGGGCCGCACGATGGTGGGACGCGACGGGAACATGGTCCCGGGGCTCCCGCACGACGAGGTGCAGCGCATCCTCGCGGCGCACAATCGACTGGAGAGGCCACAGTGATTCCCGCAATGAAACCAAACGGACGACAGGGTTCGGCCGCCATCTGGGCCGGGCTGCTCCTGGGCGCGCTCATACCGGGATCGGCGGGGTGCGCGGCGCCGGCGGCCGAGCAGGCGACCGGGGCCATCGCCGAGGCCGTGGAACGCTCGCTGGGGAGGGGGACGGGGAGTTTCGATCACTCCGACTGGGATGGACTGCTGCGCGAGGGCACCGCCGACGGGCTGGTCGACTACGCCTTCATGGGTCGGCATCGCGCGGAACTGGACGCCTACACCGACCGCCTGGCCGAAGCCGAACTCGGCGCTCTCGAACGCGATGAACTGATGGCCCTCCTCATCAACGCGTACAACGCGCTCACGGTCGTGGCCATTCTCGATCACGCCGGCGTCGCCTCGATCCGGGAGATCGACGGCGTGTGGACGGAACTCGAGTGGACGGTGGGCGGTCACGCGCTGACGCTCGACAACATCGAACACAACGTCCTGCGCCCCTTCTTCCGCGATCCGCGCATCCATTTCGCGGTCAACTGTGCCTCGCTCTCCTGCGCGCCCCTTCCGCGCTGGGCGTATACCGGACCCGCACTCGAGGCCCAACTCGAGGAACGATCCCGGGCTTTCCTCACGGATCCCGACAACGTGTCGCTGGAGGGCGGCAAGCTCCGCCTCTCGCGCTACTTCGACTGGTACGGCTCCGACTTCACCGAGGCCGACTGGGAGCCGCGGGCGGAGTCGATCCCCGCTTTCATCGCGCCCTACGCCGACGCAGACGTGCGGGCCGCCATCGAAGCGGATCCGGGGATCGCGTTCGAGTTCGCCGACTACGACTGGGCGCTGAACACGGTCGAGGTCCTCTCGACTTCGGCCGGGGATGCGGATGCGCCGAGGCTCGTGACGGCCTCGCTGCTGTCGCTCCAGGAGTCGGAGGAGGATCTGGGCCTCGGGGCGCGGATGATCACCTGGCTTCGGGAGACCGCGGGCGGCCTCGGGTGGCTGGGCCCCTTCTTCTACGGACTCGTGTATGCCCTGGCCGTCGTGCTCTTCGTTCCGGGTTCGGCGCTGACCTTCGCGGCGGGCCTCACATTCGGGCTCGGGCTGGGCACCCTCACCGTGTTCATCGCCGCAAACGCCGGTGCTGCGCTCGCATTCGTCGTCGCCCGCTACGTGATGCGCGACCGCGTCGAGAGACTGCTCAGCAACCGTCCCGCGCTGCAGGCGATCGACCGCGCGGTGGAAACCCAGGGGTGGCGCATCGTCTTTCTGACCCGCCTCTCCCCCGTGTTTCCGTTCAACGCGCAGAACTACTTCTATGGCCTCACCGGCGTGACCTTCTACCAGTACGTGGCGGCCTCGCTCGTCGGCATGCTCCCGGGCACGGTGCTCTACGTCTACATCGGGGCGGCCAGCGCGGAGGTCGCGGAGGCCTCGGGAGGGGCCGCCGGCTGGGGGCAGACCGGGCTGCTCGTGGCGGGGCTCGCCGCGACGGCCGCCGTGGTCGTGCTCGTTACCCGCGTGGCCCGGCGCGAACTGCAGAAGGCTCTGGCCGAGGTGGAGGACGCTCCCGACCCGTCGTGATCCGGCGATGGCCCGGGCCCCGCGGCCTTCTGCGCCGCGGGGCCCGGGGAATCCGCCCCCGTCAGGCGCTCCCGGTCAGGAACCGCCGAGGATGACGCGCCCGCCCACGTACAGCCCGCGACCCGGCGCCGCGAAGCCCCAGATCTCCTCGTAGGCCGAGTCGAGCAGGTTCTCCGCGCGCACCGTGAGTGTGAAGCCCGGCCGTCCGCTGCCGCCGGCGAGGTCGAAGCTGGCCGAGAGATCCAGCACCGTGTAGGCGGGGAGCGATACCGGCTCGGCGGGGAAGGAGGAGAAATCCCGGTCCTCCCGCTCACCCACGCGCCGCAGACTCAGGTCCAGATCCACACGCGATGAGACCGGATAGAAGGCCGACGCCGCCATGGTGTGCTTCGGCCGCCGCAGCAGCGCCGAGCCCTCCACGAAGGTGGCACTCGGCCCCTCGTCGAAACCCGAGTCCTGTACCTCGGTGTCGAGGTACGTGTAGCTGCCGGTGAGCCGCAGACGGCCGGCCTCTACGTTCGCCTCGGTCTCGAGCCCGCGGCTGCGGGCCTTCGCGACGTTGAAGAAGTTCGGATCCCCCTCCGCCGGCGGGGAGCCCGTGTACTGAATGAGGTCCCGGTAGCTCTGGCTGAAGCCTGTGAGCGAGAGCTTGAGCGAACCACCGAACTCCTGGTCGATTCCCCCCTCGAAACTCGTGGAGTGTTCCGGCGTGAGGTCGGGGTTTCCGGTGACGAAGCCGGTGGCGAAAGTCTCGAAGAAGGTCGGTTCCTTGATTCCGGTGCCGCTTGAGAGTCTCAGGCGCGTGCCGGAGGCTTCCGAGCGCCAGGCGCCGCCGCTCCGCCACGTGGCCGCGGCGCCGAACCGTTCGTCGTCCTCGGCTCTCAGCCCCGCGTTCAGCGCCAGCGCGTCACGCACCCAGGCGATCTGCGCGTGGAAGGCCCGGTTCCACCAGTCGTTCCCGGAGTTGCCGGAACTGCCCCCGAACTGGGAGAAGGACTGGTTGAAGCCGCGGACGGACTGTCGTTCCTCCTCGTATCCCGTCGTGACCGCCAGCGCGTCGAAGGGACGCCACACGCCCCGGCCGCCGGCCGTGACGCGGCGGGTGTCGGTGAGGCTCTTGAAGCCGAAGAAACCCAGGCTGTCGGCGGGGCTGTCCGGCGCGTCGTCCGTTCCGCGGTCCGATTCCCAGACGTTGAGGAAGAGCCGGGTCTCGATTGCATCCGTCCAGCGGCGACCCGCATCGATGTTGACGGTGAGCGCGTCGCCGAAGGAATACGCGTTGTGGTCGACCGCGTTACCCGACCCGTCCGTGGGATAGTGGAAGCGCGAATCGTTGTAGCGGATGGCGAAGATCGCGTCGGTGTCCGCGTCCAGATTCGCCTGCACGCGCCCCGTGGCCGTCGTCTGCCGGTGCTCGTTGTTGAAGGCGAGGATCCCATCGGTCGCGCTTCCGCCGAGCGAGAAGGCGTAGGAGAGCCCGCCCGTGCCCCCGGAGAGGTCACCCTGCCAGCGGGTCGTCCCGAAGCTCCCGGTCTGGAAGGAGAGACTGCCGCGGGGAGCCCCCGCCCCGCGGCGCGTGAAGATCTGGATCACGCCGCTTACGGCGTCGGAGCCGTACAGTGCCGAAGCCGGCCCGCGCACGATCTCGATGCGCTCCACGTTGTCGGTGGTCAGCGAGGCGAAATCGTAGGATCCGCCAGGTTCGTTCACGCGTACGCCGTCGACGAGCACGTGGACGTAGTCCGACTCGCCGCCCCGCAGGAACACGGACGTGATGGCGCCGAACGATCCGTTGCGGGCGACCGCCAGCCCGGCGATCTGCCGGAGCGCGTCGGACACGAACTCGATCCCGGCCCGCTCCAATGCCTCGCCTTCGATGACCGTCGTGTTGGCGGCCACGGTCCACTCGGGTTCGGCCAGGCGGTAAGCGGTGACGACGAGTCCTTCGAGGCTGATGGGTTGCTGCGCGCGAAGTGGGGACGCGGCGAAAACGGCGCACGCCGCCGCGGCTACAGCGAGTCCGTGAAGTGGGCGCCCGCGCGCCGGGTTCACATGTCTCATCTCGACTCTCCCTTCCCGCGGCAAGGAGGAGGGAGATGTCCGAGGTGTGCCGTACCCGGAGACGACCCTCACCTCCCCGCGGAGGTGTGTTGTGGGCGCCGGATGGGCACGTCTCCTGGCTCGAGGCCGCCGGGGCTCGCCTTCCCGGGACCCGCGTGGGTCCCAGTGGCACGTCCGAGTCGGCGTTCCGGGAAAAACCCGGTCCTCTCACAGTGGCGGGGCCGCGCCGGTTTCACACCGGCTTCCGTGAGCCCCCCCGGCCGATTCTGTCGTGCCCCGAGGATGGGCCGACCGCCCCCGCCGGTCAACTCCCCGGCCTCTCTTTGACGCGCCGCTCGAGGATTTCACGCGCCGGCGGAAGAACGCGAAGACGGCCTGATCCGCGGCAGGATCCGGAGGCGTTTCAGGAAAGCTCGTCCACGCGGTGGCCGAGGTCGCGGAGCTTGGCCACGATCGCCGCGATGTGGTCGGGACCCCGGGTCTCGATCGTGAGTTCGATGCCCACCCTGCCCACCGAGATGTCGCCGAAGGCGCGCGTGTGTTCGACGTGCAGCACGTTCGCGCCCTCGATCGCGACGAGGGCCGTCACCTCGTTGAGGTAGCCGGGGCGGTCGCGGACGACGACCGCGAGGCGCGCGAGGCGGCCGTTGGCCCACAGCGCCCGGTCGATGACCCGCGACACGAGGTTCATGTCGATGTTTCCGCCCGAGAGGATGCAGACCGTGACATCGGACGAGCCGAGCTCGACCCTGCCCTCGAGAACGGCGGCTGCGGACACAGCTCCACCGCCTTCGACGACGAACTTCTCGGACTCCAGCAGGAAGAAGATCGCCCGCGTGATCTGTTCTTCGTCGATGAGGACCACGTCATCCACCAGAGTCGCGAGGTGAGGGTAGGTGAGATCGCCGATCCGCTTCACCGCGATCCCGTCGGCGAGCGTGTCCGAGTTCTCGAGGTGCACGGGCTTCCCGGCCGCCAGCGACTCGCGGGCCCCCGGTGAGGCCGCGGCCTCCACGCCGATCACGCGCACGTCGGGGTGCTGCGCCTTCACGGCGGTAGCAATGCCGGAGATCATCCCGCCTCCTCCAATGGGGACGATGACCGTTGTGAGGTCGGGCACCTGCTCGAGGATCTCGAGGCCGATCGTCCCCTGACCCGCCATCACGTCCAGGTCGTCGAAGGCGTGGATGGGCGTCAGCCCCTCCTCGCGGGCCAGGCGATCTACGAGCGCCATCCCATCGGAGAGGGTCTCGCCCGTCTGAATCACGTGGGCGCCGTAGCCGCGCGTGTTGGCGACCTTGATGAGGGGCGCGTGGACAGGCATCACGATCGTGCAGGCGATCCCCAGTCGGGAAGCGTGGTACGCGAGCGCCTGGGCGTGGTTCCCGGCGCTGGCCGCGACGACCCCGGCCTCGCGCTCCGCCGGCCCGAGGCGCAGCAGCTTGTTGAGCGACCCGCGGTCCTTGAACGATCCCGTGCGCTGCCGGAACTCGGTCTTCAGGTGGAACCGGCCGGGCGCCCGCGCCTCGAGGGCGAACGACTCCGGGCACGTAGTCCGCACGACGCCGGAACGGATCCGCTCGCGCGCCGCGACGATGTCTTCGTTTCTGAGCATGAGCATGAAGACCCGCTTACCGGTGACGAGGTTCCGCGACGGGTGTCATGACGCGAGCCCGCGTAACCGGTCGATGGCGCCGGCGGTGTTGAGACGCGTCAGGTCGATCGCGTGTCCACCCTCGCCGCCTTCCTCGATCCAGCGGCCGACCATCGCGCTGGGGACGGATTCTCGCGGCGAAAGCACCGCGGGAGCCCGCAACTCCGCCACGCGCACAGCATAGCATGCGTCCTCGACGGCCTCCTCCCAGGCGCCTTCGACCCACTGCACGCGATACCGCCGGAGCACCTGTCCGCGCGCCACGGGTTGGAGAGTGCGGTGCGTGTCATCGACCCCTGGGAGCACGATGAGCCACGAGTGCGGCTCGGCCTCCGGCTCCAACGAGAACCGGAGTTCCTCCAGTTCCTCGATCCAGTCGAGACGCAGTTGCGCCTCCGCGGCCCGCTCGAACTCCAGCCGCTCGGAGGCGGCGTCACGCGCCTCCGTGAAACGGTCGAGGAGTTCCCATGCGTAGTCACGGTCGACGAGCAGGCGCCCCGCCGCATCCGCCTGCCGCCGATAGCCGTTGAGTCCCACGCGGCGCGCGCAGGGGGCGGTGCAGAGCCCCATGTCGAACTGCATGCACGGGCTCCGGTCCGCGTCCGGGCGCACGACCTCGGCGCAACTCCGCAGCCGGAAGATCTTCTCGACGAGCCGGCGGATGCGGTCGGGCAGGCGGCGGCTCCAGAACGGACCGACATAGCGCGCCTCCGCCCGGCGCGGCCGCCGCACGATGCGCAGCCGCGGGAAGGGTTCGTTCCGGCGCAGTTCCAGGTACCAGCCGGCGTCGCGCCGCTTGAGCGCCTTGTTGTAGGGCGGACGCTGGCCGAGGATCCGCTCCGCCTCCACGAGTCGTGCCTCCAGGTCGCTGCCCGTGGGATGCGCCTCCACGCTCCTGGCGATCCGCAGCATCTCGGCCAGCCGCTCGTTCGATGGCCCGCCCGAGTAGAAGTATCCCCTGACGCGACGCCGCAGGTTCACGCTCTTCCCCACGTAGAGCGGATGCCCGTGCGCATCCACGAAGACGTAGACGCCCGGGCTCGTTGGAAGATCGGGCACCCATTCCGGGACCGGCGTCGCGCGCGGGATCGCGAAACCTCCTCAGTCTTCAGCCTTGGGATTCCTTCGGAGCCCTGCCGCTTGCAGGACGGGGAATGTCTGCTTCGGGTTGTGTTCGGTCAAGCGCGCCGTCGACTTCGACCTTCCGGCGAACCGCCATGATTTGGCCGACGCCCGCCGGCCGCGCATATTCGCCCGCCATGATCGCGCTCATCACCGGCATCACGGGACAGGACGGCTCCTACCTCGCCGAGTTCCTGCTCGACAGGGGATACGAGGTGCACGGCGTCGTGCGCCGGTCCTCGGTGGAGAAGTACGACCGGATCTCGCACCTGAGGGATCGGGTCACGCTCCACCAGGCCGACCTCCTCGATCAACTGTCGCTCATCCGCGTCCTCGAACGCGTGGGGCCGCGCGAGGTGTACAACCTCGCCGCGCAGTCCTTCGTCCCGACCTCCTGGGAGCAGCCGCTGCTCACGGGCGAGTTCACGGCGCTCGGGGTGACCCGCGTGCTCGAAGCGATCCGGGCCGTAGACGACGGGATCCGCTTCTACCAGGCCTCGTCCTCGGAGATGTTCGGGAAGGTGCGGGAAACGCCGCAGAACGAGGACACACCGTTCTATCCGCGCAGCCCGTACGGCGTCGCGAAGGTGTACGGCCACTTCATCACGGTGAACTACCGCGAGAGCTACGACCTGTTCGCGACGAGCGGGATCCTGTTCAATCACGAGAGTCCGCGGCGGGGCCGGGAGTTCGTCACGCGCAAGGTGAGCTGGGAGGCCGCGCGCATCCACCACGGACTGGCCGACCGCCTCCCGATCGGAAACCTCAGGGCGGAGCGCGACTGGGGGTTCGCAGGTGACTATGTCGAGGCGATGTGGCTCATGCTGCAGGCGGAGGCGCCGGAGGATTACGTGATCGGGACCGGCCTGACGCACTCCGTCCAGCGGTTGATCGAGATCGCCTTCGATGAGATCGGGCGCGACTGGCGGGAGCATGTGGAGCAGGATCCGGCACTCCTGCGCCCGGCCGAGGTCGAGCGGCTCTGCGCCGATCCGTCGAAGGCGAAGCGGCAGCTCGGCTGGGAGCCGCGGATGTCGTTCGAGGAGATGATCCGCCTCATGGTGCGCCGCGACATCGAGCGCATCGAGAACGGGACCGTGCCGGACCGATAGCCTCGGCAGCCGCGAGTCAGGTTCGCAGTCTCACGAAGAGCAGCAGCCCGGTGCCGAAGAAGATCGTGTTCGGCAGCCAGGCCGCCGCGGTCGGCGACAGCGCCCCACCCGCACCCATCGCTTCGGCGATCCGGATCAGCGTCAGGAAGAGGATCGTCGTGCCGAGAGCGATTCCGATCGAGGTCGGTGCGCCACCCCGCTTGTTGCTCTGTGCCAGCGGTATCCCGAACACGGCGATCACCAGGCAGGTGAAGGGAAAGGCGATGCGCAGCGCGCGAGAGGTTCTGAGCCCGTTCGTCGTGCCCCCCGACCGTTCGACGGACTCGATGAGACGCCCCAGTTCCGCGTAGCGCATCTCGTCCGGTTCCTTGGGTCTGGCCTGAAGTTCTTCGGGCGTCTCGTCCAGCTGTCGTACGAACATCTCGGCGAACTCGTAGGCGTTTTCCTGTTCCGGGCCGACGAACTCCCGCATCCAGCCCTGCTGGAGAACCCACTGCGAGGACGCCGAGTCGTACTGCGCCGTGTTGGCCGTGATGTGGACGGTGGGGAAGTCGGGCTCCGATCCACGCCGCTCGATCTGGACGTCGTCCATCCGGCCCTCGCGGGCGTCGAGCAGCCGCGCCTTGTAGACGAAGCCGTCATCCCCCCGGTAGACGAAAGAGTTGCGGATCGTCTGGCTGCGGGCCTCCTGCTGCTCGAGCACCTCGGCGGATTTGCGCGTCGTCACGGCGACGAGTTCCGTGAGCCCGAGCGCGACGAGGCTGAGCAGCGTGGCGCCGCAGACCAGCGGAAGACTGAGCCGATAGAAGGAAATACCCCCCGCCTTGGCCGCCGCGACCTCGAAGTTCCGGGACATGGAAGCCACCGTGAACACGGACCCGAGCAGGGCGGCAATCGGAAACCCGAGCAGCGACTGGTACGGGAACTCGTACACGTAGTGGAGGACGATCTGAGACCAGGTGGACCCCTGGTCGAGAAACCGGTCGAGGTTGTCGGCGACATCGATGACTATGAAGAGGAAAGGCACGCCGAGCGCGCAGGCGGCGAATATCCTCAGGAACTGGGCAAGGACGTACCGGTCGAGCAGCTTCACGGCGTCAGCGCATCACCTTGGTGGAGCGCGCCAGGGCCACGAGCCCGGCGGCGCCGAAGAGGATGTTCGGGGCCCACATGGCCCAGAGCGGCGAGATCCAGAGGCGGTCGGCGAGTCGCTCACCCCCGATGAGCGAGACGTAGTACGCTCCGAAGATGCCCAGGCTGACGCCGACGACGAGCGCGACACCCCCGCGCGGGAAACGGACGGCGATCGGGGCTCCGAGAAGCACGAAGACGATGCACGCGGCCGGGATTGTCCCTTTCTTGTGAATCTCGACCCAGTATTGATTGATCCGGCGCAGGCCCGTGACCTCGCGATCGGCATATGACTGGAACTGGTTCGCGGCATCGAAGGCGGTGTAGAAGCGGCGGGCCGCACTCTCGGCGACCTGTGTCGTGGAATCCGGCGCGGCGCCGTCTCCGCCCGTGGGGGAGGTGGAATCCGGTCCCTGTTCGAATTCCGGCGTCGCGGGGATGTCGTCCTCCCAGGCAGGCAAATCGTCTTCCGGGGTGGGGAAATCGTCTCGCCGGGTGGGGAAATTGTCCTCCAGGGCGGAGATATCATCCTTCCAATCGCGTATGTTGCTCGCCGGCCCGCGCCCGGCCCCCTGAATCGGAGCGTCTTCGAGAGGTTGCTCGAAATCCAGCAGCATGCGGGTGATCGCTTGCGTGTACACAAGGCTCTCCGAACGCGCCGCGTCCGCCATCGCCACGCCGCGGTCCGCCTCCGCACGCATGTCCGCGATGTTCATCTCGCGGTCGCCGCGTACGGCTCCGAGGGTGTCTCGCTCGAGCCCGTTCATCACTTCGGGGATCTTGAGGAGCATCCGCTCGAAGGCGATGCGCCGGAAGGCGTGGGGGCGCTCGTTGAGGCGCACCTGGACGACGCCATCCTCGAGGTCGAAGTAGAGGTCTTCTCCGCTCTCCGAGAAGCCCATCGCCCCCTGTTTCGCGTAGATGGTGCGGCTCTCCTGGCCGTGCCGCTCGTCGTAGATCGCGACATCGTGGACCACGCTCTGCTCCCGGTCGATGGCGCCGGGGTGGACGTACAGACGGGACGGGAGCACTGCGTTGATCGTATGTTCCCGCAGGGAGAAGGTCGGGGACTTGTGGCCGATCCCGGTGAGCAGCACCTGCAGGTGATGGTTCGCATCCGGCAGCACCGTGTTGTTGAACCAGGTCATGCCGCCCGCCACGATGGCCGCGCACACGAGGAGCGGGGCCATCACGCGCGACAGGGGGATGCCGCTCGCCTTGATGGCGGTGACCTCGAAATCGCCTTCCATCCGGCTGAACACGTAGAGCACCGCGATGAGCACGGCCATCGGCAGGGTCTGGGCAATGATGAAGGGAATCGAATACACGAAGACTTCCGCGATCACCGTCCAATCGAGATCCTTGCCGATGAGTCTCTCGAAGCGCTTGCTCACCTGATCGAGGAGGAGCAGCACGGTGGTGCCGATGGCGGCGAAAATGAACGGCCCGGCGTGACGGCGCAGGATGTAGCGGGTGAGAGTTCGCATCGTCCCGAGATTACAGTGTTCTTGGGCCGTTGTCAGCCCGGGCGGGTCTTCCCGGGGCTGGCTCCGCCCCGCGCTTTCATCACGATCCGCCGGCTTTCTGTACCATGATGCAGCCCGATAGATCCCTGCCAGGCGCAGGTGCCCCGCCGCGCCGGGTCGCCATCGTGCTCATGAGCGCGGTCGGAAGCACCGTCCAGGGGCTGCCCTTCGTGGCCTCGCTCCGGCGGGCCTGGCCCGGCGCGCACATCACTTGGGTGCTGCAGCCGGGCCCGGCGACGCTGATGGCGGGCTGCCCGGATGTCGACCGGCTCGTGCTCTTCCACCGGCGGCTCGGGGCCCGTGCCTACTCCCGCTTTCGGCGCGAGGTGGCGGGGGAAGCGTTCGATCTCGTCATCTGTCTGCAGCCGAACTTCAAGGGAGGACTGGTCACCCGCATCCTCCGGGCCCCCGAGCGCCTGGGGTACGATCGGCCGCGCGCCCGCGACCTAAGTTGGATGGCCACGAACCGCCGCATCCCGCCGGCTCCCGTGGCACACGTTCAGGATGAACTCTTCGAGTTCCTCGACCATCTCGGCGTCCCGCGGCGCGAGGAGTGGGATTTTCACTTCACGGAGGAGGAGCGGCGGGTTTCCGCGCGGTGGAGGGAGAGGTTCTCGCGCCCCGTGCTCGCGGTGGTGCCGCGGAGTTCGAACGCCCGGAGAAACTGGACCCTCGAGGGGACGGCCCGGGTAATCGAAGTGGCGGCCAACGATCTGGGCCTGCAGGCCGTCCTCCTGGGAGGAGACTCCGAGGAAGAACGGCGGGACGGCCGCCGTCTCGAAGAGTTGTGCAGCATTCCGCCGCGCGTGGCGCTGGGGGGGACGCTGAGGGAGTTGGCGGGCCGGCTCGCCGCGAGCGATCTCGTGCTGGCGCCGGACACGGGTCCGCTCCACATGGCGGTGGCGCTGGGGACGCCGACCATCGGACTGTACGGGTACACGGACCCCAGGCGTAGCGGTCCCTACGGCCGGTTCACCGACCTCACCGTGGACCGGTTTTGCGACCCCGGCGGCGAGCGCAAGCCGTCGCGGAGCACCCGGCCCGGGCGCATGTCGAGGATCCGCGTCGAGGACGTCTTGCTTAAGCTGGAGCGGGCCATCCGCTCCTATCTGAACGCCTGAAAGGCCTCATATGACCGAAGGGACAAAGACCGTGGCGGGCCGGATCCTCTGGGTGGACGACGAAGTTGACCTCCTGCGTCCCCATCTCATGCTGCTGCGGTCCTCGGGATATCACGTCGACGCCGTGATGAACGGCCAGGACGCGATCGAACTCCTGACAGCGGCTTCCTACGATCTCGTGCTGCTGGATGAACGCATGCCGGGGCTGCGCGGCATCGAGGTCCTCGACCGTATCCGGAGTTCGGCCCCGCGTCTCCCCGTCGTGATGGTCACGAAGAGTGAAGAAGAATCGACCATGCACGAGGCGATCGGACGCCGGGCGGACGACTACATCGTGAAGCCGACGAGCCCCCGGCAGGTGCTGTCCGTCGTGACCCGGCTCCTCGCCGGACCGGCGCTGCGCCATGAGCACATCACGCGCGACTTCTCGCGCCGCTTCGGCGAGTTGCGGGAGCGGGTCTCCACCGCAGCCTCGTGGGGGGACTGGGCCGAACTGTACTCGGAGATGGTCGACTGGGACCTGAGGCTGGAAGAGGCCGGCGAGTCGGGGCTCCGCGAGATTCTCAAGGGGCTGCACAGCGACTTGAGCCGCGGGTTCTGCGATCTCGTGGCGGACCGGTACGGGGACTGGGTGCACGAGGACGGTGAGCGGGGGCCGACCCTCTCGGTGGACGTCCTGCCCCGTTTCTTCCGACCGATCCTCGACGAGGATCCGGCGGCGCTGCTGGTCGTCATGGACTGCATGCGGCTCGATCAGTGGCGCGCCGTCCTCCCCATCGTCAGCGAATATTTCGAGATCGAGGAGGCGCTCTACGCGGGCCTGCTGCCCACGGCGACCCCGTTCGCGCGCAACGCGATCTTCGGAGGCGTCTTTGCGGATGAACTCGCCGAGAGTCACCCGGAGTGGTGGGAGCGGGGGAGCGAGATCGGCTACAACTCGTTCGAGGACGAACTCTTCGAGCGGCACATACACGAGCTGACCGCGTCGCGGATCCCCGTGCACTACGAGAAGATCTTCTCGGCCCAGGGGAGCGAGCCCATGCTGGCGCGGCTCGGCGGTTACCTGTCGTCTCCTTCGGCCACTGCCCTCGTGTTCGGGTTCGTGGACATGCTCACGCACGGCAGGGCGCGGTCGCGCCTGATCTGGGAGATGGCACAGGACAACAGCGCGCTGCGCTCGCTCACGGTGACCTGGTTCGAGCGTTCCCCCGCGCTGAAGGCGCTGCGGCTGGCCGCGCAGCGGGGCGTGCGGGTCCTCCTCACGACGGACCACGGTTCGATTCACTGCCGGCGGCCCGCCACCATCTATGCGGGACGCGATGCGTCGACGAGCCTGCGCTACAAGATCGGCGACGACATGAAGGTGGAGAACCCGGCCGCGGTCATGTCGACCTCGGAAGCCGACGAGTGGCGACTGCCTCACCGCGGGATGAACCAGACCTTCGCCCTCTGTCGCGAAGACTACTTCTTCGTCTATCCGACGCGGTTGCGGGAATACCAGAATCGGTATCGGGACAGTTTCCTGCACGGGGGCGTGAGCCCCGACGAGATGGTGCTTCCGGCCGCGCTGCTCACGCCGCGGTGACCCGGTGAGCCCGGGCCGGCCCAGCGAGGGCGCCTCCTCGTATCGGCGGCTGTTCCGGTTCCTGCGCCCCTATCGCTGGACCTTTCTCGCGAGTCTGGTGCTCGGCGTGCTCGCGGCCGGACTCGAAGCGTTCAGCCTCCTCCTCCTCATCCCCTTCCTCCGTTCACTCTTCGGCATGGGGCCTCCCCTGCCGGGCGGCGGACGAAACGCGGCGGAGCGCTTCATCGACGGGATCGCGGGGGGGTGGCTCGGCCCGGAAACGGGGCTGGACGGGCTGCGGGCCGTCTGCCTGCTCGTGCTGGTGGCGCTCCTCCTCAAGAACCTCTGCATCGTGGGGGGACGGGCACTCTCGATCCGCACGCAGGAGTTTCTCGTCCGCGATGTGCGCAACGCGGTGCACGCGCACCTGCAGCGTCTGCCGCTCGCCTTCTTCGAACGCGGCAAGGTGGGGCAGTTGATCGCGCGCGTGATCACGGACGCGGGGGAGGCGAAGCTGGTCGTAACGGACGCGCTCGCGCAGGCCGTGCGCCAGGTGGCGACGCTCGCGGCGTACGCCGTGGCGCTCTTCGCGCTCTCATGGAGGCTCGCTCTGATCGCCGTCATCCTCCTGCCGCTCGTGCTGCTCGCCCTGCGGCCGCTCCTCGGCCGGCTGCGCGAGAGGTTCCGCCGTACGTGGGACGACCAGGGCGAACTCGTTGCCGCGCTGCAGGAATCGCTGGGCGCGGTGCGGCTGGTGAAGTCGAGGGTCGCCGAGGCCTTCGAGGAGAAACGGTTCCGGCGCCGTTCGGACGCGTTCAGCCGCCAGCGGATCGCGGCGGCCACGACCCGGCACCTCGCCTCGCCGCTGTCCGAGGTGCTCGCGTCCATCGTGGCGCTGGGCCTCGTCTGGATCGGGGCGTCGTTCACGGGGAGCGGCGGCTCACTCGCACCCGAACAGTTCGTCGCCTTCGTGACCATCGCGCTGCGCGCCATCTCCCCGGTGAAGGGGTTCGCGCAGTATCCGGCCATCGCCGCGCAGGGGCTCGCCGCAGCCGATCGTTTCTTCGAGATCCTCGACCAGAGGCCGGAGCCCGCCGGAGGCGCGCGGATCGCGACGGGTCCCGAGCGGCAGATCCGGTACGAGAACGTGAGCTTCGCCTACGAGCGGGGGCGGGCCGCGCTGCGGGGCATCGACCTCGTCATCCCGCGCGGATCCGTCGTCGCCATCGTCGGGGCATCGGGGAGCGGGAAGTCCACGCTGGTCGACCTGCTTCCCAGGTTCGCGGATCCGCAGAAGGGGCGGGTCACGATCGATGGCACGGACATCCGGGAGTTCTCCGTGGACTCGCTCCGCCGGCTCATCGGCCTCGTGGGGCAGGAGGCGGTGCTCTTCCACGACACGGTGGCGGCGAACATCGCCTACGGGGACGACGCGCCGGACCCGGCGGCGATCGAGGCGGCGGCGCGGACGGCCGGGGCGCACGGCTTCGTCACCGGGCTGCCCGACGGTTACGACACCGTGCTCGGCGACCGCGGCGTGCGTCTGTCGACAGGCCAGCGCCAGCGCATCGGGATCGCGCGGGCCATCTTTGGTGACCCCCCGATCCTCGTCCTGGACGAAGCCACGTCGGCCGTGGACGCCGAAACGGAGACGGCGCTCAGGACAGCGGCGGCGGAGGGCTTTCGCGGCCGCACGGTGATCGTGGTTGCCCACCGGCTTTCAACGGTGCGCGAGGCCGACCGGATCTTCGTCCTCGAGCGCGGGCGGCTTGTGGACGCCGGGCGCCATGACGCGCTCGTCGCGCGCGATGGGCCGTACCATCGGCTCTTCGGCCACCAGATCCAACGGGTCTCGCAACCGTGAAAGATCGGGCGGGCCGGGCCGGTCGGCGCGGCGGGCGGGGTGCCGGCCGACGGCTTGCGGACGCGCTCGTGGACGGCGGAGTGACCGGCCTGCATCTCGGACTGCGCGCCGCGCCGGAACCGCTGACGTTAGCGGCCGGGCGGGCGCTGGGGACCATGGCTCGCGAACCCCTGCGTGTGCGCCGCCGCGTGGTGGACGCCCAGATCGCCGCGAGCTTCCCGACCGCGACGCCGGGCTGGGTGCGCGCCACGTCCCGCGCCTGCTACCGCCACTTCGGCGAGGAGACCGCGCTGCTCATGGGCGGTCCGCCCCGGATCGAACGCAGGCTGTCTCGCGTGGTCGACGAGGCGGGGCTTGGGCCGCGCCTGCGCGCGGCGATCGCGGAACGTGGCGGCGCGGTGGTGGTCTCCGGGCACCTCGGCAACTGGGAGCTTGGCGGCGCGGCCCTGCGGGCGCTCGGAGTGCGCGTGACGGCGGTCGTGCAGCGCCAGCGCGGCGCATTCGGCCGTCGGCTGCGCGAGCTGCGCGCGCGGCTGGGGCTGGATGTGCTCGACCGCGACGAGGCGGCGCGCCCGGCGCTCGACGCGCTGCGTTCCGGCCGGATCCTGGCCCTTGTGGCCGATCAGCACACCCGCGGCGGCAGCGCCCCGATCGACTTCCTGGGCCGCCCCGCCTGGACCTCGCTGGCCCCCGCGCGTTTGTGTATGGCGGCCGATGTCCCTCTCTTCTTCGCGGCGCTGGTTCGAGACCCATCGGGGTACAGGGTCGTCCATGAAGAGATCGACCGGGTTCGGCCCGGCGCCGACGGCGACACGGTGGAGATCACGAAGGGCTGGGTTCGGGTGTTGGAAAGGGAGATCGAGCAGCGGCCGGAGCAGTATTTCTGGTTCCACCGGCGTTGGAAGCAGGTGGCGCAGCGCGGAGGGGGCGCATGATTCACATCGGGATTCCGGTTCACAACGAGCGCGAGACGATCGGTCCGCTGCTGTGGCGCATCCGCGAACTGCTCTACGGTGAGCGGCGGCAGTTTCACGTGCTCGTCTGTGATGACGCCTCGGACGACGGGACGGACGGAGCGCTCGAACGGTATCCGCGCGTTCTCCCGCTGACTGTGCTCCGCAACCAGGAACGACGGGGTTACGCGGCGAGCCTCGACCGGCTCGTCCGGGCCACGCTTCGCCGCTCCGGCTATCCGCGCCGCGACGCCTTCGTCTCCATGCAGGGCGATTTCTCCGATCCGCCGGAGCGGCTGCCGGAGATGCTGCGCCGCTTCGAAGGCGGGGCCGATCTCGTCACGGTCGCGCGCGGCGAGTCGGAACCCTTCACCCGGCGTCTGACCCGGGCCGGCGGCCGGCTCTGCGCTCGTCAGCTGCTCGCGGCTCCGGCCGTTACGGATCCTTACGCCTCTCTTCGGTTATATAGGTTGTTCGCTCTGGAACGCGCCGTCGCCGCAGGCGATGGGCAGTTGTTGCAGTACGAGGGTTGGGCCGCCAACGCCGCAATGCTCCTGCGGGTATGGCCGTTTGTTCGAAGATTCGAGGAGATTCCGCATGATCCGCACCCCCTCCGCCGATACCGAGACGCCCGTTTCCGGGCCGGCGAGCAACTCCGGCAGCTGTTTGCCGCCGGCCGCGACCGCGCCCTGCGCGAGATCGGTCGGCAGATCGCCGCAGCGGCCTGACATGCGGAGCCGATACCAGCCGCGCGGGGCAGTGTTGTGTCTGGCGCTCCTGGTCCCTTCGATTTCGGCACCGTCCGGCGCGTTCGGACAGGGCGACGAACGCGGCAGGGCAGATGACCCCTTCTCTGAGAGTTGGCCGTTCGAGGTCGGGGAAACCTCCGAATACGCCGTGCTGTTCGGGCCCGTGAACTTCGGGCGCATGCATCTCCAGGTCGAAGCTCAGGACACGATCCGCGGCACGCACGCCTACCGACTCTCGATGCGGATGAAAGGGAGCATTCCCTTCTACAAAGTGGACGACCGCACGGTGAGTTGGCTCGCGCCCGATCCCTACCGGTCGCTTCGCTTCGAGGAGAACCTCCGCCAGGGCGGATACCGCCGGCAGCGCCGCTGGGAGCTGGACCACGAGGCCCTCACCGCCACAAGGCACGACTGGAACGAAGAGGCGGAGGCCTATCTCCCGCACCGCCGGCAACGCGATCTTCCGATGCCCGAGGGAGCGCTGGACGAAATATCCTACCTCTACCTGATCAGGACCCTCCCACTTGAGGTCGGCCGGACCTACGAGTTTGAACGCTACTTCGAGGAGGACGGAAACCCCGTCGTCGTCGAGGTCCTCCGGCGCGAGCGCGTGCGCGTGCCGGCGGGGACGTTCAACACGATCGTGCTGCGTCCGATCATTCAGACCGATGGCCTGTTCGGGGAGGACGGACAGGCGGAGGTGTTCATCTCGGACGACGACCGTCGCGTCATCGTGCAGATCAAGAGCCGCATGAAGAGAGGCAGGGTGAACATGTATCTGCGCGACTTCGAGCGGAACGAGGCGGAGGCTGATCGTTGACGGTCGGCCCGGAGCCGGCGAAGTAGCCGCCGCGATAGTACGACACTCCCTTTTTGCCGTGGTGCGTCCTAGGTTAGTCTCGAAAGCCTGTTAAGCGACGACGACCAGCAGGAGGTGCCTTGAGCAAAGGAAATCATGTGCCGAATTCAAGTGACCGGGCCCGCGACGAGCTGTTCAGCCACATCCGCCGCTGTGGCGTGCTCGACGCGGAAGAAGAGCAGCGGCAAGAGTGGTTCGACGACACGATCCAGTACCTCGGAGAGCGATATCCGGAGTTGACGCCGGGTGAGCTGTCGGTCCTGCGCACCATCGGCGAGCGGTACTGTGCCCCGGCGATTCCGCACGGAGGCGCGGCGCAGCAGTCAAAGCAGGAAGCCCAGATCTAGGACAACCGGCGAGGTAACGTAGCCTGAACGAACCCCCGCCCCCGGACAGACCGGGAGCCACACCATCCGCTAGTCGGACGTCCGAATGGACCTCGGACTCGTTCTGAGGCTCGGCGCGGTCATCGCGCTCGTAGCGGCGAACGCCTTCTTCGTTGCGGCGGAGTTTGCGCTCGTCAGCGCCCGACGCACCCGCATCGACGAATTGGCCGATGCCGGCGATCGTCTGGCCGGCGTCGTCCGCCGGGCGCAGGGCAATCTCGACCGCGCCATCTCGGGTACCCAACTCGGGATCACGATCGCGTCGCTGGGCCTCGGATGGATCGGCGAGCCGGCGCTCGCAGGGTCGCTCGAAGCACTGTTCGGTGCGCTTGGTTTCGCGACCGGGCCCGCGGCTCTCCACACGACGGCGATCGTCGTCGCCTTCATCATCATCACCTACCTTCACATCGTGCTCGGCGAACTCGCACCGAAGACCGTCGCGCTCCTGCGTCCCGAGACGGTGAGCCGCTATCTGGCCGGTCCTCTCCTCGCGTTCAACCGGGTGGCGACGCCGGCGATCTGGCTGCTCGACGGCTCGGCCCGCCTCTTTCTGAGGTTGATCCGCGCCCCCGTAGGCGATACGCACGGCGCAGAGCATGCCCACAGTCCGGACGAGATCGAGGTGCTCGTGCGGCAGAGTCTGCGCGAGGGGGTGGTGGAGAAGGACGAACAGGCGATGATCGAGGGCGTGTTCGATCTCACGCATACCGTGGTGCGGGAAGTGATGACGCCCCGGCTGGACATCGTCGCCGTCGGGGCCGGGGATCCCGTAAAGGTCATCCTGGAGGTCGCGGCGGAATCGGGGCACTCGCGGCTTCCGGTCACGGGAGAGTCGCTGGACGACATCGTGGGCATCATCGTCGTGAAGGATCTGCTCGCGGAGGTCGTCGCCGAACGTCCGGCGGGACTCGTGGCGCGCGACGTGATGCGCGAGGCGCTCTTCGTCCCCGAGTCGAAGGCGGTGGACGACCTGCTGGCGGAGATGCGGGCCCGGAAGACGCACATGGCCGTCGTTGTCGACGAGTTCGGCGGCACGGACGGCATCGCCACCCTGGAGGATCTCCTCGAGGAGATTGTGGGTGAGATCTACGATGAGCACGACGAGGCGGAGATGGGTCTGGAGGTGGGATCCGATGGCTCGGTCGGGCTCGACGGGGGTGTCTCGTTCGCGGATCTGCTCTCGGGTCTGCGGCTCGATGATCTCGAGGAAGCCGAGGAATACGATACCGTGGCGGGCTACGTGATCGGCACGCTGGGCCGCATCCCGGAGCCGGGAGACAGGGTCCCGCTGGGAGACGTGCGGCTTCAGGTCGCGGAGCTGGTCGAGCGGCGGATCACGCGGCTCACTCTCCTCGGTGTGGACGAAGAGACGGTGCGAAGACTGTGGGAGGCCCTCGAATCGTGACCGGATCCGGACCTCCCTGGAACTTGCTCACGCAGTGCTCTCTCCCGAAGTTGGGAGAGCGCCCCTTCAACGAAAGGCTCCGCTCTGGCTCGCCGAAGATGGTCGGAAGAGTTCCTGACTTGAGGTTCCGGGCTTGAACCTCTCCGACTCCTGGAACTACGAGCAGTTCGACGCCGAAGCGCAACGGCTGTACGAAGCCGGCGACTTCGATCAGGCGCTTGGCCTCCTCAAGGAGGCTCTCACCCGCTATCCCGACTCGGTCGAGCTCCTCGTCTCACTCGGATATACGCGGCTGGCCCGCGAGGAGTATGCCTGGGCGCGCGCCGCCTTCGACGGGGTCCTCCGGATCGATCCCGAGCACGAAGAGGCGCTGGCCGGGTTGGGCGACGTGCTGCTGAAGCTGGGCGAACGCGCGGAGGCCTTCCAGATCTTCGAAGGCCTCATCGCCCTCGGCTACGACCAGGACGTGGAACTCATGCTCTGCGTCGGGCGCAGCCTCCTGCGCGAGGGTCTCCTGAGCCGGGCGGAGCGCTTCTTCCGGCTGGCCCTCGCCGCAGATCGCGAGAGCCCCGATGCGGCGCTGGATCTCGCCTTCACCTTCTACCGGGACGGCGACACCGAGGGGGCCCTGTTCTGGAGCCGGGAGGCCGTGCGTCTGGATCCTCGCTTCGGGGAGGCGCGCGCCCTCTACGGTAACGTGCTCTACGAGCGCGGCGATTTCCGGGGGTCGCTCGTGCAACTGGGGGCGATCCCGGTGACGGACCTGGCGGATCCGATCGTCGCGTGGCGGGTCGTCGACCTCAAGCGGCGACTCGAGAACCTTCCATCGGACGCCGAGGAGTTGCAGCCCTATCTGCTGGCGCTGGAGGAACTGGCACCGGAACCGAGTCCCGAGGAGCGCCTGCTGGCCGAGGTCGAGGCTCGGGCGAACGGGCTGACGGCCGGGCCGGGCACGGGCCAGCTCGATCTGTTCGGTCGTCCGCCCGACGCGTCGGCGGTGGACGTGCACCGCGTTCGGGCCCCGAATGGCGTGGTGTACGAGGGAGACTGGGATGGCATCGTGCGGGCCATGCGAAACGGGTCCGAGGAGCCCGGCGTCTCGCTGTCGGACTTCATGCGCAACGAGGCGATGCGGCTCCATGCGCTGACGGGCATCGCCGTGTCCTGGCAGACGGCGCGCGCTTTCCTCGAGGACTCGGCATGCGTCGGCGCGCTCGAAATCGAACGCTAGTCGTCGGGCCGTGCTGAAAGCTCCGCTGCGCATCGCCGTCATCGGCGGCGACGGGATCGGACCCGAAGTGACCCGCGAGGCGTGTCGTGTGCTCCGGGCGGTGGCCGCCAAGGGCCTCGCCGATCTCGAGCTCACGCGCTTCCCGCATGGAGCCGACCACTATCTCGCTACCGGGGAGACGCTGTCGCAGCGGACCTTCGAGTCCCTGCGGGATGACTTCGACGCGATTCTGTTTGGAGCCGTGGGCGATCCGCGCGTACCCGACGGACGTCACGCGCGCGACCTCCTCCTCGGGCTGCGGGTGCGGCTGGACCTGTTCCTCAACCGCCGGCCACTCCGTCTGCGGGCGCCTGAGCTGTCGCCGCTGAGGTCCGCGGACTCGGTCGTCATCGACTTCGAGATCTTCCGCGAGAATACGGAAGGCCTGTACGTGGGGATCGGCCGGGTCGAACACGAGGACACGCCCGATGAGGTCGCGGTGTCGGAGTCCGTCGCGAGCCGGTTCGGGGTCGAGCGGATTGTACGGCGGGCGTTCGAGCACGCCGCTCCCCGGGGGCTGCGCGTCACGCTCGCGGACAAGGCGAACGCGGTGCCGCACATGTTCGGGCTCTGGCGCCGCGTGTTCGCGGAGGTCGCCGCCGGATACCCGGGGGTGGAGTCGGAGATGCGGTACGTGGACGCGCTCGCCATGGAGATGGTCCGGGTGCCGGAACGGTTTGGAGTCATCGTCACGTCGAACCTGCTTGGCGACATTCTCTCCGATCTGGGGGCCGAGATCGTGGGTGGGCCGGGGCTCGCGCCCTCCGCCAACGTGAACCCCGGCGTACATGGCCTGTACGAACCCGTGCACGGCAGCGCCCCGGACATCGTGGGGACCGGACGGGCGAATCCGATGGCGGCGGTGCTGAGCGCCGCGCTCCTCCTGAGGGATCACGGTTCGGACGAAGCGGCCGAGATCATCGAGGCGGCGGTCGATGCGGCCCTCGACTCGCGGGTGCGGACGCCGGACCTTGGGGGAAGCGCGACGACATCGGACGTCGGAAGCTGGCTTGTGGAACGGGTGAGCGCGGGCTGATCCGCCACGCTACGTTTCCCCCTCGGGCCACTGCGTCGGGCCCCGCGCGCCACCGCCGGTGAAGGTGGAGCCGCGCACCCACATGACATGGATCCGGTCGGACGACCGGCAAGAGACGGAAGGACTCTGCGAAGATGAGCGACAGCAACGGTAACGGCACGGTGTTTCTTTCGGCCGCCCGGACCGCCATGGGCGCGTTCGGCGGCAGCCTGAAGGACTATTCGGCGGTGGACCTCGGCGTCGTCGCTTCGGAAGCGGCGATCGAGCGCTCGGGCGCCGAGGCCGGCGACTTCGGGCACGTGGTGATGGGGAATGTGATGCAGACGTCGGCCGACGCGATCTATCTCGCGCGGCACGTGGGGCTGCGCGCGGGGCTGCCGATCGAGACCCCGGCGGTCACCGTGAACCGCCTGTGCGGTTCGGGCTTCCAGGCCGTGATCGACGGCTCGCAGGAGATCGAACTCGGGGAGAGCGACGTCTGCCTCGTGGGCGGAGCCGAGTCCATGAGCCAGGCGCCGCACATCGTGCGCGGGGCCCGCTGGGGTTTGCGGCTCGGCCCGGCGCCCAAGTTCGAAGATTCCCTGTGGGAAGCGCTCACCGACCCCTACTGCGGCTTCTCGATGGCCCAGACGGCGGAGAATCTCGCGGAGGAATACGGGATTTCGCGCTCGGAGGCTGACGAGGTGGCCGTACGCAGCCAGCGGCTCGCCGCGGAGGCCTGGGAGGGCGGCCGCTACGAGGACGAGGTCGTGCCGATGATGGTGGGAAGAAAGGGGAGGGAAACGTGCTTCGAGCGGGATGAGCACCTCCGCCCCGACACGACGGTCGAGGGGCTCGCGAAGCTCCGGCCCTACTTCAAGCAGGATGGTCTCGTCACCGCGGGCAACGCGAGCGGGATCGGCGACGGGGCGGCGGCGCTGGTGCTGGCGGGCTCGGACTACGCGGACGCGCACGGTCTCGAACCGGCCGGCCGTCTCTTGTCGTACGCCGTGGCCGGCGTGCCGCCCCACATTATGGGCATCGGGCCCGCGCCCGCCTCGCGTGCAGCCCTCGACAAGGCCGGCCTCACCCTCGACGATATCGATCTCGTCGAGGTGAACGAAGCGTTCGCCCCGCAGTACCTCGCGGTCGAGCGCGAACTCGGTCTCGACCGGGACAAGGTGAACGTCGATGGCGGGGCCATCGCGCTCAGCCATCCGCTCGGCATGACGGGGGCGCGGATCACGGGCCATCTTCTGCACGAACTGCGGCGCCGGGGCGGCGGCCTGGGCCTGGGCGCGGCGTGCATCGGCGGCGGGCAGGGCGCGGCCGTAGTCGTGGAGGTTGACGCCTAGCACGGGCCGCCAGCAGGCTGCCGGGCCGGGCCCCACGAGCAGTCGGAGGGAGCGAACATGGATCCCCTATTCTTCATCCTCGCCGGGGCGGGCGCGCTCGCCCTGGCCACGAGTCTCCGCATCCTGAAGGAATACGAGCGGGCGGTCGTTTTCCGGCTCGGCCGCGCCCGCCCGACCCGCGGGCCCGGGCTCATCTTCCTCGTCCCGTTCGGGGTCGAGCGCATGGAGCGGGTGAGTCTGCGGATCATCGCCATGGACATCCCGCCCCAGGACGTCATCACGCGGGACAACGTGTCGGTGAAGGTCAACGCGGTGCTCTATTTCCGGGTGGCAAATCCGAAGCGCGCCATCCTCGAGATCGAGGACTTCCTCTTCGCCACCTCGCAGCTCGCGCAGACGACGCTGCGCTCGGTCATAGGGCAGGCGGAACTGGACGAGGTCCTCGCGGAGCGCGAGAAGTTCAACCAGATCCTGCGGGACATCATCGATCAGGGCACCGACGCGTGGGGGATCGACGTCACGGGCGTCGAGGTGAAGGACGTGGACCTGCCGCAGGAGATGAAGCGCGCGATCGCGCGGCAGGCGGAGGCGGAACGCGAGCGGCGCGCCAAGGTCATCAACGCGCAGGGCGAACTGCAGGCGGCCTCCAACCTGCGGGACGCGGCGCGCCAGCTGAGCGAATACCCGGCCTCGCTCCAGCTGCGCTTCCTGCAGACGGCGACGGAGATCGCGGCGGAAAACAACTCGACAACGCTCTTCCCGCTCCCGGTGGAACTGGGCCCTATGTTCGGCATGATCAAGGGACTCACCACGGCGTCGGATACCGCGTCGGGCGATGACGAATCTTCGGCTCCCGCCGGCGAGCGTACGCTCGAAGGCTCGCAGGGAGCGCCGCAGCTGCCGCGCGCGGAGCCGGCGGGCGACCCGAGCGAGGTTGACGCGCCTGAAGCGGTGGAGAGAGAGAGAGATGCCGCCGGCTGACGGCGACCGTGAGGACTCGCCCGGATCCGGTCCACCGGCTCGCCGCCCGCCCGGGTCGGCGACGGTCACACAGGAGCAGCTCGAACGGGTGATCCGGCGCGCGTCGGATCTGCAGTTCCGCAGTGCCACCTCGGTCGGTGGGGCGCTCGGTGCGGGCGAAGTCGTTCAGATCGGGGCGGAGGTCGGGATCGAGGAGCGCTACATCCGGCAGGCGCTGGCCGAGGTTGAGGCTGCCTCCCTCATCCCCGACGCGCCTCCGGATGACGGCCTCGCGCGCCGGATGATCGGTCCGGCGATCGTGAGCACGAGCCGGGTGGTGCCCGGAAGCCCGCCGGAGGTGGAGGCGAATCTCGAGTCGTACCTGCGGGAAGAGGAGCTTCTCAGGCAGGTGCGTTCCCGGTCGGGCGGGTCGCTCTGGGAGCCGGGGACCGGAGTCGTCAACCAGATGCGCCGCGCCATGGATGTCGGCGGACGGCGGTACATTCTGGCGAAGGCTCGAAACCTTCAGGTCGGTGTGGAAGCCCTTGAGAGCGGCTGGTCGCTCGTCACGCTCACGGCCGACATCGGGAACATGCGGGCGGAACGGCTCGGAGGCTGGTTCGCGGGCATGGGGCTGCTCGGCGCGGTCGGCGGCTTCGGCCTGTTCATGGCGACGGGAGGCGGTGTCCTGCCGCTGCTGGGAGGCCTCGGGATCCTCTCGGGTTTCACGGCCGTTGGAACGGTCTCCGCGCGGGCCGATATGCGGAAGGTCAGGCAAAGGATGGAACTCGCGCTTCAGGGTCTTCTCGACCGACTCGAGTGCGGCGAAAATCTCCGGAGCGAAGAGGAACCGTGGCACCGTAAACTCCTGGGCTGAGGGGCGCGCGTCTCCGGGCGCAACACGCCAGCAGAAATAAATACACCAACGGACATCAAGGGAGCGGACATTGACTCGGATTCGGAAGGTCGGGGTGGTCGGAGCGGGACTGATGGGGAGCGGGATTGCGCAGGTGAGCGCGGCGGCCGGCTATGAGACGATCGTGCGGGAGGTGGAGCAGGGGTTCCTGGACCGGGGGCTGGCCGGCATCCGGAAGACACTGGATCGCGCCGTGCACAAGGAGAAGCTGGGCGCGGCGGAGCGGGATGCGACGGTGGCGCGCCTTCACCCGACGCTCGAGCTGGCGGACCTCGCCGAGTGCGACCTCATCATCGAGGCGATCACCGAGAACCTCGGGGCGAAACACGCGTTGTTCGGCGAACTCGGCGGGCTGTGCGGGGAGGAGACCATCTTCGCCTCCAACACATCGAGCCTGTCCATCACCGAACTCGCCGCGGAGACGGATCGACCGGAGCGTTTCGTCGGCCTGCATTTCTTCAGCCCCGTCCCGGTCATGCCGCTGGTGGAGGTCGTGCGCTGCGGGCAGACGGCGGATGAGACGTTCGAGGCGGCCTTCGCCTTCGCCGCATCGCTCGGGAAGAGCCCCATCGCCTGCGGCGACAACACCGGCTTCGTGGTGAACCGGCTCCTCGTCCCCTACATGCTGGACGCCATTCGCGCCTACGAGGCCGGGGTCGCGTCGATACCCGACATCGACAAGGGGCTGCGCCTGGGCTGCGGATACCCGATGGGCCCCTTCACGCTGGGCGATTTCGTGGGCCTCGACACGCTGTACCACATCACCGGGATCATGTACGACGAGTACAAGGAGGCGCGCTTCGCCTCTCCGCCGCTGCTGCGCCGCATGTTCCTGGCGGGATACCACGGCCGGAAGACGGGGAAGGGCTTCTACGACTACAGCGGCGACGAACCAGTCGTGTCCAGCTTCGTCCTGTAGTTCGCGTCGTGCAGGCGTGTCGGACGGACACGGGGCCGTGTGACCTCTCCCCGCCCGGAGACGTCTTGTGTTCGGCAGACAGACATCCGCGCGCAGAGGACCTCATGAGACGGATACGATGGACGGTGGAGCCGTCGAGAGAGCGCGCGAGAGTTGCGGTGCGCGTCCTTCTTCTGGCCCTCGGGATTCCCGCCCTCCCCGGCGTCGGTGCGTCGGGTGTCGTCGCCCAGGAGCCCGTTCGCGTGGTGGGCGCGGTCCGCGATCTGGGGACGGGCGAGCCGGTCGAGGGGGCGATGGTGCGGCTCGCCTCGGCCTCCGATGTGGCGGGTGAGCTTCGCGAGACGCTGACGGGCCCGGAAGGCACGTTTGCGTTCGAGGGCGTGGCGCCGGGCGACTACGCGCTGGGCGTGCGACGAATCGGATACGAGGACTTCAGTATTCCTCTGGAGGTCGGAGCTGGCGCGCCCACCCCGGTGGAGGTGGGACTCCGCACGCGGGCGGTCCCGCTCCAGCCGCTCAATGTCGATGTGGAGGGACGGCCGCCCCGCCTCGCCGAGACCGGGTTCTACGACCGTCTCGAGGAGGGCTGGGGGGCGTACTTCGAGCCTGACTGGATCGAGTCGAACACGGCGGGGTTCATCCGCCTTTCGCAACTCCTTTCGAACCTCCAGATCCGTGCGCCCTTGCCCCGGTGCAGGTCCGTCCAGGTCTGGTATGACAAGAGGTTCATCGGTCTTGCGGACGGGTCGGGTACCAGCCGGTCGCGGTCACTCAATCCGGCGGGGACGTACAGGTCCCCCAGCGGTCCGCCCCCGCGGCTCCTCGACGAACTGTCCGTGACGGACGTCGGTGCGGCCGAACTGTACACTCCCTCGACGCCGATCCCTCTGTTCGCCCTCAACGACATGACGATCGCGTGCGGCGTCATCATCCTGTGGTCCGACTGGATGGCGCAGATGGCGCAGATCCCGCAGATCGAAGTCGACCTGTGTGAACCGGGCGGGCAGGCCGGCGAGGTGACGCTCGATGGGTTCGTCGAGGATGAACTCACCGAGGTGCGGCTGCCCGCCGCCCACGTCTTCGCTTCGTATCCGGCTCCGGGCGAGTCCTCGCTGAAGGACCTCGAGGTGCGCACGGATTCGCTCGGCCGCTATCGCCTGTGCGACCTGCCCGCCGGAGCGGCGGTAGAAGTGACGGCGGCCTACGGCCGTGAGATGGGTGTGTCCGCCCTGGTGGAAGCGGCCGACGGGGCGCGGCTGAGGCTCACGGTGAAGGTGACGGAGCCGGGCACCATCACGGGTCTGGTCGTAAACGAGGGGACGGGGCGGCCCTTCGGCGGCGTACCCATCCTGCTGGTGGGCACGGACTTTCGCGCCGTGACGAGCACCGCGGGCAGGTTTTCGCTCGAGGGCGTGCCCCCCGGTGCCTACCGCATCCGTGCTGTCTGCGAGGGATTCGAGCCGGCGTCACAGGAAGTGGAAGTCACGGGAGCCGGGCAACTCCGCGTGATGCTCGCCTTGACTCCCGAGGCCAGACTGGCTTTCGCTCCCCGACGCTGCGCCACCTAGCGCAGTGTCGCTGCTCGCCGGTCAGGTCGGCCAGAGCCAGCCGAAGGCGCCGCCCGTCAGCAGTCCGTAGACAATCCCATCGAACACGTTGCGCCCGGTCGTCGCCCACGACTGCGAGTACCAGATCGACCGCTGAAGGTGAGCGAGGGCGTAGCCTCCGAAGGCGACTGTGGAGGACATCCGGAAGACCTCCATGTAGCCGCTCCCCGGGCCAAGCGTGAGGCCGGTCACGTAGCCCGTGAACGCGCTCACCACGAGGCAGTAAACGAACCACTGCACCAACTGACTCCCCATGTTGAACGGGTCTCCCGCCGGCAACACGGTCAGGAACCCGGTCGGCCCGCGCGCCGCCTTCTCCCGGAAGGCGTCGTCCTTCCGGTCGTCCTTGCTGCTCGGATGCGGAAAGGAGTAGTCACCGGCCGGAATCCCTCGCAGGGCGTCCATCACCCCGTCCTCGTCGGGCGCCTTCCCGAAGTCCTTCCGGTGGTAGCCGAGGAACATGTGAATGACGGAGCTTCCGACGAAGGCGAGTCCCGCGGCCAAAAGGATCGGCAACCAGAGGCTTGGCACGTGAACCATGTACTTCGCTCCTTCCCGGCAGGTGCTTCAGGGATCCGCGGCCGGCTGCGGCGCGGCAACTGACCAGGGCTTCAACGTAGGGTCTGCAGACTCCTGGCGCCCCGGCGCTACTGGAAGCGGAGCTGAACCCCCACGGCGTGCCCGGAAATCAGTGGCCGGATCCGGACGCGGGCGGGCGGAGACAGTCCGGACAAGGTCGATGGGGGTTCGACTCGGAGCCAGCCCGCCGCGGCGCCCGTCGCCCGGCCTCCGACCCACCAGCCGATGAAGCCGCCGACCGCCACATCGGACAGCCAGTGCCGGTCTCCGTAGATCCGGGCGAGTCCCGTCCCCGCGGCTGCCACATAGAAGGGAATGGCCCACCCGCCTTCGGTAACCTCATCGACGGCGGCGGCGATGGCGAAGGCGTAGGCAGTGTGGCCGGACCCCAGCGAAGCGTTGCTCCGGAAGGGATCGAAGTGCAGGACGCCTCGCTCGTCTCGCGGGCGGCTTCGTCCCAACGTCCAGTTCAGCACGGTGTTCGACATCGAGCCGGCGAGGACGCCGAAGAAGGCCGAAGTCGCCCGCCGGACACCGTGCTCGCCGTCCAGCGCGACTCCAAGCAGGATTCCACCCCCCGCCAGCCAGGGCGCGGTCCGCTTCCAGTCGCCGTACGTATGACCGCCCTCGGCCAGATCGCGACCGAACTCCCCTTGATGATCCAGCGCCAGATTACGGACGGTCCCGTCGACGAGGAAGGCACCGCCCAGGACGCCCGCGCCGAGGGCGACACCCCGCCAGACCCGGGTGCCCTCCGCCCCCTGCGAATCCGGAGGCGCTTCGACCGCCTGAGCGGCGAGGTGGAGCGGGAGCAGGAACCACGCAACTCCGAGCGAGGCAGCAGCCCCTCGACGGGCTTTCCGGGGCGGGATCGGGCGGCGTGCGCCGCGGCGGCCGAAGCGTGTCATGGACGCCTCCGAAGCTGCCTGCCCGGCGGCTCCCGGGCAACCGCTCGCCGCCGGTGTTCGGAGGAGGTCTTCAACGGGCAAATTTCCTTGCGGTACAAGGGTTTTCGCCGTATTTTCCGGGTCTGTGACGAAGACACCGGAGGCACCGTCTATCCGCCAGCCTGAGGCGTCCTCCGCGCCTTTCCTCGGGCGCCTGACCCTTCGCGACTACCGCAACTTCGAACGACTCGAATGCGAGTTCCCGGAGGCCGGCGTCGCGATCATCGGGCCCAACGGATCGGGTAAGACGAACCTCCTCGAGGCGATCTACTACCTTGAGGTCTTCCGGTCCTTTCGAGGCGTGCGGGACCGCGAACTCGTGCGGTTCGGACAGACGGTGTTCCGGGTCGAAGGTGAGGTCGAGAGGGGGATGTCCGTGGCCGCGGCCTACGACCGATCGCAGCGCATCAAGAAGGTCGAGGTGGACGCGCTGGAAGTGGAACGGGTCTCGGCCGGGATCGGGTCGGTGGGCGTGGCGGCGTTTCGCCTCGACGATGCCGACATCGTGCGCGGGGGACCCACGCTGCGGCGCCGGTTTCTCGACGTTGCGCTCTCGGTCGGCGTGCCGGGCTACCTCTCGGCGCTGCAGCGCTACCGGGGTCTTCTGTCACAGCGGAACGAGGCGCTGCGGCGTGGATGGACGAACGAGGAGATCGAGGCCTGGACCGAGGGACTGATCGAGGACGGCGGGTTCCTCACCGAAAAACGGGCGACATGGGTGTCTGAAGGGGCGGAACGATACGCCGATTTCTACGGGCGAATTTCGGGGGGAGACAGCGCGCGGCTGCGGTATGCCGCTTCGGCCGCGTCGGGTGCCGGGACAGATGGTGTCGAGGACGCCGGATCGTGGGCGGATCGCTTTCGGGAAGCGCTGGAGGCGACTAGGGAACGGGAGCGCCGCCAGGGGGTGACCGTGGTGGGTCCGCACCGCGATGAGATCCGGTTCGAGGTCGAGGCGCCGGAGGGGTCGCGAGACCTCCGGAGCTATGGGTCGAGCGGACAGCAGCGCACGGCGGCGCTGGCCCTGCGCCTGCTCGAAGCCGACCGGCTGAAGGAGCGCCTCGGGCGCGAGCCGCTGTACCTGCTCGACGATGTGTTCGCGGAACTGGACGAGGGTCGCTCAGATCGCCTGTTGCGGCTCTTCGAGTCGGAACGGGGCGGACAGGTGATTCTGACTGCCCCCAAACCAGGTGACGTGGGCTTGATGGGAGGGAAGCTGGCGCGATGGCACCTGCGGAACGGGCGCCTGATCGCATGAACGCCGCGGCGTCCGGGCCGGTGCCGCGGAAGCGCTCGCGGCGTCGCGATGCGAGGAAGGGCGAGCGGCACCCGCAACGCATCGGGGGCGTGCTGGCGGAAATGCTCGACCGGATGGGGATCCGCGAACGCGTGGAGCGCAGTGCCACCGCCGCGCGCTGGGAACGGATCGTCGGACCGCACATCGCGCGCGTGACGAAGGTTGGCGGGATCAAGGGAAAAACGTTGTTCATCGAAGTCGCCGGTGCGGCCTGGATGACGGAATTGAACATGATGCGGAGAAAACTGCTGAGTCGTCTGAACGAGAACCGCACTCGCGGCCGGATCGACCGGATCGTGTTCGTGCAGTCCGGGGACTCATCGCCGGTCGTGGCGCGCCGCGGCCGACTCGATAGGGGGAGGGGTTGATGGCGAAGTCGACGACCGGTGGGAAGACCGCCGGCAACCAGAACGGGAACTCGGACTATACCGCCCGGCAGATCCATGTCCTCAAGGGACTGGAGGCCGTGCGGAAGCGTCCGGGGATGTACATCGGGTCCACTTCCGGACGCGGATTGCACCATCTCGTCTACGAGGTCGTCGACAACTCGATCGACGAGGCGATGGCGGGATATTGCTCCGGTATCGAGGTCACGATCGGGACCGACCAGTCGATCCGCGTCGTGGATGACGGGCGCGGGATCCCCGTGGACCTTCACCCGACCGAGAACGTGCCCGGGGTCGAGCTCGCCCTCACGACGCTCCACGCGGGCGGCAAATTCGACAAGTCGAGCTACAAGGTGTCGGGCGGACTGCACGGCGTTGGCGTTTCCGTCGTGAACGCGCTCTCCGAGTGGCTGCAGGTCGAGGTGCGCCGCGACGGCCACGAGTGGACGCAGCGCTACGAGCGCGGCGTCAGCCAGGGCAAGCTCACGAAGGGGCGGAAGACGACGGACACCGGGACCACCGTGACCTTCCGGCCCGATCCGGAGGTCTTCGAGGGTCTCGGAGACCACCTCGAGTACAGCTTCGAGACGCTCGCCAACCGGTTGCGGGAGATGGCGTACCTGAACCGGGGCGTGCGGATCACCATCGTCGACGAGCGGCAGGAGGATGCGAGCCGCGACTTCCACTTCGAGGGGGGGATCGCCCAGTTCGTCGAGTACCTCCTGGGCAACAAGACTCCGCTGCACTCGGACGTCATCTACGTCGCGGGCGCGCAGGACGACACCGAGATCGAACTCGCGATGCAGTACACGGACGCCTACAGCGAGAACACGTTCACCTTTGTCAACAACATCAACACGCACGAAGGCGGAACGCACCTCTCCGGGTTCAAGGGCGCCCTCACCCGCACGATCAACAGCTACGCGCAGCGGAACAACATCCTCAAGAAGGCGGACCCGGCCCTGAGCGGCGACGACGTGCGCGAGGGGCTCGTCTGTGTCCTGTCGGTCAAGGTCATGGAGCCGCAGTTCGAGGGGCAGACCAAGACCAAGCTGGGGAACAGCGAGGTGCGCGGGATCGTCGAGAGCCTGGTCAACGAGAACCTCGGGACGTGGATGGAGGAGAACCCCAGCCCCTCCCGGAAGATCATCGAGAAGGCGCTCCAGGCGTCGCGGGCGCGGGAAGCGGCGCGCAAGGCGCGGGATCTGACGCGCAAGAAGTCCGCGCTGGAGACCGGCATCCTGCCCGGCAAGCTGGCGGACTGCTCGATCACGGACCCGGAAATCGCCGAACTGTACCTGGTGGAGGGAGACAGCGCGGGCGGCAGCGCGAAGATGGGGCGCGACCGCAACTACCAGGCCATCCTCCCCCTGCGCGGGAAGATCCTCAACGTGGAGAAGGCGCGGATCGACAGGATCCTCTCCAACGAGGAGATCCGCGCCATGATCACCGCCATCGGGACGGGCATCGGAGAGGATTTCGATCTCTCGCAGGCCCGGTATCGGAAGGTCGTGATCATGACGGACGCCGACGTGGACGGCGCCCACATCCGGACCCTGCTCCTGACCTTCTTCTTCCGGCAGATGAGAGAGCTCATCAACGCCGGATACATCTACATCGCGCAGCCGCCGCTGTATCGGGTATGGAAGGGGAAGACGGAGTTCTACTGCTACGACGAGTCGGAGCGCGTCGCCGCCCAGGCGAGGCTCGACAACGGCAGGGGCAGCACCTCGCTGCAGCGCTACAAGGGGCTGGGCGAGATGAATGCCGATCAGCTGTGGCAGACCACGATGAACCCGGAGAAGCGCACGCTGCTCCAGGTGAGAATCGACGAAGCCGTGGAAGCGGATCGCCTGTTCGACACGCTCATGGGCGAGAACGTCGAGCCCCGCCGCGATTTCATCGAGCAGAACGCCCGCTACGTCCGCAATCTCGACGTCTGATCCGCCTCTGAGCCCACCTCGCGTCCCCGCGTCAACGGCGCCGTTGATAGCCTGTTGACGCCCCCGCGGATCCTTGTGTCAGAGAGGGCGGCAGGGTGTCGTCCTCAAGGATCGATCAGGGAGGTGGATGATGAGGACGAGGAGAAGCAGGAACGGAACCGTGCGGCTGCCCGCCGCCGCGTGGGCCTTCGCGGGGGCCCTGATGCTGTCGCTGACGCTGCCGTCGGTCGCCGCGGCACAAAGCGAGTGTGGGGAGTACATCTCGGGGGGGCCGAGCAATCCGGCGAGCGGAACGCTGTTGGGTTCCCGGCTCATCACGCAGAACCTCGGTGGCGGCGCCAACATCAACGTGGGGGTGGCCTCGGGTGGGATCAGCGGGGGAGGCACCGCGACGTTTTATGTCGGTGTGTACCTGATGGATGACGGCCGGCGGCGGCACTTCCGGTGCGACGCTTACGAGCCGTGGGGCTTCTCTTGACGCCCCTCCACGCAGGCACCTTCGGTTCGAGGCTGCGTCGAACGCAGCCGGAAGCCGCGGCTGCGGGCCGAAGCCGGCCACCGAGTTCTGCTCGGTGGCCGGAAGCCCCGGCCGCGCGATCGGTTACCTTGGGACTGGCGAGCGTATTCGGCCTCTCCGGATGTGGGGGGGACGCTGATGTGGGCGATGGTGGACGCGTCCATTTCGTCGAGAGCGGTCAGGTCTACGAGATCCGGTCGCTCGAAGCCCACCTGGACCAGCTCGACGAACGGGTGAGCTTCGGCTCGCTGGCGGACATCCTCGTCACCCCGCACGGCTACTTCGTCGCGGACGGGCTCAACCGCCACATCGTCCTCCTCGACCGGAGTCTGCATCCGGTGCGGATCTCGGGCAGGGACGGCGACGGCCCCGGAGAATACAGGTTCCCGAGCCGCCTGGACCACGCGGGCGATCAGGTTCTTGTCCTCGATGTCGGCGCCGGGCGCGCATCGTACCTGAGCCCGGACGGCGACTTCGTTCGCAGCCAGCTGGTTCCGGGGAACGCGAGCGACGCGGCCGTCCATCCAGACCTCGGGCTGCTCGTCACGGGGGACGCGTTCGCGGACCACTACCTGGCCCGGGTGACGGCGAGCGGAAATGTGGCGTTCGGACGGATCCCGGACGAGTTGCGTCCCGACCCGGAAGGCCCATTCCAGTTGCGTCTGGACCTGGTGACCGTGTCCGACGACGGCCTGATCCACGTCCTCGATCAGGAGCAGATCGCGCTTGTGAGCTTCGATCCCGAGGGGGCCCTGGTGAGCGTGCTCTTCCTGCCGAAGGAAATGCGGGATCTCAGGTTGAGGAAGAATCGTGAGACCGTCGAGACGTTCGGAGGGCCGGAGCGAGTCCTCGGCACACAGTTCGTATCGAGCCTCCGGCCCCTTGAGGACGGCCGCCTGTTCGCGCGGTTCAACTCGGAGAACACGATCGGGCTGTTCCTGGATGTGGAGCGTCACGAAGCTGCGCGCCTCACAGTGCCGGTCGAGCGCGAAGATTGGCTATGGATGCGATCGAGCGGGGTCTACTTTGACGGCATGGATCGACTGGTGCTTACCGAGGGGCTCAAGGCGGCGGGACTCCTGACCGCGGAGATCGAACTCACGGATCCGGAGGGGTAACGGTTTCTTCTGAACCCTCGCTGGTCGCGATCGACCAGGGCACGACCTCGACGCGCGCCATCGCGTTCGACCTCCGCGGGAGGACGGTCGCGACGGCGCAGCGCGAGTTGCCGCAGAGCTATCCCGCCCCGGGATGGGTCGAGCACGATCCCGTGCAGATCGGGGACGATGCGATACGGGTCACGCGCGAGGTCATCGAGGCCGCAGAAACCCTGGGGCATCACGCGGTGGCGATCGGGATCACGAATCAGCGCGAAACGACCGTGGTCTGGGAACGCGCGAGCGGCAGGCCGATCCACCCGGCGATCGTGTGGCAGGACCGCCGGACGGCAAAGGAGTGTGCCGAGCTTCGCGACGCGGGGCACGAGGGGCTCATCGAGCGCCGCACCGGTTTGCGTCTCGACCCGTACTTCTCCGGCACGAAGCTGGCGTGGATCCTCGACAATGTGCCCGGCGCGCGCGAGGCGGCCGAAAATGGCGAACTGGCCTTCGGGACCATCGACACCTGGTTGCTCTGGTGTCTCACGGACGGCCGCGTACACGCGACGGACGCATCGAACGCGTCGCGCACGCTGCTCTACGACATCGGGGAGGGCCGCTGGCACCCGGGACTGCTCGAGACGTTGCGCGTGCCCGCAGCCGTGCTGCCGGAGGTGCGCAACTCGGCCGGCGATTTCGGGGAAACGTCCGCCGAACTCTTCGGGCGGGCGATCCCGGTGCGGGGTGTGGCCGGCGACCAGCAGGCGGCAACGTTCGGACAGACGGCGTTCGAGCCCGGAGGGATGAAGTTCACCTACGGGACGGGGGCGTTCGCGCTCATCAACACCGGGTCCCGCCGGCTCGCCTCGGAACATGGTCTGCTGACGACGGTGGCCTGGCAACTCGGGGGCGAGCGCACATACGCGCTCGAGGGGAGCATCTTCGTCGCCGGTGCATCGGTTCAATGGCTTCGCGATGGGTTGGGCATCATCTCCGACGCCGCCGAGACCGAGGCTCTCGCCCGTTCCGTGGATTCGACAGGCGGGGTCGTGCTGGTCCCGGCCTTCGTCGGGCTGGGCGGCATCCACTGGGATCCGGAAGCGCGCGCCGCGCTCCTCGGGATGACGCGCGATACGGGACGGGCCGAGATCGCCCGCGCGGCCCTGGAAGCCGTTGCCTACCAGTCGCGCGAACTGATCGAAGCGATGCAGGCGGACGGAGCGCCGCGCCCCGCGAGCCTGCGAGTGGACGGCGGGTTCACGCGGAACGACTGGGCCATGCAGTTTCTCGCAGACATCCTCGATCTCGAGATTGCACGGCCCGCCGTAACGGAGACGACCGCACTGGGAGCGGCCATGCTGGCCGGCCTCGGCGCCGGCCTGTTCGCACATGTTGGGGACACCGCTGCCCTGTGGCGGCACGACCGGGCGTGGCAGCCTGGCATGGACGCGGAAACGCGGGAGCACCTCTATTCCGGGTGGCAGCGCGCGGTCGCTCGCGTGTTGTCCAACTGATATTCTCACAGCTCATGGAGACGACCAGGAGACCGACCGTTCCCGCGGCCGAGGAGATTCTCGGCGGGTACTTCCCCGTGCTCGACCACGGCTTTGTCGCGCTCGTCGATTACATGGGTTCGGACGCCGACGTGGAGGCGGCCGCGCGTGTGAGCTACGGAGCCGGCACGCGACGCGTCAGCCAGACCCGCGGTCTTGTACGGTATCTGCGGCGTCACGCCCACACGACGCCGAGCGAGATGGTCGAGTTCAAGTTTCACTGCTCGATGCCCATGTTCGTGGCGCGCCAGTGGATCCGGCACCGCACCGCCTCCGTGAACGAACTCAGCGCCCGCTACAGCCTGTTGCCTCTGCTGTTCTATGAGCCGGACCACGAGCAGTTCGCCTATCAGAGCCGACTGAACAACCAGGGCCGGGAGATGGATCCCGCCCCGAGCGACCTCTACCGGGACGCGATCGACCGGTGGGAGCGCCTGCGTGAGGATGCCGCGGGCGCGTACGGATGGTTGCTGTCCGAAGACGTCGCGCGGGAACTCGCGCGCATCGACCTCCCCCTGTCCACCTATACGCAGTGGTACTGGAAGATCGATCTGCACAACCTGCTGCACTTTCTCCGACTGCGAGTGGATGCGCATGCCCAATGGGAAATCCAGGAGTACGGGCGGGTGATGGCCGGCATGCTGCAGCGGGTCGCGCCGCTCAGCTACGAAGCCTGGATCGACTACGAGGTGCTGGGAGCACGACTGAGCGCGGGCGAACTCGACGTCCTGCGGAGCCTGCTGCGGGCGGACGCCGAGTCGGGGTCGATCCACGGCGAAGGGGTGGCGACGAGTGAGGACCTCCGGGCGACCGGTCTGGCGCCCCGCGAGATCCGCGAACTGATGGACAAGCTTTCTCCCGCGGACCGGCCGGACTTCACACTCGATCTCTCGCGGATGAAGAGTGCGGAGGAAATGTCCGAGAAGATGGCGAAAGCGGTACCGGCCCCCTCGACCTGAGAGGCCGCCCCCGCCCGGCCTGCTAGGCCGCCCGCGTCGCGCGGCCCGGGAGAGTACGGGCCGCGAACCACGCCAGCGACAACAGCCACAGCGCGTAGAACACGATCCGGATCGGGTGAAGCGCCAGCGACTCCATGAACTGCGGATCGATCCCCACAACCAGCATCGTCGTCCGTGACAGCTGTTCGGCCGTGAACCAGCCCCACAGCACGGCGGCCCACAACAGACTCCAGCGCTTCCAGGTCGGTGGCCCCAACTCGGCGGGCAGACGCCGCACGTTCATGTAGCCGATGACGAGCGTAAACAGGAACATGCTGGACATCGTGAATGGGCCCGCTATGAGGAGCAGGAAATCGGGCTGAAGCACATCCAGCGCCTCACCGCCCACCCACGACGCGGCGATGATCCCCATCGCCGCCAGCACGAAGATCGTCAGGAACACGAGGAAGGTGCGCTTCTGCGTGAAGAAGCGCGTCCGGTATCCGAAGCGCTCGTAGAAGATGCAGCCCGTGATCCGGGTGACCGTGTCGAGGATCGCAAGCTGAGTCGAGAAGATGACGAAGGATCCACCCAACAGGAACAGGACCCGAAGCCACAACCCGCCGACGCGCTCAATCGCCTCGCCCTGCAGCGTCACCATCGTGGTCAGGTCGCCCGCGATCCCCGGGTTGTCCGTGCCTATCGTCGCTGCGACGAGCATGCACGTGATGACGACGCTCAGGAGCGTGAGGACGACGAAGGTGACGAACAGTTCCTGGTGTACGACCCGCATCCAGCCCCGGAAACGCCCGAGCTGCGTGGAGTCGTTCGTGTCGAAGACGAAGCCGGTTGTGCTGATGTCCTCGTTTTGTCCTCTGATGCCGGCGATCCGGCCCTGGAACCTCGCCATCCCGAAACCCTTGTCGCGCAGCCACAGCGACTGCGCGAGCAGTAGCGTGCCCCCGGTCCCGGCATACGCGACCGCCAGGATCAGCGTCGGGAACTGATCGCCCGTAAAAAGTCTCGCCGGAGCGCTGCCGAACGAGACGGCGCCGACCGCCAGTTCGAGCAGGTGGGACGGGACGAGACCGACGACCAGGAGCGTAATGAGGAGGAGGGGGAAGAACCCCGCTACGAGGGCGATCTCGCAGCGCTCCAGGACGTTGTACACGATCCGGGAGACCGCGAGCCCGAACCAGATGCAGGCGAGCATCAACAGCGCCATCGGCTGCCACTGGATCTGGGGTCCGCCGACGAGGACGACGATCTGGCCCACGAACTCCGCCGACTGCGACGCCCATCCGGGCCAGAAGAAGCTCACCAGCGTCGCGACCAGGAAGAGCCACGGCCAGAACCCCAGCCGATCGAGCCGCGCCATCCCGGCGAACGTCGACTCGCCGGTGGCGATGGTCCAGCGTTCGATCTCGCCGATGACGACGAACTGGGTCACGACGCCGATCCAGAACAGCCACCAGATGGAGAAGCCGTTCGCGGCGACGAGGTTGGGCCAGAGGAGGAACTCGCCGCTCCCCAGTCCCATGCCGAGGGCGATGACGGAGGGGCCGATGATGTGCTTGAGTCGGGGCACGCGCGACATGCGGCGGACGAACTTGAAGGGCGGCCCATGGCCACGGTCGGGGAAGGCCTCCGTGTCCGGGGCGTCCGGAAGGGTGCTCTCGTCGAGCGGCTCGTACAGGCCCTCCCGGTACCGGCGCCCCCGCTCATCGCTCGAGGCGATCGCGTCCGGCCCCACGGTCCCGGATCCGGGTTCGTTCAAGATGCCGGCGGATCGAAGCGTCCCGCCGGGACCGTCTCACCCGCGGCGACATCCTCGAAATAGATGAATCGATCCCCGCCATCCAGAAGCCGCGTCATGGCGAACTGGATGTCTCCGACCGGCTGCCAGTCGGACCACCAGATGACCTCCCCCGGAGCCTCCGCCCGCCCCAGGTGGTACTGCCAGGCCATCATGCGTCCCGAGTCGTCGAGGAAGCCCCAGTACTGGTCCTCGGTCACACCCAGGCCCTGGTCGAAGCTGAGGCGGACCACGTCGTACGCCTCGCCATCGGAGAGCGTGCGCGTCCCCTCGTAGGCGAGATGCACCCCCGGGTCTTCCCACTTGTAGGGCATGATCGCCCAGTAGGTGTCGTTGATGAAGGCGCCGTAGCCACGCCGGAGTACGGAGTCCCGCGCGGCTCCGGCCAACTCCTCCCCGCCGACCCAGGCGCGCCCCGCCGGGACCTTGTCGAGTTCGGGGTGGGGTTCGATCTCGTTCAGATTGAAGAGCAGGAGATGGGAAGCCCCGTCGGCCTCGTAGGCGATGCGGTATCGCCCGTCGTACCGGTCCCACGAGTGCTCACGGTTCGCCACGATCTCGCCGTCACGCTCGACGATCCAGCGGAACGAGAGGTAGCGCGTTCGATCCCACGCGTCGCGTCCGCCGAGACTCTCGGCCAGCCGCGCGGCGTGCATGGCCGCCGTGTCGCCTGCCGCCGCCGCGCCCCCGCTGCCTTCTCCCGCCGCCCCGCCGCCGCAGCCGACGAGCGCGGACGCCACGAACATCACGCAGAGTCTGTGCATGGATCCCCCCGGGCGGCGTTACGGACGAAGGCGGAACCTAGGGGGGCCGTCGGCGAGTGTCGATATCGTCCGCTGGCGCGTGTCCTGTGAACGCGAGTTCTACCCCTCGAACTTGAATTCGGCCTGCGAGTCCTCGCCGTCCGGCGGCAGCTCTCCGGGCGGAGGCTCTTCGGTGTCAGCGGTGGGAAGAGATCCGGTGCGCGCCGCGCGTCCCGAGTGCATGGGGTGCACGGCCTCGACCGCAACGCCCGCACCCAGCCGCACGACCGGGCGTCCGGCCTCGCGCGGAGAGCGGCGGATCACGCTCGCCGCCGATGTCGCCTCCACGGATCCGTCGGACAGTTCCCACGCCACCTCGTCACCATCGTGAGCTTCGATGAATCCCGCGAGACCACCCGTCCGCTTTCGCTCGGGCAGGATCATGAACCCCTTGCCGGCGCGGCCCTGGACCTTGAACTCGGTGAACGGGATGCGTTTGCCGTAGCCGGCGGCCGTGGCCACGAGCAGATCGGAATCCGCACGCGGCGCGGCCGCTGCGACCACCACGTCACCGCGCGCCAGGTCTATGGCTTTCACGCCGCGGGCCGTGCGACCCATCGTGCGAATCGCGGATTCGGGGAAGCGGATCGCCTGACCGGCTCGTGTCGCGAACAGGAGGTCGCCGCTCCCGTCGGTGACGAACGCGGCCACGACCTCGTCGCCCCGCGCGATCCCGGCCCCGATGATGCCCGCGCTCCGAGCGTTCACGTATTCCGCCAGCGCCGAGCGTTTGACGTGACCCTGCCTCGTCGCGACGACGAGAAACCGGTCATCGGCGAAGGTCTCGGCGGCGAGTAGCGCGACGATCTCGTCGCCGAGCTCGAGATCGATGAACTCTTCGACGGGGCGGCCCCGGGAGCTCCGCGTGCCCCGCGGCAGCGCCGAGACGGGCAGCGCATGCGCGTTGCCCCGCGCCGTGATCGCGAGAAGGGTGTGCCCCCCCCGGGTCAGAAACGCGTAGCGGGCGAAGTCGCCTTCCCGGTCCGACAGCACCTCGGCGCCCGCCATCCCGCCGCCCGTCGCGGCGGGTTGCGCCTTCACGTAGCCGCCGCGGCTGGCCAGCACCAGCTGCGCCTCGCCCCCGCCCCCCTTGGACAGCCGGAACTCGCCGTCACCGTCGAGGATTTCCGTACGCCGGGGATCGTCGTAGCGGTGCGCGAGATCCCCGATCTCCTCGCGCAGGAATCCTCGCCTCGCCGCGTCGTCCTGCACCAGCGCCGTGAGCCGCGTGATCTCCGCGCGCAGCGTCTTCAGCTCTTCGGCCAGCTTGTCGCGCTCGAGACCGGTCAGCTGGACGAGCCGCATGGCGAGGATGGCATCTGCCTGCCGCTCCGTGAGGTCGAAGGCCGCCAGGAGTCCCTTCCGCGCCGCCGCAGGCGTCTTCGCGCTGCGGATGATGTCGATGACCCGGTCGATGTCGTCGAGCGCCGTCCGCAGCCCCTCGACCACGTGCGCGCGCTGTTCGGCCTGGGCGAGGTCGTGCGCGGCGCCACGGCGGATGACGGAGAGCCGGTGGTCGATCCAGGTGCCGAGGACGGCCCGCAGGTCCAGCTCTTCGGGCTTCCCCTCGACGAGCGCGAGCATGATCACGCCGAAGGTGTACCGGAGCTGAGTCTTCTTGAAGAGCGTCGCCAGCACCTTGTGCGGCTTCGCATCGCGCTTGAGTTCGATCACGAGCCGGATCCCGTCACGGTCGGACTCGTCGCGGAGGTCCGTGATCGCGTCGGCGCGCCCGGCGCGCACGAGCTTCGTGATCTGCTCGATGACGCGCGTCTTGTTCACCTGATACGGAAGCTCGGTGACGATCAGCGAACTCTTCCCGAACCGGCCCTCCTCGAGGTGGACCCTGGCGCGCATGTCGAGGCGCCCGCGCCCGGTCCGGTAGGCGGACTCGATGCCGGCCCGGCCCCAGATGAACCCGCCCGTCGGGAAGTCCGGCCCGGGCAGGCGGGCGAGCAGATCGTCGATGTCGCAATGCGGGTTCGCGACGAGGTGGTCGACCGCGCCGAGGAGCTCCCCGGCGTTGTGTGGCGGGATCTTCGTCGCCATGCCGACCGCGATCCCGTCGCTGCCGTTCAGGAGGAGATGCGGAAGACGACAGGGCAGGACCTCAGGTTCGGTCAGGCGCCCGTCGAAGTTGGGGCGCATGTCGACCGTGTCCCGCTCGATGTCATCAAGGAGATCCATCGCCACCGGTGTCATCCGCACTTCCGTATAGCGGTAGGCGGCGGCGGAATCGCCATCGATCGAGCCGAAGTTCCCCTGGCCGTCGATGAGCGGATAGCGCAGGGAGAAATCCTGCACCATGCGGACGATGGTGTCGTACACCGCGCCGTCCCCGTGCGGGTGATACCGGCCCAGCACGTCACCCACGACCGTCGCGCTCTTCTTGTGCGGGCGCGAAGGGCGCATCCCCTCCTCCAGCATCGCGTAAAGGATGCGGCGGTGTACCGGCTTCAGGCCGTCTCGGGCATCGGGGAGAGCGCGCTGAACGATGACGCTCATCGAGTAGTCGATGAACGACTCGCGCATTTCCTGCTCCAGCGCGCGGCGTTCGATGCGTTCGTGCTGCAGGGTGCCTTGCGTCACGGCCGTGCCTCCTCTTCCACCTCATCCATCCTCATCATCCTCTTCCTCATCATCCCCCTCCACATCCACACCGGCCCCCGTCGGGGGGACCCCTACTCACACAGCAGGTCGGCCGTCGCTCGCTGCGCCTCGGACGGGGACGTGGGCATGGCGATCAGGAAACCCTTCCGGTTCGCGGCGTCGGGCAAGTGGATCAGCATGGATCCCGCCGGGACCGGGTCCTCCGTGCGCGCCGCGAGTCCTTGCTCCGAGACCGCGAAGAGTCCGCCGGGCTCGAGGCTGGAAGCCAGCCACGCCCCGTAGGAAAGCCACGCCTCCAGCGCCTCGCCGCCCCCCGCCGCGCCTTCCACATCCGACCGATAGCGAGCGACGGCACGCTCGTAGGCTCCCTCGTCCCGAGCTTTCAGGCGCAGGAGAAGTTGCCGGTAGAGGGGCTGTACGTCCTGGATCCCGTGCTCGGCCAGTGCCTCGGCATAGGCGTCCGTCATCCCGTCATCTCCGTCCCCCCCGCGCACCGCGCCAGCCCGCAGCGTTCAGTCGTTGTGGCTCAACTCGTACTCCCGCTGCGCCCGCGTGCGCTCGCTCCCCAGCTTCGCGTCGCGTTTCTTCGCGGCCGAGAGCGACCGTTCCTTGCGGGCCTCCGAATGGACGCGCGGCAGGGAGATGAGTCTGTCCAGTTCCGCACTCCCGCACGAAGCGCACGCAGGGGTCATCTGACCCCGAACAAGGAGTTCGAACTCGTGTGAACAGTCGCGGCACCTGTACTCGTATATCGGCATGGATCCTCCGGTCACGCGGTCCTCCGCAGCATGCTTTTCGAGGGACCGGCGGGCAAGTCGCCGTCCGGAGCCCGGCGCCCGTCGTCAGGTGCCGCCGCGGCTTCCGCTTTGACAGACTCCGACCGCCCGTCGGATAATGCCGGGTCGCCACCCCGGTCCGCAGCGAGAGAAGACTCCATGCCATACGCATCACGCTCGTACGCCCCTTCGACGATCGTTCTTGTGCTCCTTACGCTCGCCCTCGCGCTCGCGCCCCCCGTGTACGCCCAGGAGGGCAGCGGGGAGGCAGCGTCCGAAGCCGTCCTCAACGCCCCCGAGCACCCGCTGCTGCAGGGATTTCGCTGGCGGTCCATCGGCCCGACGGGGCAGGGCGGCCGCGTCGACGACCTCGCGGTCCACCCCGAGGACACGCGGATCTACTACGTCGGCTTCGCGACCGGAGGCCTGTGGAAAACGACGAACAACGGGACGACGTTCGCGTCGATCTTCGACAGCTACGAAACGCATTCCGTCGGCGCTCTCGCCCTCGCACCCTCCGATCCCGAGGTCCTCTACGTCGGGACGGGCGAGGCCAACAACCGGCAGAGTTCGTCCTTCGGTTACGGCGTCTACAAGAGCACCGACGGCGGCGCCACGTTCGCGAATGTCGGTCTCCGGGAGACGCAGAGCATCGCGCGCGTCATCGTGCACCCGACGGATCCCGACGTCGTGTGGGTGGCCGCGGTCGGCCACCTCTTCGGACCCAACACCGAGCGGGGTGTATTCAAGTCCAGCGATGGCGGGGCGACCTGGCGCCACGTACTCGCGGTGGACGAGGACACCGGCGCGACGGACCTCGTCATGGATCCCTCGAACCCCGACGTCCTGTTCGCCTCCACATACCAGCGTCGTCGCTCCGTGTGCTGCTTCGTCGGCGGTGGGCCGGGAAGCGGCATCTGGCGGTCGGACGACGGCGGGGAGAGCTGGTCGCCCGTCGAGGGATCCGGACTCCCCGGCGGCACACTGGGCCGCATCGCGCTCGCCATGACACCGGCCGATCCCGATGTCGTCTACGCCCAGATCGAAGTCGCCGCGGACCGGGAGACGCCGCTCTCCGAGGAGGAAGAGGAGGAATGGCGACGCCTCGCGAGAGCCGATTCGCTCCCGCCGGATCCGCAGTGGTCCGGGGTCTGGCGATCGATGGACAAGGGCCGCACGTGGGAGTTCCGCAGCAACGAGAACGGCCGTCCGATGTACTTCAGCCAGATCCGCGTCTCTCCCGAGGATCCGGATCTCGTGTATACCGTGGATCAGCGCGTGTCGAAGTCACGCGATGGCGGCCGCACATGGGAGGTGCTGACAGGATACGGCCACGTCGATCAGCACGCGGTCTGGATCAACCCGGCCGACCACGACCACCTCATCGTCGGTAACGATGGGTCGATCGACGTGAGTTGGGACCAGGGCGAGACCTGGGAGGCGCTGCGGCCGTGGGCCGTCGGGCAGCCCTATCACGCGTCCGTCGACATGCGCCGCCCCTACTACGTGTGCACGGGCCTTCAGGACAACGGCAGCTGGTGTGGGCCGAGTTCCGTGCGCTCGGGGCCGATCCTCGCGGAGGACTGGTATCGCGTCGGCGGCGGAGACGGGTTCTACACGCAGGTGGATCCGACGGACCCGGCGATCGTGTTCGTCGAGTCCCAGAACGGGCGTCTCCGGCGCGTGGATCTGCGGGAGGGGGTTACTCGCCCCATCACGCCCCAGGCTCCGGATGAGGAAGATCCGGAGGACACGAACATCGCCCCCGCCCCGTCCCCGGATACCGAGATTCGGTGGAACTGGAATACGCCCTTCCTGCTTTCCCCCCACAACCCGCGCACCCTGCATGCGGGCGGCAACCGCTTCTTCACGTCGCGCGACCGGGGACAGACGTGGACGATGAGTCCGGACCTCTCAAAGGACATCGACCGGGATGCGGAGATCCTGATGGGGGTGATCAACAGCATCCCGCGCTGCAACCAGTTCGACCGCGGGACGGAGTGCACCCTGTCGCGGAACGACGGCGTCTCGATGTGGAGCAGCATGACGTCCATCACCGAGTCGCCTCTCGTCCCGGGCCTGCTCTGGGCCGGGACCGACGACGGCAACATCCAGGTGAGCCGCGACGGCGGAGCGACCTGGACCGAAGTGAGCCGCAACCTCCCCGGCGGCACGACGCGGCACTACGTGTCCCGCGTGGAGGCTTCGCATTTGGACCCCGCGACCGCGTACGTCTCGATCGACGGGCACAAGAACGATGACCTGCGCCCCTACGTGTACGTGACCCGCGACTACGGCGCGACGTGGGAGGACATCGCCTCGAATCTGCCCTCGTACGGCAATGTGAACACGGTCCGGCAGGATCCGCGGAACCCGAACCTGCTGTATGTCGGCACCGAGTTCGGATTCCATGTCTCGTTCGACGAGGGCGGCACGTGGCACGACTTCATGCCGGGTCTGCCCGTCGTGCGCATCGACGACGTACTCGTGCACCCGCGCGAAAACGATCTCGTGCTCGCGACACACGGCCGCAGCCTATACGTGGTCGACGATATCACCGCACTCCAGGCGATGAGCGACAGCATCCTGGAGAGCGACGCGCACCTCTTCGAGCCGCGCTCAGCCGTCCTCTGGAAGAACGACATCCGTCGCAGCCGCTCGGTGACGGGCGACAAGAACTGGACGGGAGAGAGCGCTCCCGCGGGTACGATGATCCAGTACTATCTGGGTTCGCCGGCCGACGTGTCGATCGAAGTCTCCGACCTCGCGACGGGGAGGGTCGTGCGCGAACTCGAGGGGACCGGGCACGCGGGGCTGAACCGCGTGCAGTGGGACCTGCGCATGAACCCCGGCCTCCAGGGTCAGGGCGGTGCCGGCCGGCCGGTGTCCCCCGGAACGTACCGCGTGACGATCACGGTGGGAGACGACACGCGCTCGGCGCTGCTGGAAGTGCTGGAAGACCGCTGGCTGGAGGTGCCGTAACAACCGGCGCCGTCAGGCAGGGCGCCGCCGGATCCTGAGACCGGCTCTAGTGTGGTGTCGCAGAAATTCCACGGCCATTCGAGCGCCGATGCATCCGCCCCTGCGGCGTTGCTCCTCCTCGCAATAGCTCTGCTATTCCTCGTCGGAGCGCCTTGCAGTACTCGG